>Ga0268283_1000151_pt1 | contig 67719 bp, 64 predicted proteins | sample saktaG_13_FD_190140 | JGI IMG/M metagenome (GOLD analysis project Ga0268283, IMG submission 190140) | Saline water microbial communities from Sakinaw Lake, British Columbia, Canada - sak_2013_06_06_36m | ecosystem: Environmental > Aquatic > Non-marine Saline and Alkaline > Saline ...
CATTGGTTGTTGGGACAGAAAAATTGTTCAAACTCGCTCATCGATTGCCTCCGGCGTAAAATGAATTCGACTGTAGGCAATCATAATGCAAGTCGGAACCTTTTGTCAACTAATTGGTGACATCACCTAATAATGACCATCATGCGAATAAGAAAAATCATTTTTTTTCTGGGGAACCGCTCAGTCATAACTGTCTCCGTTCCTGTTACTCCTTTTACCTGTCTCCTTTTTCCGAAAACTCGGGATAGAGCTTTTCCTCGCACTCCGGACAGATGCCGTGGCTGAATTCCGCCTCCGAATGGTCTTGAACATAGGCTTCAATCTGGGTCCAATACCCGCTATCCTCCCTTACCTTCTTGCAGGAGGCGCAGATGGGCAGCAAGCCGCTCAACTGGCTCACCCTGGCCAGGGCATCCTGAAGCTCACGGACGAATTTCTCTCGTTCCGCTGCCACCCGCTTGCGTTCAGCGATGTCGTTAAAGTTCACCACTGCACCCATGACCCTGCCGTCCTTTATGATCGGCATGCTGGAATACTCCACCGGGAAACTGCTGCCGTCCTTGCGCCAGAGCACCTCGTCCGCGACATAGCCCTCGGTGGCATGGGTGTAGGAAGCGTACATGGGGCAGTCTTGCACCGGATAATTGGTGCCGTCCTCGTGGGAATGGTGGATGAGGTCGTGCACGCTTTGGCCTAACATCTCTTCTGAGGTAAATCCAAGCATGCTCAGGGCAGCGGGGTTGTTGAAGGTCACCAGTCCCCCGGTATCGACCCCGAATATACCTTCTCCGACTGAATGAAGTAAAAGGTGCTTGCTCTCTTCTCTTTGCAGAATAGTCTCTTTGGATCGGTCTTTGACAAAGACAATGCCTGAAAAGAGCATAATTAAAAAGCTTACGGAAATCGTTGCCAGAATGCCGATCAATATAGAAAACACGATATGATCTGTCGGGGTCAGCAGCACAATCGACCATCCGTCGCTGTCTATCACCTTCCTGGAGACAAAATAATTCTTCCCTTCCAAAGCGACTTCCATGCCATCGGCAATTGTCTTTTTAAAAATGGCTTCAGAAAAATGACTTCCGAATTGCCGGGAGGCAATCAATGTTTCCCGTACGGCTTTGTCCAAGGGCCAAAGACTATTTGTAACCATTGCCGGTGTGCTGGAAAGGAAAATAATGCCGTCCGGGCTGATGAGAAAGCAAAAAGGGTATTTGCTGAAAAAGGCTTCGATCTCGTCAAGATCCTTTTTCATCGTGACCACGCCAAGCACTTTACCCTGATGATTTCGAACCGGGTAGCCGGCGTAGAACCCTCTTTTTCCGGAAGTAATGCCCAGTGCAAAATATCGACCGGGTTGCCCCTTGGCAGCTTCCAGAAAATAAGAACGAAACCCATAGGATTTCCCTACAAAGCTTTCCGGTTCTTTACGGTTGGAGGATGCCACAGTCATGCCGTCGGCATCCATCAGGTAGGATACGGAAGCGTTTAAAGCAATATTGTATCTGTCTAATGCGCTATTTGCCTGTTCGATATCCTGATCCGTTTTATAAATCAGTGCGGGAGCAATCCAGGGAGATCCAGCCAGGGATTTAACGGCCCCTTCGATGTTTGTGAATGTAGAGGATACATAGATGGAAAGGGTCAGTAGTGAAGCATGGCTTTCCGTGATGATTTCCTGACGGGCTTTATTGCCAAGATAATCCGTGGCGAACCAGCCGGCAACAGCGACGATCAGTAGCAAGATAATCGGTAACGAATAATATAAATGTTTTTTATTCATGCACATCTCTGGATAAAATGGTGCCCTGAAAAACCTTGCCGGTTTCATGCAAGATCGACTGCAGATGCAATTCAACGTGGCGTTTTCCATGAACGTTTTAATCCGAGTTTTCACGGATGAGCATGGTATAGGAGAGTTGAGAAAAACCTCTGGTATCCGGTTAGACCAATCGATCTGCGACTTTCAATCTTAAAAATTGAATTCATCATCCCTGAAAACACTCAGGCACACATCCACAACCTGAGAATCGTATAATACACCCCGGTTCCTGGAAATCTCATCCAGCGCCACATCGATCCCCAGCGCCGCCCGATACGGCCGGTGGGAGGCCATTGCCTCCACCACATCGGCCACGACCAGTATCCGCGCTTCCGGCAGGATCTCATCCGCTTTCAGTCCTTGAGGGTACCCGGAGCCATTCATCTTTTCGTGATGTTGATATACCACCTCGGCTAAAGGCCATGGGAATTCGATTCCCTTCAGGATGTCATATCCCGTCCGGGGGTGAAACTTGATCAGTCCGAACTCCATGTCATTCAGACGACCGGGGTTGCTGAGAATCTCTGCCGGAACAGCGATCTTCCCCAGATCATGGATGAGACCGGCCATGCGGATTCCTTTCACTTGATCCGGTGAAAAACCCATCTTTTCAGCCATGGCGCAGGCAAGCTCAGCTACCCGCTGTTGATGTCCCGCCGTGTAAGGATCCCTTGTTTCCACTATCTGGGCGATGATCCGGATCACCCCGTCCAGGGTTTCCAGGAGCTTTGCGGTGCGGTCAGCCACCGTCTGTTCCAGATGCTCACTGTAGATCCGGCTCTCCACCTCCAGCCGCTGTCTCCGAAAGGCGCTGGAGACATTGATGATCACCTCGCTTAGCTTGAAAGGTTTGACGATATAGCCATAGGCGCCTATCTCCAGGGCCATTTCGACCGTCGCCGGGTCTTCCGCCCCGCTGACCATGATGATGGCCGTATCCGGATATGCGGAGATAACATATTTGATCAGGTCCATCCCGGATTCGCCGGGCAGATGAATGTCGCACAGGATGAGATCAAAAGCCTCTTCCTTGAGCAGCAGCCTGGCATCCTCGGCGCTAAGCGCCAATGAATACGCTCGATCCATCTTTTTCAAGATGCGCCCCAGAATGCGCCCGATGGACGCATCGTCATCCACGACAAGAACCTTTTTCCGCAGTATGTCTTCACCCACGTTTATTCTCCTCTTTCGCATGCTCTTTTCCGGAAAACTCGGGATAGAGCTCCTTCTCGCACTCCGGGCAATGTCGTGGCTGAATTCAGCCTCCGAAACCCGCATCTATTTGTTCAGCACTTCCCGCACCTTCCGTGCCAGACCCATGGGCGTAAGGGGCTTCGGGATAAAGGCGATTCCCTTATCCAGAAGTCCGTTGTGGACAATGGCGTTGTCCGTGTACCCCGACATGAAAAGCACCTTTATCTCCGGGCGCAGCTCTTCCAGGCGCTTCGCCAGTTCTTTGCCGTTCATTCCAGGCATGACCACGTCGGTCAGCATCAACTGAACCGGCGCCTTATGCTGCCGGCAGATATGCAATGCCTCCTCACCGCCCCTGGCGCACAGTACCGAATAGCCGTATTTCTGGAGGATCTTAAGCGTCGTATTCCTGACCATTCCGTCATCTTCCACGAGCAGGATGGTTTCCGAACCCTGAAGGGATTCCGCCACTTCCTCTGCTTCCTCCTTGATACGGGCCGTTTCTTCCACTCTGGGGAGATAGACCTTGAAGGTGCTCCCCTTGCCCGGTTCACTGTAGACCCAGATATTGCCTTTACTCTGTTTGATGATCCCGTAAACGGTGGAGAGTCCGAGGCCGGTTCCCTTCCCCTTTTCCTTGGTGGTGAAAAATGGCTCAAAGATTTTGGCGTGCACCTCCTTTGTCATGCCGAAGCCCGTATCGGTCACGGCCAGCAGCACATAGCGACCCGGTGTCACACCAATGTGGGTCCGGGCATACGTTTCATCCAGTTCCGCATTACTGGTCTCAAAAATCAGTTTTCCACCCTCGGGCATGATATCCTGGGCATTAACGGCAAGGTTCATGAGGACCTGCTCCATCTGACAGACGTCTACATAGACCTGCCCAAGATCAGGGCTCAAGATGATTTTGATTTCGATACTCTCTCGGATGACACGCCGCAGTATCCTTTCCACATTTGCCATCACCTCATTAAGGTCCACCACTTCGGGCTGAAGGATCTGCTTGCGGCTGAAGGCCAGAAGCTGCCGGGTGAGCGCCGCCGCCCTTTCTCCGGCCCCCTTGATATCTTCCAGGAACTCATGGAGGGGCGAATCCTTGCCTACTTCCCCAATCGCCAATTCGGCATTTCCGATGATGGTGGTTAAAAGGTTGTTGAAATCATGCGCAACCCCCCCTGTCAGCAGTCCCACCGCCTCCAGCTTCTGGGCCTGCTGAAACTGGACTTCAAGTACGGATTTCTCCGCTTCCATCCGCTTCCGGTCCTCCAGGTTGCTGAGCATTGCCAGGCGGGAACGCTCGGCCCGGTCGAGGTTCCGGCGCAGGTCGTCCTCCACGCGCTGGCGCATGATGATCTCGGATTGCAGTTGCTCGTTAATCTGGCAAAGCTCAGCCGCCTGTTGTTCAAGGGTCACATTCGCCCGGCTCAGGGTCATGTGAGTCTTGACGCGCATCAGGAGTTCCTCGGACTTGAACGGCTTGGTGATATAGTCCGATACGCCCAGTTGCAGCCCTTCCACCCATTCTTTCTCATTGGCGAAAGCGCTGATCAGGATGATGGGTATGCGCTTCGTTTCATCGTGTGCCTTGAGCTGTCGACACACTTCCAGACCGTCCATGCCCTTCATGCGGACGTCCAGCAGAATCAAATCCGGCGGGTTAGCGGCCACGGCTGCCAGCGCCAACTCGCCGCTGTCGGCAACCAATACATGGAAGCCTGCCGAGGTCAGTATCTTTTCCAGAAGCGCCAGCGACTCGTAAGTGTCGTCAACCGCCAGGATGGTGGCTTTGCGACTCATACAGCATCCTCCTATTCCCCCGGCCCAGCTTCCTGGCTGGGATAACGCACAATCTCGCCTGCTCGACGGCAGAGTTCGTTGACTTCGCGCTTGAGTTCCTGCACGCGGTCCTCGCGGCCCAGCATCACATCCTGCCAGCGCAGGAGTTCCGCCAGTTGGTTCCTGACTTTTTCCTCCGTTCGTTTGTACTCGGTGATATCCATATATGTTCCGATTACGCCACAGATCAACCCATCGGAATTGAACAGAGGCACCTTGCTCGTAAGAAGAGTGATGGTGTTCCCTTCAGGGGTCATCTGGAGTTCTTCGATGAACAACTTGGGGCAGCCGCTCTCGACGACCCGGCGGTCATCGATGCGATACAATTCCGCCTGATCACGCCACACCATCTGGTAATCATCTTTCCCGATGATGTCCTTCGGATCGGCAAATCCCGCATCGCGCGCGAATGCCGCGTTACAGCCCAAAAAAAAGAGATTCCTGTCCTTCCAGAATACCCTCACAGGTATCGCGTTGATAATCCCTTCGATGACCTGTTTTGATGCACGCAGCGCATCTTCCACCCGCTTGCGCTTAGTGATGTCGCTCAGCACGATGCGGGTCACGGGGGTGTTGTCGGTGTTCTTCGCGGCAGTTGCCTCCAGAAGCGCCCAGAATATTGTTTTATCCTTTTTTACCATCCGCAGTTCGCACGCCTGCGGTTCACCGGTCTCAAAGTGCTGTTTGTGGTAGAGGTAGTAGAGGGTCTGGTCCTCATTGAGGATGAACCGGGTGATCGGCTGCCTGAATAGTTTGGTCCGGGCCAGGCCCAGCAGGGTGGCGGCGGTGAGGTTGGCCTCCAGGATCAGCCCCTGTTCGCTGAGCGTGCAATAGCCCACCGGCGCCAGGTTGTAGAGGTCGAAATAGTGGGCCTGCACGATGTCCAGTTCCTCATGCGCCTTGCATAGTTCCTGGTTCTGCATTTCCAGCTCGATCTGATGCAAGCGCAGTTCGTGAAACTGCCGCCGTATTTCTTCGGGCGTCATCGACTCAGGGTTTTCCGGCAACGGGGCGGTTATTTCCAGGATGACCTCTTCGGCCTGTCGGCGAAGTTCGGCGCCTTGTTCGGATCGGTTATCCTTGCGGATCATTATGGGCTCCTTTCAATCGATCATGCTTGAAGCTTTTCGCACGTTCCGTTGTTGCAATCGCATACATCTGCCCGTCCTCATTCATCAAAGCGGAGGAGGTCAGACAGACCTCCACGACATTGCCCGCTTTGGTGATCCGTTGGGTACGATACGGCTTCAGAATTTCAGCCCGGCTGAGCTGAATCATAATGTCAATGTCTTTTTCCTGCAGAGCCTCCGGGACCCGTTCGCGGATATTCATTTCAAGCGCCTCGGTTTCGCTCCAGCCGTACATCCTCACAGCTGCCGGGTTCCAGGCCAGGACCCGGCCTTTCAGGTCCTGCACGGTGACGGCATCGTGCGAATCGCGTACAACCACGGCCAGACGGAGCAGATCATTGGCTTTTCTCAGCGCTTCTTTAATCTCCTGCATCTCCGTGATGCCGACAAAGGAGATCACCGCGCCTTCGATCACGTTTTCAATCGTACGGTAGGGCAGGATGCGCATCAGATAAAACTTGCCCGCCACTGTCTGTACTTTCACCTCTTTGGGAATCAACGTGTTCAGCACGGTCTGTACATCCGTCACCAGTTGGTCATAGCCGACCAGGTTGGAAACGGTGTGGCCCAGGGGTCTTCCCACGTCGCTTAAAATCAGGTTGATGAACATGCTGGCAATCGGGGTGAAGCGCAGAATGCGCAGGCGACAATCCACAAAGACGGTACCGATGCCGGTGCCGGCCAGCAGGTTGTTCATGTCGTTGTTGGCCTGCGATGAATCCGCCACCTTGGTTTGCAGTTCGTTGTTGACCGTGGCCAGTTCTTCGTTGATTGATTGCAGTTCCTCCTTGGAGCTCTCCAACTCCTCGTTGGTGGATTGCAATTCTTCGTTCACAGACTGCATTTCCTCATTGGCGGATTTGAGCTCTTCGTTGGAGGTCTCCAGTTCCTCGTTGGCGGTCTGGAGGTATTCATCCTTGGTCCGAAGTTCCTGCTTGAGCGCAGCGATTCGCACATCAACGTCCGTATCCGCATTGATTCCCGTGGAAGTGTCGGGGGCATCCGCTCCCGCGATGGCTTGCAGGGCGGCGGCCTGATGCGCCTGTTCAGGGCCGAATGGCGGCGCTTCTTCCAGCGTGATCAGGTACAGGGGCGCCTCATGCGGCGTGGCAGAGCCTGCCACCACCGGCCGGACGGTCAAGTTGACGGTGGTGAAGTCGCCATTGGTTTTAACGCTCAGGCCGGGGCGGCACACGATCTCTCTTGCCCTCACGGCTTTTTGCAGGGCTATGGTCAGGTCGCGTCGCAACCCTTCACGGGCCATTTTTAAAATATTGTTGATGCCGGCCTCGCCCTGGGCCGGTTCCAGGTACAGGCCGGTGCGGCCGTGCAGGTAAAGGATATCGCCCTGGCCGTTGATGAGCGCGCCGGCCGGGGCCACCTGCTGCAGGAGCGCCTGTTCGGTCAGTTCGCGCAGCGGCGGTTTTCCGGGAAATACCGTCTTTCCGGCGGCCTGCGGGAGCGCTATATCCACTGCCGTTATGGGCGGAAGAAACCGGCCCAGGGTCGCGCGCTGCGCGCCGTGAATATCTTCTTTGCGCTGATACAGCTTCGCCTTGCGGTTCAGCACGGCAAACAGATCGCCAAAATCCCCCACGGTATCGGAGGTGCCCAGAAAAAGAAAAGCGCCCGGGTTTAGTACGTAGTGGAACAGGGGAATAAGCCGCTTCTGCAAGTCGCTGTCCAGATAGATCAAAAGGTTGCGGCAACTGATGAGATCGAGCTTCAAGAACGGCGGGTTCTTGATCAGATTCTGCTCGGAAAAGATCAGCAGGTCACGGATGCCTTTGTGGATGCGGTAGATGCCGCTGCCCGGCTCTGCCTCGAAAAAGCGCGCCAGCCGCTCCGGAGATATGTCGGTAGCGATGCTGGCCGGATAGAGGCCGGCGCGGGCCGTGGCAATCGCATGGCTGTCGATGTCTGTGGCGAATACCTGCACCTTTAAACTTTGCCTCATTGCCGCCTGACGTTCGGCGAGCAGAATGGCGATGGAATAGGCTTCCTCGCCGGTGGAGCATCCCGGGATCCAGACGCGGATCACGGCGTCCGCGGGCTTGCCGGCAAAGAGCTTGGGGATGGCCTGTTCCTCGATCACCTTGAAGGCTTCCGGATCACGGAAGAAACTGGTCACGCCGATCAATAAATCGCGAAACAGCAACGCCACCTCCAGCGGCGTTTGCTGCAGGTACTTGAAGTACTCCTCCATTGTTTTGATCTGATGAACTGCCAAGCGCCGTTCGATGCGCCGATGAATAGTGCTTGGCTTATACTGGGAAAAGTCGTTTCCAGTCTGGCAGCGAAGCTGGATGAATATTTTCTGCAGTGTATTCTCGAACTTGGGCGCCTGGGGGGTGGTGGGCCGGGGGAGCTTGCCGAAGGCATGGGTCTTATAGGCCATGAGCTGGGCGGGCATCACGGCCGGCGCAAGTTCATAGTCCACCAGTCCCGTGGCAATGGCGCTACGCGGCATGCCGTCGTACTCGGTGGATCCGGGGTTCTGGGCCATGACCATGCCGCCCTCGCCCTTGATGGCCCGCACGCCCAGGGTGCCGTCGCTGCCGGTGCCGGAGAGCACGATGCAGATGGCCCGCTCGCGCTGGTCATGGGCGAGGGACCGGAAGAAGAAGTCAATCGGCAGGCGCTGACCGCGGGGGGCGGAGGGTTCCATCAGTTGGAGTGTGCCGTTTAAAAACCCCATGTCGCGGCCTGGCGGAATGATGTAGATGCAGTTGGGCTGCACCGCCATTCCGTCCTCGACCTCGAAGACCTGCATGCGGGTGTAGCGCCGGACAAGGTCGATGAGAATGCTCTTGTGGTCCGGAGCCAGATGCTGCACCAGGACAAAGGCCATTCCCGGATCGATGCCATCGGGCATACCGGAAAAAAAGGCTTCGAAGGCCGCCAGCCCCCCGGCGGATGCGCCGATGCCGACGATAGGGAAAACCTCATCTGAGTAGCTTGATGTGTCTGTCCCGGCAGACTGTTTTTTCTGTTGGCGCTCAGGCTTTGTTTTGCTGTTCATGGTGAACTTTCTTCTCCGAAAGCTGCAAGTTTTATATGCCGGACGTGTTCTTGTAATGAGACATGACTTTCTTTACATATTTTTTGGTTTCTGAATTCTCTGGAATGCCGTTATACTTATTAACGGTGTTGGGCCCGGCATTATAGGCGGCAAGCGCCAGTTCTATTTTATTGAATTTATCAAGCATTTGTTTGAAATAAAGCGTCCCTCCCATGATATTTTCTTCAGGATCAAACGGATTGCTGATATTTAGAAAGGTAAAATTCCGAGGAATGATCTGCATCAGACCTTTAGCCCCGTTTTGGGAAACCGCATAACAGTCAAAATTGGACTCAACCTTGATAATTGATTTTAACAACGAAAAATCAACGTCATGCAGTATTGAAGCTTTCCTTATGAGATAATCATATTGATCAGGATCGAGGTTCGCAGAAAAATTATCACCCAGGCGGGATTCAAAATTTTTCTCGGGGGCGCTTTTCAGATAAAGACGATATCTCTGAGTTTCAGGCATATTGGAAAAATGGCCGGCACCACTGTTGTCTTTAAAATCATAAATTTGAACCCTGAAAGAGGGGAAACAGATGAATATCGTAATGCCTATATAAAATAAGCCTATCCATAGATTCTTCTGTTGATACATCATCATGCCTCCTTTCGCTAACAACACTACGGGCAACTCGACTACAAACCAGAGTCCTTTAAAAGGGTTATTTCCGGTTACAGCGGAACAGCCCTTGGTGATGGAAATCAGATCGCGAAAACCAGTTGATTCACCCCTCTGACGGGATGGGGACTCAGTGGAATTTGAACCACCTGTATCGAATCAGAGAGGGTTTGAATCTGATCGATATAGCCCTGCTGCTGCATTCTTCGAACCGAGCAGAACGGACAGTGCCCAGGGGGAACCAACATGTTGACGACCACATGATGGCAGGGAATTTTCGATGATTTTATGGCGGACAGCAGACGGTTAAGCTCCAGAACAGCCAGCGATTCCGCAATGGTGACAGCGATAAAGGCGGTTTGCTTCGGGTCGATCAAAGTCTGCTGGATCAGGCGAATGTTTCGGGAGAGGGCCAGGGCTTTTTCGGCGGCATGGGCCAGTCGAACCACGCCCCGGTATTTCAGCATCAACCTGAAAAAAGATTTCAGCCAGTCCCGAATCAGAGACGGCAACTCTAAAAACCGCAGCAGATGTCCGGTTGGCGACGTGTCCAGTATGAGTAAATCAAAGGCATTCTCCTTTCTCAATTCCATGACTTTATCCAGCGCCATGATTTCATCGATGCCGGGGGGCGCAAGCGATATCAGTTCGGTCATGACCTGGCGATCGAACCGGATATCCATGCTTTTTCCCAGGAACTGATCGAACAGCGCGGATATGTCCTGTTTGAACGCTGCCTTGAACTCTTCAAAAAGCGTATCCGCATTGATTTCCATGGCGAACAGGTTGGTTTTCTCCCGTTTTTGGTCTGCATCCAAAGGATAATCGATGGGTTTCAGGGTGTTGCCGATGGCCTGATCAAAGGCATCGGACAGCGAATGGGCCGGGTCCGTCGAAAAGATCAGGATGTTTTTATCCGGAAATGTTCGGGCCAGATGAAGCGCCGCGGACGCTGCCAGAGTCGTCTTTCCCACTCCGCCTTTGCCGCCGAAAAGAATGAATTCCAGATCAGGGGATAATGCCGGTAAACCGGAAGATCGAGTGCCGGAAGACTGGATTCCAGAAGCCGAAGGTCGGCTGTCCGATATGCCATATGTCATGTCAACAATCGGGGAAAAATGAACTTCGGCCTCCAAATCTCTTGTATCGGATTTCTGGTCCGGAAGATCCGCGGTGCCGGATAATAAATCCGCTATCGAAAACAGGGACCTCACGCCATGGATTTCCGAGGGAAACAGGGGCAGATGAATCCGGGAACAGGATGAAAACAGGGTATCGATGCGCGCCAGGGACGGCTGCTGATCGGCGTATTGAACCGAGCAAATCGGGCAGTCCCGGTATGCCGCGGTCCGGTTTATGACCATGTCTTTCACCGGTATATTCATTTTTTCCAGTGCAACGACCAGTCGATGGGTTTCCTCGATGCTCATCGGCTCCGGAATGGTCACCGGGATGAACCGGGTGATGGACGGATCCGAAAGCAAACGGGAAACCCGGCCCATGTCCGCAGACAGCGTATCCAGAAACGCATCGCATTCATCCTTGATATAGGTTTTTCTGCTGGCCCACGTCTTCATGAACCGATGTTTTTGCTGCATGAGATCCAGTACCTCGACCCATTTTTTCATCTGGGCCGGCAGGCTCAGCATGCGAAGGGTGTGACCCGTGGGCGCGGTGTCCAGAATGAGCAGATCACAGGCATCGGATTTGAGGATGGTGGCCACCTCCAAGATGGCCATCACTTCATCCATTCCCGGCAGGGAAAGATCAAAGAAATCGGCAACATCGGTTTTATCGAAATAGGTACCCCGGTCCGCCAGGGTGGTCAGAACGCGCCGGTGCTTTTCCTTGAATGCCGCCAGGAGCCGTCCGGCATTCAGCTCCAAGGCGAATAGATTGATGGGCTTTACGGCTGGCCCATCCGCGCTCTTTTCCAAAGGGCCGTCGCCAAGACCGGATTGCCAGTCCACCGGCGTCAGAGTATCCCCAATCGACATCCCCAGGCTGTCGGCCAGCGAATGGGCCGGATCTGTCGAAATAACGAATATTCGCTTGTTTTCGGCATGTTTTCGCGCCATGTAAAGGGCTATGGCCGATGACACCGTGGTTTTTCCCACACCGCCCTTGCCGCCGACAAGGATCAGGCGCAGATCCGGGTGGCTCGCAAATTCGGGCATGGTAACTATCGGATATTCCCTGGCAAGATTTATGAGATTCATGCTTTGGCCTTTGACAGACGGATTTCAAGCAACTGATTCCTCAGATGCAGGTCATGATGGTCATAGGTAACATCGGCCGGCAACCGAAACGTTTCGGTCCATTGATGGCCGGATTTTTCGGAAGAAATCACGAGCTGGTTCCGGCTGACATGGAGGTTGAGGTCGCTTTTTTCAACCTGTTTCACTTCCAGTATCACCTGGATATAGTCGCCTTCATCCACGATATCCAGAAGCCGGTCCGGGCGTGATAAATCCGCAGTGGGTGTTCCCATCATCCACCATGCGTATCCAATGGTTTCTCCGGTTTGCGGATCTATCCGGGACCGCTCAAACGACAGAATCGGACAGCCGGCCCACTTTTCAGCCGCCGGATTGATTTCATCCTGTATCAGCATCAGCACATCCCGGTGATTCTCCGCCTGGATCAGCCTGGCCAGGTCATTGATGGCGCCATGACGGTGATGCCACAGATACCACAGGATATCCCGGCTATCCGCCCCGACATCCTGTCCGATGGTTTCAATCAGGGATTCATCGACTTTCAGCAGGGCCAGTCGATACAGTGCATTTTTCCAGATCGCGATATCATTGATGACAAACCAGACATGACCGGCTTTACCGCCATGGATACCCTGGGAACAGGCAATGCGCAGAATCTCGCGTTTGCGCATGATATAAACCTGCGTGGCGCTGGTAATGCCGAGGATCGATTCGATGGGGATTTCAAGCGTGATTTTCTGAAGTTGACAGCCGATCAGCCGCTGACTGGTTAAAAAAAAGAGCGTTACCTTCCATCCGGATCGTTCATGGAATTTGAATCCTCCCTGACCTTCCAGTACCAGGGTCTCACCATCCTTGAGTTTCGGACGGAATAATTTGGGCGCCGGCATGGCGCTGTGTCTGGATTTGATTCGCATTGTGTCAGGTCTCGAGTTTCAGGAGCCATGTTACCGTTATGAATTGCCTGGGCATTCGCCCCCAGAGATGAAAAAGTCAAAAATTGGACGACTTCGTAAAAAGTTCGCAGGCAAGGCGAGTAGCACCGGAGCTTTTGGCGACCATCCTGAGGAGTGAGGCGTACTTTTCGTACGCCGCAACGACGAAGGATGCAGTGCAACTCAGTATCCGGACTTTTTACGAAGTCGTCAAAGTTTGTTGAGAACGCTTTTCAACGCTCGGGTCGCCTCAGTCATGGCTTCGAATTGGCCGCCGGCCAGAGCGGTTTTGGCTGTCGAAACAGCCAGGTGAATTTGGCGACGGGATGCTTTAGTCAACCGGCGATTCGTACCAAACAGCAGGGCTTCGGCAGCTTGAATCAGGTGGTTTGTTTGAATGGATGCTTCGATTTCGCTCCGGCGCTGAATGTCGGTTCCGGCATGAGCGGCCGCCTCGGCCACAGCCCGGTTGATCTGATCCCCGGACAAGAGATGCGCAGCGTCAATCTTTATACCGGCGGATTCACCCGTATGCAGTTCCTGGGCAGAGACCTGAAGGATGCCATTGGCATCGATTTCAAACATCACCTCCACATGCCCCTTTCCTCTCGGAAGCTCCGGAATATCGGTCAACTGAAACGAGCCCAGAGTAATATTGTCTCCGGCCATTTCCCTTTCGCCCTGAAGCACATTGAAATCCATAACCGTCTGGTTGTCTTCTGCATTGGTGAAAATCCGTCCGATAGAAACCGGTATGTTGGTATTTCGGGAAATCAAACGAGTAAACAAGCCGCCCTGGGTTTCAATCCCCAGAGACAGGGGCGTTACATCGATCAGGATCATATCCTGAACGCTTCCGTTCAATATCCCTGCCTGAATGGCGGCGCCCATGGCGACCACTTCATCCGGATTCAGATGGGTATCCGGCGACTGTTGAAACAGGGTTTCCGCCAGTTGTCTGACCGCCGGCATGCGTGTGGCGCCGCCCACCAGAATGACGCAATCCATATCCGCCGGTGTCAGCGCCGCATCCTCCAGGGCCTGATTGGTGGGCGGAATCAGCATGTTCAGCAAATCCTGCGTCAGATCCTCGAACACATGCCGGCTGATCGTCATCTCGATTTCAATGGCGTCATGATGGGGGCCGGAAGCAAGGGGCAAAAAAACATGGGATTCAGTCTGAACCGACAGTTCCCGCTTGGTTCGCTCACAGGCTTCCTTGACCTGTTGAAACGCGCCGGCATCCGCTTCGATGTCCAGATCATGGATCTGCAATACTTGCTGTTTCAGATGGGATACCAACCGGGCGTCCCAGTCGTCTCCGCCCAGGCGGGTGTTACCATTGACCGCGCCTACATGGAAAAGGCCGTCGCCAACCTCCAGAATGGACACATCAAAAGTCCCTCCGCCCAGATCCCATACCAGGATATGCTGAATATCGGACCGGTTCATCCCATAAGCCAGGGCTGCCGCCGTGGGTTCACTGATGATTCGCATGATCTCGAATCCGGCCATTTTACCGGCTTCCTGAGTGGCTCGTCTTTGGGCGTCACTGAAATACGCGGGAACCGTAATCACGGCCCGGGTTACGTCTTCACCCAGTTGCCGTTTAACATCGGCTTTGATTTTTCGTAGAATATGCGCGGAGATTTCCTGGGGCGAAAGGTCTTTGCCATTCACCTGGATTCGGGTATCCGATCCCATCAGGCGTTTGACGGAACTCACGGTTCGGTCCGGATTGGCCGAGGCCTGGTTTTTGGCAATGGCCCCCACCATGATACGTCCATCCGCGCTTTCGGCATAGACCGACGGGGTCAACCGGTCGCCTTCGGCGTTTTGAATAATCCGAACACGGCCGTTTTCAACAATCGCCGCTACCGAATAAGTGGTTCCAAGATCGATTCCAATGGCTTTTCCCATACATTTCCTTTACGCATCCATCCGCACCGCGGGCATCCATCACCCAGAAGGGTCTGAACCGGGGCCGATCTTCCGCATTGCGGGCAGGTTTCGGTATCCGCATTGCGGGCCGATTCCGCATCGATCAAACAATACCCGTGCAATTCGGCCTGCCGGTCCAGCGCCTCCCGCAACAGCGCCATATGCGGGGATCGGATCATGACCAGCCGGTCATCCTTTAAAACAAGACTCAGGAGGAACGTCTCCGCTTTTGCATTCATCCGGCGGTGACTGAATTCCGCTGCGACGATCTGATCGAGGCCGGTTTCAAAAACCGGAACGCACTCGGTACTCCGGCAGATCATCAGCCGCTGCTTAGTGACATAAATATGTCCATACCGCCAGGCCGAATAAATCCCGTGGGCGTACCAGACCGCGCCCAGGGTTTTGAACATCACGGTTTCATCCTGAAACAGCCGGATCTGCCGCATATCCTGTTCTCTGGACATGTCGCTGCGGGTTTTTTTATCCCACTGCGTCAGCATGCCGTATTTCAGCATGGTTTCCATGCCGGCCACGGCTGCCCGGAGGTTGACGCCGATCAAGGGAATGCCGGCAACTGAAATCATCAGGTCCGCATGGATCACGATTCCTTTATCCAGGATTCGATCCAGCAGATCAACCAGGGTGGCATGACCGCTGCGCCGGGGTTCCATCACACAAAACTGTAGGGAGGCCAGGGGCCGGTGAATTTAACGGAAAACCCCGCCATCCCGTCAATGGTTTCCAGTTCCCGGCCCAATCGGTGCCTGTTTTCCGGCAACAGCAAACAGGACAGGTTCATGATCATCTGATGCACCTCCGCTTCGGAAGTATTGCGGATTTTTTCGATCTGCAATGCATCGACGGCAGGTTGAATGATCTGATAAAATGATTGAAAATGCCGATCCGCCTCTTGCTCGATTTCGTCTTTCAGCATTGTTGCCAGCTTCTGCCGATACAGATAGGCCGCGCCTTCGGGTTTGGAGCGGATTTCTTCATTCAAACACCGGATCGCTTCATTTTCTGTTGCAATCCGGGCTGCAATTTGCTTCGGATCCCAGAAAATCTGGACCCCATATTCCTGTTTTCCGCGGATTCGATCCAGTTTGGATATCAGGGCGTCATGTTCCGTATTCAGCCAGGTCCGAACCGCTTCATCCGGATCCAAAAGCCCTTCTCCGTTGATAATGGTATCAAACCCGGCGGGGATGACATCCCCGAATTGTTCGAAAGCAGCTTCCACCACGTGCTGATGCGTGAGCAGCCAGCTCCGAGCGATTTCCGGATCACCGGACTGATAAGGCTGAGAAGAACAGGCGTGGACCACCGCGCTCATCCCGTTCGATGCAATGGTATATACCGGCGCATCTTCGATGCCTACCGATCCCGGCTGCATGGTTTTTTCCGATCCCGCAATCGCATATAAGTAGCGGCAATCGGTTTGCATACTGTCGTTTCGGGATACCGGGGAGTCGTTTTTCAAGGCCGGTTTCAGCGATGGTTTGGTAAAAACGGCAACCGCAGGAGGATCCGGCGTCAGTTTGTCCGAGGGAGCATCGGCGCCGATGTCGGAGCTGTCATCGAGAGTGTCATCCTGCAGGTCAGGCATTTCCAGCCGGATGGCGAGACGGATTTCAGACACCAGCATCTCTTTCACCAGGGCATGTATGGTTTCCCGATGACGGATGATCAGATTCCGAACCTCCTCTTGAACCAGCTTTTTCAGGATGATATTCATATCTTCAACCCTTCGGGATACGTCCGGGACGGATCATTTGATCCAGAAAATCATCCACCAGACTGTCCAGTCCGTTTCTGACCGACCGAACTGTTTCGGTTATGCCCTGTTCCCGAATGATGTCTTCGATGACTTCATCCATATCCATGAGGGTCCGCCCCAACCGATCTATTTCATCTTCTGTCAGACCGCCCCCGTCCATGCGTTTCATGGCCTGAATGCGAAGCGCATCGCGAATGATCTGCACCAGAGCGATAACAAGCCCCAGAACCCCCTGTTTGAGGTTGTCCTCATCCAGATTGATCGCCATATTTCAGGCCAGGCTTCGCTGGATTCGGGGCTTTGCCTTGGCGCTGATCCATCCGCACCAGGGACAACCATCGGATACCAGCTCTTCGATGGATACCCGCTTTTCACACTGGGGGCATCCTTCCCGCGCAACCAGGGCCTCTTTCCACGCCGGGGTTTCCAGTTGCGTGCCGGAGGGAAATTCAAGTCCATATCGGGCCGCGGTTTCAAAAGACGCCAGGGCCGCCCGAATCTTGATACCCAAAAGCTCGACCCCGGCTACGGAAACCAGAACATCGGCGTTAATCACCAGACCTTTATCCAATATCCGGTCAATTACATCGGCCAGCCCTGCGCTGTTTTCCCGTGATGGTTCCAGAGGCATTTAAATTTCCTTATTCTTCAGTATCCGTATCGATTCGTTTTCGCATGCTGATGCGTTTGAATTCCCGCATGTTCCCCTCTGCATCCAGCCGGGTTTCATAAAGCGCCAGAATATCCATACTGTCCGGAATGGAGTGCTTTTCCACCACTTCAACCAGGACAAGCCACCCGTCATCCTCTTTTTCCGCGCTGACAACCGATGATATGTCAAGTCCCGTCAGTTCATGAAGCGCCAGTTTGGCCTTTTGTATGGCCTCATCAAATCGCATGATCATTTCCTTTCTCTTTATATTTCCTGTTCTTCTTTGATTTTTCGAATTTCCTCCAGCTTTGCCATCAACCGGGTCTCTTCCGATTCATACGCATCATCACCGATTTCACCCATCTCATACCGCATCTGCAGGTGCAGGAGTTCTTCGTGCACCCGGGAATCATCGGTCATTTCCTGGTATGCCGCATCTCTGAGTTTTTCCGCCACCCATACGGTGAGCCGGATCGGGGATAACAGGATGTCATCGATGATAAACGCCATATTTCCTACCAGACAATGCTCATTTCCACAAAATTACAGGGAGGCACAGGTCCGACATATTTAAACTTGAGCTGCGCCGCATGGGTTTCAGCCAGGTCATTCACCGCCTGATCAAATGCGGATTCCCGATGTTTGAAAACCAGAAACGCGCTGTTTGTAATCATCTGGTCCCCAAACACCGGATTCTTTCGATGATCCACGCAAAGGGGAAGCAGTGAAGACAGAATGTCTTTTTCTGTTTTCTTTCGTTTGTGATCCAGTGCTTTTTTGACCATTTCACCAAGCTTTACCTGGTCCCGCTGGGCCGCGCCCTTTTTTCCGGTCAGCCGATCTCTGATGCGCCTGATCTCTTTATTTTCATCCAGAATTTCCCGGAACAGCTCGGACTTGTCGATCCAGAGCACCTTTAACCCCAGTTCGATTTTATCGCTCACATAGGCTAAACGGTCCCGGATTTCGGCGTATCGGGCGATCAGCACCTTGTCCCGGATCTGATCGGCATCATCGGCAATGGTTCCAAATCGAACCGGAAGCAGGGAATGATCGATCATGACCCGCTCCAGAATCTGCTGATGCGTCAGGGTATTGGCCCGGGTGACCGGGTATTGAATCACCGGAGATGAACTGACAACGGCCCCGACATCCTGATAGCGCTGGATGAACACCTCGTCATTCCGGCCCCCAATACCAATCGGGCCAAACTGTTTGTCCTCATCTGTTGCGATGATCGCGTAGACATATCGTCCCTGATCTGACATAGATTTTTAGCTCATAATTTTGGGTTGCCGAATATCGGCGCGCTTAGATATTCGGCCAGAATGCGCACCTGTCGATCATCCCGGCCGGTCAGTAATTCGTGATAATAGGCGATGATCCGATGGCGATCCTTGATTTCATTAACGGAAATGTCGTCTGCCAGCATCGGGATGACGTCGTGAAACGCACCGATAAACAGCAATCCGGTTTCATTGGCGTTTAACGTGCGACCGATGGTTTGGGCGATGTAGTGGTCGCGGCGTTCCAGCAGATCGTCTTTGTCAAATTGGCAGCCCACGCGCGCAGTCACCCGATCCCAGGGAGACGGCGTTTGCGCCAGGCGGAGCGCCCGGCTATATTCTTCTTTCAAAAGCAGGACATCTTCGGTTTTCCGAATTTTCGCGCCTTTTTCCATCAACCGGTTGACGATTCTAAAATTGACACTGCCCCTTACCGCGTTTTCCTGGATGATTTTTCGGCCCAGATCCCCATCTGCCAGAAGCCCATCCTGGTATATGGCCAGCAGCGGGGCTTCAAGGGATAGACACCAGGTTTCGACCTCCTGCCAGTACCGGACAATGACCTGCTGGTGTAATTTCCACCGCTCTATGCCCATAACGTCCAGTCTCTGCCTACCCAGTGATTTGTCCAGGCTTCCCATGTCCGCTCCCGCATGGATTACCGGCAAATACAGCAGGAACCTCATTATCGCGTTCCTGCCCGATATTTCATTTCCCTGACGGCGACCCAGTTCTGAATATCGGCGGATTCGAAAGAACAGGTGTCGCCGCGGCAGTAGGCCTTCAGAACCTCATACGCCTTATTGAATGATTCAAACCGGCCTTGGGCTGCTTTATCTTTTGGGAAGCGATCCGGATGGAGTGTTTTGGCCATTTCCCGGTATCTGGCTTTGATTTCCAATTCGGTTGCGGTTTTGTCCAGAGAAAAAAGAACTCGTGCGTCTTCAACATCACCGGGGTCCAGTTGTTCAATTTCAAGGGTTCTGAAGCTATAGGGCGGAAGCGGTCCAATCAATCGAAACGTCAACTGATTGCAATACCGCTTATCCAGAACATCGATCTCATTTTCAAACGCGTCCAACTGGTGTTTTTCGAGCAGAAACGCACAGTTCAAAATCATCACGTCATCTTTGACTTCATGGGGTTGACATGCCTGGGAAAGCGGCGACAATGCGTCTATCGCCTCGTTTGCACGGGCCGCGTTCATGCTGTCCAGAATCGCTTTGACCTGTTTTCCAGCCTGAATCTGCAGGTTACGGCATCGATCGGGGTTGGCTTCAGCCATCTGACGTTTGATGTCATCGACTTGCGGCATTTCCGCAATTTTTTTAAACAGGTCGGCCGGATCACGCCATAAAACCACCACATCCAGCTCGATCCGGTTGGCCATCTCGGCCAGGCTGGATCGAATGGGGTGATATTCGGTTTTCAGGACCTGTTGAACCAGATTTCCGTTGGGTAAATACGTTGCAAATTTGGCCGGAATGATTTCATATTGTTCCATGACCCCTTCAATCGCGGCCTGATGGTTCGTGAGATAGGAAAATACGGTTTCCCGCGGAAGGTCCGACCAGATGATGGGAACCGCATCACTGACCACTGCGGCGATATCCCGGTGTGGAATGGTATAGAGCATCTTCTGATCCATGCCGGCAATGTTAAACCGAATCGTATCGGAAACCTGAACAAAACCATAAAGATATTTGCCATTCAAGGAAACCGCTTTCATCTGCATTCATCCTTCCTCGTTCCCGATTTCAAAATGTCTGGCGGTGATAAACACGTGGGCATCATCGCTTTTGCCTGACTGAATGGCTTCCCGAATTGTGGCCAGCGCGGCATTCCGGCAAATCAATTCAATATCGGCTCCAACCAGATTGTTTGCGGCTCGTGCCAGGCTTTTGATATCCACGTTCGAATCAAGGGGTTTACCACGGGTATGAACTCTGAAAATGGCCTCCCGCGTGGTCTCATTCGGCGCCGGCAGTTCGATATGAAAATCGAAACGCCCGGCCCGAAGTATCGCGGGGTCCAGAATATCCAGCCGGTTTGTTGCGGCCAGAACTACGATGCCTTTTAATTCCTCAATGCCGTCCATCTCGGTCAGAAGCTGGCTGATCATGCGATCCACCACATGGGAAGAGGACTCCCCCCCCCTTCTGGCGGCGATGCTGTCAATTTCATCAAAAAAAATAATGCAGGGTGAGGCTTGTCGGGCCTTTCGAAAGACTTCCCGAATGCCTTTCTCGCTTTCTCCAATCCATTTTGAAAGAAGCTCCGGCCCTTTGACCGAAATAAAATTGACGCCGGATTCCGTGGCGACCGCTTTGGCCAGAAGTGTTTTGCCCACACCAGGAGGACCATACAGCAGGATGCCCTTTGATGGCGTGGTATTCATGTGTTCAAACAGTCCGGCGTATTTCAAAGGCCATTCAATTGTTTCCTTAAGAACCTGTTTCACTTCATCCAACCCGCCCACATCATCCCATTTCACATCGGGGATCTCGGTGAAAACCTCCCGAATGGCTGATGGTTCGATTTCCCGAAAAGCCTCCAGGAAATTATCCATGGATACCTGAAGGGCCATTAATGTATCGTAGGGGATTTCAACCATCTGAAAATCGATTGTGGGGAATATTTTTCTTAACGTAGCCATGGCCGCTTCCCGGCAAAGCGCCTCGATATCCGCGCCGATATAGCCATGTGTCATTTCAGACAATCGAACCAGGTCCACATCTTCCGCCAGGGGCATGCCCCGTGTATGAATGGTTAAAATCTCCAGCCGCCCATGTTTGTCGGGAATGGCGATTTCAATTTCACGGTCAAACCGGCCCGGTCGTCTCAGGGCGGGATCGATGACATTGGGAATATTGGTGGCGCCGATGACAATCACCTGTCCCCGGGACGACAGACCATCCATCAGCGCCAGAAGTTGGGCCACAACCCGTTTTTCCACCTGTTTTTCGCCGCCCATTTCTTCCCGTTTGGGCGCAATGGAATCTATTTCATCCAGAAAAATGATGCTGGGGGCCTTACTGGACGCCTCATCAAAAATTCGGCGAAGATTGGCCTCGCTTTCGCCGTAAAACTTATTCATGATCTCCGGACCGCTCAGTTGCGCCATGAAAACATCCGTTTCATTGGCCACAGCCCGGGCGATAAGGGTTTTACCACATCCGGGCGGCCCATGCAGCAGGACTCCCTTGGGAGGATCGATCCCCAGCCGTTCAAAAACTTCCGGGTATTTAAGCGGCAGTTCGATCATCTCCCGGATGCGCCGGATCTGATGGCCCAATCCGCCGATATCTTCGTATGAAACCCTGGATCGGCCTTCTCCCGGCTCTTTTTTCTCCTGGATATGGATGGTTGTCTGGGAATGGATCATGACCACCCCGGAAGGCTGGGTTGAAACCACATGAAAATCCCGGGTCTTGGATCCAAACAGTTTGGCGCGAATGGTGTCTCCCTCGATCAGGGCGATCCCTTCAAGAAGACTGCCGATATAGCGGGCATCGACAGAGCGCATCGGTGTAAGCGATGAAACGACGATCTTATGGGCCGGCTGAAAATCGGACTTGACGATGCTGACTTTTTCGTCGATGCCGACCCGCGCATTTTCGCGGGTAATGCCATCCAGCCGAATAATTCCCTTTCCCCGATCCTCCATATAGGCAGGCAACACCTTGGCGGCGGTATTGCGTTTTCCGGTTATCCGAATCACGTCACCCACCTGAACACCAACGGTTTTGAAATCAGCCGGATCGAAACGGGCGATACCCCGGCCGACATCGCGTGATCCAGCTTCCGCGACTTTGAGGGTTATGTCTGAAACATCCATTTCCAATCTCCCGGGGAACAAGGTTTCATTTTTTTTCGGCCGTGGTTTTGATAACGATCTCCAGAATGCCGTTCTGATATATCCAGGTCATGTCCTCCGACTGCACGGCACGGGAGAGAAGAAGTTCCTTCTGATATTTTCGCGCGCCGGATATGGCTGTAATGCCAATGATATCGCCTCTGACATCCACTTCGATGTCGCTTTGAGAAACACCCGGCATTTCCGCCACGATTTGAATGCTGTCCGCATCATCAAAAACATCCACGAGTGGTTCACGCGCTTCCTCCACCACGGGCCCCTCCGGAGATTTTTTAATGTTTCCAAAAGGCCGTACCGATGGTCTGCCATCCGACATGGTGCTGATCCGGACCCCATAAACCCCTTTCAGGTCTTTTAAACCCTTCAGTTTGTCCAGTCCGCTGAAATGAATCTCCCCGGATTTGGATAGCGATTCCCCTTTTTCCGCCAGTTGCACGGCCGCATCCATCAGATTGCTCAAACCTTTGAATAACCCCCCCAGACCAAAATCGAATCCAACGTCTTCCTTTTTATCAGATGGCATCCTATCCTCCTGTAAACAATCATGAATCACCCAGCCATTCGCCGGAATGACGGTGCGTCAAAGACCGACTCGGTTTTGAAAACCGAGTCGGTCTGCCTGATCACATTTTCATGACCAGATTGACAAAATGAAACGGCGGCGCCGGCCCCACATATTTGAACAGCAGGCGGTCGTTAAATTTTTTCTGCAGATCATCTATCATCAAATCAAAAGATTTTTCGCGGGAGCGGTCGATCAGAAACGCGGCATTCAATATCATGCTGTCTCCGACCAACCTGTTCTGTTTGACATCCAGAATGATTTTTTTAAAAGATGGAATCATCTGGCCGCTTTCTTTTTCCTTTTTATTATCGAGTGCTTCCTTCACCGCTCTGCCCAATTCAAGCCGTATGGGATTTTCCGGTGTTTCCGGAGATGCGTCGGCCTTCTGTTTGAGCTCTCTGATGGTAGGACTGTCATCCACAATTTCCTGATAGATCTGATGCATGTTTTTCCACACGGCCTTAAGTCCCATTTCAAACTTGTTGTCCATGTCTTTCAACAGGCCTTTGAGCTCTGAATGCCGTTGTCTTAACATTGTGCGCAGTTCTTCCGCGCTGGATGCGATCGTGCAGAATCGAACGGGCAGAACCGTAAAATCTTTCATGACGGTTTCGATAACCTTTTCATGGGACATCATATTCTCTTGATCAATCACATATTGGTTCATGGGCGTGCTGCTGATCACCGCGCTGATATCCTGATATCCGATGGTGGACACCATGTCGCCGCGGCCGCCGATGCCAATGGGTCCGAAACCTCGGTACTCATTCCCAGCAATGATGCAATACAGGTATTTACCTTCCCGGTTCATAGCGCCCTTTCGGTCCCAATTTAGACTTATTACAAGTGCATCAATATCCCATTGCCATTGTTTTCATTGGGGCTACGGCCGGCGACAGTTTCTCTCCGTGCAAAACGACCCCGCGGTGCTGTTGTTCCAGATCGATGGCTCTTTTCAGCCGCGAGATCGTTCCTTCAATGGTCATCATTTCTTCATCGATCTGTTGAACGCGGCGGTTTAAATTGGATTTCTCCTGATTCAACCGCCACAGATGTTTCTCAATAACGAATAATTCCAAATAGTCTGACCGTTTCTGCTGATGTTTGTTCGTCAAACAGTTTTTCAGAGCGGTTTTTAAAGACGAAGACCCCCTCCTGACCATATCATTTCCGGGTGGTTTGCTATCCATTGATCCTCTCCTTATACTTATCAGCAATATTGATCGATGAGGCCCGCAATCACCTCTTTGACGCGTTCCTGATTTGACCTGTTGCCGATGCGGCTGGTTTCGGATGATAAAATATCAAAGCAGATCTGCCGGAACACCGTATTATCTTTACGGATCAACGCCTTTCGAACCACGGCTGATTTTGCAATCATATTGCAGCCTCTGATCGTCGGCGCGAACTCATACACATCGGACTCCCGGAGTCCCCGGACAATATCGACAATTCTTGCGGTGTCTTCTATGGGTAAACCCGATTTGGCGGCTGTAATCCGAATTTCGGTTTCGCGGTCAAAATTATCCAGATCAATTGTCACCATGCGATCCCGAAGCGCATCCTGGCTGCGATACACACCGGCATACTCTTCAGGATTGCTGGTAAATATGGCTCTGAAATTGGGATTGACTTTCAGATAATTCCCATCACCATCCCGGCTGACCGGCAGATCCAGCATTTTTTCCTGAAGAACCGACAGCAGGGCATTGTTGGCCTCGGGCCTGGATCGAGTAAATTCGTCGTAGATCAGGGTGAGGCCATGCTTGCAGGCAACAGTCAGACGGTTGTCCACCCATTGCTTGCGCATATTCTCTTCGGTTTTCAGAACTGTGTGAATAAAATTATCTCTTACCCGGCGAATGCTGTACCCCTGTTCGCTTCCTACCAGATCCGATGTCGAAAATTCTTCGTCCCCATGAATCAGGATTACCGGCCGGCCGATTTTGCTGGCCACATGCATGGCGATCGTCGTTTTTCCGGTTCCGGAAATACCGCGAAAATGAAGGGGAAAGCCGGCTTCCAGATACCCCATGGCCCGAACCGTCACATCACTGATATAGGGCGTTTCAACAAAATCCGACATGGGTATGGGTTCCAGAATGGTCGCTGTTTCAGACATGACGATCTCCTTTTAACCCGATTACATCCATGGATACCTGCCCTTTTCCCCTGCATGTCCGGCAGGGCAGGTATTCACCCGCAGACATGCCTTTAGTATAACATCTCGGACAGGGTCCAGTTGGTTCATGAATGCCTACAAAACCGGTTCCACCGCATACGGTGCAGACAAGTCTTCGTTGCGGTTGAACACCCGATCCATGGCAATATGCGCAGGAAACCGCATGTTCCGGAATGCGTTTCTTCCCGCGTCCGCCACACACCTGACATATTGAATCATCGTAAAACATTTGAAAAGGATCGATACCTTTTCCCCTGCAAAATGAGCAAGTATGCCATTTCATATCTATTTCCTTTCCGTTGGCAAAAGAATCAATGGGCTTCCTTATAACGGGTTAACAAAATACAGGCAACTGTCTTTTACCAAAATCCGTTCATCCAGCAGTTCTCGCATGACGGGGATCAGGGATCGCCAGTTTTCAACACCCAGCAATTCCGCTACCTGAATCATTTTCATGCCTTCTTTATGATTTCGAAGAACCGTAACGATTCTTTCGCGATGATTTTCCCGATTCATACCGGCATCTTCATCCAGGGCATGGTCTTGAATCCCATCCGATGTTTCTGAAAGGGCTATTGTTTCTTCAACAAAAGTGTTTTTTTTTTCATCAGACAAAAATGAAGACGCTGTTTCTGCTGCTTCGGTAACAACGGACGATGATTCAGTTCTGGCCGTTTGAATGCGTTGAATTAATTCTTTCCAGGCCGCCGCTGTTTCCCGAATATCCGCCTGAACTTCTGACAGATACGCCTGAGTGGCGGTTTTTCGATCGGATTCGGCTTCTGAAAGACTCGACATAAACTGATCGAGATCGGTCCGCAACTGCTTGCCCATCTCCTGGTGCGCCTCGGCCATTTCCCGCAGTTTATCAACAAGATCTTTTCTTAATACATCAACCACCGCGATTCTCTGGGTGATCTCATCTTGTCGCTGGCTGCCATCTTCCCTGGCGGTTGACAGACGGCTGGACTCGGCTGTATTCAGATCCGACATAAACTCAACAAGTTCGGTCCGCAACTGCTTGCCCATCTCCTGGTGCGCCTCGGCCATTTCCCGCAGTTTATCAACGAGGTCTTTTCTTAATACATCAACCACCGCGATTCTCTGGGTGATCTCATCTTGTCGCTGGCTGCCATCTTCCCGGGCGGCTGACAGACGGCTGGACTCGGCTGCATTCAGATCCGACATAAACTGAACAAGTTCGGTCCGCAACTGCTTGCCCATCTCCTGGTGCGCCTCGGCCATTTCCCGCAGTTTATCAACGAGGTCTTTTCTTAATACATCAACCACCGCGATTCTCTGGGTGACCTCATCTTGTCGCTGGCCGCCATCTTCCCGGGCGGTTGACAGACGGCTGGACTCGGCTGCATTCAGATCCGACATAAACTGTCCCAGCTCGGACCTGAGCAGTTTTCCCATCTCCTGATGCTGGCTGGAAAACGTTCTGAGCAAATTCACCGCCTCTTTTTGACAGTCTCTGGTTTCCGATTTAATCTGGTTAATATCATTTAGAATCGATGCTCTTAGAAACACTCTGTCCTCATGAGCACCGATCACCTCCTGAGCCAATCGCCTTAAAGCTTCTGCATTCGACATGGGGCATCTCCTTATTTTTCGATAGACTTCCGGATTAAAATCTACAGACATGCTTCAGAAGGCATTATGCCGGTAGAGGGGAGAACCAATTCGCCTCTATATCTGTAAAGGATGCCATTGCAGGTGGTTGTGGCGAATCTTGGCGAACCATCCAAGATTGGCATAAACAGGGTTTTTCTTACCGGCTGCAGGCCAAAACATCCCGCCACTGGTGTTGAACCCGGTCCCGAACCGCGTCAAAATTGTCCAGAAATGTAATGATTTCCGGCTCACAAAAACACTGATGCACTTGAATGGTCCTTAGCATCTGTTTCAGGTCCTTGATGCGGACACCGTGGCCTTTCAGCAGCAAGGTCTTTAAACCGGAGCGAAGCTCTTCCTGGGCAATCTGAAACTGTTTCAGACCATTGACAATGCGTCTTTCGCGTTCTTTCTGGCGGGTGAGAACATCTTCCCGAAGGGTTTCCATATCCTCGGTAACTGCGGGGCTTTCGCCAGATACCAGTCGACGAAATCGGCCTATCATTTCCGATTCTTCCTGTTGAAACTGAATGAACCGGTCTTCTGCTTCCTGTTCAATTTCCCGCATGCGATCAACCAGCGCCCGAATCATGATATCAAAGTCCTTTTTTCGAAGGCTTTCCGATTTCGCCAGATTATCCCGCAGTTGGATAATCATCTCTTTCATCTCTATCTGAAAGCTTTTCAATAGATTATTGGCCTGAGTCATCAGCATGTTTACGGTTGATACCCGCATTTCATAGGAATCGATAATGCTGACAGCCAATTCTTTCATATCAGATTGAGCGCTCATGAATAGACCTCTTAACCGTTCAGAAAAAAACCGCAAACATATCGGGCAGTACAAAACATACCGTTTCATAAGGGAGCATTGCCAGATGTGTTTACGGTTTTTTGGGTCAATCACTGGTCGGAGATTCCAGATATGCTTAAGATCGCTCGGCAGATAAGGGGGTGGTTACACGCCGTTATCCTCTATAAGGATATCTGTCAATCTCCCTTAGATGGGATTAATCGTTATGCTGCGGCTGTAGCTGTCAGGCCTACGGCTTCGGCATATTTTAAATAGGTTTCAACACCAGCCAAGACCACCCTGGCTTCAATAGCCAGAAGCTCAATGCCTACCAGAGAGACTCTTGCCCATGCATCGACCACAATGCCTTTGTCAAGAATCCGGTCTATAACCTCTACCAAACTCGATGATGCATTCGTTTTTTCCACTGCCATGATATATTTCTCCTTTTTTTACTGTTCGATTGACATGCTATGCGTGTTCATAACCTCTCACGGATACCTGTCAATCTCTTCTGGGATTGATTGTTATGCTGCGGCTGTGGCGGTAAGGCCCACGGCTTCGGCATACTTCAGATAGGTTTCAACACCTGCCAGGACCACTCTGGCCTCAATAGCCAGAAGCTCGATGCCTACCAGAGAGACTCTTGCCCATGCGTCAACCACAATGCCTTTGTCAAGAATCCGGTCTATAACCTCTACCAAACTCGATGATGCATTCGTTTTTTCTACTGCCATGATAATTTCACCTCCCTTCAATGTTCCATCATTATACTCCGACCGGTCATAACCAGAATTTCCGGCGCCCACTGAACCCACCATCGCTGAGGACTGAAGGCAGGGCGGCAAGTTGAAAATTTCTGATTATGACCATTTTGCGGTACATATTTCGGGTGATCATAAGTGAGATGCACCTTAATCCGCCAGACAACCTGCAAGACAAAACAAAAATTGGGATGGATTTTATGGGCACGTCGCCATGCTGTCTGTCAGCGCCTGTTTACATACTGTTATCAAATTATTGATATCAAACGGCTTATCCAGAAATGCCCACGCTCCCCCATTAAAAAATTTTTTGCGAATTTCATCTGTCCCATACGCCGTGACAACAACGACTTTGGGATAGTCTCCATTCTGTTTGATATGATCAAGAACCGACAATCCGCTCATATCCGGAAGCAGATAATTTAAAATAACCACCTGGGTTTGCGGATAACACCGCATGAATTCCAAAGCATCTTTTCCGTTTGTGACCGCATCCACGGACAAACCGGCCTTTTCCAGCACATTGGCCATGGTCCATAGCATTTCCTCGGAATCATCAACAATCAATATTTCAGTTGATATTTTCGGCATATACCTGTTGATCCGGAACAATGTTTTTTACAAAAACAGGATTATAAATGTGACGCGGCACATTCATTTACATTAATTCATGAGAACGTTTGGAGAAAATTAATCAGCAGAAGTTGAGATGAGATTTGGAAATGTTGTCTGGTAGGAATTCAGAAAAGGGCTGCTGATTTTACTGAAGTTATATGCATATTACACGCCAACACCTCAAACAAAACATAACAATTGGATATGATAATTGAATTTTAGATTGCACGTGTTATTGGATTTACGAATATTTCGGGAATGGGTATGGCATGGCTGCCCCAACTGGGACATCCATGCCATAATTAAAAAAAAGGCCTTGCTCATTATTTCGAGCACATCTTGATTCCCCCCTTGAGGGGGGTCAAAGGAATGCTAACAGTTGTAATGGGGGACGCTGTCCCCCAAACCCCCTGGGATTTATCGCTGTTTACAGCCAAAGCATGATAATAAGAAAAGGCCGCACAATATATATACAGCGCGGCCTCATGCTTCGGTTACCTGCTTCGGCGCTCGGGTCGTTTCCCAGCGTTGCCCTATCCTCCGGGCAGGCATACGACATATATCATTAATCGATGCTTTTGATCTATTGATTTTAACCTATCGGGAAGATCCACTTGACAGGCATATGGAAGATCGATAAATATTAATCAGGTGTCACACTTTTTGTCCGCCACCCGCTTCATTTTTACTCCGCCATTTCCACATTATGGTGCCGTTTTTATCAACCTTTCATAGATGCTCCGTGCCTGCCTTAGGTTGCCGCTGAGCTCGTAACCTTCGCTGATCTCGATCAGGCCTTTCCGGGCTAGAACCGCTTCCAGGGTGTCGGGGTGGCAGTCAACCAATTCAAAGTACATTTCGGCCGCCTGGTGGGGGGCGTTGGTTGCCTGGTAGCCGTCGGCCATTTTCAGAAGGCGATTCAGTAGTACGGAATCGGCTTCAACCACGGCGGCTGCTTCAACCACGACAGCCGTTTCAACCACCGAAGCTGCTTCAACCACGGCGGCGGCCTTAGCCACAGCAGCCGTTTCAACCACTGAAGCGGCTGCAACCACCGCGGCGGCCTTAGCCACAGCGCCCTTTTCAACCACCGAAGCGACTTCAACCACGGCGGTATCAGCGGCGTGATTGACGACCGCAACAAGGGTGGCTTTGTCGGTATCTCTATGAACTTTTGTTCTTCGCTCCTGTTTCATTTTTCCCTCCTGTGACAACAGATTAAAGGTTGAGTAACCGGTAATCGACGACTCAAATATGAGTTTCGATATTCTGGCAAAGGCGCCATAACGGACTGCTGGCTCCTATGTTGCAAGCACATTGCATACCAACACGCCATATAAAAACAACCCTATAATATCATGGTTAATTATGATATCCAGCGTTTATTGACTTTAATAACATATCGGGATTGGGTATGGCATGGATGCCCCAACCGGGACATCCATGCCATAATTAAAAAAACGAGCCTTTGATCTTTGTACCGAGCACATCATGATTCCCACTTTGAGGTGGGTTGGGGGGGGGGTCATCGGGTCTGGCTGGTTTTCAATTTTCTTAATAGTGTCTTGTAGTCAATTCCCAGCCCTCGAGCTGCCTCGCTTTTATTTCCGCCGCATCGTTCAATTTCTTCTGTAATCAATCGTTTCTCGATCGACTCGGTGTAGTTGCGGATTATTTCCTTAAGGGGTCTGTTGTTTGGGTTTGTAAGACAGGCCATTTTTGTTTGATCCGGATCAGAAGTCGAGTCACAGGTCAGAATCAAATGCTCCGGACAGATCGGCTCGTGGTCATTGCAGAGCAGCACGGCTTGACGGATCACATTCCGAAGTTCCCGCACATTGCCGGGCCATGAGCAGGATATCAGCATATTCAGCGCCTCACGGGAAAATCCCAAACAACTTTTATTAAGCTCAATCTGAGCCTCATCCATGAAACGTTTGGCCAAATACGGAATGTCTTCTTTCCGGTTGCGAAGCGCAGGCAGATCAATGATAAATTCTTTCAACCGGTAAAACAGATCGGATCGAAAACGACCGGCGCCCACATCCGCTTCCAGCGGCTGATTGGTCGCGGCAAGGATACGAACATGGACCGGCTCCGCTTTTTTAGCGCCCAGTCGCTGAATCTGGCGTTCCTGCATGGCGCGAAGAATTTTCTGTTGTGATGGATACGGCAGATTTCCCACTTCATCCAGAAACAGGGTTCCGCCGCTGGCCAGCTCAAAATAGCCGGCTTTGTTGGCATTGGCGCCGGTAAACGCACCTTTCTGAAACCCAAACAGCTCGCTTTCAATCAGTGTTTCCGGGATCGCACCACAATCCACCGCAACAAAAGGCCCGTCTTTTTCATGACCCATATCGTGAATCGCCCGTGCGACCAGTTCCTTTCCAGTTCCGCTTTCTCCCTGAATCAAAACTGTAAAAGGAGTTGACGCCACTTTTTCAACCAGTTGGACCATTTTTTTTATGGAATCACTGGAACCCATCCGTTCGTACAATGTGGTCCGCTCGGCAAGCGCTTTTCTGAGCAGGGTGACCTCCTGCATCAGATCCTGTGTTTCAAGCCCCCGTTGTATGGTAAACAGAAGATCATTGTTGTCGATGGGTTTGCAGACATAGTCATAGACGCCGATTTTTATGGCATCGACAGCATTTTTGATATTGGCGTGAGCGGTAATCATGACAATGGGAACAGCCTGCATTTTCTTTTTGATTTGTTCTGCGACACATAGTCCATCCTTGCCAGGCATTCGAAAATCAAGAAGGATTAAATCCGGAATGTTATTTTCTATAAATTCCATACAGTCGATCCCATCCTTGACCTGATGGACGCAATATCCCGCAGTGGTCAAGACATTGGACACGGCCCATCGGAAATCACTGTCGTCGTCCACCAGCAGGATGGTTCTGGGCTTCGGCTGACTCTGATCAATCCGCATGATTTGTTTCCTTTCCGGTTGATGGCTGAAATGTTGCCGGCAGCATCACCGATATTCTGGTTCCGCCACCGGTATTTGGTTCAGCGACGATGGCCCCATTATGCAACTGGACAATAGAAAAACTGATGCTCAATCCCAGCCCGGTTCCCCCGTCCTTGGTCGTAAAAAACGGGTCGAAAATCCGTTTTCGGTATTCTTCGGGGATACCTGGGCCATTATCGATGACAGTGGCTTCCACCATGCGCCGGTTCGGAAGAAAAGCTGTTTTCATAATGATTGTTCCTTTTCCGCCGACTGCCTGAATCGCATTGATCATAATATTCAGAAAGACCTGTCCCAGTTTTTCCTCATCGCCGAACACCAGCGGTAAATCCGGCGCCAGTTCATATTCAAAAACGATGCGGGACGCGGTCATTTCAAGTTTGGCCATATCCGTCATTTTGAGAAATATATCATTTAGATTCAGTATCTGCTGTTTCAGATCCGCTGGCCGGGAAAAGGCCAGCAGATCATTGATCAAATTACTGGCCTTCTGGCTGTTTCGATAAATCACTTGAAAATTCTCTGTCACCAGGCGGTCCGTGCTCAGATTTTCAAGGCTGAACTGTGCGCAGGAGCTGATAACCGCCAGTGGATTTCTAAGTTCGTGGGCAAGGCCTGCGGAAAGCAGCCCCAATGAAGACAGTTTTTCCTGCCGGATCATGGTGTCTTCCATTTCCTTGCGGAAAGAAATATCAATAACAGATACATTAAAACAGAGCGGATCCCCTGCGGTATCCCGGATCAGGCAGGTGGATACCTGGGCCGTAAAAAAAGAGCGATCATCCCGGACAGCAGTTACCTCCGCACCGTTGCTCCCCTGTTTCACCAGAAAGTCGTCGATGAAAGAAACCGACTGATCCGTTTGAAAAAAATCATTGAGTGATCTGTCAATCACTTCTTTTTCATCATGATATCCCCACATATCAGCAAATGCTTGATTGGCAAAGGTAATTTTGCCGTCAAGATTCACGAATGCAATACCGTAAACGGATGTTGAAATCGCGGAATCCTTGACCTGGAGGCTCATTTCATATTGTTTTCGGACTGTCACATCCCGAATGGATCCAATGATTATAGAAGGCGCGCCATTAGGTTGTAAAATCTTAGTTGAGGTTATTGAAACCCAGTGACGGGTTCCATCCTTATATGAAAATTCCGTTTCATAATTTGTGACCTTTCCATTTTTCAGAAGCATATCCAGATACTGGTCCCTGTCAAAGGAATTAACATACAAATCCGTGACGGATTTTCCTATCAACTCTTTACGGGAAAAGCCGGAAACAGTCAGAACAGAAGGGCTGATTTCATAAATGACTCCTGGCAGAGTTGTTTCAAAATAAACATCCCGAATATTCTCAAAAATTCTTCTGTATTTTAGTATTTCCGCATGCAGCATATCTCCAACCTGCTTACGCCTGCTGATATCAAGGCAATGACCGATATAACCGATGAATTCATTCTTACTGTTGTAGCGCGGACTGCCTTGATCAATTAACCAGCGATATTTCCCGTCGTACCGGCGTAGACGAAACTCTATTCTGAATTTCCTCCGTCGATCAAACGCCCCCAAATAAATATCCAAAAAGCGTTGCAGATCATCCGGATGCACCCTTTCTGTCCAACCATTTCCCATTTCCGCTTCAAGTGTTCGCCCTGTGAATTCAAGCCAAACGCGATTGAAATAGTTGCAGAGTCTATCTGTTCCGGATGCCCAGATCAAAGCCTGACCGGAATCCGCCAAGGTTCTGAATTTCTGTTCGCTCTCCCGCAGGATTTCATCAGACTGTTTGCGTTCCGTAATATCGCTCATCACGATGCGGCACTCGGGAGCACCGTCCGCATCCTGTGCGGCGGTCGCTGCCAGATGAGTCCAGAATGCAGTTTTGTCCATTTTCAGCATCCGCAGTTCGCAATTCTGCGGTTCACCCGTATCAAATAGTTTTTTGCGGTGCAGGTAGTAGATGTCCTGGTCCTCTTTGTGGATGAACCGCGTGAACGGTTGATTGATCAGCGCGCCCCGCGTCACGTCCAGCAGGGTGGCGATGGTGAGGTTGGCCGCCAGGATCAGCCCATGCACGTTGATGGTACAATAGCCCACAGGCGCCAGGTCGTAGAAGTCGAAATGGTGAGCGTGCGCAGCTTCCAGTTCCGCCTGCTTTAAACGCAGATCCTCGTTCTGCATCTCCAACTCGATCTGATGCACGCGCAAATCGAGAAGCACCTGCCGGATTTCTTCGAGCGACAGAGCTTCGATGTTTTCCGTTGACTGAGGTGGCATTTTCCGGGAAACCTGTCTGGGTTGTTGGCTGGGTTGGCTGCAAGGCATGCCGCCCTGCAGTGTGTCGGATTCAGTGCTCTTGCGTGGCTTGTTCATGTCGTACTCCACTTTATCCCAGTTTCACATGAGTATCCAATGTCCGACGAAGATTTACATTTGCTCTTGATTTTTGCGACGGAGTTCTTCCTTTGAAAAATCTTGAGAACAATTTATCCGTAACTTTATAAATGAGATGAGCTTTTTCAGAAGACTTGTTTAATCCCACATGAATCATGATCTTTGGCCAATTCTCTGTTTCACGCACACGCATTTCTTGCAGTGATATCTTGAAGTTGAGGAAGATCTTATGGGTATTGATTTAGAAACACTGATTTGATGACATATATTCTCATAAGCAAAGTGAGATAAATACATCAGATCTCATGACTGGCGCACCCATAGCACTTGGTTCAGCCGATACATCTTCATTTTTACTCTGAACAAGAAAGTATCAAGTGTCAATCAGATATTTTATCATGCCAAAATGCAGTGATGTGGTAGGGAGTTAATTGACACTTTCTTACTAACCCCCATGCCCGGGGCGGGCATGGGGGTTAGTAAGAGTGGATTTATAATCCGCCAGGAGGTATTCAATGAAAAAGAAGCGAAGGAAATAAACGCAGGAATTCAAAGAAGAAGCGGTTGAGCTGAGCACGGAACAAGGATATCAGATTGTCGAGGCGGCCCGGAATCTCGGAGTCAATGTAAACATGTTGGGGCGATGGAAGCTGTTGAAGTTGGCCGGTGTTGCCGCCAGGCAGAAAAAGAAATTTAAAGCGACCACATACAGCAAGCATAATTTGACAGTGGTGCCAATAAACTTTTTAAGTGGCGTATTTACTTTAAATAACAGATAATCAATATCTGTGCTGTTAAAGACCAGTCATGCAAGCGGAAACACGCAGTTCTGTCTTTTGGCTGAGTCACGCTGTATCAAACCTGCTTATTTTCTGTCCTTTCCCCAGATACTGTCCAGAAATTGATCCCTTCCGGACCCATTGCGATAGGATTTATACCGCAGCGGATTTTTTTTGTAATAGCCCTGATGATAGTCTTCCGCCGGATAAAAAACGGAAGCCTGCCTGATTTCGGTCACGATCGGCCGGGTGAACCGATTGGATTGTTGAAGTTTTTCCCTGGTTTCTTCGGCAAGTCTTTTCTGCGCGTCGTCGAGATAGAAAACAGCCGCCCGGTACTGATGTCCGACATCCACGAACTGCCGGTCGACAGCAGTCGGATCAATATTCATCCAGAAAACATCCAAAAGTTTTTCATAGCTGATCGTATCCGGATCATATGTTATTTCAACCGCTTCAACGTGACCGGTTCCACCGGACGACACCTCCTCGTATGTGGGGTTTTCCTTGAAACCGCCGGTATATCCGGAAACCGCCGAAATCACCCCCGGCAATTTTTCAAAAGGCGTCTCCATACACCAGAAGCATCCCCCGGCAAAGATGGCCTTTTCCGTTTTACCGACAGAAGCTTGCACCGGTTTGGTTCCATCATCGGCAATTGCCGCGCTCACGGCAATGAGTGCAGCCAAGCCCATCATTACGATCATCGTTTCCATGGGTTTTCTCCTCCTGATTCCGGCTCACCGCGGAACCGGGTAATGAACGGGCTGTTGTCCGACAGGAGCTGAATGTTCTCCAGCAGCATCAACGCGATTTGGATAAGATCAGTCTCTTTTATGCCTTAAAAATAACACATCAAAATGGTATTTCAACAAGGTTACCCCACTATTCGATAGCTTACGAAAATGGCAGCATGATAATGCTCGTTTTTTAGATTAAGATAAAGTATAAGTTACAAATAAACGTTATGATAGCCGCTCAACCGTCTCCCAAAATCTTTATTGAAAGCCTTCCGAAATATAGAAGGAACCAGGCCGTTGGTATCACAAGGATACGGGGAATATGATCCTCTATTCTGTCAGCCATAAACAGGAAGCGGATGTCAGATAACAGAAAAAACAACTGCAACCCGTCGTCCGCCGCTCGTCGTCAGTCGATTGCCGTGGTGATTCCCCAATACGGCCGCATCGGCGGCGCGGAGAACATGGCGTTTCAACTCTGTGAACGCCTGGCCGCAATGCCGGAGTTTGATATTCATGTATTTGCCAGAAAATGGGATCCCGGCCCATCCCTGGTTACCTTTCACAAAGTTCCCATGATTCACTTTCCCAGGTGGCTTCAGCCCGTCAGCTTTGCCGGGTTTGCCCGGCGAAAAATCGACACCATGACTTTTGATCTGGTGCACAGCCACGAGCGGATTTTTCGCATGGATCTGTTGACGTTTCACGGTATACCGCATCAGACCTGGATTCATGATATGCGCCAAAAATCCCTGAGCGGGTTTGACCGGGCCACTTGCTGGATAGAGAAAAACGGGATTGAAAATCCGGCGCTGAAAATGATTCTGCCGGTTTCAACCCTGGTAAAAAAAGAGCTTTCCAAACACTATGCCATTTCCGAAGACCGGGTTTCCGTCGTACATCCGGGAGTGTCGATCGCACGGTTTTCCAGCCTGAATGCCCGGTCCTGTCGGGAGCGGATTCGGGCCCGCCATGGGTTATCCGCATCGGATGTGGTCATTTGTTTTGTGGGAATGAATTTTGAAATCAAGCGGCTGGATCTGACGCTTCAGGCAATTGCCGGCATGAAGCGTGACGGCTTTTTTTCTCCTTTGCCAAAACTTTTGATCGTCGGAAAGGGGAACTCCGGACCGTATTTGAAAATGGCCGAAGATCTTGGCATCAGCGATCAGGTCATCTTTGCCGGCATAACGGATGATGTCGAAGCCTATTACCTGGCAAGCGATTTTTTTGTGATGCCGTCGCGCATGGACACCTTCGGGCTTGTGGTTCTGGAAGCCATGGCAGCGGGGCTTCCGGTTGTGATCAGTTCAAACGTGGGCGCTGCCGATCTGGTGACCCATGGCGGCAGTGGTTTTATTCTGGCGGAAAACCCATCGGCCCGGGATATGACTGCATCCCTGATCCGGTTAATGAATCCGGAGCAACGCCGGTCAATGGGAAAAGCCGCAAGACGGATCGCCGAAAATCACGACTGGGACAAGGTTGCCGACAAAATGGCCGGAATATACCGGACCCTTATCGCCGGGCAGAAAACCACAATTTTAAAACAATCGTGATGAACTCGAAAAAGTCAAAACAGGAGAACCCATGACGCCATATCCGGAAATCGACATCAGCCGGGTCCGCACCTGCTCAGCCAGAGAGCGGATTTCCAAGGTAACCACGGAACTTGAAGCCGGACCCATTCGCGCCAACATGACGATGCGGGAATTTCTGGATGCGCTGCCGAAAATATTGAAAGCCGATGCCCTGAAAGCCATTGCCCTGGCAGTGGTCAAGGCAAAAAAGAAAAACAAACCGGTCATTGCCATGATCGGCGGCCATGTCATCAAAACCGGATGCAGTCCGGTGCTTGCAGGACTGGCTGAAAACGGGTATATTACCCACGTGGCGTCAAACGGGGCCGCGGCCATTCATGATACGGAGCTTGCCCGGTTTGGCCATACCTCCGAGGATGTGGCGTCCCAGATAGAAGACGGATCGTTTGGCATGGCCGAAGACACGGCGGCCCTGGTCAATGAAGCCGCCAGACAGTCCGCGGCATCAAAAGAATCGCCCGGGGAAGGCTTTGGAGAAGCCGTGGGAAGACTGCTTCTGCAGGAAGCACCGCCGTATCTGAACCGGGCTCTGACCTATGAATGTTTTCGGCTGAAAATCCCCTATACCCTTCATGTGGCACTGGGAACCGATATTGTGCATCAGCATCCCTCGGCCAGCGGAGCAGCCATCGGGGAGGCGTCTTTACGGGATTTCCGTATTTTTGCGGCATCGGTTTCCCGGCTGGGGGATGGAGGCGTTGTGCTCAATTTCGGCAGCGCGGTCCTGATGCCGGAGGTTTTTCTAAAAGCCCTGGCCGTTGCCCGCAATCTGGGATTTTCCGTTACCCATTTTACGACCGCCAATTTTGACATGATCCAGCATTACCGGCCGACCGTGAATGTGGTTCAACGCCCCGTATTGCCTGGAGGCAAGGGATATGCTATTACGGGTCATCATGAAATCATGATTCCGCTTCTGGCCGCCACGATTTATGAAACTGCCTTGAAAGCGTGATACGCGTTGTCGTGAAAAAATGGTTGGGTTAAGGAAAAGTAATGAACACACAGTTGTTTATCGATCAGATATCCGAGCATATAGACTGTTTTCAGGCCCTGAAACACAGTGCCCCGGAGATCCTCCGTGCGGCACGGGAGCTGACCGCAACGATTGCATCCGGCAAAAAGATTCTCATCTGCGGAAACGGCGGTTCCGCGGCAGACGCCCAGCACTTTGCAGCAGAACTTGTGGGCCGGTTTGAAAAGGAACGGGCATCTTATCCCGCCCTTGCCTTGACCACGGATTCATCCGCTTTGACGGCAATCGGCAATGACTACGGATTCGAGCGGGTGTTTTCCCGGCAGGTCGAAGGGCTGGGCCAAAAAGGGGATATGCTGATCGTCATTTCCACTTCCGGCAATTCCCCCAATATTCATAAGGCGGTGCGAAAAGCGGCTTCCATGGGAATGCAGACCATCGGACTTCTGGGAAGGGACGGCGGCGGCCTCAAAGATGAAGTCGGCTGCCCGGTAATTGTTCCGCATGTCCGTACCGCCAGAATCCAGGAAGCCCACGGCTTTATCCTGCATTTCTGGGCATGCTGCGTGGATGAAGCCGTAAAGGCCCCGGCAGCATGAATTTATCCGCATTGAACCAAAAACGCATTCTGGTTGTCGGCGATGTCATGCTGGATCGGTATCTCTGGGGAGATGTCAAGCGGATATCGCCGGAAGCGCCGGTGCCTGTTGTCCGGATCCGCCAGCAATCCGAGATTCCGGGAGGCGCGGGCAATGTTGCGGCAAACCTGGCCGGCCTGGAATGCCCGGTATCCATCCTGGGTGTTTGCGGAAATGATGAAGCCGGAAACCGTTTAAGAAAGATTTTTTTGGAAAAAGGCATCGATCCGTTGCTCCAGGAGAGCATTGCCCGGCCAACCATTACCAAGACCCGAGTCATGGCCAGAGGTCAGCAACTCCTTCGCCTGGATGAGGAAGAGCCCCGAATTTTAAGCCCGGAGCTGGAAGAGAAAATCATCGCCCGATTTGAACAGAAAGCCCCTGTTTGTGATGTTGTCGTTTTGTCCGATTACGGAAAAGGCATTTTTCAGACGCCGAATCTTTGCCAGCACTTTCTTCGCTATTGCAGGACTCGCGGCATCCCTGTCCTGGTGGATCCCAAAGGCGCGGACTGGGCCCGTTATCAGGGAGCGACCTGTGTCACCCCCAATACCGCCGAACTGGAACGGGTCACAGGCAGCACGACCGAAGCGGACGAGGCGCAGCTGTATCAGAGCGCCTCGGCCATCCGCCGCCAATACGGGCTGGAATGGCTCCTGGTCACGAGGGGTTCCAAGGGAATGGTTCTGTGCGGAAAAGAAGACTCTCCCCTCATGATCCCGGCAAGGGCCAGGGAAGTATTTGATGTCTCGGGCGCCGGAGACACGGTCATTGCCACGCTGGCGGCCGGCCTTGCATTAGGGCTTTCCTTTGCCCGGGCAGCTCAGCTCTCAAATCTGGCAGCCGGAATCGTGGTGGGAAAACTGGGAACCCAGCCAATTACCCGTCCCGAGCTGTCGGCAGCCATAGCGCTGAATGACATGCAGTCCCAGAGCACCGGCGCATCCAAAATCGCCGTCCTGGAGTCTGCCCGGATTCTGGTCAAATCCTGGCAGAGCTCCGGCCAGAAAGTGGTATTCACCAATGGCTGCTATGATCTACTTCATCCGGGTCATATTCATCTTCTGCATCAGTCCAGAGATCTGGGAGATCGCCTGATTGTCGGACTCAATACGGATGCATCGGTCAGGCGTCTGAAGGGAAATACCCGCCCTATTGTGGCGGAAAGAGATCGAGCGGCCATTATAAGCGCCCTTGGCTGTGTGGATCTGGTCGTCCTGTTTGATGAAGACACGCCGCTTGAACTGATCCAGGCCATAAAACCCGATATCCTGGTCAAGGGCGAGGATTATCGTCTGGATCAGGTGGTGGGAAGGGAAGCTGTTGAATCCTATGGCGGCAGGGTCTGCCGCGTTCCCCTGCTCCAGGGTTACAGCACCACGCAGATCGCGGAAAAAATTGTATCCACGCAAAAGAATTGAATTAAACCAGAAACGATAATAGGAGACCGACATGGCGCTTCACCCGGAACTTTTGAAAATTCTGGCCTGCCCCAAATGCAAGGGAGATATTTATCTGAACGAGACCGGCGATGGACTGGTCTGCGACCAATGCAAACTGATCTATGAGATTCGGGATGATATTCCCATCATGCTGATCGAAGAAGCCAAGCCGTTTTCCTGATTGCCATGAGCCATCCCCAGCCCCCCAAACCCGCCAAACTGGTCATCGGACTGTTTACCCAGAAGCAGGAACGGCTGGCCGCCGTGGCTGTCGATCTCATGGAGAGCTTCGGGTCTATTGACATGATCAGTCCGCTCTTTCCCTTTGACTTTACAATGTATTACGAAAAGGAAATGGGCTTTCCCCTGTTCCGGAGAATTTTCGTTTTTAAATCCTTGATTCAACAGGATGCTCTGGCGGACATCAAACTGAAAACCAATGCGATTGAGACGCGGTATAGCGCTGATGGCATGCGGCAGGTCAACATCGACCCCGGATTTCTTTTGATGGAACGGCTGGTGCTGGCAACCGGAAAGAATTTTGCGCATAGAATCTATATCGGCAAGTGTATTTACGCTGATCTGACGCTCATTTATCAGAAAAACGGCTATCAACCCCTTCCCTGGACATATCCGGATTATGCCCATGGATCCATCCGGCATTTTCTCACTCTCGTCCGCAATAAATACATGGAAGATTTAAAGGAAGTTCAGCAATGATTCTCAGCATGACTGCTTTTTCCTGCACAAAACTGACCGTATCCCCCATTTCCGTCAACTGTGAAATCCGCGCCTGTAACAGCAAAGCCCTGGATATTTCGCTTCGAATCACCTCCGGGTATGCCGCTCTCGAAGAAAAAATCAAATCCCTGATCTCTGAAATGATCAGCCGGGGACGCCTGGATGTCCTAATTCAGATATCGGAAACCGCTGTTTCACCCGCTGCCTTTGAAATTGACGAACCCCGGGCCCTGGCATATTATCAGGTCTTGACCGAGATCAAGGAGCGGTTTTCGCTGAAGTCTTCCGTATCCCTGCAGATGATGGCCGGCGCCGGAATCATCAAACCTTCCGAATCGGAAAAAGACATGAATGCCGCCTGGGCCGCTGTCCAGCCATGCACTCAGACGGCCGTTTGCGAACTGGTTGCCATGCGAAGACAGGAAGGAGAATATCTGGCCGGCGATATTCAAACCCGGCTTGAAGTCATTGAAAATAAACTGGCCAGAATCGAAATGGAGTCCGAAGGCCTGGTGGCCTATTACCAGGAGCGGCTGATTCGCCGCATTCAAAAGATCACCCAGGGAATTGTGGACATCGACCCGGGTCGCATGGCTCAGGAGGCGGCATTTCTGGCCGACCGCAGCGATATCTCCGAGGAAATCGTCCGGGCCGGAAGCCATATCTTACAGTTCCGTCAGATCATGGATGCGCCCGAGCCGGCCGGAAGGAAACTGAATTTTCTGCTTCAGGAAATGAACCGGGAGTTCAACACCATGGGATCAAAAACCGAAAACGCATCGGTATCCTACTGCGTGGTCGAGGTAAAAACCGAACTTGAAAAAATTCGCGAACAGGTTCAGAATATTGAATAAGGAGGCTGCTTGGAACCCCATATCATCAATACCATTCCCAAAATCAATCACATCATGCTGAACATCGGATTCGGAAACGTCGTGGCGGCAAACCGGGTCATTGCCATTGCCTCCCCCAACTCCGCCCCGGTCAAACGCCTGAAAGACGAAGCCCGTGACGAAAAACGGCTGATTGATGTCACGCACGGCCGCAAAACCCGATCGGTTTTGATTACGGACAGTAACCACGTCATCCTTTCCTCCATTCAGACGGAAACCATTTCTCAGCGGCTGTCAACATTAATGGATGCGGAATAACGATGAGTTCATCTAATGCGATTCTGGAAACCGGCCCCTCCTGCACAAAAGGCTGCCTGTTTATTCTTTCCGCGCCGTCCGGCGCCGGAAAAACCACCCTTTGTCAGGCGATCTGCCGGCGTTTTCCGGACATGCTGTATTCCGTCTCCCACACCACCCGCCCGTCAAGGCCTGGAGAAATCCAGGGAGCCGACTATCATTTTATTACCCAAGAAGAATTCATTCTTATGATTGAATCCGGCGAATGGGCGGAATGGGCGGAGGTTCACGGGAATTATTACGGCACGTCCGCGAACTTTCTGACTCGGGGGCTGGAGGCGGGAAAGGATATTCTGCTGGACATTGATGTTCAGGGAATGCTAAAAATTCTGAAACGCTATCCTTCCAGCATAACCGTCTTTATCCGGCCGCCGTCTTTGGATACCCTCAGAGAACGCCTGGAATCAAGAGGTGCCGACAGGCCGGATATCATCGAGACTCGAATGATAAACGCGAAAAAGGAAATGGCTGAAGCCCATCGATACCGTCATGTAATTATCAATGACGATCTGGAACATGCCACCCGGGAGCTGATACTGCTGATCGACTCCTACCGGCGGAATCGACCCATAACCCATAACCCTTAACCTATTACTCATACCGCCATGAAAACCGAAATTCTTTACGGCATCCATCCGGTGCTGGAAGCTCTGAAAGCCGGCAGAAGAACCTGTCTTGAGATCTATATCACCCCGGACAGAACCCCCTATCGTCTATCGGAAGTGACCGAGGCGGCTAAAACGCAGAAACTTCCGGTCAAATCCCTTTCTTCTTCCCAACTATCCGTCCTTTCGGGCACGGAATCCCATCAGGGCGTCGGCGCAAAAGTCAGCGAATATCCGCTGGTGGAACTGGAATCCCTAACCGAGACTGCTGCTGAAAGCAATTCCCCCTGTTTTCTGCTGCTTCTGGATGGTATTGTGGATCCGCAAAACATGGGAGCGCTGATTCGAACCGCCCTATGCGCCGGTGTCGACGGCATTCTCTTTCCCAAGGACCGGTCGGCATCCCCCCTGCCCTCTGTTTCCAAGTCATCGGCAGGCGCCATGGAACATCTTAAAATGGCCATGGTCACCAACCTGTCCGCGACCATTCAGGAGCTGAAACATTCGGGATTGTGGATTGCCGGTTTGGATAAATCGGCCGAACAATCCCTCTACGATATGGACTTGTCCGGACCCATCGCCATCGTGATCGGCGGAGAGGAAAAAGGCATTCGCCCGCTTGTCAAAAAGCAGTGCGATTTTCTGGTTTCGATTCCCCAAAAGGCCGTCTTCAACTCTTTGAACGCATCGGTTGCCGGCGCCGTGGTCATGTATGAAACCGTACGACAGCGCATGAAGGCAACAAGCTGATCTATTCGTATATTTGAATGTATTCGCCGGCAACCTGATCACACTGAATTTTTGATTTCCAACCCATTTGATAACAAGGATATTTCATGGAATTGTATCACCGCATCACCCTTGACCCGAACGGCCATCTGAACGTACCCGACTTTCCCGTCATTCCATTTATAGAAGGCGATGGAACCGGTCCCGATATCTGGCGGGCTACCTGCAGGGTCGTGGACGCGGCGGTGCAAAAAACCTATTCAGGAAAGAAAAAGATACAGTGGCTGGAAATCCTTGCCGGAGAAAAAGGGTTTCACCAGACCGGAGAATGGCTTCCGGTACAGACCCTTGAGGCTATTAAGCGCCATGTCGTGGCCATCAAGGGGCCGCTCACCACGCCGGTGGGAAAAGGCATTCGAAGCGTCAATGTCACCCTTCGCCAGAAGCTGGACCTGTATGCCTGTATTCGGCCCGTCTGCTATGTTCAGGGTGTTCCCAGCCCCATGAAGCATCCGGAAAAAGTAAACATGGTGATTTTCCGGGAAAATACCGAAGATGTTTATGCCGGCATTGAATGGCCGTCCGGAAGTGAAGATGCGGAAAAAGTCATTCGGTTTCTAAAGGAGACAATGGGCGTTCAGGTTCCGGATCGCGCGGGTATCGGCATCAAGCCCATGAGCCCTCAAAACAGCAAACGTCTTGTGGCCAGCGCCATCTCCCATGCGATTACAAACCAGTTACCCTCAGTGACCCTGATGCACAAGGGCAACATCATGAAATTTACCGAAGGCGCTTTTTGTCAGTGGGGATATGAGGTGGCCCGGGAGAAATTTCCGGATCAAACGATCACGGAAAAAGCACTTTTTGAAACCCATGGCGGGGTTCAGCCCAAGGGAAAGGTCGTGATCAAGGATCGCATCGCGGACATGCTGTTCCAGCAGGTACTGCTCCGGCCGGAGGAATTCCACGTCATCGCCACCCCCAACCTGAACGGGGATTACCTTTCCGATGCCCTGGCCGCCCAGACAGGGGGCCTTGGCATGGCGCCCGGCGCCAATATCGGAGACAGTTGCGCGGTATTTGAAGCCACGCACGGCACAGCCCCGAAATATGCGGGATTGGACAAGGTCAACCCCGGCTCTTTGATTCTGTCCGCCGCCATGATGCTGGAGTACATGGCATGGCAAGAGGCTGCTGCCCGGATTCGGACCTCCCTTCAGGCCACCATTCAGGCCGGCATCGTTACCTATGACCTGGCCCGCCAGATTCCCGGCGCTACCGAAGTCTCCTGTTCCGGTTTTGCTGAAGCCATGATTCGAAAAATGGAGGAATGAGCCCTGTTCCGGATCATCAAAGCCTTTGCAGAAGCCATTTTTCCCAGCCGGTGTCTGAACTGCAGGGCCTTTATGCGTCCGACCCCTCAAACGAATGAAAAACTTTGTGTAACCCTTGCATTAACCTTCAGGCAGGCCATGAACCGCTTTTTGTGTTCGACCTGTTTAATGGATTTTCAACCGGCCCAATCCCCTTTATGCTGTCGGTGCGGCGCCGTCTTTACTGCTTTCGAAGGGGAGGATCATCTCTGCGAAAACTGCATTCGCGCCCCCAGGCATTTTCATCAGGCCCGAGCTGCCGGAATCTATGAAGGCGCATTAAAGCAGATGGTTCAAGATTTCAAGTTTCACGGCAAAATTCACCTGGCCAGGCCTTTTGGGTTGCTGATGCTGCATGTCTTTTACGGCGTGTACGCGCAAAAAGCCTCGACTGTTCCAGACACCGTCGTTCCGGTTCCCCTTCATGCCAGAAAACACCGAATGCGCGGATTTAATCAGTCTTTTCTTCTGGCCGATCATTTAATTGACCTGAACCGTCAGCATCCGGACCCGGGGATTCCCTCCCTGAAAACAGACCGGGACATTCTGGTACGATGTCGATGGACGAATCCACAGACCGGACTGAACAAGGACCGCCGAAAAACAAACATTGCCAATGCATTCAGGGTCAATGCTCCGGAAAAGGCTACCGGAAAACATATCCTGCTCATTGATGATGTCTATACAACCGGAGCAACGGTTGATGAATGCGCCAGGATATTAATCCAGTCCGGAGCGACCCGCGTGGATGTCTTGACGCTGGCAAGGGCGTAATCCCATGATACACCGACACAACCATAACCTTTCCTATTACCAGTTTCCCCACCTGTCTGAATATGCGGATATCCGGCACGGGATTTTTACCCGTCAGGGCGGATTCAGCAGGGGCTGCTATCAGGGCTTGAATGTCGGCATGGGGAATGGCGACAGCCTTGACCATGTTCTTCGAAACCGCGCGGCCATTTCCGGCTGCATGGGGCATTCCGAGCTGGTATTTGCCAATCAGGTCCATGGAACGACCATTATTAATTATTCCGAATACGGCTCTTCCAGCAATAGCCTTCCTTCGGGCAAAGCCGAATCCGGGGATGCCCTGATCACCAATACTCCGGGAAAATCCTTGGTCATTCAGACTGCGGATTGTCAGGCGGTCTTGATCTATGATCCGGTTCGAAAAGCCGTGGCCAATATCCATTCCGGCTGGCGGGGCACCATTCAGAATATTATTGGACTCACGGTCCAGGCCATGATAAAGGAGTTTGACAGCGACCCAAAAAATCTTTTAACAGGAATCGGCCCTTCCCTGGGTCCGTGCTGTGCGGAATTTATCCATTACCGTACCGAAATACCCAAAGCGTTCTGGTCATACAAAAACCGTACGGACTGCTTTGATTTTTGGGCCATGAGCAAAGATCAGTTGACAGAGGCAGGAATTCCCAAGAACCACATTGTTTCCAGCGACCTCTGCACCCGGTGCCGGACGGATCTTTTTTTTTCATACCGAAAAGAAAAATCAACAGGCCGGTTTGCAGCGGTTATTGGAATCACATAAAAAGCCTTCTTCTCATGCATATCGACAACGCCACCATTTTATGGAATCAGCCCCTGGGCTCATCCTGCTACCGGATCGGGATGACCACTTCCTCCCAGTATGCCTATGCAATCCCCGGCCAGTTTGTGATGCTTCGCCTGCCGAACCAGACAGACCCCCTGCTTCGCAGGCCTTTTTCCATCCATCGGCTGATTGAGTCTGAAAATGGCATTCTCCAGGGCATTGAAATACTGGTTAAAGTCGTTGGCAGAATCACCCGCGGTCTTTCCTTCTGCCAGCCCGGCGACACCGTGGACATTCTAGGGCCTCTGGGTCATGGATTCTCCATTCCTTCAGACTGCGGCCGCATTTTTATGGCAGCCGGCGGCATCGGGGTTGCGCCCATGCTGTTTCTGGCAACCTGGCTTTTTAAAAAGCAGTTTGACCTGTCACGCTGCATCCTGTTTCTGGGCGGAAGATCCAAGTCCGATATTTTATGCGAAGCGGATTTTTCCGCCCTGAATCTGCCGGTCACCATCACCACGGATGACGGAAGCCTGGGCGACCAGTGCCTGATCACCCACCCTCTGGAGCTTTGCGCCAGAGAACAAGTGCCCGACATCATTCTGGCCTGCGGTCCTCCGGGCATGCTGGCCTGTGTGGCCGGCATTGCCGAATCCCTGAATATTCCCTGCCAGATTTCCCTGGAAACCGTCATGGCCTGCGGCATGGGAGCCTGTCTGGGCTGTGCGGTCAAGGGTAAAAGCCTGGATGCCAAACGACTTCATGCCTGCCTGGACGGGCCGGTGATGGATATCCGTAAAATTGATTTTTTGCATTGACTTGAAAATGATCCTATGTTAGTTGCAGGAAACTTCAAACAGGAAGCTTGAACCCTTTCTGAACGAAAGGACGTTCTTTTTCATGAAACGGGAAACCAGACGCAACATCAGGGAACTGGCCTATTACAGCAGCCTTGGATTATCGGTTGCCCTGTCCATTTTTATCGGGCTGGCTGCGGGCATTTACCTGGATAGATATTTTCAGAGTTCCCCCTGGCTGACCCTTATTTTTCTTTGCCTGGGAATTGCAGCCGGTTACCGCAACATTGGCCTGGCGATTCGCAAAAGCAGAAATTTGTAATCATGCATGAACAACCATCAAGTGTATCCGAGCGATCAATGACAGAAAATACTGAAACAACCTCGATTCAAAAAAGCCTCCTGACCTTTGTCACCCGGGCCAACTGGCTGGTATTTGCCGGGGTGAGCGTTGGGGGCTTTATTCTGGCCAGTCCCGATATGCTCTGGGGAATTCTTTTCGGGGGGCTGATCGTCACCATCAATTTTCATCTGCTGTCCCGGACCCTGAAAAAATCGCTAACCCCGTCCAATCTTACCTCCCACAATGTCATTCTGGCCAAATACTATGTACGCTTCATCCTCAGCGGATTTATCATATTTATCCTGATATCCGGACATTATGTCCATCCCCTGGGACTTTTTATCGGTCTTTCCGTGGTTGTCGCCAGCATCATGCTCGCCACGCTTCGTGAACTTAAAAACCTTTTTTTCAAGGAGGCAATGTAAGGTGGAACATCCCTATCTCTTTTTTGTCAAGCTATTCGAGGCCATTGGTCTGGGACATTTTGCTCATGCCTATCCCCATGTCATTTATTCATGGGTTGTCATGACGCTCCTGGTCGTTTTTGGCGCGCTGGGAACAAAAAGCATCAGCATGATTCCTTCAAAGGGGCAGAATTTCTTTGAAGTGGTCATCTCCGGAATCGAAGAATTCATGGTGGATGTCACCGGTGAGGAAGGACGCTGGTTATTACCGCTGGCTGCCACGATTTTCATCTATATTTTTTGTTCGAATCTGATTGGACTGGTGCCGGGCTTTTTTCCCCCGACCGCCAGCCTGAACACCACAGCCTCCTGTGCGCTTACGGTTGTTATCTTTACCCACATCATCGGCGTCAAATACCATGGCATCAAATATATCAAACATTTTTGCGGCCCGGTATGGTGGATGATTCCGATTATTCTGCCCATTGAAGTCATCGGTCACCTTGCCAGAATCCTGTCCCTCTCTTTCCGTCTTTTTGGAAACATGATGGGTCATGAACTGGTTCTGGGAATTTTGTTCTTCCTGGCTGGCGCGTTCTTTGCCCCGCTACCCATCATGGCGCTGGGTATTTTTGTGGCGCTGGTTCAGGCATTTGTTTTCTTTCTGCTTTCGATCATGTATTTCACCGGCGCCATGGAACATGCGCATTGATCCGAAGAATAGATGCGGAGAAGACAGTCTCTTATCGATATGTTAACAGGTCGTATCATACCGACTTCTATTAAAAGTTCACCAGGTTTGGGATAATGGAAGAAGCCCAAATGTATTCACATTAACCAGAAGGAGAAAGAAAGTATGGAAGCACAAGCATTACAGTTTTTCATCGCATGCGTAACGGCAGCAGGTTTCGGTATTGCAGTAGCAGCATTTGGTTGCGGTATTGCCCAGGGTCTTGGTTTAAAAGCCGCGGTTGAAGGCATTGCAAGAAATCCCGAATCTTCAGGCAAAGTCACCGTTACCCTGCTGATCGGTCTGGCCATGATCGAGTCTCTTTGTATTTATGCACTCGTCATCGCGCTGATCCTCATTTATGCACATCCGCAGGCAGCAGCAATCACCAAACTGTTCAGCAAATAATTCCTCTTTTATTAAGAGATCCGTTCTAAAAGAGAAGGGGCAATGTTCCAATCGGGACATTGCCCCTTCTCTTTTTCCGTTCCCACTCTGCTGAAGCAGAAAGCCTCTGTTATTCTATCCTCATGAACGCTACATCCCCATGGTGGAGTTTGTTACCTACGCTGCCGTTAAGCACGTGAAAGCTCAGTGAGCCTTCACGTGCTTGGTTCGAAGTGAATTTCCGCAGTATCAGACGAAACCGTAGCGATTTGCCTGCTACACCGTTCTTAACAGGCAAAAAGCCATACGATTTTACGCCACTTACTCAGGAAAAATATTATTACTAAAGTTATTTTTAATGGTGACGATATATCTTTTTAAGAAGCAATTTTGCAGGAAAATATGATTTCACTTCAATGGGTCAAGTCGAGGTACTATGAAAAAAGGAATTTATGGGTTTGGGTTGTTGATTCTACTGGTTTTTTGTTGCAGCCAGGAGGTATTGGCGAACGTCACGTTGAATGTAAACGCCAAAACCAGTACATTGGCCAACAAGATCTACTATTTTGACGGAACAACAACAAAAACGGTAACCCTGCCCTGGAAAGAAAAAGCGGTCTATAGTAATGATGGAGAAGTTGTAGTTTCGGTCAAAAACGTGCTGGTAGGTGATCTCATCATAAAAGTTGATATTGTTACAGGTACTGCTGGTGCGATGAGTGTCACCAGCTCATGGTTGAAATATGGTTCCACTACTGGCCCATTTGGTACCACTACGAAAGTCGTAGAAATCATCGCAGATAAAGGAACGCCAACTGGCGGGACCCCTATTGACAAGACGGATCTGACCACCTTGTGCCTGGAAAAACAACTCGCAGCAAATACAACAATTAACTTATTTGATTTTTTTTACAAAATTCAATTCGCCTTCACACATCATCTTGACAGCCATCCTATTGGATAACGCAGATCCCACTGTTACACCGGCTGTTGGCCCGCAAGTTATTGGTGTTGATGTCCAGACAATTTTCTTTGATTATATTGACACGACTGTCGTCACACCTGGCTCTGAGTGGTATAATACCACAGCAATGTGGTTAAAACTCATTCAAGCAAATTAGAATCCTTGGACCGCCGAGAAATGATAAATTCCGCTGTTTTTTCGGCAGACTGACCGAAAAGATCTTCCATACGGACCCATTCCAGATAGATGTCGTTCCAGGAGGCGCTGGTTTCCTGAACAATGTTCTTGATCCGCTCATGTTTTCCGCCAAGGGCCTTGATTTTCACAGGCAACGGCATCTGATCTTTAAAGGCAATGTGAAACAGCATCAGATTGCTGATGCTGCTGGCGGAAGTGGCTGAGAAAATGGGGATGATGATGATATTACGGTCATCATTGCGGCCCCTTCCGATAAACACATTTCCTTCCCGGACAATGATGCGCTTGGTGCCCCGAAGCTGCGAATCGGTTTCAACCCTTGAAGTCAAGGGGGCAAGGGAACCGGTTTTCTGTTTGACAGATATAGTGGTCTGATCGGTGATTTCTCCCAGAACATTCAAACCGTCAATGCTGTAAAGAATCGCGCCATTGATTTTCGAGACAATTCCCTGGAGGTTCTTTAAGACCCGAATGTTGCTGCTGGTTAATTGAGAAATACCAAATCCGCTTTTCGCCAGAACGTCAAAGAGTATCCCTTCGATTTTCTCAATGGTCCGGCTGGTGCCGACAGTTACGGTTTTGGCCTGGTGTTTGATGGCATCAATGGGTCTGGCCATATAATTAATGGCTTCTCCCAGAGAATCAAACAGGGTACTCAGCATATGCTGGGCTGTCCCCTTCTTTCCAAAATCAAGCTCAAAATCTGAGACAGGGAGTCTTCCGGCAAGGTACTTCAGCAATATGGACAGATCCGCGCCGGCTTGATAGCCCATCGTGGCGCAAAGACCTTTTTTTTCATTTTTCTTCTTTAACAAATAATAGAATTCAGCCACTTTTTCCCGGAACGGCCTTTCCAGAACCAGCTCATACACATCCATTCCATCCCGAATATATCGATCAACCGTCTGCTGAAGTTCTTCGCGGAAATCATACAAGAGTTTAGAGCCTTCATTGATCGCCAGCGCCGCATAATATCCCCAGATATGACCGACCAGGGTGTTGACGATCGGCGACAGATGCTGGGGAACGATCGGAACATGGAACACGTCATCCGCGTAAGGCTCAAACCGGTCCTCCCCCTCATCGGCAATGACCACCACGGCAGACTTATGGGCTTTAAAAATTGCCGTATCCTTGATGACATCGCCAATGACAACCCCACGCGTTCCGGCTGCACAAACGATGATGAGCGGCTCTGAAGACAGATCAATGTGTTTTTTGTCCTCGACATAATCAGAGGATATGGTTTTATAGCAAAGCTCGCTGAGCTTGATCCGGATTTCATCCGCCGAAGACTTGTTGGGACCGCTTCCGACCACCGCCCAGTAGGTTCGCGTCTGAGCCAGCCTTCTGGCCGATTCGCGAATCCCTTGCTGAAGGGAAAGAATCTGGCGCATCTGCTGCGGAAGTTTTAACAGATGATGGAGTTCTTCCGCGATAAACTCAGGCGTCCGCCTTCCCTGAAGTCCCGCCAGAAATAAACCCATCAGCGCGCCTGCAACGATCTGGGAATAGAAGGCCTTGGTTGATGCCACGGACATTTCGATGTCACGACCGCTGCTGGTATACATCACCCCTTGAACCTTGAAAGTAATATCGGAATCCCGGCGGTTCACAATGGCAAGGGTGCTGGCCCCCCTTTCCCGTACCATATCCACGGTGCGATTGGTGTCAGCCGTGGTACCGGACTGGGTAATGGCAATCACCAGGACATCGCGCATGTTCTCGGATGCTCCCGGGCTGGACAGCTTGAATCCGCTCAGTTCAGAGGCTTTCATGGCTGATATCTGAATACTCGGATCATCCAGATAATAATTTAAAATATCCGCGCAGGCCTGGGCTGCAATGCCGGCAGTACCCTGGCCGATAAAAAAGATCCGGCGGATGGACTTTTGACCAAAGGCATTCCGGATTTCCGGCGGAATGACGTTGTCGCTCAGCACAACAGCCGGAAGGCTGGTATCCGGATGAACCCGCCACCGATTCACCAGGGTTTTTTCAACGGATGCCGGAGCCTCGGAAATCTCTTTTAAAAAATAATGAGGAAAATTCTGGCGGTCAATGTCTCTGGAAGTGATTTGGGTGGTTTTAACATCGGATTCACCCAGGGTTATCGGCGCGCCGTTATAGTACATGGCCTTGATCTCGGATACGGACCCGCCCGAGTCCTGATCCAGAATAAAAATCTGGCCCTGGGTTCTACCCGCCGGCCCTTCAACGACCTTTTCCCCATCCATTTTTAAAAATCGATGGGTATCTTCGACAAAACCATATACCTCTGAAACCGGCATGTAGTGCTCTTCGCAAAGCCCCACGAAAATGGTCTGGCCGCTGCCTTTCTGGGCCAGAAAAAGCTTTCCGGGAGCCAGATCCGTTGTCATGAAGATGGCATGGGACCCCTTGAACGTGTTTACGGCCTGCCGGAACGCATCTTCTATCTTCATCCCGCTTTTTAAAAACTTATGGATCTGAAGCGGAATGATCTTGGTATCCGTGGTAATGTCGGCGGGAATCTGAATCCCATCCTGCTCAAAGGCTGCCTTCAACTCCTGATAATTATCAATATCCCCATTCAGAGCGGCCTGGATGACGCCGACGTCATCAAAGCTGATTTTCGATGTCCGGTTGTCCACGGGATGACAGTTGGCCGGCGATATGGCACCCACCGAAGCCCAACGGGTATGGGCAAATACCATCAGTGAACGGCAGGGAATTGCCGCAATGAGATGAAGGATTTCATCCTCGCGGATCTGTCGGCGGATAAACGCAATGTTATCCCCCAGTCGTCCGATTTCCGCAGCCACTTTATACGTAAAGACCACCGAGACACGAATTGCCCCTCCCTGTTGACGGGACTCGCGCAGGCTGATCCCCCGGTTTAGCAGGATTTCCTGGTTGGTCCGGGCCGATAGTTCCAGGGATAATCCTCGAGCTTCAACTGCGCGCTGAAACCGCTCATATTCCGGGCCATCCAGAATAAACACCTGAGATATGCCGGCTGAATCCCGGCCCCGGACTTCCAGGCGATCAATGCTGTTGAGTACGGCATTGATCTTTTTAAAAACGCTGATCACGCCAAAGGATGGAAGGATGTTTTCCGGATTTATCAGTTCCTGAATTCGGGATAGGTTTTCCAGTATCTCGGATTTCAGGCACCCAAACACATCTTTTACAATTTCAACCCGGCGAATCATGACATCGATATCATCGGCGGAAAGGCGCCCCATGTCCAGACTGAGTGCTGTCGATTCGGATTGGATCAGGGCGAGAAGACGCTCTGAAATCCCGGAAAGGATCTGCTGCATGACTGGATCGGCATAAATGGAATAGAAAGCATGGATTCTTTTTAGCGAATGGGCCTGCTTGAAAAGCGACTGGACAGCCGAATCTCCTCCCAGATAATGTTCCGTTATGGATAACGCCGATTTTTTACAAGCCGGATACCCGCCGGATTCCACTGCCAGCAGTGTGTTGCTAAAGCTGTCAAGTGGGAGACCCGCCGGCTGATCCGAATGATCCGTTTTCCCGGGTTTAAAGGAAACGATGCCGGAAAGGCCGCAGCAAAGAAAATTGGAAGCGCAGGGGAAAAAAATGACAGACCCATTCGGAACAGAAACCAAGTGCCGTCCGAAATAGACTTTTGAAAACAGAACGGAAGCAATCCATTCACTAAAAAATTGGGAAAAAGACCACAGGGAATTTAAGTATTTCACGGCACACCTTTGAGTCGCACTTTGAAAAGTCGCAAACTTGGGTCCACAAGCAACCGGATCGACAGAACCGACGGGCCTACATCCTTAGATAGAGCTGCCGAATCCGCTCCCGTGTCATGACCGTTTTCCAGTCTTTCCCAAGGGCGTTTTCCCAGAGCGGCTCAAGGACCAGGGCGACATCGATCATTTTTTCCATGCTGTGATTTTCCATGCCGGAAACCAGGTTCCGGGGAAGGGAAACCCCCTGTTTGGCCATCATTCGGCGAAACTCCATCACACCGTCCGGGTAAAATTCTTCCAGGTAATCAAACGCCACGCAGTTGCCGATACCGTGATGAAGACCCAGAACAAAGGACAGCCCATAAGACAGGGCATGACAGACTCCGACCTGGGAATAGGCGATGCTCATACCGCCGAAATAGGAGGCGATCATGAGCTTGTCATCGCTGTCAGTGCCCGGGCTGAGAAACACATCCTGACAAAGCGCCATGGCTTTTTCGCCGTAAGACTGGCTGAACGTGTTCAGATAGGTTCCGCAAAGCGATTCCACACAGTGAATATAACAGTCCATGCCGGTATAAAACCGCTGGTCCGTCGGCACACCGGCAATCAGTTCCGGATCCAGAACAATCTGGTCAAATACCGTATAGTCCGAATTGATTCCCAGTTTTTTCTCTGGGCCAGTCAATACCGTGGTACGAGATACTTCCGCACCCGTTCCGGACAGGGTTGGAATGCCGATATGATATATGGCGGGATTCTGAATCAAATCCCAACCCTGATAGTCGGTGGCCGAACCGGGATTGGTCAGCATCAGGGAGACGGCCTTGGCCAGATCCATGGTGCTGCCGCCGCCAATGCCGATCACCCCATCCGGCAGTCTTGCGGAGAAATCTTTGACCTGTCGGACCAAGCTGTCCACATACCCGGTTTTGGGTTCATCCGTTACGTTGACCCAGAGCAGCATATCTTCTGAATGCTGGGGAATCCGATGCCTGAAGGCGTGATTCATGAAAACGTCGTCAACCAGAAACACCATGAACCCGTTTTTTCGTTGATGGGATAACATCTCATCCAACTGGTTAAAACAGCCCCGGCCAAAAATTACCTGCGAAACCACTTTAAAATTACGAAATTTCATTTTAACCTTATCTCCGCTATTTGGCTTCCTTCATCACCTTTTCGATGATTTCAACCCGTTTTTGTAGCGCTTCCGGAGTCCAGGACAGCTTGATCTGAAGCGAAAGGGTGCGGCTCATGATGCGGTCCGACTGAGGAAGATGCACCTTGGAATAATCCGGGCACGCTTGCTGTAAATGAAATGGAAGACTGGCAAGAGACTTCATTTGCTTGAAATGATCCCATTTCCGAAGATAATGCCAGTTGTTGTCGTACCAGTAAAAACAGCCATCCATTCCGGCAGCGCCCAGACCGCGGGCAATCCGTCTGGCCTGATCCTCATCCTCAAGGAAAAAAGAAAGGAAAGTGGCTGAATCGCCGGCCTCATCCGGTATCACCCGGAATGAAACTTGGGGAAACTGACCGAGCGCCTGTTTGAGAATTTGTTTGTGAGCCCGCTGCGTGCCAAGGATTGCATCGAGTTTGCGGAGCTGGGCCAAACCAACCGCGGCATTCATCTCGCTGATCCGGTAATTCATGCCGAGAAAAGGGTGTCCTTCAAGCCCCCGGTCCGACCCGATATGATCATGGCCATGATCGGCATATGCCTGGGCCTGAAAATAAATCTCCTGATCCGAAGTGATCACCGCCCCGCCTTCTCCGCAAGTAACGGTCTTGACCGGATCAAATGAAAAACAGCCGGCATGACCAAAAGTGCCTGCAAATTTCCCCGCGTGGGACGCTCCCAGGGACTGACAGGTATCTTCAATCAATAGCAGTTTTTTTTCATCGCAGATCGTTTTCAGCTCATCAATCCGCGCCATGGCGCCGCACATGTGAACCGGCATGACAGCGCGGGTTCGAGGCGTAATGGCGGCACGAACAGATTGTGGGTCCAGGCACAGGGTCTGATCGATTTCGGCAAAAACCGGAACAGCCCCGGCTGTCAGCAATGCCTCGACGGATGCCACAAATGTAAACGGCGGAACGATCACTTCATCTCCCGCGCCCACACCACAGGCAGCCAGTGCAATGCCGAGAGCGGACGTACCGCTGGAACACAGGTGGGCATAACGGGATCCCAGCCGTTTTGTCAACTCTTCCTCGAATGTCCTGGCCTTCCAGTGACCTTTTCGTGCCTGGTCAAATCCGTACCGGAACAATACCCCTGTATCCAGAACATCCTGCACTTCTTTTCGTTCTTCATCCCCGAACCATTCAAACCCCGGCATGACGGGCCTCCTTTGTAACTTTCATCCTCTATCCTTTTGCTTCACCTTATGTTCGGCAGTTGCAAAATAATGGGTAAAATACTGTTTCATCAGAATCCGGGCATAATAGCCGGAGCGGGTTCCGATGTACTTTTCATGCGCTACAACCACGGAAACCACCACTTTTTGTCCGCTGGCTCTATCCATAGCAAATCCGACAAACCAGTCATAATGCGCTTCATGGGTCTGGTTGTCCATGGACCCGGTTTTTCCACCAATATCCAGCCGGGCCAGGATGCTGTCTTTCTGATAACCCTTGAAAGCTTTTCTTCCGGTACCGGAATTCACGGTGGCCTCCATCATACGGGCCATTGTGTCTGAAGATTTTGCCGAAATAACCTGTTTCATCGACTCGACCCGGCTTTGATAGAGCAGATGGCCGGTTTGGTCTGCAATAGAGTCAATCATGGTGGGTTCAAGCATGGCCCCCTGATTCAGGATGGCAGCACCGATGAGCGCGCCGTGAAGGGGCGATATCAGGGTGGTGCGGTTGTAGCCGCTGGCAATCTCGGCCAACTGATAGGGCACATCATCAACAGATAGCGTACTGGAGTCGATTGGCGCTTCAAAATCAATGGGGTGATTGAATCCAAAGGCTGCTGCGTATTGTTCGATGGCCGTTTTTCCAAGCAACTGGGAACCGATTTTTCCAAAAACCGGATTTACCGATTGGGCAAAAGAATCCCTTAACGTGATGTTTTGGGCATATTTGGTATATTTGTCGGATAGCTGGGATTTATAGAGCGTATGCTTGCCGCCGGTAAAGGAAAGTGACGATCCTTGATTCAAACCGCATTTTTCAACAGCGGCGGCGGCTGTAATGATTTTAAAGATGCTGGCTGCCGGAAAGATACTGTCCAGACAAGGATTATGCGATGGATTTGCCCGGTCAAACCCGACCATGGACAGAATTCTTCCAGTTGAGGGTTCTATAGCCACAATGCCGATATGGCGGGCGTTTGCGGTATTCAGGTTCTTTATCATGAACTGCTGGAGTGACATATCCAGCGTCGTCACCACACGATAGCTGCGCCCTTCAAAATGTGAATCGAAGCTTTTTTGCGTCAGATTGACAAACGTATTGCCGTTTAAAAACCCCTGCACTTCCTTTTTATCGTGCAGATTTTTATTTTCGGGCACGGAAGGCGCTATCACCTGAATCTTCTCCGGCACCCGAAGATGGCTGAATACGCTGGATAAACCGCTGGAACCTTCAATTATCCAAAACCCGATAACGATTAAAAGCGTCATTACAGCGGCAAACCGGTACATCCGTCTGGTTCGCCGCCTGGCAGCGGCAATTCGATTCAATCGCGTTTGATAATCGCGCCAATCCAGTCGAACACCGGGTTCGCCCATCGAGAATCTATTGTCCATTACTTCCTCGGGGATGAGGACTTCATATTAAAAGGCATTCTTCAAAACCGCCATCAGGACAACGCCGTACCCGGCTTGACAGCGCCATCCATCGTGGCAACGGTGCAGCGATTGTCATCCACCGCGGCAAGGAGCATTCCCTGAGACAGAATACCCATCAGTTTTGCCGGCTGGAGATTGGCCAGCACAATCACCTGTTTGCCCACAAGACTTTCCGGAGAATATGACCCTGCAATCCCTGCCACAATTGTCCGGTTTTCTCCGAGATCAACTTCAAGCTTGAGGAGTTTTTTTGCTTTGGGAACCGCCTCAGCCTTGACGATACGGCCTACCCGAAGATCCACTTTTTTAAATTCCTCCAGGCTGATTTCAGGTTTAAAAACCGGTTTATCAGGCGTTGGGGAATCGGCTTCAGCGGCATCGTTCTCATTTTTTTTGACATCAATTCGGGGAAAAAGGGGAATGGATTTGGGAATCACCGTGCCGGAAACCAGTCCGCCCCACTGAGAAAGAAAAGACATGCGGTAGAAAGCCTCTCCGGAATCCAATCCCAGATGACGCTGCATGGAAGCCGCCGTTTCCGGCATGATCGGAAATATCAGACCTGAAATGATGCGAAGTCCCTCAAGGAGATTGTAGATAACCGTTTCAAGCTGCTTGCTGGTGGATTTGGATTTGGCCAGTACCCAAGGGGCCGTCACATCGATGTATTTATTCATCTGGCTGATGAATTCCCAGACAGCCACCAAAGCCTTATGAAACATAAATCCGGACATACCGGCTTCGAATTCGTGAATTGCAACCGCCGCATCAGACTGGAGCCCTTGAGTCAGAAGGGGATCTCCATGAGGGTCCGCGGCCGGAACAACCCCCTTGAAATATTTATGGGCCATGGCAGTCACCCTCGAGAAGAGATTCCCCAGATCATTTGCCAGATCCGCATTGATTCTTCCCACCAGCGCCGATTCACTGAATCCGGAATCCAGACCGAATACCATTTCCCGAATCAGAAAATACCTGAATGCATCCAGTCCATAAACATTTTTCAGATCAAGGGGCTCGATCACGTTTCCCAGGCTCTTGGACATTTTACTCTGATCCACATTCCAGTATCCATGGACATTCAAATGCTTAAAAATAGGGATACCGGCTGCCTTCAGCATGATCGGCCAGTAGATTCCGTGAGGCTTCAGAATATCCTTGGCCACAATATGCTGGGCGCAAGGCCAGAATTTCTTAAACAAAGGACCTTCCGGATAGCCCAGAGCCGAGACATAATTCAGGAGCGCATCAAACCAGACATACGTGACATAGTTATCATCAAAGGGCAGAGAAATCCCCCATTCCAGCCGACTCTTCGGCCTTGAGATACAAAGATCCTCCAGGGGTTCCCTTAAAAACGAAAGGACTTCATTCCGATATCGCTCAGGCCTTATAAAATCTTGGTTTGTTTCAATATATTCAATAAGCCAGCCCTGATATCGACTCATCCGGAAAAAATAATTGGATTCCTTGATGATTTCCGGAGGTATTTCATGATCCGGGCACTTCCCCTCCACAAGCTCCCGTTCAACATAGAACCGCTCGCAGCCAAAGCAGTACAGCCCCTCATACTCGCTGAAGTAAATATCGCCTGCGTCATATATTTTTTGAAGAACCTGTTTGACAACCGCGATATGCGCCGGATCCGTGGTTCGAATAAACGCCGAATAGTCGATATTGAGCTGTGGCCACAGTTGCCGAAAAAGCTCACTGATTCCGTCGGCATAAATCCGGGGGCTCAGGTTCTCTTTTTTGGCTGCACGGACAATTTTGTCCCCGTGTTCATCTGTCCCGGTCAAAAAGAAGACTTCGCGATCCAGCATCCGGTTAAACCGACCGGCCACGTCTGCAACGATGGTGGTGTAGGCATGCCCCAGGTGCGGCCTGGCGTTAACATAATAAATTGGCGTGGTAATATAAAAAGGCTTAGACATTAGCATGTTCCTCTTGACTTTCCGTCACGATTTCATCCGGTCCAATTTCAATTTCGGTTCCATCTTCGAGCCGGACAGCAATCCGATAACGGATAGGGTTGTGTCGAATGACTTTCCCCTCGCCTTTTAGCGTCATGACTGTTTTTCCGATTTTCGGCAGTTCAGAACGAAGCGCCCGGTAGGTTTCGTATTCATATGTCAGACAACACATCAGCCTGCCGCATTGGCCGGATATTTTGGTGGGATTCAGTGAAAGGCACTGTTCCTTGGCCATGCGGATGGAGACCGGTCCGAATTTATCCAGAAATGTCGAGCAACAGATTTCGCGGCCGCATCTGCCGATTCCCCCGCACAGCTTGGCCTGGTTACGAATGCCGACCTGTCGCATTTCAATTCGGACGCCAAGCTCCTTTACCAGCATTTTAACAAGCTGCCGGAAGTCAACACGGCTTTCCGAAGTAAAGAAAAAGGTTAATTTACTGCCATCAAATGCGTTTTCAACGGTAAAGAGATTCATGCTCAGTCCCAGTTTTTTAATACAGGACTGACAATAGGCCAAGGCTCTTTTTTCAGTTTCAAGATTATTCTCAACTTGCATCAAATCGTCTTCAGTTGCCATGCGAAATACTTTTTTCAGAACCTGGCCTTCCGGCAGATCGTCAACTAAGGCCGGAGGAACAGCCACAATTCCCAAACCAAGTCCCTGTTTGGTCTCGACAATGACGGAATCGCCCTGACGCAGAACAAATGCACCGGGATCAAAATCATACACCTTGCCGGCGGATTTAAATCGAATACCTACTTTTTTTACCATGATATCATCGATGAACAGTTCTGTTTGGGGTTATGGGAAAGCTCAAGGAAGAAAGCAGCCCGACAATGGTTAGCTGATTCCGGTTTTACCCATGTTCCGCTGCTGCCAGAGCCGAAGCAGCAGATGATCCATGGACAGCCGGATATTCGTTCTTGCCTCAATATGGGCCTGAGCGGATTTAACGGCATTGGCGCTTTGGACCAAATCGCTTCTCGAGTAGCGCAGGGAGGCTTCCTTAATCTGTTCCAGGTGATCCTGGTTGATGACATGGGTCGGATCACAGGTAAAAATCAGAATATCCCTGAACCAAGAGAGCATAATCTCAAAAATATCCGATAGGGCATCCCGGTTTTTAGATAGTTTCTCCGAAAGCGCCAAAATAGTATGTAACGGGCTGGAACCCAATCGGGACAGTTCAGTGATCAGCCAGCCTCTCCAGCTCATCCAAGTGGCTTTTTTCATTGAAAGCGCCCTTGAAAAGCTGCCTCCCGCCAGGGCTGTAACAACCGATGCTTCCTCTGCGCCGAACCCATGATGCTGAATCAATGCATCAGAAAGAGCGGGGCGGGAAACGGGGTTAAACCGGATATGCAGACACCTGGAAACAATTGTTGGCAGAAGATCGGCCGACTGTCTTGCCGTAAGAATCAGAAGCGTCTGTTCCGGCGGCTCTTCCAGCATCTTTAAGAGCGCATTGCTCGCTGGGGGATTCATCAAATGGGCATCGCTGAGAATGGCTACGCGCTTAAGCCCTTCAAAGGGTTTCATCGAAAGAATTCGGCACAGATTGCGGATCTCTCCAATCTTAATCACCCCTGCTTCCGGCTGGATCAAGGTGATGTCCGGATGAATTCCCGCGGCAATTCTTAAACAAGGGCTACACTGCCCACAGGGATAATCGGAAAATTCCTCCGGATTATCAGACGAACTCCCGTCTAACTGCCTCTGCCTGGCGGCATGTCGGATACAGTTACAAGCCATGGCCAGCCGGACAGCAGCGCTTCGTTTGCCAACCCCATCAATGCCCAGAAACAACAGTGAATGCGGAATACGACCACTTTTCAGGATTCGAAGTAATGCTCTAAGCGCCTGGTCCTGACCGACGATGGGTTCAAATCCAGACGAAGGGCTAATAATTCACCCGTTCTTTCAATTCTTTTCCGGATTTAAAAAATGGGAGTTTCTTGGGTTTGATAACCACTTTTTCGCCGGTTTTGGGATTCCTGCCCGTGTAGCTTTTATACTCCTTGACATAAAAGCTGCACAGTCCCCGAATCTCTACCCGGTCTCCGCCGGCAAGGGTATCGGCCATATTGTCAAAAAACACTTCAACAACTTTAGCAGCTTCTGATTTCGATATATCTGTCCGGGTTTTCAGAGCAGATATTAATTCCAGTTTATTCATTGTTCCTCCTTGAGTCCATGGTCAGACGAAAATGTATCCTATTAGATTTATAAAACATAATGAGATAGCAAGTCAAGCAGTTATGAAAGGATTATCCCGAATCATTTCGATATCATCTTCGCTGACATTCACTGATGCATATTGCCCAAGCGCCTCAATGTTCACCACTACCCTTCCCTTGCCGCGATAACGGACAAACGCACCCATGACGCCGGCAAAAGGGCCACTGACAACCATGACCCGATCCCCTTGTTTAAATTTTGAACCGATCAAAATTTCCTGGCTGCCCTGAACCATGATTTTCAGCGATTCGATGGATTCACTGGAGATTGAAACCGGCCCCTGAAGATTTCCCACAAGCGTGACCACGCCAACGGTCTTGACGACCTCAAGGTGTTCATAGGGATCCATACTGGTTTTCACAAAAAGATACCCGGGGAATAGGGGTATCTGAATCATTTTTTTCCGGTCAACCCGCTTGCTTCGAATCGTGATCTTTGGCAGAAAGGCTTCGACCTCTTTTCTCTCCAGCCCGTCCAGAACAACATTCTCAAACCGGCTTCGGGTATGAAGGGCATACCACTTCCTGGGAAGGCCTGAAAGGGTCATCCTATTGCAGTCTCTGGCGAATGCAGCTTGTTTCGAACCGCCTGCATGATCATGTGAACCACAATCATATGCATGTCCTCGATTTTCTGCATATCATCCACGGGCGCTATCCAGGCGATGTCAGCCAGGGCCGCCAGCTTTCCCCCGGAAAAACCGGAAAAACCGATGGTAATCCCCTGATGCATTCTGGCATATTCAATGGCATGAAGAACATTGGGGGAATTGCCGCTTCCCGAAATTCCGATTACCAGATCGCCGGGAAGAAAAAAATTCTTCAGCTGTTCGACAAATACCGCATCGTAGGACACATCATTGGCAAGGGCAAGAAGGGTGGGGATACTGTCATTCAAACAGATCATCTTAAATTTTTTATTCAGATCCATGCAGCAGCCTTTGTTGATATCGCAGGTAAAATGAGATGCGGTTGATCCGCTTCCACCATTTCCCATGACAAAAATACGACTTTGCGCATCATAGGCTTCCAGTATTTTTTCAACAATTCGCTCAAAGCCGTGGGTATCGAAATTCTCGAGTAGGGATTGTATTCCGGAAAGGTAGTCGGCTGCAAATTCACTGATATTCATCGTGATATATTCCATGTCTGAAAAATGAATTAAAATAAATAAAGACACATTTTGTCGATCGTACCGGGCCCGTTAACTTCTGACTTCCGGCCCCTGACTGCAATTATAAGCCGGCCATTCCGTGAGCGCCTGCTGATAGGATTCGATGGTTCCGATGTCTCGCAGATATTCCGTAATCGGATATCCATACATCCTGCCGGCCAGAAGCGGCAATATGTGGTGACCGAAGTCCAGCACTGAAGCGGATGTCTCCAGTGATGTTGACGGAAAAAACTCGAAAATCTCCCGGGAAGCCAAATAAATGCCGGCATTTGCCAGATTACTTATGGGGTTCTCCGGTTTTTCAGTAAACGCCAGGATTTTCTGATCTGAATCCATCTCGGCGATTCCGCAGGCGCTGGGATTGGGCGCATGGAACAGGCCCATCGTCAATATCCCATTTTTCCTCCGACACTTCCGATGAAATTTCGCAAACTGTTTCAAATCAACGCTCGTTAGATTATCCGCATAGAAGATCATAAAATCATCTTCGCTGTCAACAAAATCTCTGCGAAGCCAGATTGTTCCAGCACTTCCCAGAAGCTCCGGTTCATTGCTGAGAACGATATGAATGTCCCGGCGATGGGAATAGCTGTGGACAAACGCCTCCACCTGATGCGCATGGTGATGGGTATTAATCAGTACCTCCTGGACGCCTTGCAGTCGCAGATGATCCAGCCATATCTCCAGAAGCGGCTTTCCGTGAATGGGAATCAGGCATTTTGGGATCGAATCCGTATAGGGTTTGAGCCGTGTTCCTTTTCCAGCCGCCAGTAAAAATGCTTTCATGAAAAGCCCTTATATGGACATTGATTTGCGGATTACCTGCAGGTGCTTCATGTGCTTTTCAGCATATTCCAGGATATCTCCCTTGTTATCCTGGAGCAGAAGATACGCCCAGTAATCACGGATGCTGTCTTCTACCTGGTAGACAGGTTTCCATCCCAAGGTTTGGAGTTTTTGAGTGTCTGAAAAAATATGGCGGGTATCTCCATACCGGTAGTATCCGGACATCACCGGAGGATTTTCCCGATTTACAATGCGTTGCATGGTGTCGTAAAAATCCAGAACCGTCCAGGCCTGATTGCCGCCAACGTTAAACACCTGATAATCGGATCGGCTGCTTTCCAGCACGAGAAGATTGGCCGAAACCACGTCCTGAATATTAACAAAATCACGGATCTGCTTGCCGTCTTCAAAAATGATCGGCTGTTTACCCAGCATCAGACTGAGTGAAAATATTCTCATGGCGCCGGAATAGGCATTGTAAAAAGACTGGCGCGGTCCCTGTACAATGGAATAGCGCATGACAACCGATGGAATCCCATAACGGGATCCCAGATGGATGGCAATTTGTTCCTGGGAATTCTTGGAAATGGCATAAGGGTTACAGGGATGAATCACGGATTCATCCGAAGGCATCCACGCCAGCGGCTGATTGCATTCCGGACACAGGTGGTCCCACTCCCCCCGAGACAACTGCGCATCCAGGCGAATGCTGGGGAAAATATCCTTCGAGCAGGAAGAACATCGGTAACGGCCTTCTCCCATCACGGCCTGGCTGGCCGCCACAACCACCTTCTGAATTTGGGAACACCTGCCGGTTTCAACCAGAAGCTCATAAATCAACGCGGTGGATACGGCATTGACCCTGAAAAACGTCGAAAAGTCCGGAAGATAATCCTGGTAAGCGGCAAAATGATAGATCGCATTCATGCCTTCAAGCGCAACCGAGAGGGTATCTCTGTCGCAGACATCTCCCTGAATAAATTCAGCTTCCGGATGAAGATAACCGGGCTTTCCCTTGGGATGAATCGTCGGCTGAAGGTTATCCAGTATCCGCACCCGATGACCTTTGGCGATCAGGGCGTCAGCCGTATGCGATCCAATGAAACCGGCACCGCCGGTGATGAGGATATTCATAAAATTCCTTTATGCAAAAGCTGAAAATACTGTTAATGGACATACCCCGTGCATTTAGAAAGTCTCTGTTTTGCAGGTCTGGCCACCAACCCGAAAAAGCGCGGATTATGGCCGTTTAAAGTATAACAGCTCTGGATTTTTGGCTTCAAACGGCATTATTTGCTGGAGTATGACGTGTCATCAAAGATGACCTTGCTGCCGCTTTCTTCAATCATAAACGGCAGCTCCCGATAAGCCTTCATGGCTTCAAATACCTGGTTTTGGCGCTCTCTGGGAACAACCAGAAGCAGAAACCCTCCGCCGCCTGCCCCGGCAACTTTCCCTGCCAGAGCGCCCGCTGACAATGCCGTTTCATACATGGCCTGAATGGCAGGGGTGGAAATGCCGGCGGCCATATTCTGCTTGAGTTCCCAGTTCTTAGCCAATAACCGGCTGCAGACATGAATATCCGCTTTTTCCATGGCATCTGTAAAAGGATCCACCAGAGCAACCATCTTATCCATGGTATCGCGTTTATCCGGCTGAGCGAAATTGGCTTTCTGCCGGGATAAAATCGCATCCGCGCTTCGGGTGATTCCGGTATAATACAGCAGCAGCGAAGAGGCGAACTTTCGCTTATCCGCGCTCTTAATCGTAACCGGAACTCTTTCAGTCCTGTCGTCCGCATGAAAAATGAATTTGTTCACCCCGCCATAAGCGGCCGCATACTGGTCCTGCCTGCCGATGGGTTTGCCCAGAATGTCTATTTCAATTTGGCAGGCTTCCCTGGCCAGACGTTCGGCGGTAATCAGAACGTTTCGATACGCATAAAAGGCATGAAGAAGGGCTACGGTTATCGAACTTGAACTTCCCAAGCCGGATCCGGTTGAAGGAATGTCCGCCAGCGTGGTGATTTCAATGCCGTGCGTTACGCCGGTAAGCTTCATGGCTTCTCGGACCAGGTCATGGCGGATATCCGACACCTTCTCAACGCATTCTTTTTTGGAATAGTTGATGTAAATCAAATCATCGAAACGCTCTTTGACAATGGCATAGACAAATTTATCGATTGCCGTGCAGATCACCTTTCCGGTTTCCTGCCGGTAATAGTCCTTGATATCCGATCCGCCACCGACAAAACTGAGTCGAAGGGGGGTTTTAACAATCACCATGGTAAATTCCCTTACAAAACATTGTTCATTATGGGAAGGAGCCGCTATGAAACATCCTAAATCTTTCTGGCTGTCTTTGCAAAAACATTTTTCAGCCAAACTCGGATAACCAATGGCCGGAATTGGTTGTCTGCTCATAAGCCGGGTCATCTTTGAATTCTGAGTGAGTTTGTTCTGCCGATTCAAGGTTCTTGGCTGCAGTCAAGACCAAGCTCGACAGATCGGAAAGCCTGAGATGGGATTTTAATCGTTCCGCTTATGAAAGAGTAATCGTGCCGCTGTTTGGGCCAATTGAGCATCGTGGTGTGCAGCACCGGGAACCGTCGTCAGTTTCCAACTGAATATCATGCCCAGCCGGGATGCTTCATTTCCTGCTGAAGCGAAGAAATTAGTTCCACGCTCATAACTGTTATTTCCCTGCTCCAATGCCTCGGATGTTCTGGCAAGATTCACGTCGTCCTCATTCAGATCCTTTTCTCCCAGAAGGAGCATAAAATCCTTTTGGAATGCCGCCCTTAGATGGTCCGGGGTTATTCCTGAGTTTCTGATTCCGTAAGGATATTTTTCCGTATAAATTGGAAATATATATACGCCCGGATTCGCCGCGATAGCCGTTCGAATGCGGGAATCCGTCTTGAACAGAATCATCCGCTGAACAAACTGCCCGCCGGCGGAATGGCCATAAATGTCGTACGACGAGCTCTGGTTCTGCGTCGCATCCTTTACAAAGTCAAACAAATGCTCGATGACCGTAAAAGCGCGGTTGTTTTCCGGAATAGGATTTTCCATCTTGTCAAAGAGATTGCCTTCGTTATATTCTCTTTTGCCGGGATAATACTTATGAGAGAATTCAGGCGCAATCAGCAGGAAGCCGTAGCGTTCGGCATATTGAATCCATTCATCGCGGTAACGCTGCGCATCCCGTTTTACACCATGCATCACAAATAACACCGGCGCATCACGAGAAAATCCAGAGGGTTGATAATACCACACGGTAATCGGTTTCTCCGGATTGCCTTGCTTGTCGGTAAATGTAAAGTTCCCGGCTCCATGATGAATTTGCTTGCCGCCCGGCCTGTGCTGAGCAGACATACAGGAAAGCGTCATCAGAGCCAGGATAATGGCTGCCGCTTGTCGTTTCAAATGCTTCATTCTGCTTCCATGTTTTTTCTATTGATCCTGAAAGCCACCGGTTATAGAAAGAGGCGTTGATGTTTTTCTTAAACCAGCCATCAGGAGCATGTCAAATGGAAAGAAGCTTTAAAATTAAC
>Ga0268283_1000153_pt1 | contig 66862 bp, 55 predicted proteins | sample saktaG_13_FD_190140 | JGI IMG/M metagenome (GOLD analysis project Ga0268283, IMG submission 190140) | Saline water microbial communities from Sakinaw Lake, British Columbia, Canada - sak_2013_06_06_36m | ecosystem: Environmental > Aquatic > Non-marine Saline and Alkaline > Saline ...
GTGGTGTTGTAGTGGAGTGCATACGTTCCATTGGCTGTGTTCTGGTAGCCTGTGGTGTTGTAGAAGAGTGCCTGAAATCCATTGGCTGTGTTCTGGGAGCCTGTGGTGTTGTAGAAGAGTGCCTGATATCCATTGGCTGTGTTCTGGTAGCCTGTGGTGTTGGAGTAGAGTGCATCCATTCCATTAGCTGTGTTCCGGTAGCCTGTGGTGTTGTAGACGAGTGCCTGAAATCCATTGGCTGTGTTCTGGTAGCCTGTGGTGTTGTAGAGGAGTGCATACATTCCATTGGCTGTGTTGTAGGAGCCTGTGGTGTTGGAGAAGAGTGCCCGATATCCATTGGCTGTGTTCTGGGAGCCTGTGGTGTTGTAGAAGAGTGCCTGATATCCATTGGCTGTGTTGTAGAAGCCTGTGGTGTTGGAGTGGAGTGCATACATTCCATTGGCTGTGTTGTAACTGCCTTTATATGTTGCCCCTACCTCACCTACTGAGTTCTGACCACCACCACCAATGAATAAGTTATATCCATCCGAGTTAGCACCTTTGAAAGTAGAGAATAAGGCTACGTCGGTGCCAGAAGTATTAATGATACCATTACCTACTGTTGAAGCACCTGTGAAGATAGCAGCATACCCACTCGTTCCTGTTCCTGTTACGGGGTTGGTTAAGGTAGTCTGTTTCCCTGCGAGTTCATATTTCGTCGCTATCTTCTGCCCCGACAAAGTGTCGTTAAACATCACCAGCTTCGTTGTGTCGGCTGATATTGTCGGGGTTGTACTACCTGATGAAACAATAGGAGATGTAGTGGCTACAGAAGTAACTGTTCCTCCTGTATTGAGTAATTTGAAATTTGCTGAGGCAGTTGTTAATGTAGAAGCACCTGTGGTGGCAGTAGTGCATAAATATTTCAATCCTGTATTTATATCTGTCACTTCATCTCCAACGGCAATATTCGTCGCGAATGCACTGGTGGCATTCGCAACCTTTAATGTCTTTGAAGGAGTGACCTGACTGAAGCTGAAAACAGTCAGGAATAAGAATACAAGAATTATATATTTACGCATATCAGTAAGCACAGGTTATGTTTATTTTGTCATACGTTCTTATAGGAGCTGTAATGTAAATCTTTGTTCCAACAATAGTATATTGTGAAGTTGCTTTTAAGTTTGACCCATTAACCTTCACCTCTACCGTTGTAGCTACAGGAGTGACGGATAAAGCATAAATGTAACTTGTTAAGCTATCAACGGCAGCTTCTGCTTCAAATGCCTTATAAGTCTTCCCTCCAATCTCAGATAACACTGAAGCAGAACTTCTACCTACAAGTCCTTTTGTCCCAAACTTAGCCCATTGTCCAGCAGTTGCTAAAGAATCCATCTTAACTAAAGAGTCCTTAGCAATGCCTACAGTAGGTAATAATTTAATTGTGGTGGTTCCTGATACGTTCATCTTATTCCCAGTAATGGAAGTGACATACGTTCCTTTAGGTTGATAATCATTACTTGCACGAGTCCTTGATAATAAGACTGTAGCTGTGTCCTTGCGACGATACCTGTCGCTAAGCGAATCATATGCTACCACTCCTTTATTTTGTTTTGTTCTCCAAGAAGTCAATGTGTCTGCATGAATATATATTACCGGAGTTGTTGTCCCAGTAGTTACCATTACAGGTGACGTTCCTGTTACACTTGTTACTGTTCCTCCTAATCCAGTTCCCCCTACCTGAGTGAAGTTTGCAGCTCCTGTTGTTAAAGTTAAAGTAGATGCAGATGCGACCTTACATACAAAATACTTATCCGCACCAATATCATAAACAGTTGTCCCCACAGGAACGTTTACTCCAAATGCGGTAGTCGCATTTGTTACTCTCACTTGTGATGTGGGAGTGGCTTGAGAGAATCCGTAGAAACTCATCAAGACCATTGCTAAAATTAATACCAGCTTTTTCATAAAATTTAATTGTTTAGAATTGTTATAAAATCGTACTTTCGTACATCGAGATTTACCACTAATGTACTTGCTCCTGTTCCACTCCATTGAGAAGATCTTAGAGGTTGTCCATTATAAAATATCGTAGTTGAGTTGGTGAGAATAAACGGAAGATTCCAATTATTCTCAGCATCAGATGATGTTTCTTTCTTCCATGGAGTGTTTTTAGGAAACACACTCACCCACCCTTGAGAATAAGCATATGCCATGGTTTGAGTAGATGTTACTCCTCCAACATGATGTATTATATATTCTCTTGCAGAATCCTTTACTTGAATTCTTACACTATCAGGCAAAGCTTGTCCAAAAGGAGTGTTCCAGCTTGTCACCTTCCAAAAACTTCCTGTAGTCTGTGATCTAACAACTACAGAGAAAATAAGACACAAGAAGATTAGAAACTTTCTCATAAATTGACATATTCAAACTTCTTCCAAATAGCAGCGTTTGTAGTATTATCAACACAAATAAATGAATCTTTTGTAACCGTATTTAACCACTCATCAAATACCTTATAACAATGAGCAAAATCATTAATGACAGTAGGATCAACAGGAAAAGAATAATTATTTGCCAAATTTGGATCTGATACATTTACTGTAACAGCAAGAGATGTATCCCCAACAAATGCAGCAATGGCAGCACTTGTTTCTGTATAAATGGTAGCAACGGGAGGAGCTACTCCCCATCCATTATAGCTAGTGATTTCTGCCACATTGACAGTTGCATTTCCAAATGTCATTGCAAAATATAAGACTGTTCCTGAAACAGTAAACTTCTTCAAATCTTTAAACCACAAGACCTGAATATCTGTATTAGTTTTTAACAGAACAATCCTATTATCTTTGATAGTGTATTCCATTATAATAGATTATAATGTTGTAGTGGTTGTTGTAGTTGGAGCTATAGTGGTTGTTGTTGTTGTAGGAACAATTGTCGTAGTTGACGTAGTTGTTATACCTATTTTGGAAGCAATTCCCTGAAGTTTCTTGATTTCCTTTAATATTTCATAAAGCAAATTAGCTTCATTACTCCATCCGATTTGTTTAGAAATTGACATATCTTATCTCTTTAGTAATAGTTATTACTCTACACAAATATACGATTATATTGAACGAATTCAATAGCATTATTTTATAGATTTTGATATAATATAGCTAAAAGCTATCTATTTGCTTCCTTGGGAATTGTAACATCATATTCTTTGGCAAAATCAGTATTCAGAATTGCTCCATAAGTAAATACTGATTTACTTATAGGGAACATTTTACCTAAATATTTTATAGGTTGTGCTTTCTTATAAACCTCTTCTTGTGTTAAATCACGATTAGATAAATCTAACCCTGTTGTTTCCATAAAGAAATGAGTGACAAATTTTTCTATATCATTGAAAATACCAATTGCAGGAAACATTCCTCCACTAAGCAGTCTCTGAAATTCAAGAGGATTATAGAAAAATGAGAGCTCCTGTACAAACTTATCAATTGTCTTCTGTGCATATCTGAAGAAATTTTTGGTAGCCTTATCTGCATCATCAGGAGGCTTCATGAATCCCATAACTAAGCCTGCTCCAACTAATGACATGAGAATGGCAATCTCTTTCATTTGATTTCTTAAATTGGTTCTCACCATATCTATGAAATCTTCTCTACTCATGGTTAAATCCTTTCCTGTTCTTTCTTTATATTGCTTTGTATACTTTATAAAAAGTTCATCCAGTTTCTCCATACCATGTTCTTTAGCATAGAGGACGTTGGTGATGTCCTGAATACTCTTTATAAGATTAAATCCCATAAATCCCCACCAAAGTCTCACTCTACCTATATCATATTTTTCTCCTTCTGTAGTTCCATCTTCTCCTACGATTACTGAGAAGTCATCACTCACTTGTTGAAAGTGATCAAATCTTGTGGCAAGCAGTTTAGGAATCCAACTCTTAAACACCATCATTGAATTAAGCCATATGCTCATGGATGCCTGATTTCTATCACTATCTGATACACCTCCTGTTGCTTTTCTTGATATTCTTCGTGTTAAACGAGTAAGTCTGTTAAGTTCATTATGATCACTCATATCCAATCCGGGAATATTTAATTTTCCATCTACAAGAGAGACAGTAGCTGATATAGATGATGTTTTTTTAAGATCTTCTATTTCCTTCTTTATAGTATCCTGTGCTTGTACATAGGCTCTACCTTGATCATCTTTTCCTTTATATTGATTTCTCACATGCTCAGGAATGCTCACAATTTTTCCATCAACTATCATCATGTTATCTAACAAGGAAAGAAACACAGATTTCTCAAGACATTGCTCAGGAAATCTCATAAATACCATTAGAGTATCAATAAAGCTTCCTCTTGTAAATGGAGATAGGCCAGCCTTCTTCATTTCTTCATATGAAGGATCATCCTTCATAGGCATGAATCTATCTATAAGTTGAATAAAGATTTCTCTTTCATCATCATTTGCAAACTTATTCTGTACAAGCTTCATTGCATTCCTATCTATTTCAGAAGACTTGAAATAATTACCAGCTTGTGTTGCCACCTGTATTCTGCCACCGAAGGCATTAACCAACCCAGAGATAGCTTCAAATCCAAGAGTTTTTAATTGGAATGCTCTGTTTGCAGCATCTATGGTCTTCACCATGGAAATAGCGCTTGGATTTTCATTTATCTTATAAACTTCTTTTCCTGCCATTTTATTAATGAGACCCTTCATCTGATTGATGAGGTTTGCGTTTATTGCTACATCTGTATCTGAAACAGGATATTTCTCTTCATAGAATATTCCTCGCATGAATTTATCAAACAATTCAGCATTCTCATCATTTCCTTTTTCTGTTACAGGTTCTCCATTCTCTATTGCAAGGGTATTAGCAGCTGTTGTAACAAGATGTTTCTTTCCAGCTTCTATATCTTTGATAAGTTTAATTTGATCTTCTACTTTTGTGAGATAGGTATACTTTTGAAGATGTGTGATATAGGCAATCATATTTTTAAAAAGATCTTCACTCAAATCAGAAGTATCTCTTTTTCCATCCTCTAAGGTAAAATCATATGTAAAGTATCTTGGGATACTATGCTCAATTTGTTCACTAAGCTCATTCACACTTCCATATCCTGTAGTAGAAGGATTGATTGAGAAAGATTCTCCCCAATTCTTTATAGCAGAAATATCAAAATCCCAAGCAAAACTTTCTGCCATTGTTTTTCTGACAAATGGGAGGAAAAAGGATGACTTGTTCTTATTATCAATATAACCAACATCCTTCGCATGATCGTTAGTCTTTACAATAAATTCATAAAGTTCAAGTAGGTCAGCATCTTTTGCAATATTCTTATATTCTTCAGAGAGCCATTTCTCAAGAGGGTGTCTTTTGATGATGTAATTGTTCCATCCATAGAAATCTTTTCTGTCAATATCAAACATTCTTCTCTCATCAGTAATGAGCTTGTGTATGAGTTTTTCATTCTCGGTAAGACTTTTATCGCTATCCAGTTTATCTTCAATGGATTGTTCAGTTATCTTCTCATCAACCGTACTATGCTTTTTTATTATCCATTCTATTCTTCTCTTAAGAGTTTCTTTTACCTCTTTTTTATAAGCTTCATAATCTATATTCTCTTTTATCCATTTCTTGTTTCTTCTTCCCTCTACAGCATTATCATCTACCTGTGTGAAGAACTCTTTTGAATATCTATATACAAGCTTGTTGATAAGTTTATTCTTGTCATCTCTTTGATAAATTTGTTTTATGATATCTCTTAGATTTCCTTTTGCTTTTAGTTTCTCTCTAATTACTATAAGTTTCTCCACCTCTTCAAATGCTGTTCTTGATGCTGTCATTTTGGCATTAGTGGTAAGTGTGTAGAGAATTCGTAAAGCTGCAGTGGGTAGATCAGACACACCTTTGAATGTAGCTGCCAATCCTTTTACAACCTTTTCAGGAAGGAGAAGATCAATCACCCTATTTGCCCAACCAATATATTTATTAGCAAACTCCCCAGATAATTCTTCTATTTCATTGAGGGATCTATTGATATTATCCTGTTCTGTTCTTATATCAGAAAGATGTTGTTTTCTTTCAGCTACCTCTTCTTTTTCTTCATCTGTTTTAGCACTTTTAATCATCTTCTCATTATAAATAAGATGACCAACAGATACGGTGATATTAGAGAATACTTTGGCAATTGCTATATATTCTCGCATATCTGAAGCCATTTTACTTTTAACTTCTTCAGTAAGTTCTGGAGAATTAGCAGATCTATCTTTAAAGTTAAGAGTATAATCATCAATGATAATCTGCCCCTCTTTAGCAATTTCCTTAATTACATCTATCAAGGGAGCAAGCTCTTGTTGTATTTGCATACTCCTGATTGCTTGATTGAGAATATTAAGTCGTCTGGTTTTATATTGTTTTGCTTCCTCTCCTGTTACTTTATTAGATCCTATTTGTTCAGCTACATTATTAAGTTTTTCAATAAGTTTATCAAGAGGTTTATATGCTTTATCCTCAAGTATACTTTCTATACTTTCTGATCTCTCAGCTATAGGAAGAAGTGTTAGTGTTTCAATATTATCAGGATTAACACTTCCTATGTTTATTCCAGAGATATGGAGAAGGCTATCTTTTTTCTTAGCATCTATTCTCTCCATCTTCATAAGAATAGGAATAGCTCGTATCATTCCCATTTCTTTTACTCCATATACATCTTTCAATATTTCTTTATATCTACCAAGCTGAATGTTAAAAGCTCCTTTTTTAAACCAAGCAATGTCTGTGGCTCCGGCAGCAAGATTCATAAACTTCCAATCAAGTACATGAGCTTTTCCACTTTCATCAATGATTAATAAGTCAAGGGTACCAGCTTCTTTTTTTATAGGATCATATATCTTCACTTCAGAGAAGACAAGAGGACTTTTATCATTTGTAAATCTACTCTTCATTAAATTGACAAAATATCTTTCCAGTTTCATAAACACCTGTTCATCAATATCATTATCAATAACAGGTCTTTCTCCCACTTTATCTAACTTGGTGCCATCAGAATTAAAATACATTCCATGGATAAGTTTAAAGAAATTATGATATTTAACACCAGCATCTCGTTTTATCTCATTGAGTTCTTTCTCTTCTTTTGTAAACTCTTTATGAGGAAATGTCTTTGCATAGAATTCCTTCACCCTGTCTGTAACCCTTTTCTTGATTCTTTCCCATGTACCATCAGGAAGCAAAAGTTCATACCAATTGTTAGCTTCTTCTGTATCACGTAGTATAGCATCTACTTCTTCTTTTGCCTCTACATTTCTTATTCTCTGTTGTGTTTCAAGAATAGCCTGTTGTATTTTCTTTTGTTTGTTAGAAAGAGGAGCAAGACCAAGAATTTCATTAGAAGAATTTTCATTTAATTCTCCCTTTCCTTCCTCAATGAAATTTAATGTCTTGTCATAAATAGACTTCAATGATGTGTATTTAGGAAGAAGAACTTTTAAGTAATCCCATACTTTGTCTATAATTTTTGCAAGAGTAGTTCTTTTTTCTTCAGTTGTCCACCCTAATACTTTCTTTTGAATTTGCATTCTTACATATTCATGAACATAATCATGAGGATTCATTTTAGATGTATCAACCTCATTAATATCGTGGTAATAAGTTTGCAAAATTTTCAATTTATCTTCATCAGAAAGTTCTCTATATGCTTTTTCTTCTTCTTCTTGAGTAGAAAGTCTTATAGATGTCATATGAATAAGTTCCTCAGATATCATAGTATCTAATAAATCTTGTTCATTCCCATCTTTAGCATTGTCAAATAAATGATTTATAAAGGAACTATTTTCATTTATATTAATATAAATAGTATCCTTTCCTGCCATTAAAGGTGATTTTGTTGGAAGGGAAACAATGGTAAATCTATCCAATCCAAGATGGGTGGCAAGTCCTCTATTGAATATGTTTCCATATGTAGATCGGGTAAGACTAATGAACATATCTCTGAATAATTGTGCCCTTTCCATATCAGAAAGGGAATGTCGCATTTCATACATTTTTCTGAGAGAACTCCAATTAACTTCTCCGAGTATGGAACTATCAGAGTAGTATCCCACGCTGTTGTATATCTGTCTATTAGATATAAAGGAATCTTTATTAGTTGTTTCGCTCCATAATACTCTAAACTTTGCTGGAATGTTAATTCCTTCTCCTCTTGTGTAAGTTTTTTCTGGTTGAACTTTGGAAAACTCATTTGATAGATATATTTGGTTTTGTTTTACATTTTCTACTATTCCTAATTCTTCATTCATTACTATTTTAGCAGCTTCGTCAAAAATAGAAATATTGGAAGCCTTATATTGCCCCCTGAACCAATCAAGAATCTTCTGCCACCACACTTGAATAACAGACTTGTTAGTTTCATCCATCAGATCAGGGAATTCTGTGGAGCCTTCATTTCCCTTGATGATTAGCTCTGTAATAAGTTTGTCAACAGCTTCTTTCTTTATCTTGCGAATATCTGGTTTTCCATCTTTTGTCTGATAATTAACATCGTCCTTATAAGCATTTAATGTTTGTTTATAAATTCCAAATCTTTCAATTTTACTTATCATTTCTGCAATAAGAATAGGATTCTTCTGCTCAAGAATTGCTGTGGCAACATGTACCATTTCCTCTGTAAGAGCAACATCTTCCTTGCCTTCTGCAACAGCAATAATTCCTTTTACGATATCAGCAAGGGCATTTACTCCCTTGGCTTCTACATTTGGATTTTCTTTAAGGTAATCAGAGAGGGATTGTAAATTCACACCCATCTTCTTAATCACCTCTTTTACTTTTATAAGAGTATCTTCTGATGATTTAGATGCATTAAGAGATTCTGATTGAAAACGTATCTCTTCATCTGAAACAGGATTGGAAAATGATTTGACTTTTTCACTAAGTTTCTGTATCTTTGCTTTTAGGTTCTCAAGTGCGAAAATGGACGGGGTTACCCCACTCTTTTTGGAGGTAGATGCCACACGCTGAGACTCTATAAAGCTTTCAATATCTTTAAGATATTCGAGAGCTTTACTTTTTTGTGCATACTTCAGATTATTTTTATTTAATAGAGTATCTATATATTGATGTAAATATCCTATTCCTTTTAAAGAATATATACTACGAATGGAATTCACTTCTTGTCTTCCTAGTCTATCTTTTAAGGAAATAGCAACAAGTATTTTACCCTTTCCATCTCTTGGAGTTAAATACGTCCATACAGCTACATTTCCTGAATGTATATTATCATTTGATACAAATACAGGATTATGAATAGCCTCCATTAAATCATATAAATCCAATTTTTGTATTTCTGGATGTTTTGAAGAAATAAAATTCTCAAAAAAGTCTTTACTTAATATGATAGGTAAATCAGGAAATCCCATCTTCTGAAGAATTCCAGAAGGTCGTCCTAAGTCAAAGATGTGATCTTTGCTAAGTTTACCTTTTACCCATTCAACTACTTCCTGCTTGAATATCGTTTTAAATTTTGAAAGTTCTGATAAAGGTTGTTGAAAGAATAAGTACTTATCTGTATATTCTATTCCTGCTCTTTCAGCATCCTCCCTCTGAACATCTCTTGCTTCATTCTCTTCCTTAATTTTTTCACTATCAAAATACTCATCAATAAGAGATTTAGGAATTTCAATATCTCTGGTAATATAATCTCCCTGTAGATAAAAGGACACTACATTTTCTCCAAATTCTACATTAATCTCTTTAGCAAGCTTATTAGCATTACTACTTGACATTGATAATCCGGGAAGAGTACGAACTTCTACGATGTTTGTAATCCTACTTTTTATTTCGATTTTACAAGGCATTGTCTAGCATTTTTTTGATGTTCTACCTATATCTGGTTTTCCATTAGGTGCATTTGTATTATCTTTCTTTTTATTTGTATCTCTCTCGTTTACCATCTTAGCAATAGGAGATTTTTTAGAGTACTCTTCATCAATAGCAGCTGTGGATAAATATCCTCCTCCTCTTTTCCTTGCTTTCTTTACATTAGGTTGTAAAAATAGTGAAATTATGTCAGCGTCATCTACATTCTTTGGATTTTCTAATCCGTTATCTATAATAGATTGATTTTCTGTATTATAAAACTCATTTGCTCTGCTTCCATCTCCCCAAGCACTAATTGCTTTATACACTACATAGAACTTCTTCTTGTATTCTGTCATCAAGGGTTTGTTCTCTTCATTTACCACTTGTTGAAAGAGAGCTTTTTTCATATAGGAGAAGTCACTTTTTTTTCTCATCTCCTCTTGAATAGCAAATATCCTTGTTAGTTTATAGACTTTTCCACTATTAATATCATTCCAATCTTTTTCTGTAAGAAGTTCATCCATTAAGTTCCATGTATAGAAAATATATTTCTCACTTGATTCTTTGTTTGCTAAAGGAATTGTTGTGAGAGGAGGAATAACTTCTTTTGCTATAGCATCTTTTACTGCGGAGTTATTAAAGAATGCCATAGATATATTGTACATTTTTGTGTCTCTTGCTGTCTTAATCCAAAAAGCAGAAAGACGAGACACAATATCATCATTATTCCAATTATTCCTATAGAATACACCAAGGTCTACAAAGGGTTGAAGATTAACCACCTCAAGTCTACTTAACGTTTTATTGTACACCTCTGCAAAATCTTCAAAAGGAATTACTGTGGTGTAAGAGATCGTAGAAGGGGAAAGACCACTCTGCAAAATAGCAACATTGATGAGTCCTCTATATATTTCACTGTCTTCTCCAAGTGTATCACGTATTTCCCGAAAGGCGTAGATGATGTTATTCTGATCATATACCTTATTGTCAATTCCTCTGATCTTTATATTATTGACAGCGTTCTCTGTGCCTTTTGGAGAAGGACTAATCTGGAGCGTATTAATAATATAATTATCGTGAAGAGGATGATTTTTATCTCTTTTAGCCTCATCAACAAAATTAGCAATATCATCAACAATACCTTCATTAAATAATTCCTTGATATATTGATTAAATCCTCCATTTGTTTGTACAGCATAATCAAAGATATCAGCAGTTGCTTTCTTAGCAATCTTCAAAAAGTCATTATCACTCATATCTATATAGGGAAGAAGTACTTGCTGTAATATTCTTCTCACCTTTGTTTGATCTGATATAAGAATCTTAGCAACAGCATTCCTTGCTGAACCTAATACTTTTGGGATACTACCAATGAATGAATGATCTAATAAACTCTGCGTATCACTAATCAATGTCTCATTGGCTTTCTTCATTTGCTGTTCTTTCTTCCATATAAGAAGAGGATCGTTAAATGTAGCAGTGTCATAATTGGTTGCCTGTGTGATATTGAAAAGATGAGTTGCCATCTTAGCATACTTCAGAAACTCATCTAACATCTTCAATTGATCCTGAATTTCTTGCTTGGTAAGTGATTTATATTCTTTACCTACAAGTTTTTCAAGAGTACCTTTAGAGGGTATTGTAAAATTCCTTATCTCTGATGCTGCAATAGCTATTTGTTCTTCTGTAGCATAATCAGCTTTCACCTTATCAACTATAGTACTATTAAATAGCCATACATATCCATGGCTCTCAATCTCTTTGAGATAATGGCGAATGAGAGGTTGGTTCATAAAATAGGCTATATCTTCAATAGGAACACCAATTTTTACCAAGAATAAGAATGTAGGGGCAACATTGGGTGCTGCGCCTAATTCCATAATCCAAGGTCCTTTGGAAATATCAACATATCCATCAATAAACTGGGCAATGATATCAGATATGTGCTGTTCTGCAGCATTTACTATTTTGGAAAGAGTAGGAAGCATCTGATTTCCCACTTTAATTCTATTAAACTTTGAAAATTTTACCCTGCCATCACCAAGCCATTCCTGATCCTCTGCCGATGTTCTTCCAAGTAAAGAAGGATCTATCACCATAGGTTGCCTTTGATTAAGGGAATGATTTGTCTGACTTACAGCAGCAATAGCAATAGCATGTTTACCAGAAACAAAAGCATGTCTAAGTCTCGACATAAAAGTTCTATCAAGCATATTGTCAATTGCTTCATAATTAAAGGTCTCTCCATGAATCGCTTTGGCAATTTTCTCTCCTAATTCTTTTAACTGTTTAGCAGAATTTGGTTTAATTAGTTGGTCATAGTTCAAAGGATGAGAAATTAAAGCATCAGATGATTCTATATAGGCATTCTCAAGACTCTTTTTGTATATAGAATTTATAATCTTATTCTCAATTCCATCTTTTCTAATTTCATCAACAAACTCTTTTGTTAACGCTTCTTCAGTAAAGGCAGAAGAGAAGATGTCACGTATGAGTTTATTCTCTGGAGTATCAATTATATTTCCTTCCTCATCAAATGTATTAGAAAAAAATTTACTTCTTACCTCATCGTTTTCCTCAGCAAGAAATCTATTAAGTTCTTTCCTTTGATTATCTGTAAGAAATTCTCCAGATTCATATACTTCTTTGATCTTATTTTTAGCTTCTTCTCCATATCCAAAGAAAGGAACTGCTTTTAATTCTCCCTTAGCATTCTTATAAATATTCTTTAAATAGATGGAGAGTTTATCAATATCAAAGTCAGCTCCCGATCTTCTTACAATTTCTGAAGGAACAACAACACTGTCCCCAAACTCTGTTGGAAGAAACTGCCTTATCTCAAATACATCAATAGAATTCTGCTTCTGTGTTGGAATACGAAAAGCTATTCCTCTGAGAATTCGTTTTCCTTCATCTGTAGTATTCAGATAATCAAGAAGTGCCTTATCACTCATATCACTCTTAAACCATCTTTTTACCATTATCTGACATACGTTCACTTTCTTTCCATCCTCTGTTCTTGAATAGAATTCGAGAGTATCTGATTGGTATCCTTTCTTTCCTACAATCTTTGTAATACCAAGTTTCTGCTGTTCAAAAAACGTAGAAGGTATTTGTACTTTTAATCCCCCGGGCATCTTTGGAGAAACAATAACTCTGTCAACAATTGAATAAAGAATATTTCTCACCTGTTGATATGCTGGTGTAGATTCAAGAAGAGAGGTTTCCTTTCCAAAAGAGTTGATAGCATCAATCAGATTATCATTCACCTCACGTTTTAATATCTCATCTTTAAGTGTGTTAAGAGTCATTGAGAAATCAGAGAAGTTGTATTCTTTATTTCCATTCTTATTAATAGTTTCCTTGATGCCAAGTTTATTAAGAAGAGTTTGATACCCATCTTCCATTAGAGCTTCGAGAAGGGTTTGATTATTCTTTATCTCTTTAAATAAAGAAGACTCTGCTTTCTTATCATCATCTGATAATAATGTCCATTTAGCATATCTATTCTCAAATTTATCATTGGGAAGAAAGTCTATAGGTACACCAGCTTCCATAAAATCCATAGTGATAAGTTTGGTTACCTGCGATCCTCTTGTTACATTATCTCCTTCTTTAGCAGGCACTTCTGTCTGAAGACTCATTATGGAGAAAGGTATATTGATGATTCCTTTATATGGAGAGGTAACAAAATTTCCTTTTGCATCATAAACATTATTTGTCTCTTCTGCTCCTACCTTTCTTGCTGAATTGAATATAACATAATCTAAATCTTCCTTTTGCATTTTGTCATAAAGGGAAAGACTGTTGGATGTTTCTTTTCCTCCATTGATATTAATATCAGATATTACACGATAGGAGAGAGGATAGAGAGCATATTTGTCAAGTACTATATCATTATAGTCCTTATCGTTAGCTTTATTTCCTGAAACAATAGGTTTAAGCGGTGTGTATGCACTTTGGACTTTAGGATTCCCTTTATCAAGAATGGACTGTTCTTCCTGAGTAAGAGCTATGTTTTTATGCTGCTTCTCCCAAGCAATATCATACCTGAACTGGCTTTCTTCCCTATCATTCCAATTGCTTGCACGAATTCTGAAATTCCTATACGCCTTAAAAGTAATTATACCTGAACCATCTGTTTCTTCATAAGGATCATATCCCGGGAGGTTACTAATTGCAATAACATCAGTAAGAGTTGCTGTTTTAAAATAATCACGAATAAAGTCTGTATGTCCTATATCCTTTTTATTAAATCCCTTATTCCAAACATTATTAAGAACTGTGTTCATAGATAATGATCCAGAGATAATAGATTGACGAGGAGAGATAAAACTCTTGATGCGTTTCAACTCATCATTATATTGATAGGGATCTGAATATAAGACTTTATGCATTTCTATATTGGCTATCATATAATTGATAGTGAGAACAGTGAGTTCATTAGTGAGACTGTCTCTCTTCATGTGAACAGGAAGATCTATATTCTTTAGAGTAAATCCTTTTTCATCTTCCTCAAGAATATTCAAATAAGTTAATATTCTTTCAGTTTTATCTGTTGCTTGTTTTATGTATTTCTCAATAGCCTTATTTATCTCTTCTTTATTCTCCTCATATACTTCTCTACTTGTTCCCTCTTGAGATAGTATAGTGGTGTAGAGTTTCTTTGAATGAGCCTCAAGAATTTCTTTGAAGAATCTCATCTCTTTGGAAAGTTCTTTTCTCTTTTTAGTAACACCTTTTCTATCTTCTCTCGCTAAATTAAGTTCACTAATAAAATATTCACCAAAGATTTTATGAACATCGTTAAATCCTTTTCTTAAAGAAGTTGTGGAAATAGGATTACCCATTTGAACCATCCACTCTATTGAGGCATCTCCGGGGATAAGATTAAGGAACCATCCTTTTAGATTCAGATTAAGTTCTTGAATAAGTCTTTCCATATAGGTAAGTCTGGAGGCTTCTTTACTCTTTCCACTCTTGCTATACATAATCCCTCCTGCATATCCTGTCTTGAGTAATTCTTTTTCCAATGAACGTCTATCTCCTTCTTCGTCAAATAGTCGTTTCATTAGATTAGACCCTTGAGCAAAAGAGTCAGTGAGAAGATATTCATATTGTGTTCCTCTTAGTTCACTTGTATTTTTTATACTGGAGAGAACATCGTATAGATTACTTGCAGCATTAGGGCCAATATAAGACTGCATTCTTTCTCCAACAATGTTGAAGAAGGCACTATCAAAGGTAGGATTGCTTGCTATTGATTTAGCAAGTCCCAATTCAAGAAGTCTTCCTTTTATATCTAATGCCTTTCCTCCAAAAGTTACAATTTCTTCAGAATTTATAATACTGCTTCTTATTCCTCCCACTGCTTCTTTAAAGGTAGAATATATGTTTGGATGATTAATTCTTAAATAATTAAGCTCTTTTCCTGTAAACGCCATACCTAATTTTCCAAGAAAACTTAGAATTGCTTGTGGACTATCGAGAAGAACTCCTCTCATAGAAACAGGATCACCAATAAACTTTTTAGATTTCTTGTCCCATTTAAAGAAACCTTTTCCTTCTTTAGCTTTTAATACAATGTTCTTTTCATAATCATCCCTGAATTGCATGGCTGCTGTGGATAAACTTGCTTCACCTACTACCACTTCACCATTGTCAAGAACAAAGATGTTTTGTACACTTGGATTTTGTTTCTTAAATGTATTCCAGAAAGCATTAAGCAATTGAGAAGCATGTGTAGTATTGATCTTTTCAAAACTATGATTCCCGGGAGAATCAAATTCTGTTTTCATTAATCGTTTGTAGAGTACTCTATAATTAGAATCATCCTTCGCCATCTGACGAAGTTTATCCATCATGTCATCAATGTTAATAGAATGAGAAAGTTTATTCCACAGGTTAATAACTGTCTGTGATGAGGGAATAAGTGATACACCACCAATTGATGTTCTAATTGCCTGTACCTTTCCATTCTCATCTATGGTTGTTTTAGGAATAGTGGCAAGAAGAAGTTTTATAGCAGCATTGGCTTTTCTAAAACTATCCATCTTTCGAGCATCCTGATAATCATCCTTTCCTGTATTCTCATTATTATGAAGTTGGATATGATCATTTTCATCAAATTCAATATTATATCCCTTTAGATACTCTTCATGTCTATTAATAATACTGTCCCATTCACTATCAATATTTACTATCAGTCGAATAACTTCTGCATTTCTTTGTTTGTATTGTTCTTTTGTAATACTACCTTCATCATAAAGAATTTTGTTAGCGACTCTCTTGCTTTTTAATTGTTTGAATATCTGATCTTTTAATTCTGGATATATCTCACTCTTCTTTATATTTGGAATATTAAAAAGATTCTCATCTTTATTAATAACCCTCTTAATAAGCAGATAGGTCATGTGTTCAATAACATCAGCTCTTTGTCTATCAGACACTCTCACTAAACTGTAGTCAGCACCTTCTGAAGCTATCTCATCTTCAATATCAATCACACCTTTATTAACAAAATTAAGAGAGGATGCAAAAGGAATAGATGATTTATATCCTCCTGTATTTATAGTACTGAATAGTTCTTCAATAGCAGATTGAGTCTTACGATCTACAAAAAAGGATTTAATAATATTTACCAGATCAGAAAACAATTTAACAATAAATGGTCTTCCGTCTGCAGGTTTAGGGGGAATCTTCTTATCCTGAACATAGTCTCTGAACTCCTCAGCCATCTTTTCATTAGCCATTTTCATTGTAACAGCAGGATCAGAATACTTAAATGTCTTCTCTGACTTTAAATCATAGAAGGTTCCACTTCTCTGTTTAAATTCATTGTATATCTTTACTCTTTCTTCAGGAGTGGTACTCATTTGCCATATAGCATGAAACACCTCATGATAGATTGTCCCCACTTCAGCATTCTGATAAAGATAGAGAGCTCCGTTTTTAAACATCCCCCACGCTTGCTTGCCATTGGTAGACATCATAATATTCTTCACCCTGTATAGAGGAATATGAGGAAAGTTTTTCTTCAACCAACTCTCTACTATATTCCAATTCTCTACAGTAATTGGTTCTGAACTTTCTCTAGCTTGACGTAAATCTTCATCATCGACATCATTCTTTTCTCCTTCTTCTATCTCTGTAAGTGCATCTTTTGCTTCCTGAGAGAGAGGTTTTCCGATTTGCTTCTCTACATCTTCTGTATTCTCAAGCTCTTCTAAAGAGAACGATTCCTCTTTTTCTTCTATCTCTTTAACAGGTTTTTCTTTTATCTCTTTCTTAGTTTTTTTCTCATCTTTTGTTTTTCCAGCTTCAATGTATATTTGTACAATTTCTTCAAATTGTCCCACCTTACCATCAGGAGCTATCCCTATGGCTGATTCGTAATTCTTTTCACTAACATCACTTTGAGCAACAAACCTCACATTTCTTCCTTCCTTGGTTGTAAATATGTTTACTGTTCCTACACCTTTCTTTCTATCAAGGTTAAGAGTGTATTCTTTTGAATCTTCAAGTTCTTCTAAAGAAAATCCTTCTTCTTCTGATTTCTTAGTGGAAGGTTTGTTTTTCCTCTCAAGAATATCCTGAAGGATTGCCCATTTTACAGATTTAATAGCAATCTTCTTAGATTCTTCTTCTGTTCTCCCACCTTCTACTTTCTCAGTAGAGGTTTCTGTAGCACTCTTTGCTTTAAAAGATCCGGGTTTCTTAGTCTGTTTTTTATACTCTGGAATTATAGGAGATTCTCCATCATCCTCCACATAGAAATAGATACCATGACGGTTTGTTTCATCATCTGATATAATAGGTTTCATCCATGTTGTTAAAGGAACTTCATCAGCTATTCTATTCTTCTTTGAAAGAAGATAGGTTTGATAGTTTTCCCATGTGGTAGCAACGATCTCTCCTTTGTCATTAATATCGGTAATTTCTTCATAGCTTTCATTTACATCTTTAATCATATGATTATTAATGTTCATGAAGAGACTTTGAAGACTCTCAATAACTGCTTTCCTGTTTTCTTCTAATGCAGAAGGTTTGAAAGCGTAGTTTGTACCATCGTCAGAAATATAGAGAGTGAGTTGTTTTGTCTTTACATCACGCTTGAAGTAGATATTATTTCTTCCAAGAAACTCCTTCTCTCCCTTCTCAGGAGCTCTCCAGAATACAACTGACCTCAGATACGTGAGTAGTCTTTTCGCTTCCTCTGAAGTCATCCCATCGGTCTCCATCATTAATTCAGAGAGACGATGAATCACTTTATATACAGCATATGCTTCTTTCTTATTGAGTTGCCTGTTATGCAACTTTGCATATCCATTACTTAATTTAGCAAACACTCTGCCAAGGACATTTGTAAACTTCACACTTCCATTTTCAATAACATCATTGGTTGTTGGAATTTCAAGAATAACCTGATTATGCATTTCATTTTCTGTAATAAGATGGGCATCTTCTACAGAGGTGCGAGTACTATAATCAATAGTATTATCGTCCTTCATTACATAACTGGGTATACCAAATGAGGCATTTATAGTATACGTAATGTTTAAAAGATCTTCTTTACTTGTTGTTGCCTCTGCTTTCTTAAATATACCATCTCTCCAAGCAGCGTATTCTTTTCTAAGAGAGGTTTGTACTTCTTCAGGAGTAGTCTTTCTAAACATGGATTCATTTCCATATTCCCCACTCCATCTCAACTTCTCTGTTGGAAATACCTGAAAAATTCCATTTTCTAAAGGATCTTGTCCTTCCTTGAGAACTTTTCCATTAACGTCAACAAGAGATAGTTTCCCTGTCTTCTCATCAACCTCTGCCATTACTAAAGCAATGATATCTTTTTGCTTTTCTATTGCTTCTGCTTCTGTTTCATCAGAAGTTTTTGGAAATAGAAAATTAGTAAGACCGGGAATAAGAAGATGTTCATTCTTTGATGTAATGTATACACCACGAATATTTGCCTTATTTTTAAATTTAGCAAGTTTTGCTCCAAATAGATTGACTCTCTTCTGATGAGCTTTTCCATCATCAGGAGCCACTGTACTTGACACTACATGTTTGTCATTTTTCTTAGCATCAGGCTCATACTCCTCATCGTGTTTATTCAAATTGGCATTACGTACACCTGCTTTATTTGAAGACATTGTTTTCTCGGCAGAGGAGGTTTCTTTATTATCCTTACCTAATTTCTCCTCTTCAAGTTTCTGTTGTTTAGCTTGTTCAGCGTAAGGTTTGAATTTATCAAGAATAGTGCGCAAACCAATTAATTCAGGTTCAATTTCTTTCACCTCTTTCTGCAATGCTTCTATTTCATCCCTTACTTCCTGAGCTTTCTTCTCATTAGGAGAAATTTCAAATTCTTCTGTCTCAGCAACAATGTCTTCAAGTGTTTGTAAATCTGCTTTATACTCTGGTTTAAGTTTTAGAAAGTTAGGATTGGCTTGAATAAAATCTACCCATTGTTGTCCTATAATTGCATTGGGAGCTTTTGGGTATTTTGTTTCAAATTCAACAACTAGAGAATGAATAGTGTTAACAACACTATCAATTGCTTTCTCTATACTGGAAAGAATCTTATGCAGTCTGCTTATTTGTTTTGTATTTTCTTCTGCTGTAAGTTCAAGGAGTGTGAGTTGATCTTCTATTTCTTTTGTGAATCCTTCAATATCAGGAGAGAGTTCATAATTATAATGAGAAGCATCCTCTACATAGGCAATAGCTATTTCTATATCTTCCTTTTGACGCTCAAGATTAGCAACTTCATATTCAATATCATCTTTCATTCTTGAAAGACGACTTGCTGCCTCTAAGTATTTCTTGGCATGTTTCTTAAATCTGACAGTTTTCTTTACTGATTTATTGATAGCATTTGGACTTTCAATGTCTTCTCTTAAGAGTTCGAGACCATCAATTATATTTTTAAGTTCTGCTTTCTTTTTATTAATCAGTTCTGTTATAATGGTTTGTTTTTCTGAAAGTTCAACAAATAATTCTGTAAGAAGATTGTTTCTCTTTCTTGTACTCTCTTCAATTTTCTTATTGTCTTCTCTCCTCTTCTTTTCATCTGTCAGTCTTTCACGAGCAGCAGTTTGATCTTTTGTTTCAATTGTTCCTATCTTCTTTATCATAGGTTGATTGAACTCTCCTTTAGGAAAGAACTGTTCTCTGGATACTTCCATGCGAGTGAGAACTACCTTTCCTGTTTTTCTATCATTGTATTTAGGATAGACAAAGAAAAGTTTTCCATCCTTATATTCTATTCTGCCTTGTTGGGTTCTTGGTTTTCCATCTTTACCTTTTCCAAAGTTAAATTCAAATTTTTCATTCCTGTGATGATAGAAAAAATTAGCACTATCGTTATCTTTCAAAGTACTTAGATCAGAAACATGATATTTCTTGAAGACATCCTTACCGATAGTTTTCACTTCACCTTTGTTCGTAAGAACATCCACTGTATCACCATTGTCTTTAAGAATCTTAAATTCTGGAATTTCAATATGTTTCTCAAGTCCATTCTTATCATAATCTATCCCAGATCCTAAGAAATAGGTTTTACCAACATTGAATTTTCCTTTCCCTCTTATTGTTTCCAGTTCAACAACCTCATCCTCTGTTTCTGCAAGTTTTTCAAGTTCTTCTGGTGTAATTATCTTTACTTCTTTCTCGGTCCATTTCTCAGGTGTGATTTTCATATCCTCATATTCCTTTCGGAAATTCTCCCTGCGAGGAACCATCAACCCAATGCTATTTAACGCTTCTCCAACCTCATCTTTATTAATATCATCCATAACAGATATTAACTCTGCTGCAGAATTGAAGCTTTCATAATTTCCTTTTGATAAATCTTTAATGATTGTGGAGGCATCTACTCCTGCTGTCATTAACTCAGGATGAGCTAATGAAGGAATAAGAGAAGTTATCCTCTCATCATAATCAATAATCTTTGTGGAAGCATAAACCATCTTATCTATTACATCAGATGGATATTTTGCTTTACCTTTTTCATCTGTTATTCCTCCATATCGTATATGAAGAGATTGATACATAGACTTCATATTCTTGGCAGTCTGCTCAAGATTTGTAAGTCTCTTGACATATGCTTCTTTGGTATCAGTAGCTTGAGCTTTTCCTTCTGCAACTAATTGAGCCCACCCTTCTTCTGTACTTGCAAGTTGTTTGTAATCTGTTATATCAGAAGAAACCATATCATATCTACCAAACTTTAAACGGGGAATAAGATAGTTGATGATATAATCTTTCTCAAGATCTTTACTCTCTGTAATTTTTCCTTCTTTAAGTGCTTGCTCTCTTTCTTCCTGAATAACAACACCTCTATTTACTCCATCTAATGTTTCCTTAGTAAAGTCTGATAATTTACTTGAATTGAAACTTTTTAATGCTTCTGCTGTATTTCTACTTAATTCTCTTGATTCTTTAAACTTTCCTTTTCCTAACATCAATGCTCCAGAGAGACCCCCTATAAGAACATTTTCCATGCCTTCGTCAGTAGTGAGTGTTTTCTTTACCCCTTCTACAATGCTCTCTAATACATTTGGATCTTTATTAAGTCTCTTCTTATCAAAGTAATCCTGCGTACCTACAGTGATGGCATACTGAGCACCTTCTTCAAATCCTTCTGATGTAGAAAAGAGATATGGACGTACTTTATTTACTCCTCTTACAATAGGGCCTCCCCATGCTTTCTTTTCAACATATTTTTCACCTTCTCTAACGACATCTTTTGTTTCTCTAATGACATTATTGATTACACCTTTCTCTGCTTTATAAGATGACCCGAGTATTTTAGGAAACTGAATATAATTTGTTGCACTTAATAATGCAATGTTCCAAGCCAAAGAAGCGTTGCCAACTCCTTCAGAAGCATCATTTATTTTCTTTAACTCTTCTCCAATAGGAGACCTCCCTCCATTTCTTTCTCTATATTCAGCAATCTGTTCATCCCTATACTGATTCAGATTATTTAATGCTTCAAAGGTTGCCTCCCCTGTTGTTGCTAAACCAGCAACTGTTACTCTCTGTCCAGTATTTAAAACATTATATGTGCCAAGAAATTTATCATAAGCACTCTTTAACTTACCTGCAGATTCTCCAATTTTCTCTGCATCTAATAATGTTGTTTCAGTTGCAGCCAATGCTTCTGCTGCTTTACCAATAGATACTAATTTAGCAAGTTTTGGAATTTGAGTCAATATAGATGTAACTCCTTTAATACCCGTTCCATATACACCTCCTGCTAATGCTGCACCTGCAGCAAACCCTAAATTCTTTACAATACCATCCCAGAGAAAATTAGCACTAAATAATTTACTTGGCGCATACCAATGAGCAGCTTTTTCGGCTTGTGTATAATAATTGGGAAGTATGTCTTCCATTTGTTTATTAAACTCATCAAGACTTCTATTAAATTCATTATTATAAAATCCTGCAAGTTTTCCTTGTTTACGCCATTCAGCAAGACCATTTAATAATCCAGCAGTAGATTGAAGAAATGTAGTACCTGTAAGAACTAATCCTTTTCCTATACCGCTTACCATTTTACTACCAAAACTTTGGCCTTGTGCATAGATTTCTTCATTGTTATATCCATACATAACATTAGGAAATCTACCTGTTTTATAAGGAGCAGCTTGAGACATAGTGATATCTGAAGCACTCATTCCTTTTGAATCACGCACTCCTCTTACAGGAGCATCTTTATCATCTAAAGGAGTATATAGAGCATCACTTAAGGGAGCTGAAGCAGGAGAACCATCCACAGAGTAATTTGGATAATTAGGAGTTCCTGAAAGATTTACAATAGGTTCGTCTTGCATTGCTATTATTTTTGTCTGTTCTTGATTATGTTATCAATCTGAGGTTCATTCAATATATTTAAATCACCAATTATCACACTCTCTCCTCCTACAGCATATTCACGATTAAGCTCAATAGGATTCATTATTTCTCCTGTTTTCTTATTTTTTAAATAGAGAGTTACAGTCCACGTTGTTCCATCAGGCATTAAGTTAAAGTCCGCTCCAAGAGGAACATACTTATCTGAATTTTTTAATAGAGGAGTTGCATTTGATGAAATGTATGCAGTATTCCAAGCATTTGGTTTATCTGTATGTGAGCCAAGATTGGTAGAATGAGTCTCACTAGTAATTGCCCTTGCTACAAAAGGGTTTGCTTTAAACTCTTCAAAATCATCTCTACCTGTTACTACCTGAAGATCTTCCTGAGTTTCTATCTTCACCTTATATTCTTTTCCTTCATGTGTTATAATAGCTTCTCCTGTAAAAGGCTGTCCTTCTGTAAATGGCTTTGTAATAATGAAAGCCCCTTTACTATCTGTAGCTTCAAGAGCTTTTAATATTTCTTCTCTATTAGGTAATTTAGTATGACCTGCTACAAGTGCATACATTCTAGCTTTACTGGCTTTGATTTCAGGATCTGATTCACCAAAAGGTAAAGACCGAGCTTCATCAGTCATTGTAATCTTTCTTAATATTGCTTCTTTTTCTATTTTTGCTTTTTCAAGAATAGAAGAAACTTTCTCATTAACTTTATAGAGAGATTCTATTTGTGGGTTTTTAGTTAATTGCTGAGATCTAAGAATTTCTGAACTTGTCCCTCCTATTGAAGGCGATGTTGAATAATTTACAGGATCTCCGACTGCTGCTACTGTTATAGCTGCTAATAATTTTTGTCTATTACCCCAGTTATTATCTACCTTATTTTTTATATTCCTATCATAATCATAGAATAAATAGTCTATCATATCCTGTTTTGTAAATCCTTGTGGAGGAATTACATCAGCTAAATAATCATTAGGAGTAATAGGATTATGCTCTCTTACCTGTTTATCTACAACGGCTGTAACAGCCAACTTATCTAAATAATCAGAACGAAGAGTTTTAAATTTTGTTAATAATTTTTGATCATACCCACTTAAATCAACACCCATTTGTCTTGATTCTCTATCTATATCACCTAACCAAGTAGTTACAAACTCTTCAGGAGTAACTTTTTGATTCTTTGCCAGTATGTTAATATATTGCTGAAATTGATCCTTTGTTCTTTTCTGAGTTTTATCTGACTTGTTAAACATTTCATACATTATATCAAACCCAGTATTATAGCTATCATTATATAGAGAAGTTATTTCATTTTCATTTATCTGTGCAGCATCCATTCCTGGAGTTCCTATAACAGATGCTGTAGTTCCATTTCCTCCTTCATCTGAATCATCAGTTCCTATGCCCTTTCCTTTTTTAATAGGATGTCTTTTTCCATCTTTTCCTATAGGATAATTAAGATCAAATTCTTTATTCTTCATCCCTCTATCGAACATTTCACTAGAATAATCAAGTTTGTATTTCTCTTCCCAATTAAGCTGTTGTCTAAGAGGACTGGATAAATTCTTCTCTTCTCTCTTTGTTTTAATAAAAATATCTCGTAAACTATTCTCATAGTTATTCTTATACATTGTTTCCTTAAATCTTTGTGGGTCACTTGTTGCAAGCGATGTAAGTTCTGCTAATTGAGTTTTGTATTTATTTTTCTTAGTATCAAGTTTTTTAATCCCTTCTTCTATTTCTTTTCTTTGCTCATCTGATACCTTTCCACTCAATAAAGTATTTAACCTAACCTTCTCCTGATCAATAAGTAGAAAACTATCATTAAACTTTTGCTCATAGCCTGAAAGCATTTTAGTAGGATCCACACCTCTTGTATTAGCCCATGCATCTATTCCTATCTGATTCTGAACATCTCCCCTGTTAAGAACTGCATGAAGAATCCCCTCAATGGCTTTTGCATTGGAAGAACTGGTAACCTCTGTCATTGTTCTTGCAGGAATAGCACTACCATCTGGATCAAACTGTATTTTACCATTTGTATCAGTAGAATACATCTGCTGTATAATGCTTTCATCCACGCCAGCTTCCTTTGCAAGTTTTCTCACCTCATCTGTAACATCCACATATGGAGAGAAACTTCCATTGAAGGAAACAGGTTTTCCATCTGCATCTTTCAAGCCTGCATTCATATAAGGATTTAGAAATTTCTCATGGAAATAGGCTTCATTGTTCTTATCAGATTTTCCTTCCTTTCTGAGAGTTTCTATTGTGCTGAGTTCCTTTTGAATTTTAGCAGTGGATATCACTGCAGTTTGTATAAATGGATCCCTCCCCACCTGATTCACCATCCCCCCCACTTGATTTACCAATTGATAATTGGAGAAATCCCCCATAGAGACCATCCTGAGATTGTTTCCTAATTCATTCATTTTGGATTGAAGATATTCTCTATCATTAGGTCGTAGGATACTTAGTCCTGCAACCTTGTCGATTTGAGATTGAATGCGTTGGTATCCTTCATCATATTGGTGTTGCTTTTGCGTTCCTACGCTAACCATGGCTTCTACAGGAAGCTGTTGCACGTAAGGACGAAAGGAATTTGCAGTTAACGGGGTGTCTGTATAGCTTGCCATTGGTTATTTTGATTAACAAATTTAATGAAATACGTTATGATAGTAAAGCTTTATAATCATTTTTATTAAAACAGCTTCACCATTTTAATTATAAATTTCTCATTGCTTTAAGAATTGCTCCATTTCTTCCAGACTTCTCTCTCGGTTTCCTCGGAGCTTTTATTGGATTACCATCTTTATCATATAAAGTTTCCCAATCTTCAGGAAGAGCAGAAGTTTGTCCTGTATTATTTCCAGCCATATTAAACTGAGCAGGGCCATTCATATTCCATGCATGTTGATTTCTGTCATACCTGTAGTTATAGAGATTTTCATAGGTGGCCAGTGTGCGATTCTGTAATTGATTCTGTAGATATTTATCTGATATTGAGGATAGTGCTTCTCTTGCTGTATCCTTTGTGTTAGATAATGCTTTGGCTTGTCTCTGATATTGTGTATCAAGAATGCCAAGATTCTTAAGTTGAGCATCGTTTAAGATGTTAGTGTTCTCTCCATAAATCTTATCCTTGAATTCTTGATTGATTCTGAACTGTTCTCCAAGCACCTTTGAATTAGCTCCATACTGTTGAGCAAGAAGATTGCTCTGTGCTGCAGGATTGTAGCCCATAAATCTCTGAGCACCTCTGGTAGCTGCTGTATTCTCATTAAGAATATCCTGTAATGAAAGCTCATAAGGAGTGCGAAGATTAGGTTGATATTGTTGTGCAGGCACAGGCTCCACCTGATTGGTAGCCAATGCATAATACTCACCAGTAAGCTGGCGTGGATCCAGTTCCTCTTTATTAGGAGGTAGGTAGTTCCCCATAGGATTAATGAATTGAGACTTCTTAGGTTTCTCTGGATTAAGAGGTCCTTGCTCTATAGGTTTAATATCAGGAGGAGGAGTTGAAAGATTAAATTCTCCCGGACGAGGAATCATTCTTTGCACTCCCGGATCTTGTAAGCTTTGTCCATATTGAATTGTTCTTTTTCCCATGAGACCATCCATATTATTAGATTTCATTCTCGGATAAGCGTTATCAACTCTAGCTTTATACTTAGGAGCCAAATCTGCATATTTTCTTTGAAATTCTAATATATCTTCTTGAGTAGCTACTTTAGAACTAGCTTTATCATACAATCCTTTTAATATTGTATAATTCTCATAACTCATCTTTGGAAGATCACTAAAGTTAGGAAGTTTGTTAGCAGAAGGATAACCAACTGGTCTCTTTTTATTAGTGGCATTTCCTGCTGCTACTACTTGTTCTTGTGTAGGTTTTACATCAGGAGGAGAAGTTGCTTTTGCTCTTGATATCTCATTTCCTTTTGCATCATACGTAACAGTTAAGTTGCCTGTAGTAATTCCAAATGTTCCATCTGAATAATAATAACGAGTAGTTCCATCAGGAGCATTTACCACTCTGGTTCTATCCTGAGCTTTAGGAACTTTAGCACCTTTCATTGCTGTTAGTTTTCCTCTTGATAATTTTTCTGGATCAATACCTCTTGCTTCAGCTTCTTTATTATGAAAGTTTTGCCAATCTGCAACATTATTTTTCTTTATTGCAATATCTTTTAGTTTCTGATCTGCTCCCTTGAAAGTAATTGCAAGTGTATCAAATTTAATTTTCTCATAAGGAGTTTTAGGGTTAAGGTCTTTTAACTCATTTGTAACCTTTTCTATAATCTTATTTTGTTTATTCTCCACCAATGAAAGATTATTAACATATTTCTTAACTGTTTTATTTTTTGCGTCAGGATCATTTAATAATTTGGCAACATCGCCATTCATATAATTGGCTCCAAATACAACTAAGTTCTTTTCTCCAGATTCATCTGGTAATTGTACAGCAGGTTCATTATTTTCTACCTCTACGTTTGCATCTTGAGTGCTACCCCCTTCAGCATAATGTTGAAGTTCTCCCCCTTCTCCATATCTAACACCAATTCCTGTTCTTCCATCATTTCCTTCTTCATGTGACTTTCCCTTGAACATAACTGTTTCTTCTCCTAGATAAGGATTATAGGAAATAGGTTCTGCATATCCTCCCCATAATGTCTCAAGTTCTCCATTATTCTCCATGTCTGAGTTCTGTCTTAATTGACCTCCTGTTCTTAATCCCACCACGCCTTTATATTTTTTATCTAACTCTTGATTACTGAGTCCTGTTGCCTTTTCTTTAAGAAGCATTGCTTGCTTACTTAATTTATCAAAATTTCCATATGAGGATCCTAAAGAATCGCTAACTGCTCTATAATGTTTATATAGTTTTTCTTCTTCTGGACTAGATGGCCTTTCTCCCCTAATTTGATCAATTAAAAATTTTGAAGGTACTTCATTTTCTTCATTATGAGTACTATCACTTATTTTACTATATACTTCTCTATTCTGTTTACGAAGTTTCCAAATATCTTCTAATGGAAGTTTGTTAAGATCTTCATCTTTATAACTATTAAATTTATTATATGTATCTTTTACTATCATTTTATTTTTATCCCACACTCCCATAACTTCATTTATTCTTTCCTGAGGGGCAAATACAGCACCTCGTTCTGTTATTTGTTTCTCTTGCTCTTCTCTTTCTTTTGTATTAAGAGGTGCATATTCTCCATAAGTATCTTTAAGAGCATATATAGGATTTACTCCTCCATTTTGTTGTTTTATGTTTCCACCTGTTCTGGCGTTTGCATAATTTTGTGAATGCATTACATTTGCGACCTGTGCACCAGCCATTCTGTTTTGATTTGCTTCTGCTTGCAGCATGGCTTTATCTCCTCCCTTCCGTCTTAATATACCACCAAGCCCTTCTCCTAATACCATACCAACAGCACTTCCTATTGGCCCAAATATGCCACCTACGGTACTTCCTATATTTCCAGCTGCACTTGCCTGCTTATTATCCAGTCCGGGGATAGCAGCCATTCCTGATGCTGTAGTTTTTGCTGCTTGAGTAATATTGTTTGCCATTGGAGTGGATTTTGTTGGATCAGTTTTAAATGTATCACTGCCCAGAATAGCGTTACCCATGCCTTTTAAATTATTTCCAACAAAAGAATTTTTTTCATTAGGGTTTGATCCTGTGGAAGTATTATCCATTCCATTTTGAGCTTTTGGGATAATGCTTCCATCTCTGGATCTAATGTAATTTGGAGAAAAATTATTTCTCATTATATGTTGACTAGGATCAAGGGTGGTAGTTTCTGTAGTGGTGCCACCAAGAAGTCCACTAATCATTCCCATTATGCCACTACTTCCACCTTTACTACTAAGAAGATTTGTAACAATACTTCCAAAATTTGCTTGAGGAATACCTCCACCATTATAATATGCTTTTATTCTATTGGTTTCATCGAGGGGTTCGTATCCCATATTGGAATAGATATCATGAGGAGCAAACGTATTTGCTATTTCTCCTCCTCTTCTTGATATTGTAATACCATCTCTTCCAAGAAGATTGGTTCCTGTTCCTTCAGCTGGCATTGATTGATTAATGTCAGCTACTTTGGCATCCTTGTCAGGTCTATTATATTCCCTATTCTGTTGCCGTGGAGCAGATTGCGCTGCCTGAAGTTGAATATTACTGAGGGCACCTGCTCTCTCTTTCTTCTTGTTTTCATTTGTATCAAACAAATCCACTACACTTTGCACCAACCCTCCGACAATAGGAATGTCCTTAACAACTCCTGCAATAGCGTCCCCTGTTGTTGTCTTGGGAGTGCCTGTTGATAGATTTGAAATAGCACTCTGTACATCAGCATCTGTAGTAGCTGCTGTACTCATTCCAGCATTCTGCTGATTATAGCCACCTTGTGTAGTCCCAGTTTGAGCTTTCTTGATATTATTACCAAGCATAGCCTTCTTAAAGGCTTTTCCATGAATCTTCATAAAAGAAGCTTCATCAGGAAATAAACGATAAAATTCTTTTTGGCTGGTAACTCCTGCCATTTTGAGCATCTGATTCTTCATATCAAGAATATTTGTTAAGCCATTTACCTGACTTAGTATTTGTAAAGTTAGTCAATTCGTTTAAATCATTAATTCCATATTTTGCAATAGGATATTCTTTTACTTTCTTCCCTTTGAATATATAATCATTCCCGGGATACATCATTTGTTTCTGTCCTTCATCTGATACTCCAAGCAATGGTTGATCAACTCCTTTCATGGTAATATTTGGAGAATCTATTTCCACAATCTTTCCAAAATTCTTAGGATTCCAGTAGCCAAGGTTGTCCTTCACTACTCCTCCATCTTTTTTCTTCTGAAGAAATGTATCTATATATTGCATTTGATTGAAAAGCTTCTTCTCATATCTTGGGTCTTTAGCATATCTATATCCTTTAACGTTTATAAAAGATTTAGGTTTTAGTAAATCCTCAGGAGACTTTTGCCCTTCATTCAAATAATCTTTATGTATAAGCTCCACATATGCATCAATAGCTTCTCTTGGTGAATTAAAATCTCTTGTCTTTCCCTCTGTTGTATTTCCAATATTGAATATGTTGTTCTTGCTCTTAAGTTTTGTTCCTATCTTAGTTTCTTGCTGTGCCTGTGTAAGAAGAAGATTCAATGGCATTTTAAAATCTGTCTTCTGATAATAGTCATAGGCAGCATCTGCTATATCCTTTGGTTTTACTATAGAATTTTTAAATGCAGGTCTGGATAAATATCTTTCAGCCTGAGACATATATGTGGGATAATCAAATTGTCTATCAATAATTTCCTGTCGTATAGCCTGAGCTTTACTTGGATCTACTGTAGGAGTCATATAAGTAGCGTCGTTCTTTGCAATAAGAGAGCCGTTCTGACTAATTGTTTTTGGTTTGAAATCCTGTCCATGTTGATAATAAGACATCTCTCCACCATTTTGCATTCCTACCTCTTCAGATTTTTGGTTTAATCCTATTCCTACTCCTGTTGTAGTTAATGTTGTACGATTCATTATATCGAATACTTTTTTATAGTCTGAAGATTTATTAAGTTTATAAGTATCTATTAGCCATTTTTTATCCCCAGTATAACCACTAATCATAGATTTAAACTTATTAACCCCCGGATACTTACTACCAATCTTTATTCCAAGTTCACTACCTAAATCTAAAGTGTTAGTTAATATCTCTGGTTCATTCTCTAAATATAAATCTAAGTTCTCTATTTTATATTTATTTCCTATTTGTGTTAATTCTTCTGGTGACTTTATTACTCTTTGTAATTTTTCAGCTTCAATTGGCATTAAATCTCCTTGAGTTTGATATGCTGCATGAGTTCCTTCATGTCTTGCTGTTCTTATTGTGCTTTCTGGAGATTGTCTGGATTGAATCCACATTGAATGAGGTTCTGGATTAGTACTTACTATCATTTGTCCTTGTACATTCTCAGGAACAGGTCTTCCAAAATTATCAAAATTCTTATCAGAATACCTTATTGATGATGGATGTTTTGTTTGTGCTATACGATAATCGTTCCAATTATCAACATTTCTTTTTTCAAATCTTAAATCCATACCTTTTTTATGTCTCCAAGTATTCCATCCTAATCTATCACTAATAGCAACATTATTATCAAAAGCTTCTTTAACTGTTGGGTTAGTTGCCATACTTCGAGCTTCGTTAATTCCTTGTTTTATATTATCAAAACTACCATATGGGTTTACTGGTAATTCAGATACACTAATAGAATTAGTTGGAACTTCTTTTAATCCTTCTATCTTTTCTAATCCATTTGCTATTTTTGGAGCAAATTTGTTCATTCCTTGTCCTACTAATTCTGCAGCAGCATAATTAGTAAGAGCTTCTCCTAACTGCCCTATACGACTATTCCATTTATCAGGAGCATCTGATCTATTAGCTTTAAGTTGCTCCTCTGTCGTATGAGGAATCATACCAAGTGAATATTTCTGTAGCCAATCAGCTGCCTGAGGACTTACTCCTGATACAGCATCCCCTATAGCGCTTCCACCTAATGTACCTACAGCATTTAATAATCTTGTTCCAAAATCAGTAGAAATATTACTAAAAGAATTATCATCAGAAGAATTAGATTCTCTTTGTTGCATTATCTGATGAGCTTTCTCTTGAGCAATTTTTTGTCTTTCTTCAAAAGAAGGCATTGTTATACCTGTTTGAGCCTGATCATATTTATTAAGCCATCCTCCATTCTTCTTCTTTGGAGCCATTCTTGGAATCAAATCATTATCCACAACAGGTTGTTTATTGCCTTTTGCATCAATAATGTACATAGGTTTACCATCCTGACTGTGAAATACTTTCACCCCTGTATATCCCGGAAGATCTGTTGTAAATCCATTGGGAATAGGTCTTGGATTGATTGTAGGTTGTGAAACAATAGATTGAGTAACTTCTCTTGGTTGTATTGGATTTATCCCAAATTGAGAAGGATTATAAACTGGTTTTTTAATATTAGGAAAAATTGGTTTTTGGTATTCCTCAGCATGATCTATATATTGAGGGCCATCTTCAGTTGTTCCTATATAAAACTTACCTTTTGTTATCCCAATAGGTTTCGGGGGTTCTCCATTTAATTTAGTAAGTCTTTCCCATGCTGCTGAAAATGTATTATCTAAATCATAACTTACATGATTATTTCTTCTAACATCTGCACGTTGTCTAAATTTAAGATCAGATACAGCTAAACTATCTCTACATGCTTGTAATCTTGGGTTTTTATTATAAGCAACTAAACTATCATTATAAGCTTGTTGTCTTGGAGATACTCCAGAGATAGTTACAGAAGGAAGTGTTGTTCCTCCATTCTGAAATTGTCCTCCCCAAGCTGGGGAATAATTCCTGCCACGGTTTGTTGTTCCAAGAAAGCCACCATTTTCATAATCTTTTCCCCACCACTTTGCAGGAGAAGGAAGTGCCTCATGCTTTTCTACATAAGGATGCCTGACGTTTTTATCCCATTCATCAGCTTCTTGCCATGTTTTAAAAGGGCCTCCTAAATGTTCTCCTGTTCTCTCATATTCTTCTAAAGGATTTGATAAAGGATGCCCATATTTGAATGTAGGGATGAGGTAGGCTGGTTCTCCTTGTTCTCCACCAATAGAAGAAGCTAACTCTGAATTGTTAGCTTCAGGTTGAAAAGGAATTAGTCTCCCTGATGGTAATTTCTTATCATTAGGTTCAAGGAACTTCTTTTTCCCATCTGAATATTTATCCAACCAGCCCATAGATTATTTGTAAGAGATTTGAGTTGACCCAATTATAAATTGTGAAACTATATGAGTTGTACATGAATTATCTAATATCATTCTTACCTTCAAATTTTTAGCTCTTAACGTTGCCTTTTGAAAACTTCTTATAGTATAATCCATGTTAGCATCATTAATCACCTTATCAATAGAAAGAGATTCACATGATGTAAGAAACATAGGAACCTGAGAAGATTTATTGAGAGTCCAGAATGTATTAAAATTATAAAATGAGTCTGATTTAGTAAATAGAATTGTTTTACTGTTTGCATTGAATTTTGGGTAACTCATATACTCCTTCATATTATGGAGGGGTTTTGCCACAAGTTCCAATAATCCTGAACTCTGTTGATCATTATAAAGAATACTCTTGTTAAAGTACTTAGTGTCCGTCTCTATTTTAGTGTTGTAATTAAATACACCATCTACAATAGGAAGATATTCATACACTTTATCATATGATTTTATATTCTGAAGGAGCTCATCCTGCATCTTAAAAGAAAAAGGATATTCTATTATATAGGGATGTGTCTTTCCATAGAAGGAATTATACAACTGTATGTTTGTCAAGTGTCTCCATATACAACCTGTTTTCATTTCAGTATATGAAGTTGTCAGATATTGTTGTATAGTAGTTTCTGTAACAGAAATAATCTTTTCATACTGACAATCTCCTGTAGAAACTATCTTAATAGCAATCACAGCATCATTTACTATAAAAGCAAGTCCTCCTACTAAATCTTTTTTAGACACATTTGTATCTATGATATGATTACTTTGATCATAGATATTAAATGGTCCGGAAGTAGGGCCTGCTTTGGTAAGTTTTATGAAAACTGTTTTCATATCGTTGTTGTTGTCGTCGTTGTAGAAGCTAATACAAAAATAACTGTTGTAGTGGTGGTAGTAGTAGAAGGAGGAGATGTAGTGATAATAGTAGTGGTGGTAGTTGTTACTCCCGGACAATATAACCTAAATTTATATAAGGAGTTCACTATCGCTGAATAAATATGTAAATAAGCATTTGCTGGAGTTGCTGCAGATTTACTAAATGATGACACACCGCTTGTAGAATGAGTTACCCGAGGATACCCGTCATCTGGATAAGTTACTAAATCAGGATAAACATTATTTGTTATAGGATCAACTTTCCCTAATAAATTGAAATTGAAGACAGATCTGTTTACTCCACCAAAATCATAATCTTCTGATCCATAATAACCTGTATCAATAACTACTCCACTATTCCATTCTATTATAAACCTATCTGGAGAAACATCTGCATTGAAATCAAAAAGTGATATTCCTGTAGCGCTTCCTAAGTTTATTTCATGAGTGTTTATATATGCACTTCCACTATCGTAAGCTAAAAGTATTCCACACTCTTCTATAATAGGAGATAGTGTTGTGGTGGTAGATGTAGTGGAAGTGGTGGTAGATGCAGGTATACATGAGGATCTCTCAGTAATAATACCATTTACTACATGAAATACTATATTGGAATACATTAATTCATCAGTAAAATACCATCCATCAGGAACAACATTACAATCAGTAAGATATGCTCCTAAATATACAATATGTCCTACAGCAATTGTAGTTGTCTGACAACTTAATGATGTAATGGTTAATCCATTAGGATCTAAATCATTATCATAAGTTAAAAGGAAATTTTCAGCACTGCAAGCTTCTTCTTTACTTCCTGTTGATACACATATTACAGGGGGAGTAGTGAGTGTATATCCTTTAATGAATCTATAATTGGTAAGTCCTGTTGGTCTCTGGCACACATACATTGTAGTAGTTGTTGAGGTTGTACTTGTTGTAGATGTAGTGGTAGAAGATGATGTAGATGTAGTTGTACTGGTTGTAGCTGCATGAGTTGTAGTTGTACTGGTTGTAGGAGAATAGACAGTGGTAGTTGTACTAGTGGTACTGGTTGTACTCGTAGTGGTTACCATTATAGCAGCAACAAAATCAATATCTTCACAACATCCGTTAATTCCTGAATAGAAGAAATTGTTCTCTGCTATGTACCAATTGGGAACATAACTATGAAAACTAATCCAACTTTTTGTATTCATGTTATATGAAAGTGTCCAAGATTTATTACAGAAATAAGTGGGATCATTCAAAGAAATAATCACTCTTTGCTTATATTCATATTCTGGGCAACCTAAACTCGTGGTTGTAGTTGATGTAGTGGGAAAGGAAGGAGGAGTAGGTATATCTCCTGAGTATGCAATTCCAAAAAGGTCACAACCACACACTCTCATTGTAGTTATGTTCTCAATATAAAACTCTCTTGTATCAGCATCATATTTTACATTTGGATCAATTGGTATATAGTCGAGTTTAGTAATGATGAGCCTGTCAAACTTACTATCATACACTCCATGTAAACCAATCCCATTGAAATGATTATCCGTATCTACTGTTGGAAAATATCTGAGAATTTCAAAAGCTAAATGATCGGTGAAGAATCTGTTTAATCCGGAGCCAAAACCAGAGAGGTCTACTGCATTTGATGCTCCATTTAATAGAAATACTTGTCCTCTTTTTGCATCCACTGTTAATTGTCCTTGTGGAATTTTCAAGAGCATTTTGTTCTGGCTTCCTATATAACCAAGATCTGTTTCAGCGAAGTCAATTGGGGGAGACTTCTTGAACATGTAGGGGTTTCCTATATAAGCTGCTTGAGGGTTGGTTGTATCAATAGTAAGCAGGTTATCATAGAGTAGTGTTTTATTCTCAAATCTTGCAAGAATTGCCTTATTCTGAATACCGTCGAGAGCTATTAATTTTCCATAATTCTGTGGAAAATCAAAGTATGACAATGCCCTGTAATTAAGCCACGCATTCACTCTATTATCAGAGTCGGTATTCTGCGAGTCAGAATAGATTGCTCTAAAGGGATATAATGTAAAACATAATTTATCTTCCCAATCCAAAGGGAGATGAGTAAATACGTTTTCCTTGTTTTGCTTAGAGAAGGTGGTATTATAATAATACGTGTTGTCTTGAGCAATAGGAACAAGACTTTCCTGTACCCAATCATCAGGAATATAATTTGTTACATGAGGAAAGAAGTCACCTTCCTTGTTATTAAATGCTTGCCTAAGATCTACATTAACCGAACTCTCACAATAGAAATTAGGAATACCATAAGCAAATAAGTAGAAATATCCATTGTAATATGTTCTTCCGGGAGCAGAGGTTGAGTCTGATCCTCCCTGATTATTAGGACAATCAAAATTATGAGCCTTGTACGATATAATGTTAGTTAAAGGAGAAAGAGATGCGTCAGGTTTTTCAAGAATATCAGAACTCAATGTAAAACTTTTGAGTATAGATCTTGCTGAATGCCAATACTTCGGAAAACCAATATTTCCAATTTCATCATAAAAGATATCACTATCGTCAGGAGCATTCACCCTATTATCAAGAAAGAAAGGAAGTTTGGTTTTAAATGCAAACCGATTAATAAAGGTATCCCCTCCAAAAACAGTATTATAAGATGTATCTATAAATGTATTCTGATATCCCGTATCAATAGTATTATAAGAATAAATCTGTCCCCATTGATTTATAAAATAACTCTTGATGGAAGCATAATAGGACACAACAGAGATGTCTATTTCCTTGCTAGGATTGGTACAAGAGTTAGCTCCAGATACAGTTTGCCTTGATATGTCGGTCACCTTTGGGAGACCTCCTGAGAGCATATTAGGACTATGATCTGGAAAAGGTAATGGAGGAATCAGTGGAGGAACTGTAGAATCTAATGCACCTACTGTTCTTAGGTAAATAGATGTTTCTCTATACCAGTTATTGATAGGTGTAGATCTAAACTGCTTTGTAACAGTATTTAAAGAAACATCTCCTGTAGACACTACATTAGGAACTAAATATTTTTTGATGTCAAGATTGCGTTGTTTTATACCTTCTCCATTTGGAATAGGTTCGGAGTAGTCATAATTTGCTATTGAGTTATAGGAATAGGCAAAATTCTTTCTTGTTATCCCATTGATGAATATCTGTTGATAGGCTTGGTAAGCACTAAACATTATCTGAAGATCAAATGGGTTTGCCATTGCTGACATCTTTTCAGATGATAATAAAGCATCATATTGAGCTTGCTCACTAAGCAGTCTATACTTTGCATTATTCTTCACTTCTGTAAAATGACCTATTCCTGCACCAAATATAACATTCTCAAGTTTAAGAATACCCCCTAAGAAGGGTTTGCTAAATGATGTTTCCGGAGAATTAAATATTTGTCTATAACCAAGTTCTGGAACATCTTTAATTGCAGGAAGTGCTGTATCTATGATGGTATCATCTTCTTTACTACAAGAGTCAGGAGGTGCTGTAGATAGTAATCGAAAGTCTGGTTTTCCTCTACCTTCAGTCACCATAGGTCCTCCTGTGCCGGGAATTACCCAAATCTCTGTATATGATCCATTGCCATCACACCAGTCTTCTGTGTAATCCAGATAGGCATCATACCATCCATATCTATATCCTCTACATGTATTACATGAAGATACACTCCACACATCATAATATGTAGTTCTCACTGTGCCAGCCCCTACAGTGATTATAGGTCTGCCAATAGCACATATTTGTTTATTTCCTATTGTGGTATATTGTTTTGTTGAGTCATGATTACTATTACACTCAATGTATGAAATTTCAGCGTAGGGATTACCATCTTTATCTTTAAGAGTGAGTGATAATTCAGTGATATTCATGGTGTAAGAACGACATTCATCCAGATATGCGTTATTCTTTCCATTTATAAATACATCCTGATTCAGATCATTATATGGATAATTTGGAAAATAGAACTTCTTCTCTTCTCTTTCATAACTACCTACATTTCTAAGAATACCTTTTGCTATAACAGATTTATTTGTAGATCGGTCTCCTCTCACTATCTTGAATCCAACAATGTCATCTTTTTCTGCAATGCTGAGAGAGGATGAATTAATCAAACTTCTTATCTGACCTACATCGAGCTTAACTCCAATTGGGAAGATAGCATCGTTTCCCATTACCATGCTATCTTTATTTATAAATTGTTTTGATTCAAAAATAGGAGAAAGAAGAGTATCAGGAAATTTATGATGTCTTATTTTTTGTCCTGCAAGCTCCCCCCATATATTTTCATTGCAAGGATATTCTTCAGAAGACTCCCAGTAGGCAAATTCTCCAGTTTGGTAAGGTCCTTTATATTCAGGATCAGTGGTGTATTCAGAAGATAACCCGTCATTACTTGCTGTATTATACACCATCCAGAAGGGAGAATAACCTATTCCCCCAGAATGGTATTCAGGAGAGCCTATGAAGTCTGGATCTGTCTCAGGAATATCACGATGTTGTGACTCTTTATAACTCTTTGCTCTTCCGGGAATATGGAAACCATCTGTCTGTTTTCCATTTCTTAATAAGAAAACAATCTCAAAAGGATATACTTCATCTCTTAAATATGAACGAAAATTGGTAGCATTTACCTCATTAGCATAATTCTCATCCGCAGGAATTCTCCAAGTTTCCCATTGTAATTTAATTTTGTTTGCAATCTCTTGATAGTTGATTCGATCAATAGAAAGTAGACCGTCCCATACAAGAACATCCTGAACATTAGTGAGATCGTTAGCTATATCATAATAAGGAAACTTCTCAAATATATCATTTATTGAAAGTCTTATGTTTGTAGTTGTGTTACTCGAAACCTGTCCTGTATAGATAATTTGTTTTGATATTCCATCTATAAAATACGTTCCTACTAATTCTACAGAAGAAATAGCATTGATTGTCTTTATTACTGCTAAATTGAAATATTGAAATTGTCCAGTGAGATCAAGATTTGTTATATCAAGAACAATAGATTTTCCAACCTGTGTATTAAAATTGGGAGTAACTACAAACGTATCTGCAATAGGTGTAGGATTTGTAATAGAATAATACGATGTATAGGCATTGCCAGAGATATCAGAATATTGAACAGCAAATTGATAAGTACCTGTTACAAGTGTTCCTATGTTAGTAATTTCAATTATAGCAAGTTGAGGAATGCTAAAATCAGGTTGAAGTTTTAATTGATTGACATCAACATCTTCTCCATATATAGGATCACAGGCAGGCGTTCCTCCTATAAGCACTCTTGGTATCTTTTCTAAATTAAGATAACGTCTTGGATTAAGAGCGTCTGTCCAATAGATCTCTGTAGAGCAATTGCTTATTTTATGTACACATTTATGAACTGGGTAATGAATAGAAAAACCAAAGTCACCTTGTATTAATGTTCTATACACACAATCATTATTCTCCATATAACCAATTTCATCCTTATCAGCTATATTTGCATTTGGATTGGTAATGAAGAAAATATGCTTGTTCTTCTCATTAATAAAATGGGTGCCAATTTGAACAAATCCTTCTGGAAAAGAAACACAGAATTCATTTCCTTGCTCATTCTGATAATTTATTCCACTTGCGTTAAATGATTCAACTACACCATTTAAACAATAACTCATCATTCCAGATTTTAGCTGAGATGGAGTAAGATCTAAATTTAATCCAGTTTGAGCAAAATTAAAATTCTGTCTTATGTTACCTTGTTCGTCAGCCATAATACTTACATGTTTCTACGTCTTCCACTTCTAACTTGACCAGGAAGTCCATACATATTAAATCTGTTCAAATCCTGTTTTATTCTTCTCTGTTTTGTCCAAGAGTCTTGTTTCTTTATCTCTATAGCTGCCATAATGAAAGCCTCTTCATACAATTGCTTATAATAAACAAGTTTCTGTTGAAGTTGATTGAAGGTCTCATCAGTAATCTGATTGATGAGCATCTCAACTAGTTTGAACTTAATGAATGCTTCTACATATTCTTTTATACGATAGTTGTCAGGAACCATCTGATTTCCAACATTATCATAGTCAGTAGCATAGAATATGAGGTGTACTACACCAGTTCTGAAATTGGTGACAAACTTATTATCCCTGATATCGAAAGAATCCATAGATGATGAGAAGGGAGTGTTCTGATGTACTCTCGGAACTCTTTCCCAAGCAGAGGTATATTCAACATCACAGTGCTGTTTAGCAGATATATTTCCGGGCTGTAAGAGATATTCCTTATGAAAGGTTCTGGCAAACTCATTATTGGTTTTGTATATTGCCTGTACAAGATTTGGCATACATGGATCACATGCATCACTTTGGCAAACAGGGTCGTTACAAGGTTGTCCATCTACAACCATAGGAGATATTTGAATAGTGGTGGCAGATGCCGCCTGAGAATAGAATGAATTAGCTGTCTGATATGGATATCCCGGGATTTCAGTACAAGCCCATGCTTCTCTTACAGCATAAAAATTATCAGGAAGACGAGATTCAAAATCATCAATATACAGAATTTCTTCAGCAATTGTATATGAAGACTTACCAAGTTTATTTAGAGCTTTGTTCAACCAACTTGGAAATAATAAATTATCTATAGCACCCGTATCCATGTAACTCTTAAACTCCTCTGTAACAAGAGCATAGATTGCTTCAGGACTAACAAATGTATATTTATAATAATAGCTCATACTTATTTATCTTTGGAGTAACCATTCACGGTAAATGTGCTGGTACTTATTGTTTATAGTGAGATAGTGGGCAAGAAGCCTTGATGTACTTCTGGCAGGCTTAAAATACCACAAATCTACATTTTTGAATCTTGTTGTATGCTTAAACCATTTCCACCCAAAAAAATAACCTTCTGTGTGAAAATTAAAATTGTATATAACTTTTCCTTTTTCTCTGGTTTTTTTCCAATCAATAGGGAGTCCAATTTTTGATTGACCGTTGAATTCTATTGTTTTTTTTCTTTTCTTTTTATTGATTGAAAATTCTCCAAATCCAAAAGGAAATTTTACTTTATCACCAGTTTCAAGAATGTACTCTTTAAAAGATTCATTGAATTCATAAATAACATTTTTCCATTGATCGAATGTAAGATAGATACTTGGATGTCTTCTACAAAAGTTAGTATAGTTTTCTCTACTTGCACTGCGCCAATCAACTGCTGTTCTCATCCTCGTTGTGTTTGTGAATCATGTAGTCTAACTCCCTGCTCATCTACATTGTTCAACTGAGGATCAGCTGATGTGTTAAAATAGGTACGCAATAGAGTTTGTGATGTAAGTTCCAATGTTTGTTTTTCCAAATATCCGGGAATGAAAGATTCTTTATCCAAGGGATTCTTACATAATTCTTCTGTACTTGGCGAGCTTCCACAATCACAATCAGGATACATTACCTCATTGGGTACATCTTCTTCAAATAGAGCTGCTATTCTTATCCTCTGTACCATAGGGTTTGTTATATACAGATAGTCATTTGATATCCAATAGTATTCACTCTTCTTTATGATGGGAAGTTTGAGGAGATTAATGTATCTGTTGATTGTAATTTCAGTGAGTTTTATAGCTTTGCCTCGCATGGCATTTATGGAATAAACTCCCTGTATAAGATATTGATAGTTACCTTCGCATATTCGAGGGAGTTTTAATTTGCTTCTTGATATAGAGCAAGGATCTGCATAATCACAACATTCAGAGATAGGTACCTCTATCATTTCCATACATGGGATTGTGGTAAAAATAGTATCGGTAGCCCAAAGTCTTCTTAGGTTTGTCTCTCTCTTAATTAATAGTAACCCATTGACTTTCAATTCACTAGCTATCATTCTATCTGTTGCGATAGCATCTGTAGAAAGTAGTTTATGTAAACTTCTGATATCTGAGACCAATTTCCTTACAATCGCCATTGGATATGATATTTAAAATAGATATAAAGGTATAAACTTTATAGAGAAAAGTCAAAGTTAATTTAACTAAGACCGTTAATCTCTTTAACTAAATTAGTTAAAAGTATAAATCCTCCCAATGGCAATTGAGAGGATTTATGTAATAGACTATTATTTTAGTTCTTTTTTAACAAGTCATGTTATCTATTATCACTCCACTTGAATTTATTTGAAGTGCTTTGCAAGAAGGTCCTCCCGGAAATCCAACAGGAACTATATCAATAAGATACCATAATCCTCCACCATCAAATACATCAAGTGCTGCAGAGTTATATGCTACACTGCCATTTGAGAAGATTACATCTACAGACCAAAATGATCTTCCATAGCAAGATAATGCGCAAGCACCTGCACTATCTGATGCACTACCAATTGAACCATTATGGATATAAGGAGGAAGAGGAAAAGTAGTGGTGGTTGTAGTTGTAGGTACTCCTGTAGTTGTAGTGGTAGTTGTGCTTGATGTGCTTGTTGTAGTCGTGGTGGTAGGTACAACTGTAATATCAATAGTAATAGAATTAGTACAATTTCCTTTAGATACCAACTTAACTTGTGTTATTCCATCTGGAGCATTAGAGACATATCCATTAACAAGATTTTCTCTGGATACTCCTGTTTCAAATGGATCTGAGAAACCATTCGTATCAGAATATAGATCAAATGGACCAACATCTGCTCCTGCTGTTATAAGTTTAATATATATATCCATTAGAGTACTTTATTTATTATACATGCCACATTTTGTGAAGCTCCATTTATAGAAGGAACCATTGGTACTACACCAACAAGAGTTATATCTGCTGGAGTTATAAAATATATGTCATGGGAACTTGTAACCATATAATTGTCTCCATTATATACATATAATCCGAAAGCATCAATAGGAACTATAAGTATTTCAAAAATTTTAGTACCTGTATTGTCAAATTGAGTTATATATGAAGCATAGGTGTTAATATCAAAATTTGATATAAGATACAGATCAGTATTAGCATTGTAAATTATATCTCCAGTAACTTTCCTATCTGCTCCCATTTCAAATAATAATGAGTCAGTAGCACCTGATGGAGTGAGTGTATATTTAGTTATATAATTAGGAGAGCCTCCTCCAACAAGTTCATATGTTTCAGTAACATCATCTGCACTCTTTACAGTTAAACCTGCTCCTACTACAGAATCTACTGTTATTGTCCTATTAAATACACAAGTAAATGGAGTAAGGGTTATGTCAAATTCATTTATAGTATATCCTCCCGGACTTGTCCATAATTTGGTATCTGTACTTGCTATATCAACAGCTGATCTTCCTGTGGCTACTAAAAATGTACATGCTCCTGTACTTGGTTCAAATCCATAAATATCACCATTTGAAGTTACAAAGAGTACAGCACAGGCACTAACGATTTGCGTGGTGGTAGTGGTGGTGGTTACAGGAATAGAAGTGGTAGTTGTAGTGGTGGTGGTAGTGGTAGGAATGACAGTGGTTGTACTTGTTGTAGTAGTACAAGCAGGATTTACAGGAAGGAAGAAGTATTCACATAACCTAAAATCAACTACTGTCATAACTATTTGATTATTAGATAGGTATGTACATGATATAAAAACAAGCCCTAACAGGATGAACATTTATATGTCCTGCTACATCTATATTATTAGATGCGTTGGTAACAGTAACATTAGTTCCATCCAATCCAGTTTTATCTTTTGTATTAGATGTAGTATTGGAAAGAATACCTGAGTTAAAACCAGCAGGTTTAAGATTGATTGCACCAAGTGGTGTTTCGTTTCCACCACTAGTACAAGGACCTTCTGTTTGTTGATATTCTATTGAAGTTAAATGTCCGGGGTCAGTGATACCAACCGTAGCAACATGGGTGTGACCAGCTATTTCTGATGCAGAAAGAACTACTAAGTTTGTTCCATTTTTATCACATAATGTATAATCCATACACCCTTCATTTGCAGGATTAATTTCACGATCATAATCACCTGATCCCATGGCAGAGACAACACCTATTAAACTTCTTCCTCTTAAATCAGGAGTACCATATTGACCATTACAATAATAAATCTTTTCCCAAATAGTTCCAGTTAAACCTGCACCACTACCAGAGAATGAGGCTAATATAGCTGGTGTAGGATAAAATGGATATGCCACATAAGGAACCATTCTAACATTCATCGAATTGGCAGGAGAGATATTAGCCAGATAGTTTTGAATAAGAGTATTAATATTATTAGTTGTGCCTATTGTGACACAAGTGGCAAACAGACTATTCAATGCATCTATATCATCTATTGAATTACAGAGAGTAGTTATGACTTCCTGAAGAATAGCATGAGTACCATCTCTTGGCGCAGCCCTAAGGCACCCTACAGTATAATCAGCTTCTATAGTATCAATTCTTGCTCTTTCAACAGCAATCTCTGTTTCTATAGCACATATTGCCTGAATAATAGCTGTGAGAACATCTACTAATGTTGGAGAGCCACACTCCTCACATGGAAAATAGTGCTTTACTGTATCACAGATGAGGGTTGGGTCTATTACAGGGAGTATACCTATTCCACTTAATACTGTGGTTAGATAATCGGTTATAGATTTTTCAACTGCTTCTAATGAATCCCCTGTATGGATATTAAGAAATGTTATTGGACTTCCTGTGTATTTTACACATTTATCTGATGTGGTTTCTACACAACCACCGAAACAATTTGTACAAGACATAATTTATATATTAAGAGGTGATTAATTTGGACTAATTGTGGTTATTGTTGTAGTGGTAGTTGTGGTATGGGGGACAGTAGTGGTGGTTGATGTTGTAGTGATGATTGTGACATCATCATTACATGATGTGCAAACTTCACCAACAGTAAGTCTTCTTACCACACTGGAAATCATTTCTACTGTATAATCCTCACAGTAATCAGGACTTACTTGTTTATAAGTGAGTATTCGTTTGTAGTTCAGCAGATCATACATCACTACTGCTGAAATACTATTGGTTAACAGGAATACTACATTTCCATATAAAACATGTCCTAATTTTGCTAGCTTGCAGTCTATCTTATTTAAAAGTATCTGAATGTCATTACACTCCGAACAATTTGTAAGCTTTGGCTGTAACATCTATTACTCCTTTCTTAATTTTTCTACAAGCTGAACATAATCCATTAACTAACTGACATCCGCAAGAGACTTGCTTTCCGCAACCAACACAGGTTTTCATATTACGAGAAGTTTATGATATAATTATTTCCTGAACATCCGCAATCTTCTGAAATAAAAGAATCCAACATTTTATCTGCTTGAATATAAAGTTTGGTTGCTTCTATGATGGCACAGTTATTGGCTGCAGCAATTGCCCCCTGTATAAAGAAATATATACTCATGAGATCGACCTTGGCTTGAGTTTTTATAGCCTTATCACATTCCATCATATCAAGCTTCATGAATGCATTGTCAAACTTCTGTTGAAGTTTATCTACCCTTAGTATTCTTTTTTTAATAGAAGAAACAAGTTCGCCTGTAATCATATATGAAATACAATAGTTTCCATCAGGAAGAGGTTCGACAATAGTAGATATACTTAAATCTATCGAATTATAGATATTCGTACTGTTAACCGTAAACGGAACATCTGTCACTATACCAAATCCCGGCACATCTATAGTGAGTGTGACTGTGGGAGGAGTAGTAATATATACAGACATATCAACAATTGCCAATGTAGTGATATCGTAAGTAGGAAGCATCACTATATTATAAGATTCGGTACCGGGAGTTGCCATAATATTGATTTAAAATAAAAAGGGGGTAGGGAGTTTGTCCCCCACCCCCTTGGTATTTTTATGAATTAAAAACTTATTAAGTTAAGACAGTTGTGGTAGTTGTGGTTGTAGTAATACAAGCACCACTTTCATCAACAGGAGCACCAAGTGCAGCAGTGAGGATAGCAGAAACTGCCGTAGCTTCAGTACTAGATTTCTGAACAGCAATAATCACCATATTATCTTCAGGAACATAATCGCCCCAATTCTGGAGAGCTTTATCATATTCATTGAATTTAATATAATAGGTGTCATAGGTAGTTCCATCAGTAACCCAACTTTCGTAGTTACCATTGTATCCCATCATCCTATACAGATGTTTCAGATATCCAGCCTGATAGCTGTAATAATTCTTCTCCATCTGTTTGATTTCCTCAGAGGTACCTTTTGTATAATTAGAGTTCTGAGTAGTAGTGGATACAGCAACGATGTTGCAAGCATCACTAACAATGAAATCAGCAGTTGTAGCAGGTCCACTATAAACAAATGTCCTGAACCACATCCTGTCATATTCATATGGGAAGGCAGAAACATCACAAGGCTGACCATATTTAGTCAGTGCTTTGCCCTGAATTTCCAGAATAGTTCCATTAACATTGCTGAAGGTAAAGAAATCTGATAAGGTAATGTTGTCAGAATTACTTCCTGTCTGACCAGAAGGTAAAAGGAAATTAGGAGCAGTTGCTTCCAGCTTTACAATGAAAGCATCAATAAGATCATCTACATCAACTGTGTCACAAGGGCTGTCTCCACAATCACAACAAGGAGCAACGACAGTTACACTACGAGTGAAACCATTGAAATAAAGAGTATCAAGATAACTTGAATGAGCACGGATGGTTAATGTGACAACATCGCCACATTTAACATCCCAACTACCAATGTCGATTATCTGATTGATAGGTGTAGGGCAACCTGTTACTTTGTAAAACTCAGTAACATTGCTTTTGCAATTAGCTGTAGGACAACCTTTGATTTTGTCCGAGCGTTTACTGCCCTGTAAATAGGTGTTTGTCCTACCTTGAGCAACATAGAAATAATCACCAGCCTGAATCGTAGGACTGGTTGCGTTTGTTACAGCAGCATAAGCTTGATTAAAAAATCCAACTTGACCAGCTGTGAGGTCCTGTGTAGAATTGGCACTGGCGATTGGTACGCCAACCGGCACTACAAACAGAGTAGTCAATGAAAAATCAGCCATTTGTTTAAGTATTAAGGGTTAGTATTAAATTTATTCACTTTTTTGTATTCTACTTTGAGCTGTACTCATTGCTCCAGCATTTTCAGTATATCCTGCGATGTCCTGTACTGTTAGATCAACAAGTTCATCCTCCAAGTAATTCTTTAATTCACAATTTTCATTAACGGAATTAGTTCCATCCAATTTTACATATCCCTCTTTATCAATGTATTTGGGATAACGAATATAGGATAGATAGAGTTTTATAGGTGTAAAGGTTCCGTCTGTAAAGATAGCAATTTCATCTGAAGAAATATAACTACATGTTTCTTGATATTCAAATGATGGTTTATAATGAACATTGTTCAAAACAAACTGAAGATCACCATGACTTAGTAAATCTCTATTTATCCATATCTTTCTGTTTTTGCATTTCCCTTTATCAGCAAGAATATATGCATCAACATAGAACATGTATGCAGGAGAAACTCCCAATAGGGAAGCTGTCCATTTATTTAATTCTTTGTTTACAAGAGCAAGAGTAAGAGGATGATCTTCAAAAGACTCTATGAGCTTCTGAAGATCTTCGTATCTCTTTCTGGTTGAATCCATTCCAGTTCCCAGAGGAGTGGTAGGACCATCAACCTTTTGTTTAATTAGTTTGAGCTGTGCCTCATTCAAGGATAATATCTTATCCTCTAATTGAATCTGCTGATGTTCATTAGTAGATAGCTTATTTAGTTTTTGATCTATTTTGTATAATAAACTATCTACAGGAATCATATGGCAGCTATTTTTTTCAGTTTGATTTTACCTTCCAGTGTAATAAGATCGTCTTGGTGATCATCATCTGAAAGATATTTTACAAGTTCGTCTTCATCTGCAGCAATTTCAAACTCTCCTTCATATATCTTACCATTAGGTTTTGCCCTATATATGGAAAATTGAATTGCCTGTTTTACTAAGTCTTTTATATGAAGTAGGTTTTCTTTCATATCAGCAAATCGGTTGAACACCTCGACAGTTGATAAACCTTGATAGCTTCCGGATTTGAATTCATGTTGTTTAAGAATATTATCCACCTGATTGTATACTGATTCCTCAGTAGTAGAATCTGTAACAGGAAGCCCCAAGAGCCTTGCTACTTTCTTCTTTTTATCAGGAGTCATGCTGTCGAATTTAGAGATTGCTTTATTGATAAGTACTTTTTTCTTAAATACTACCATATTCTCAATATCATCATCAACAACATAAAACTGAGTTTCAGCAGGATAATCCCCTCTTTCCCATGCCTGATAACTACTGGCAATCGTGGGATGTACCCTTAACCAAGAAAAGGCAAGTTCCTGAAAAGGAATACTAGTATCAAAATAGTTATCTCCATCTGTTAGTTTTACAGGCTGAACATGAAGAGCATCATCTGTTGATGTAGAAAGACTGTGATTCCAGAAAGGTGAACGGATACCAAGATCAATTCCACCAAGAGCTTCTTCTAATTTTTGTTTTAGCTTACTGACTCTCTCTTGTTCAATTTCTCTTTCAGTGGGATCTTGTATTCGTTTAATGTAGGAAGCATCTTTATCAAGTCCTGTCCTATATTTTCCATCCATTTCCTTGTAAGGATATTTGAATACCCCTGTTCCGGGAATACGTGTTAGTCCTTTTTGTACTAAGCTTCCTTGCATTGTTTGTAATCCACTAACTGAATAATCTTTCTTAATAGTGGAAATCTTGCCAATTTTACTCATATAAAATGTAGTTTAATTAAGTTTCAAATTCAAAAAAGAAGGCCCCCTCATTATTCCGAGGGAGCTTTCTCAATAGTTCTAAAATTGTGGGATTTCCTCAATTAAGACTGTCCTAGACAGATCTTCAATAAAGACATCACAACGGTCTTTCATCCAGAGTTCATATCCCGGGAATTTATTTGCTGAACTCATTCCCTGTGATTTTGCAAAACCAAGGTGATGAGCAGTCCCATCAATATAACCCCAAGTCATTGAAGGAGCACCTTCCATCCTGACCTCACGAATATTGTTCACCATAGAACCATCACTCATTGGAGAGACATCGAATACCATGAACACAGGAGTAGATTTCTTGTTCTGACCAAACTCAAGATTGCTCTGCGGCAGATCAAGTTCTTTCAGGTGAATAAGTTCAACCCTTCCGGTTTCACGAGTAACCATTGCATCGAATGCAAAGTTATAAGTGATATGCTGACCTTCTCCCTGTAAGTAACGATTGCCACTATCTGCCATAAAAGTGAGGCCAGAATTAAGAGCATCGTTTTTAAGAGCCTGCTGGAATACATCAAATCCTGCTTCATTGGTGTACATTTTTACATGACGATCTTTTACATCAACACGCCTGTAGAAGAGATCTCCAAAGACAGAACGAATGAGATTTGCAGAGAACTCTCCACGATTGTATTGAACAAGATTTCCATTCATACGCATCCTGTGATATACACCAGCAGATACACGTTTCAGTTCCTGTTTGCTACCACCTGTTTTTACAGTTCCTGGCTTACTCCAAATCATACGCTTAACTTTCAGTTCAAGCATAGATTTACGCATCCAGAATTCAATAAAAGGTTCCCATTTAATATCATTGCGAGTAAGAGGAAGCTGGTTTCTACGCTGAGGAGCATAAACCAAAATGTCAAGGGCTTTCCCTGAGGAATCCTTCATCATCTTTTCATCAGCCCATTGGGTAATTTTATGTTCATATCCATATGCTGAACCGAGAGATTCAAACATTTGGATTTTTTCACCCAAACGAGGAAGACCAAGTAAATCCTGATCGAATTCACCAATCACTCCATCTATGAGTTCGAGTTCCAAACCTATCTGAAGGAAGGTGGAACTTACATAATCAATGATAGGATTGTCACTTACCAGAGTAAAGTTGTAGAGATAGCCCATATTATATGGCATGGGGTCTTTGGTAACATACCAGCGAGGACCATACTGACGAGATCCCACAGATATAATTGCATTCTTGGAGAATTCGTTAGTGTCAATAACTACCTGAAATTCCTGACCATCAATACCCGGCTTTGGTAAATTCAATGTAGAAGCAGGAATGTCGATGATTTTTGGAAATTTGTAAGGAACCTGTACTTCCCATTTCCATGCATCACTGTTGTTGGTGATGTAGAATGGGGTAGATTTGTTGATCATGTCAAGGAAGTCATTGCTATAGAGCGAACTCTGCGTGTACAGACTGATGATTTTCTTATCATAATCTGCAGGTTCAGTTCTGTGAAATGATTCCAAATGATTTGCGTCTGTGAGTTTACCTACTGCTCGCTTGTCCATAGAGGCAACACGAGAATAGACAAAACCAGTTAAACCGGGAATTGTTTGAATAGCCATTTTGTTTAGTGTTTAAGGTTAATTTTTATTGTTAGATAAACCATGAGTGAGTTTTTTGTGATCCACTTGCTCCACCTGCTTTGTTTTTAATCACTTGCTTTGCAGTTTCGCTAAATATCTGATCAGTCTTTTTTGTGATAGCAGACTTTTGAATGACAGATAACGTGGGATCCTTTTCCATTATTTTTAAGAGAAGTCCAAGTTTAACCTTATTCACATGATTTTCAGGACGCTTTAACTCCAAAATAGCACGATCAAAATCAGTGAGGGTTTCTCCGGAAGCCGTCTTCCATTTATCCACCAACAAAAAGTCTTGTAGTTCACCTGCTAGTTTGGGGTTGATCGGTATTCCATCAAACTCCTTACTTTTTATCTTTTCCTGCAGAATAGTCTGCACATTATTTATATACTGAGTCTTGATTAGGTTCTTTTGCTTTAAGTCTACTTCAGCTTTCTGTTCAAGTTGTTGAAGTTTAATTGCTTCTTTCTTCACAAGTACTTTGTGATGCTTTGCAGCAACTGTTTCAAGATCTCCGTAGTTCCTAAGTCTTTCTACTTCTGTATTAACATCTTCAGGCTCAAGTCCCTGATCTGTAAGAGCCTGACGAACAACAGTTTCCTGATTTTGTTCTTTTGTCATATCCATCTGAGCATAGTCTACGGCAGCACTGTATGCTGCAAAGTACTCTTTTGGATTTGCTCCTTTTACATATATGGCATCAAATGCATTCTGATAGTCCTCACCAAATTGTCCAATGAAATTATGAAGTGCTTCTGTAGCTCCTTTTTTCTTTTCAGTTTGAAACTTTTCAAGAAACTCTTCAGCGGAAGTAATTTTTTCATCATCTTCATTCTCATCATCCTTTGTAAATATACCAAGTTTGTAGAGGTCATTTGCAAGAGCGTTGAATTGAGAAGGCATTTCTACTTGTTCTTCTTCTGTCCCCTCTTTCTTTTCAGTTTTATTTTGAACAATCTTCTCATCTTTTTCTTCATCCTCATTTTCTTCAAGAAAATTAGAAATTAGATTCTGATTGGTCTCTTTTTCTTCAGTTGTTTCTTCTTTGGAATCCCCACCTTTCTTTTCAATTTTCTTCTCTGTCTTTGGAGGTTTTTCATCTTTCTTTTCCTCGATAACAGGTTGAAGATCATCTGCATTACCAGACACTAATTCAGGTGTCATTAAATCTTTAATGAGTTCAGTGTTACCTACACCCATATCCATTGTTTCTTCAATGCTGAAGGATGGACGATCATTATTAATATCAGCCATATGTAGTTATTTATACCAGTTTGTAATGTAAAATTATAATAAAATTAATTAAAAAAAACATATTTAATGATAAATCACTCTACTTTTGTGCGTAATATAGCATTACTTACTTTTCTTATTGCTTCTACCTTTAGCATTCTCACGAGCTACAGCCAAATCATTTGCCATATTAAGTCTTTCATTCTTAAGTTTTTCCTTATCAATCTCAATCTTTTGCATACTTAATTTCATCTTGGCACTAATGTCTGCCATTTTAGCAATATGATCTCTTGTAGCATTTGTCTCTTCAGCAGCAAGTCTGCTCATCTCAAGAACATCAGGAACATTATTCTGATTGGTATCTTCGCTTTCCACCTTGCCAAATCCAGTGGCTTGAATGATAGCTATCTCTTTCCTGTTAATCCTGTCAAGTTCTTTCTCATAATTATCATTTTCCATCTTCTGTTGGGCAAGATTTTGATTTTGCTCCAAAGTAGCCTGTGCCTGCTGTTGCTGTTGCTCAAGTTGTTGTTGCTGCTGTTGCTGTGCCTCTTGCTGTTGCTGTATCATTCTATCTCTGAGATCCTTAAAAGTTTTCTTCATCTCCCTGATAGATTTAGTAGAATAGAGCTCTATAACATCATAGAGAGTTCCGCCATTCTGAATAATAGCCTGTGAGAGTTGTCTGAGTTCATTAAACATTTGTGTATCTTCAGGACGATTTGTTGGAAACACCTTGAGATCACGAAATTTAATATCGGTTCCATTGACACTGATGAATGCGTTCTCCCCTTCATCTGTTACATAAGAAATTGTTGATTCAGGTTTTGAACTTTCTATATACTGGGCTGCGTCAATAATTGCCTGATATAGTTGCCCAAGAACATACTCGTGAGCTACGAAGAGAGGCTCTGTCTGTGAATAACTCTGTTGAACTGCGGTGTTGGTACCTGTAGCACTTTCACTTGCACTGACTGAGCCTAAGCGCTGTTTAGAGAGACCAACGAGTTCCCAGCACTCATTCTTCATTTGTTGGGCTAATGTATAACGTGATTGGATTTCTTGTGTTCTTGTAAGATCAATATCACGGAATTGATTAAATCCACTGGGACTCTTAAGATTTTCAGGGGAGTCATCAACGAATACTACACCTCTGTTTCTTGCTTCCATTTCCCATATGTCGAGAGCATCTTGAGCATCTCCATCCTTAGGCACAGGGATGTGTCTGATAGAGGTTAGATACACCTTTCCTATTTCCTTCTCAAGGAGTTTGAAAAGTTGGTTCATACATACATTATATATTACCTGAAAAGGCTTCATCAAATCTACTGTAGAACGAGCCTCTGTGTTTTTCACCTCATGAACTGTTCCTATAATAGGAGAATAGTTCAATAGGTTGAAAGGTTTAACATGATAAATATCAGGACCAATTTTTGTTCCCTGATACCATTGATTGATCCATCCCCATTCTAAACTAATTTCTGTAGGAATGGTTCCCTTTTTATAACTCTCATCAACACGCATTGATTGTCCATTTCCTAATTCATCTTCATATATGAGTTTTCCTATTTTCTTTTTGGAAATCCAATAGGCTCTCACCACCACATATTTATATCCGAAGGAAGAGACATTTGATGTGAGCCCTAAGAAGTCTTTAAGAGTATCTGAATTCTCTTTCATTTCAGATTCAATAAGCATTCTTGTCTGGAGAACAAGAGGATCAAAAGTGTCATATTGTACAGAGTCTATTCCCGGGGCAACATTAGGATTTCCAAGATTAGATTCCCTGACATTGATAAGTCCATAATCCTGAAGACTACTCCTGAGATGATCTATCTCATCCTTTGTTATATCTGGAAGGGTTTCTATAATTTCTGAAAGCTCCATCACATTTACCATTCCTGTAGCATATGCTCCCTGTGATCTGCCTGAAGGATCACTTATATATTTCCTATCTGGAGTTGTAAGAAACCACGTATTTTTTGGATTTGCCACTTCTACATTGAATCCTAATTTTGAGTTATCTTCATACAAGTGATAAAACTCCCTAGATGAGATATTAAGATCTCTGAATGCATCCTCGCTCTTTTCTTTTATATTGAACTCCACTTTCTGACAAGTGAGAATATGATTTGCCCATTTCTCAGCTACAGAAGTGTAGCTATCAATCTGATCCTTCACTTCTTCAAATGCCATCTTTTGTAGTTCTTCTTCTTCTACTTTCACTCCTTGTCTGGCAGCCTTTGTAAGAATTTGATTCTTGGCTTCATTTAAAACATACTCCTGAAGAATATCCGTTTTAAACTGAAGTTCCTCAGAACGACTATCATCATCAAATCCTTTCGCTCTATAAGTGTCAGGTCTCTTGCTTATCTCTCCCACCAGTTCATTAATAGGTGTGGTCATGATGGAATAATGCTGTACATATTTGGGAAGCTCCAAATCCTTTTCAAGAATCTCAGAGAAGCTCTTCACCTCTGGTTCCTGATAGAAATCCTCTGCATGAAGAATACCCTTTATTAAATCATAGTTTTTTACAAAACCTGTACGAGGGTCTCTATTCTTCTGATATTCAGAATAAGCCTTATTAGAAAAGTAGTCCATAGTGTTCTTCACCCAAGACTCATCCTGTTTTTCTTTCTCAGTTTTAAACTGATCGGGGAAGATGTTAAGGTAAGAATATCTGATCGTTGCGTCTTTTGTATATCGAATTATCATGACTTTATTTTTTAAAGAGAAGTGGATTCATGTTTATACTTTCCATAGAGTCTCCAACATTCATTATAATTATTATATAGGAGTTCTCTTAATTTTTTAGACTCTTCTTTTTGGGTATTTAATTGTATTGTTAAATCATCTACAAGAAAATCACTATCTAAGATTTGTCGTTTAATATTTTCTATTCTAATAAAATAGTCAAACTCAGTAGGGGAATCGTCTAAAAAAGAATTTACTATTATACAAGCATCTTCTGAAGGACATTCAGGAGGTTCTATTATTTTAAGATCGTCTTTCATAATGTTACTATTAAGTAAATAACTTCCGTTGTTTTCCTCTTAAATTTCTTGCTGGAAGAAACATTGGATTGCTCACCTTCCTATTCATTGCTTTCACTCTTACGTCTCCACTTCCTCCTACCCTTCCCATAATTGGATCCATTTTCATTGCCTGTGCTATTGCAAGTTCTGCTGCCACAATCCTATCAAAATTATCCTGATCATTATATTGTATCACCTCCTCAAGAAGAACAGGATCAAATATTTTATTTATACCAAAAATTTCCCTTATTACACTTCCTTGTTCATCTCTTTCAGTGTGGACAACTTCTTCCATATATTTCTTAAAGCATCCATGCAGATAATCTATCACCTTGGTTGCCGTTCTATGAATGCCATATTCACGATGCACCGTTGTATTTGGAATAATTTCCAGCAACCATCTTGGCTGTGCTTCCAGATAATGAGCATCTCCTTTTGCTTTCATATATTCAATGAAGGAGATTTCATCGTTTTCACAGAGCGTTCTTGCATTGTAATATTTTATGAGAAGCCTTGCCTGTTCCTCCCATGTTTCCTTCTTCTCTGGTCTTGCGCAATAGGAGGCAGCAAACATATCCTGAAACTTCTCCCCTGTAAGATCATGCATTCTCTTATAAATATACACAGAGCCAAGAGAATTACTGTATTTAGCCTGTCCTTGCCTGTAAGGGTCAACGCCTGCAACGTAAAGTCCATAAGGAGGATTCTCAACTGGAAACTCATAAATTATAACAGGAGCATCCTTTGAATCTGATGGGTTTAGTGGAAAGTTTGTAATTGGTAATTTATCTGTAAACTCATGCTGTATTCCTGTCTCCCCAGAGAACAAAATAACAGGTGTTCCTGTTCTTTCCTGAGAGAGGAGCCTTGCCTTCTGTCGTTTAGCTGCTTCAATATCAAAAATGTTTGTATCCTCATTAGAAAATATATCATCCACATCAAATGGATAATACATCTTCTCCTTCAAATATACAACCCTGTCACTGCCTTTCTTTAATACTTTTAAATTATGATTTGTAATCTCTTTTGCTTTCTCCTCATTAGAGACAAGCATTGGTATTTTATATAGAGCACTCTCTTTTGGTTTATCAAGAAACTTTCCCAAAGAAGAATCTTCCTTGGCTTCCATTCTATATTTATAAGACAGATATAAGCCATGTACTCTCTTAGTATCCTTCTCATTGTTATATGTAAGAAAATTGTAGTTCTGAACATTGAACATGAGTGTCTTGGCATCTCCAAACTTACTCATGTCACCTCCGGTTCCAGTGAGAATTGGGGAACATGCCCAACCAAAGGGTGTTGTAAATCCTGGCTTTGCTGCCTGTAGCCCTCTCAAGAAAGAACCTTTTCCTATTTCATCAATAATCAGCTTACGAGGTTTTGTTCCTGCAATTGCTTCTTCATTATTTCCCTCATCTAAATTCCTTATAAGAATTGTGGAAAAAGGAATTCTCTCTCCTGCCTTTGTTTTAATACCAAGTGTTACCTGCTTCTTCCAATCATCCTCTACCCTCTGCCATCTCCAAGCCTCTGGAAGGAAATTGAGACCCTTGTCAAGCTTATCCGTAATTAGTTTTATATCTGGAGCATTGAGTCCAGCAATTACATTTTGTGAGTTTTCATCAAATGTAGCACCCCATCCTATATAGGAGGCTTCTATGACAGATTTTGCAAATCTTCGTATTCCAAGAATAACAAGTCCTTTGCGTTCCTTATGTGCCCTATCTATTTCATTTGTAACTATCCACTCATTATCTCTAAGAAGAGGGTTTGCATATTTATCAGAAATCCTTCCCCATTCATCAACGTAATCCACCTCCGTATGCCACACATTAAGATGCCAATAGAGAAACGGATTGATATATTCATCTTCCATCATGCATCCATGGAGACATAACTCCTTATGAAAAGCAAAGAAGGAGGCGTATTCCTGCGACTCCTTATCTGGTATTCTCTTCTGATTGATAAACCAATCCTTATAGTCTACAGTTTGTAGTTTATTACCCTCCATTACGTTTCTTTAAAAACTGTTCTGCCTGAGAGCCTAATTCCACCTTTCCTCTCACTTCCACTTTGGCTTCTTCCTTTTCTCTCAGTCTGTCAACAACCTCAAGTAGTTGCAAGTATTTGGTGAGTGTGTCCTGTACACATTTAATCTGTTGTTCTTTTGTAGCTGTTACTACCCAAGCATATCCTCCTTTTGGCATCTCTTTCTTTCCCCATCTGTCTTCCACCTGATCAATAGGATTTGCCTCAATATACTTCCTCCACTCTTGAAGGGACTGCTCAGCAAAATCCAACTCTGCTGAAATATAACTATTTAGTTTCTTAGCCATTATGTAAGCTCCTCAAAATTAATATTCTCACCGTTAATTTTTGTATGCTTCTGTTCATCATCAATATCCCCAACAATCCAAATAGAATCCTGATGATTTCCTTTCTCCACCAATATAGTAACATAATCTATACCACTATCGTATATCTCCATTAATGTCTCAATGAACTCTCTCAAATGAACCTTCTTTATCTCCAATTTATTCTTACTCATTGTTTTGTTCCATTTCTTCTTCCTGTTGGGATGTTACCACTTCTCTCCATTTATATAAAGGACAAGCACATGATAAGCAAGCTGTCTTTGCTGAAAGTGTGCATCCACAAATAAGACAATGTTCATCTGGCCTAATGCTACTATGTTGTTGAGAATTCTCTGGACAATTCCTACAAATCATCATCCTCTCCATCGTCACTCTCTGAATCACGTCCTTCAATTCCTTCGGAGGAAAGCACTTGTTTCTCCATCCCTCGTAGATCTTGTATACATCCATTTAACTTTGTATTTAGATATTCAAAATTCTTTCTTGTCATTTGTAGTTTCATTTCAATATTTCTCTTCCTGATTTCCGTAGAAGAAGGATCATTGAGAATACGACTAAACTCATTTATCTGGCTCTTGAACTTCTCCAGTTTTTTAAGAGCCTTCCTCTTGTTAAAGAAGAACCTACCAAATCCCGAGAACTCCAAACTATTACAACTCTCCAAAGCTGTATATGCAGAATCAAACTGGTGATTGACAATCATCTCTATTTCCCGTTCCTGCATTTGTGTCCTTACAGACATATTCCGTATTATCCATGCCTTAACAGAAAGAGAAACAGGCTTATCCATTTCCGTTGAAATTTAATGTTATCTCCAGCTTAATCGTGTCATTGAACTTAAGGGCAATAATAGGATTCACTTTAATCTTCCCATTATCCTTAATGAGCACCTTCAACTTTATAAGCTTTGACACAATATTATAAATCGTCTGAACAGATGTCTTATGCTTCTCACAAAATCCCTCCTTAATATGTGTGTAAGAAATATTTCCATGTATAGCAGCATAAGCCACAAGCTGAATCTCCCTTGTTGTCAAATCCAGAGAATTCAATGAAGACAATATCTCATAATACTTCTCACCCAACTGATAATTGTCTTCTGTTACCTTTTTCAATTTCTGAACAATCATATATCCGTATGTAGTTAATTGAACATACAAATATAAACATATTTAGTGAAAAGTCAATAAGGAAAGCAAAAATTTATAATTAAATAGATTAGAGAAATATCTCCCGAGAAGGATAATAGGAATAGTTGAGAAAGAAAAATTACCTATTGAAGTCTTTTGAAATAATATCCCCTATACACTTGTATATACCAAAAGGTAAGGAGTATATTCCATTTTCCAAATTTTTTTTGTAAATTTTTTTTCTTCAATATGTGTGAACACCAAGTGGACCTCCGACATCAACCCCACGGTGATTTGAAAGAGTTGGGGGCATTCCCCGTCATTAATCTTAAATAGTTAAAGTTATGAAACTGAAATTAGCAGTAGTAGAATCAACAGGGACAGGGAGTTGGAGTGAAATTACCGAACATGGTACACTCAAAAGTCAGTTAGCCAAGACTGATGTGCTGTCATTTTCTCAGAAGAACATTGAAGGAGAGGCAAGGGTATGTCTCTTCATCAAAGAGACAGAAGACGATGCTCCCAAGATGTTGTCCTTGAGTGCAAGGCTTAGTAAGCTAGTGCGTAAGGCACTGACACAAGGAGCTAAGAAATTGGATATTTTGAAAAGCCTTCTCAATCTGAAGGTGATTGAGAACGCTGAAGGAGTTTTCTTTCTTGTGCCAGAAGGCAAGCAGAGTGAAGGTTTCAGTCTTGCAGATCTTGCAAAGGGTGAACCCATTGCTCTTGAGAGTTTGATAGCTTAGGCTATCAACTCTCAGCCCTTCGGGGCTTATATATAGGTGTGGGTGGGTGGGTCTTAATATTCCAATCACCTACTCTTAGTTGTTCCCTATATAATGAATAGAGGTAATGTCTTGAATTACTGATCAGAGTGAATGTATGAACGAATGATTACTGCTCAGATGTTATATGTTATTATGCAGAGGTGTTTCCCTTATGACTTTGGGAATGTAAATCCGTAAAGAGAGTTAGCCACTCAACTGTTACTATATATATAATGTATAGGGAGTGATCATTGGTTGCTCTCTATACATTATTATATATGTATACATGGAACGTGAGAAATAATTGATAAATATACAGGGAAAACCGAGGTTTAATGTATATTTGCATTAAAATAAACGTATGATAATAGTCATAAATCCTATAAATGGAGCTTTCAAAGCCTATCCAACACTTAAATTTGCCTGTAAAATGGAGAGATGGATGAGATATCAATACCTGTTACGATATAAAAATCTCTCTGATAAGGTGACAATCTATAAGAAGATGTGGATATATAGAGTGAATCATTCTTCATTATAGATAATGATCTAATTGTTCTGAACTATCAATGTTTATTGATGTTTCCGCATGAATTTGAATTGGGGCGACATCCTTCCCTGATATTAAACCAACATCAAATTAATACCAATTTCCTTTGAATAGTTGTATTCTTATGGCTTTATATATACATTTGTTTATCTATTGGAGAGTTTATATCTCTCTATAGGGAAGAGTTTAATAAAAGGATCTGCTCTGTGTTGTTCCATGTATAGAATGTAATGTATATATGACTCTGTTTCTACGTTAAATGAAATATTGGAGGTGTGTTATGAATAAAGATGATGAAGAGATTTTAAATGATCGTGTTAGATTGGCAATGTCAATTAAACTATCTAAGGTATTGATTAAGTGCCCTAATTGCAAATCAGAGAATTTTGATGGAAGTGATTGTATGGATTGTGGGTTTGATGTTTATAGCTATGATCCTTATGATAAATAAGTTGTTCCTTTATATAGAATGGAGTGTAATGGGCTATACTGATGAGATAGTCCATTACACCTTTCTTTGTTTTATATCTAATACGTATAATATGGATAAGTTTGTAATTGTAATAATGAGTATATTCAAACTATTGTTCTGGATTGCTGTTGTAAGTGCTATATCTATTGTGTTTGTATTTCTCGCAACATTCTGATTATGAAGTCAACGAAATATAAACATGTGTATTTTAGCAAATTCCTTATCAATAGAAGAGGAGATGCTATTCTTCTGTGGATGACATTAATAGGTCATGATCATACACATTGGTGTAAACGATTTACAACAGAAAGAGAAGCTGCTCTTGCTGTTGATATGAAATTGATTGAAATGGGCAAGGAGCCTGTTAATATATTGAAACATTAATAATTAAACTTTACGGAGGACAACATTATGACATTAAAGTATTTAGGCATTCACCCTGAGTGTGAATACAAAGGAAAGAATTACGAGAGACATCTTCATCATACACAGCTTGTTAAAGGCAAAGAAGTTGCTTATTACGAAGTGATTGAGATTGAAGAGGTGATTGTCAATGTTTCAAAGAGCAATGTACGGAGTGTTAATAAACTCAACTTTGCTATCTGACTAATAATATAGCATTTAGTATAAACTTAAACTTTAAGGAGACAAATTATGTTATTTGATTTTATGTCAATGGCTGACAATTACGAACAGCGTAAGGTAGCCAATACAGAGATTAATGGTGCAAATATTGACACTTGTGCTATTATGGATTCTACCAAACCTTATGAAACAGGTATTTCCCATCCTAAATTTAAAGGAGGGAATTGGATTATTGTTGAAGAATACAACTCCAAAAAAGAGGCTCAGATAGGTCATGATAAGTGGGTGGAGGCTTTTACAGACAAACTTCCTGATGTTCTGCGGGATGATTGTTTGATAAATTCATGCGAGGAATATTCTATGAAGAGAAATATCCTGTTTCAGATACAGATGTAGCAATAAACGCAAACCTCATCAATCAGATGAAGGGTCTCATTAATAAAATGGCAGGACAGGAACCTGTGAAATAGTCCAGTTGATAAATAACATCGAAGGAAATGAAGAAGGTTACAAGGTCTATCTTCAGGAGAATATTGACATGGGATGATTGGATTAGGAAGAAGGTAAACCAAGTGGTGTAAACGATTATAATGAGGATTAAGCACAGCTTCCTTTTATAATTCTAAATATAGAAATCATGAAACAACACATAAGACTGAAGGTAAAGGCAGTAAACAATAAGATAATAGCTGAACAGGAGAGATTGGGATTTACGGGCAGAGAAATGGCTAAATATCTTGGTGTTCATCCATCTACCTATTCTAGTTTAGTTTATTATCAATTCTTTAAGAAGAATGGAGAGAAGATTATTGGGAACCGTACACTTATGAGAGTGTGTGAGTTGTTGGGATATACTATGGAAGAACTTTTCTCAGAACATGCTGAATTATTTGCCAATGCTATAAATTTTGGTAAAACAGAAGTGGTAGTGGATGATAATAGATTGAAGCTCTTAACAGAACAGAAGAATTTAACATTACTATCTGAATCAATAAGTTATTTTGATGACCGGGATGTTAAACTTGAAATTAATAGAGTTTTAAACATTTTTGAGCCTAAGAAAGCAGATATGATAAAGATGTTTTATGGCCTTGATGGATATAAGGAGCACAATTTTGATGAAATAGGAAATAAACATCTATATACTGGTGCAAGAGTAGGTCAAATAATTCATGGTACTATTAAGAAGCTTAAACATGAAAGTAATAGTAAATTGTTAAGAAAGTATTTATAAACCAAAGTATAATATGAAAAAGTCTAAAATTATATTAAGCTGGATGATAGTCTGTATCATTGTAGGAACCCTTCTACTGGGTTATATAGGCAAAGGTTATGCAACAAATGTCCTTGATGATTACGTCTTCATAGGGACGCTTCTTCTATATGGGGCTATTCTCCTGTATGAGAAATATCAACATCTGCGTTATAATAATAGTGATGAATTTATAGAAATGGATTAACAATATAACTTTTAGGAGGACAAATTATGAATACAACAATTGAAGAAATAGAGAAATCTATTGAAGAGCTAATCCATCAAATAAATGGAATGATGCTTAGAATGAGAAACGGGTACCTTGAACACGGGAGTATCAAAAAATAAAAGAAGATGGTAACTCCAAAGAGAGTAGAGAGTGGTGCATCATCTAATGTAACCACTTATTCTGAAGAAGAAGTGAAAGATCTCTGTAAACATGCTAATGAAGCAAATCTTCCTTCAGATACATTTGAAATATGGTGGGACAGTGTAAAGAAGAAATGATGAGAAAAATTCCAGATAAAATAGAGAGACAAGCTGCCTTTGAGAAGATAAAAAAGGTTATAGAAAGCTGTAAGACAAATCAACAGCTTCATTCAGCAGACAATATGATTGATATATTCAAAGCTAAATATGATGATGTTTGTTCCTTTGATAAGGAATATTTATATGAGCTTCATGTATTATGGCACACATGTGCAGATAGACAAAAACATTTAAACACTTAAAGCTAAACAATATGAAAGCAACAGAAATTAAAACATTGGTTATAAACAAAGAGCTCAGGGCTGCAGGAAGAGCTGATTCTTTATTGCGTTATGCAAGGAGAATTGTGCGAAAAGAAAATTTGCAAAATCCTGAAATATCCTTAATCAAGGGAATCATAACACAGCTTGAAAACGCTGTATAATAATATCATCTTACAGGGAGATAGTTTGAAGAAATTTTAATATCTTTTGAGCTATCTCCCTATAAGGAGAAAGATCTTCAAGGAGACAGAATAATGAACAAGAATTCCAGAGTTCAAGAGCGTAAGACCAAACATGGCATAGGCTCGGCTATCCAACATACTATTCAGAATACCTTAACCAAGAAGCATTTCCTCGCTGGAGATGTTTCTAACAAAATATCTATACATCTTTCAGATGGTAAAATAATAGTATTTGCCAAATCACAAGGTGTTGTAAAGGAAGTGACAAAGTTTTGGGAAGAAGTTATTCATCGTAAAAATTATTAATTATGTCAGACAAAGAATTTATTCAAAGAGGTGCCATTGCTGCTTTACAGGGAATAATTAGCAGCAATGGAACAAGTGCCAATGTAGAACAAAGAGCTGTTGTACATGCAGAGGTTCTTTTACATATTATAAATCAAAGAGAATACTCCCTTGATGATAATTGGGATGTGAGGGATCGTATTGCTGATGTTGATAACACACACGGAGAAATTGAGCGTGAAATACTCAAGAAGATTGAATATCTTGAGTATATGTTGGAAAATCATAAACGTATTATTGAAACTAATTGTCCGGGATGGATTAATAAATAAACATTTAAACTAAAAAATATGAAGACCTCATCTAAGTATTATTTTCAGAAATATGATGAAAATTGTTATCCTATTCAATATCATTTGGATTATATGAAGGAAAATAATTTATTAGAATTAGAAGTCTTTCGTGGTATTCCTAATCGTGGTATAGGATATTTCTTTTGTAAAAAGTTTCTTATAGTGGGAGAAAGTGGAACATGTGGAAAAATGTGCGAAGAGTATATTCCAAGAAGTACTCATGGTGGAAGCTGTCATTATCATAGTATGGTATATGAACAGGGTAAATCAAGAATTTTACGTATTCCTGAACAATGGGACGCTCTTCCCAATGAAATATGGAAAGATATTTCGGGATTTGAAGGACTTTATCAGGCATCTACATTAGGAAGGGTAAGAAGTTTTGATAAAACCCTTACTTCTGGATTATGGAATCAAGAAACTGTTTTATTAAAAGGAAGAATTATTAAATCACTTGATGGTAGAGGTGGATATTTAAAAGTTAGTCTTACTAATAAATCTGGTAAATATATACAAATAACATTACATAGATTAATAGGTAAAACTTTTATTCCTAATCCTGAGAATAAACCACAAATTAATCATAAAAACGCTATTAGAACTGATTGTAGAGTTGAAAATTTAGAATGGGTAACTGATAGTGAGAACAAAAGACATGCTATAGAATATCTTGGTAACTGTAAAGGTGAAAGAGTTGGTACACATAAACTTACTGCTGCTCAAGTTTTGGAGATAAGAGAGATGTATAAAGATCAATATTATAACCCAAGAGTAATTGGTGAAAAATATGGTGTGTCAAGAAACTCGATTATTCGTATAATTGAGGGAAAATCGTGGAAGCATTTAATAACTTAAATTATGCAATATGAATGATTGTTTATATAACATGAGTCGTAGTATAGCTCTATGGTTCAAAAAATTTAATAATCCTCCTACTTTTCTGGAAGCAGATACTAAATGGAGTTTAAATAAATTCTTTGATTTTTCAGAAGGAAGATTTATTTTTCCTAATCCTTATTGGTATCAATGTGGAAGAAGCAACTCTTGTATGCTTTCAAAAGTAAATTATAAAGATGATCCCCCCAATACCTATGTTATCTGGAAAGAATCTCAGATTGTATGGGACGCTAATGAAAAAGCACTATCCCTTATTACAGAGCCGAACAAAGATGCTGGCAAGCAAATTATACCCGATTGGGGTTCTGCTCCCGTAGAACCAAAAACGTGCTCTGGCGAGATTGTTTCATGGCCCTCTGAAGGTATGTATCAAGGGAGAGTTGAAGTTTGTATGAAAGTTCCTTCGAGTGGAGTAAAATACTGGCCTGCCTTTTGGTCATGGATTCAGGATAGTGGAGGAGCTAATCCAATTAAGGAAGGAGATATAAACGAGATTGACTTTGCTGAATTTGAAAATTCTGATTCAAAAGGTTTTACTATCACTGTTTATCAATGGCAGTCAGGCAGAGCCGTTCAGGTATTTCATAAATCGTTCTCTTTTTCAACGGATTTAAGTCAACAATACCATATTTATCATTTTGAGTGGACTGCTACTTCAATTACTTTCTTTCTGGATGGATTTGCTCTATGTCGTTTTTCTAAAGCTCTGCCAATAAGACCTATATATTTATGGATTGGGAACTCAGTAAGTAGAGGCTTTCAGGGAATGATTGAAAAAGCAAGTTTATATATAAAATATGTAAAAGTTTATAAAAAGATAGTATGACAAATTATAGAAAACAATTTACTCAAGAAACAGGTAAGATCATCTTTGATAAAAAAGGATGGATTGCGAACGATGTTGTTGATTATGCTAAATGGCTTGAATCACAATTATATGATGCAAAAGCACAAATAGAAAGATTAGTCAAAGATGTCAAAGATTTAGTCGCTGAACAATATTAAAACAGATATTATGATGCCAAGAGTAGAGTTTAAATTGGAAACTGGAGGGTTTCCATTCATTGACAGTGAAGATGGATTTGCTATGCCTAATCCTAACTACGTACTGTGGCTTGAATCACGTCTACAGACAAAGGATGAACTGATAGAGGCACTGAATGCTTATATCCTTTTTCTGGAGATAGTTGTAACAGGTAGTTCGTTTTATTTACAAGTACATGGTCAGGGGGCAACAGAAACAGAGATAAAAGCAGGCATCGAATTACGTGAAAAGATTAACACACTTAAAAACAAAACAAAATGAATAAGCAAGAATTTATTAATCAGTGGGGGCATCTATTTTCTGCTAATCCTAAATTATTCATTAAAGACCTCGATTCCCTCCTTGCATCAGAGGGGGCGGGGAAGTGGATAAATGTAACTCGTGAAGATGCTTATAAAGAAGGAATGAGGCGGTCTAACGGTAGAGTAAAAAGCATATGGAAAGCCAAAATATTTGCTGCTGGTGCAATGTGGGCTAAAATGAAATTCACCGGGATTAGTGATGTTATTGGAAATCAACCCGAACAGGAAAGGAGTTGTAGGAATTGTCTGCATAAAAACAATATTGCCGATACACCGCCTTGCAATCGTTGTCTTAGAAATGTAGTAAATACACAATGGGATAACTGGCAACCCATCCCAAAGAAAGGGGAAACCTTATGAAAAAGTTTGGAGAGGTAATTAAGGATAAGGATACCGGACTTCAATATATAGTGTCCCAAGAAGAACAAGATGGATATTGTTTAGGATGTGCTTTTAGACCGCCTGAAATGAAATCAATGTGCTTTAAGAACAATCAATGTAAAGGGATTGTTTACAAAGAGTTTAAGAAAGGAGAATGATATGAAACAGATAATAAAAATACTACATAAATTAGAAACAATATCTGATTGTGGACAATGTCCGAATTATCATGTAGAAGATGAAACAACTGTTAGTATCTGTAATAAAACAAAAAGAATACTCGATACTTTAATTATTCCTGGTTGGTGTCCTTTACCCGACTACCAAGAACAATCCCCGGAAGTGGTTAGTCGGGAAATCCGACATACCACTCCAACACCGAAAACATTGCCAATCATAAAAGGCGGATTAATGACTAAAGATGATCTTCGTCACAATATTCTAAACAAGCACCTTAATGAATCAGGTCAGTATTTCCCTCCAACATTAGGTAGATTTATCAACGAAGCCATGCAAGAATACGCAGAGGAATATAATCGTATGGTTTGTGCTTTACAATTTGTGTTAAATAAAGAGAAAGATCAATCCCCACCACCGGAAGCGGTTCTGTTTGGGGAATGGATAAGAGTAAATAACTATTTCCCTATCTATTCTGACTATATCATAGGAGGATGGAAGATAAATGGATTAGAAGGAGATGGTGAATTTAAGACCACTCAGGAACTTTATCAGGAATTTAAACATTAAAACAAAATAATATGAACCAGAAAATCAATGAGATGACTTTAAACGGAGTTGTCTATGTTCCTAAAGGAACGGTAAATGAAATCCAAATGGCTTCTATGGTCGATGGATTAAAAGCAGTATTAATTCGCAGTTATGCAGCAGGTGTGCATTTCGGCTATCTTAAAGACGAGAAGTTTACCGAAGCTGGAAAAGTAGTCACTCTTGTCAATACTCGCAGGGTATGGTATTGGGATGGTGCAGCAAGTTTATCACAAATGGCAGTTGAGGGAGTAAACAAACCAGATAACTGCAAATTCTCAATGGTTGTTCCAGAAAATGAAATTGTGAACGTCATTGAAACTATTCCCTTGACAGAAAAAGCTATTGATAACCTTTTCAAAATAAAAGTATGGAAACAGTAGATAAGAATATAGTAGGTGATGGCTATGGCTCTGGCTATGGCTCTGGCTATGGCTCTGGCGATGGCTCTGGCTCTGGCTATGGCTATGGCTCTGGCTATGGCTATGGCTCTGGCGATGGCTATGGCTATGGCTCTGGCTATGGCTATGGCTATGGCGATGGCTATGGCTATGGCTATGGCTCTGGCGATGGCTATGGCTCTGGCTCTGGCGATGGCTATGGCTCTGGCTGAAAACTTTATAACTCAAATGAATTTCAGGAATTTAAAAACAAGTGATTATGAGAAGAGTA
>Ga0268283_1000154_pt1 | contig 66837 bp, 75 predicted proteins | sample saktaG_13_FD_190140 | JGI IMG/M metagenome (GOLD analysis project Ga0268283, IMG submission 190140) | Saline water microbial communities from Sakinaw Lake, British Columbia, Canada - sak_2013_06_06_36m | ecosystem: Environmental > Aquatic > Non-marine Saline and Alkaline > Saline ...
GGAGGACAGTGAAATGGCGAAGGAAAAGTTTGATCGGTCGAAACCGCATGTGAATGTGGGAACGATAGGACATATTGATCACGGGAAGACGACGCTGACAGCGGCGATAACCAAGCATAACGGTTTGAAGGGGATGGCCAAATATGTTCCGTTTGACCAGATTGACAAGGCGCCCGAGGAAAAAGAGCGTGGGATCACGATAGCGACCGCGCATGTGGAGTACGAGACCAAGAATCGCCATTATGCGCATGTAGACTGTCCTGGCCATGCGGACTATATCAAGAACATGATCACGGGCGCAGCCCAGATGGATGGTGCCATACTGGTAGTGGCCGCGGACGATGGTCCCATGCCGCAGACCCGGGAGCACATTTTGCTGGCCCGTCAGGTTGGGGTGCCGACCATGGTGGTTTTTTTAAACAAATGCGACATGGTGGATGACCCGGAATTGATCGAGTTGGTGGAGCTGGAGCTTCGCGAGCTTTTGAGCAAGTATGATTTTCCGGGTGATGATACGCCGATCATTCGGGGTAGTGCATTAAGGGCCCTTGAGAGCGATGATCCGGACAGCGAAGAGGCCAAGTGCATATTTGAATTGATGGCGGCAATAGACTCTTTTATTCCGGAGCCCAAGCGGGACATCGACAAGCCGTTTTTAATGCCGGTGGAGGATGTGTTCAGCATATCGGGTCGCGGGACGGTTGTTACGGGCCGCGTGGATCGCGGAATTGTGAAAGTTGGCGAGGCAGTTGAGATCGTGGGGATTCGGCCGACGCAAAAGACCGTGTGTACGGGTGTTGAGATGTTCAGAAAGCTTCTGGATGAGGGCCGGGCAGGGGACAACATCGGGGTTCTGCTGCGGGGCACCAAGCGCGAAGAAGTGGAGCGGGGGCAGGTCGTGGCGCATCCGGGAACGATTACGCCGCACACCAAGTTCAAGGCGGAGGTATATATTCTGAGCAAGGAAGAGGGCGGCAGACACACGCCGTTTTTCAATGGATACCGTCCGCAGTTTTATTTTCGAACAACGGATGTGACAGGGATTCTGACGCTGCCGGAGGGGATCGAGATGGTGATGCCCGGAGACAATGTGGCGATAACGGCAGATCTGATCACTCCGATTGCCATGGAAAAAGAGCTTCGGTTTGCGATTCGTGAAGGCGGCCGAACCGTGGGCGCAGGCGTCGTCAGCGAAATTCTGGAATAAGAAGAGAGACGAAAACCATGATTATGAACAGTAAAATTCGAATCAGACTTAAGGCATATGACCATAAACTGTTGGATCAATCGGCATCGGATATTGTAGATACCGCCAACAAAACAGGGGCAAAAGTGATTGGTCCGATTCCACTGCCGACCACGATCAATAAAATATGTGTTCTGCGCTCTCCGCATGTTGACAAAAAGTCTCGTGAGCAATTTGAAATGCGAACGCATAAACGACTGGTTGATATTCTGGAGCCAACGCAACAGACGGTTGATGCGCTAATGAAGCTGGATCTTTCTCCAGGCGTCGATGTTGAAATTAAACTGTAGGGGAACAAAAACGCGATGTGCAAAGGAATGATAGGAAAAAAACTGGGGATGACAGGCGTTTTCTCTCCGGATGGACGACATATACCGGTAACGGTTCTTCAAGTGGGGCCATGCGTTGTGACACAGATTAAAACCGTGGCAACGGATGGATACAATTCATTGCAGCTGGCCTTTGGCTCCAAAAAGAAAACGCATGTAAACAAGCCGATGCTGGGCCATTTTGGCAAATCCGGCAGCGAAGTCTATGCACATGTCATGGAGTTTCCCGTTGACAATCCCGCTGATTATACTCTAGGCCAGACGATTCCGATAGATATGTTTGCCATCGGGGATCTGGTCGATATTTCAGGAGTTAGCATCGGAAGGGGCTTTTCCGGTGTCATTCGGCGTCATGGGTTCAGTGGCGGCAGAAATACGCATGGCAGCCACTGCAAAAGGATTCCCGGCTCCATTGGATGCAGTGCCTGGCCTTCACGAGTTGTCAAAGGAAAAAAACTGCCCGGTCAGTATGGAAATGCCCATAAAACGGTAAAAAACCTTATGATTGTGGATATACGGCCGGAAGAGCAGGTTATTCTGTTAAAAGGAGCAGTTCCAGGAGCTGAATCCGGAATTGTCACCATTAATAAAACGAAAACCATCAAGAAGGCCAGTGCATAAAAGAAGCATTGATGATTCGATGGTGAGGGTATACAGGGCCAACGAATGCGAGGGGATATATGGCTGTTGTAGATGTATTCAATTGTAAAGCAGAAAAGGTTTCACAGGCGGAACTGCTGGAGGACATTTATAATGTCGAGGTGAAATCCTGTGTTCTGCACGAAGTCGTAACCATGCAGTTAGCCAATCGGCGTGCAGGCACAGCATCTGTAAAAACCCGATCAGATGTACAGGGCAGCACCAGAAAGTTATTTAAACAAAAAGGGACCGGACGCGCCCGTAGAGGGGATATCAAAAGCCCACTTCTGCGTGGAGGTGGCTCGGTTTTTGGGCCGCACCCCAGATCTTATGCTTATAAAGTTCCCAAGAAAGTCAGGCGGCTTGCCTTAAAAATGGCTTTAAGCACCAAAGCACAAAGCCAATTCCTTCTGGTACTGGACAAGTTTGATCTTGAAAAAATCAAAACCCAGCAGGTTGTCCAGATTCTGAATGCCCTGAAAATTGAAAAGGCGCTGATCGTTGCCGACACGGGAAATGAATTTCTGAGGCTATCCTGCAGAAACCTTCCGCATGTCAAGGTACTGAAACCTGAAGGTCTCAATGTTTACGATATTCTGAAATATAAACACCTGCTGCTGGTTGAGCCCTCAATAAAAGCCATTGAAGGGAGACTGCTGAAATGAATTATCATGCCATTATCAAACGACCGGTAGTCAGCGAAAAAACAACCATGCAAAAAGAAGTTTCCAATCAGCTTTCTTTTGAGGTGGATCGAAAAGCCAATCGGATTGAGATTAAAAAGGCCATACAAAGCCTGTTCAGTGTTAAGGTGGACGGTGTACGGACACTGCAAATCAAAGGCAAATACAAACAACGCGGCCGAATTATCGGAAAACGTAGAGACTGGAAAAAAGCAATTGTTACGCTGAAACCAGGTGAACGTATCGAATTCTTTGAAGGGATATAAACCGGGGAAATAACCATGGCTGTTAAGAAGGTAAAACCAACATCACCAGGACGCAGATTTCAAGTGTATTCTACATTTGAAGAAATCACGCGATCAACGCCCGAAAAAAGCCTCGTGAGGGTATCAAAAAATACGGGGGGGCGAAATTCATATGGCCGAATCACCAGCCGGCATATCGGCGGGGGACATAAGCAGCATTACCGGATCATTGATTTCAAGCGGGATAAAACCGGCGTGCCGGCCAAGGTTGCCACTATTGAATATGATCCGAACCGCTCATCCAGAATTGCACTGCTGCACTATGCAGATGGTGAAAAGCGATATATTCTGGCTCCCGTGAACCTCTCCGTCGGCGATACGGTCATGTCCGGCCCGACAGCAGATATCAAACCCGGCAATAATCTGCCGCTCGGGAATATTCCGCTCGGAACTCAGATCCACAATATCGAGCTCAAAAAAGGAAAAGGCGGGCAAATCGTCAGAAGTGCTGGCACGTTTGCACAGTTGATGGCCAAAGAGGATCGCTATGCGCTCCTGAAACTGCCATCAGGCGAAGTTCGCATGGTGCTTTTGACCTGTCAGGCAACGATCGGTCAGGTCGGCAACGTCATTCATGAAAAATTGTCCTTGGGTAAAGCCGGGCGGAAACGCTGGCTGGGAAAACGTCCCAAGGTCAGAGGCGTTGCGATGAACCCCGTTGATCACCCGATGGGCGGCGGTGAAGGCAGGTCTTCCGGCGGAAGGCATCCTTGCTCTCCGTGGGGCACTCCGTCAAAGGGTTACAAGACCCGAAAAAACAAACAGACGACTAAATTCATAGTTAAAAAACGGGTGAAATAAATACGCTGCACTCAGGAGAAGTTATGCCACGGTCGCTAAAAAAAGGTCCATACATCGATTCATATTTGTTAAAAAAAGTTGTGATTGCCCAGGAAACCCGAAGTAATCGTGTGGTGAAAACCTGGTCACGTCGTTCTACTATTGTTCCTGAAATGGTGGGCATTACGATGGCCGTACACAATGGCAAAAAATTTGTGCCCGTATTTGTTTCAGAAGATATGGTAGGCCACAAGCTTGGGGAGTTTTCGCCGACAAGGACATTTTACGGCCATACCGGAGATAAAAAAACCAAAGTCAAGAAGTAATATTGGAGCAAAAAATGGCTGAGTTAGATGTGAAAGCTGTGTCTAGATTTGTGCGAATTTCTCCTCGGAAAGTTCAAATACTTGTCGACACTGTAAAAGGGAAGCCGGTCGAAAAAGGTCTGTATATTCTGAAATTTATGCCGCAGAAAGCAGCCGCAATCGTGGAGAAAATCGTTCGCTCTGCTGTCGCCAATGCCGAGCAGCGTGCGGGCGTTGATGTGGATGCGCTGATTATCAAGAATATCACCGCTGATCAGGGGCCCTCTCTGAAACGCTTCAGCGCCAGAGCCAGGGGCCGTGGAACTCAAATCATCAAAAGAACCTCACATATCACGGTAACGTTAGCAGAAAAATCGTTCTAAAAAGGAGGATATCGCTTGGGCCAGAAAGTAAATCCAATTGGGTTGAGATTGGGAATTGTCAAGACTTGGGAGTCTCGTTGGTTTGCCAGTAAAAAATATTCGGATTACATCCTTGAGGATTTTAATATCCGAAAATATCTGAAAAAAAAGCTAGGTCACGCGGGTGTTTCCAAGATTGAAGTCGAAAGATCATCCAAGCGCGTGAGACTACGCATATTCACATCCCGACCCGGAATCATTATTGGAAAAAAAGGCGCAGAGATCGTTCAGCTCAAGCAAGATGTTGAAAAAATGATTTCCCAGGATGTGATTATTGATATTCAGGAAATCAGAAAACCGGAATTGGACGCCCAGTTGGTGGCGGAAAACATTGCCCTTCAAATCGTACGGAGAGTGGCTTTCAGGCGTGCGATGAAAAGGGGGATTCAATCTGCGATGCGATTTGGTGCCCAAGGCGTTAAAGTGATCTGCTCGGGCAGACTTGGCGGCGCTGAAATGGCCAGAACCGAACTTTACCGTGAAGGAAGGGTTCCGCTGCATACCCTTAGAGCCGATATTGATTATGGATTTTCAGAAGCCAATACGACCTACGGGATTGTCGGGATCAAGGTTTTCATATTTAAGGGCGAGATTCTGAAAAAAGATGCGGTTGAAGTCAGATAGTAACGGATAGGAGATACAGGGCATGCTGAGTCCCAAAAAAGTAAAATTTCGAAAACAGCAACGTGGACGCATGAGAGGGTTATCCAAGCGTGGCACTACTTTAAATTACGGCGATTTTGGATTGCAGGCGGTTGAATGCGGTGCAATCAGCTCAAAACAGATTGAGGCAGCCAGAATCGCCATGACCCGACATGTAAAACGTGGCGGGAAATTATGGATACGAATTTTCCCGGATAAGCCTTTTACGAAAAAGCCTGCTGAAGTCCGGATGGGTAAAGGTAAAGGCGCGCCGGAAGGTTGGGTTGCAGTGATTCGTCCTGGCAGAATTCTCTATGAAATGGAAGGCATTTCCAAAGAGTTGGCTGTGGAAGCGCTAAGACTAGCGTCTCACAAGCTGTCCATAAAAACGCGATTTATAGAGAGGAGCGAGGTGCAATGAAGGCCGGTGAAATCAGAAAGTTGACTCCTGAAGAAATGGAACAGAAAGTGGCCAGTATGCAGCAGGAATTGTTCAATCTGCGATTCCAGCACAAAATTGGCCAGCTTGAAAATCCCAAGAAATTAACGTTTCTCAAACGGGATATCGCAAGATTAATGACCATTAAGCACGAACCCAGGATGTCATAAGACAGCTAACCCAGGAACTCAAAAGAGAACGGCAGACATGAAAACTCGAGGAATGAGAAGGCAGATGGTTGGAAAAGTCGTCAGCAACAAAATGGATAAATCCATTGTTGTACAGGTTGAAAGGCTTGTTAAGCACAAGGTGTATCATAAATATGTAAAACGCCGAGCAAAATTTGCCGCCCATGACGAAACCAATGCCTGTAGTATTGGCGATAAGGTATTGATTACTGAGTCCAGACCCATCAGTAAAACCAAAAGATGGCGCGTCAGTGAAATCGTCGAAAAAGCCATTTGATGATAAAGGAAGGCAAAGAAGATGATTCAGTCAGAGACCCTATTAACAGTGGCAGATAATTCTGGAGCCAAGACTGTTTACTGTTTGAAAGTGTTAGGCGGCTCCCGGAGACGGTATGCAAGTGTCGGCGATATTATCGTCGTATCTGTTAAGGAAGCCATCCCCAATGCCAAGGTAAAAAAAGGGGAAGTATTAAAGGCTGTTGTGGTTCGCACGAAAAAAGAAATCAGAAGACCGGATGGCTCGTTTATCAGATTCGATGATAATTCTGCCGTACTGATTAATGCCAACCAGGAACCGATCGGAACTCGTATTTTTGGCCCGGTGGCCAGAGAGCTTCGATTAAAACGGTTTATGAAAATTATTTCACTGGCACCTGAAGTCCTTTAGAATCATAGGATCCTATGGCATCCTATACTGTCTGTCGGAGAAGCGGCTCATGATAAAAAATATATGTCATTTGAAAAAAGATGATAAAGTAAAAGTAATTACCGGCAAAGATTCTGGTAAGGTCAGCAAGGTACTGAAAGTTAATCGTAAAAAATGTCGCGTTTTGATTGAAAGCGTCAATGTCGTGAAACGGCATACCAAACAGAGCGCAAAAAACAGACAGGGCGGCATCGTTGAAAGTGAAGCGCCGATTCATTGGTCAAATGTACTGTTGATGTGTAATAAGTGTATGGCACCGGTTCGGCTGAGAATCAAAAGCCTTGACGATGGCAAAAAAATTCGTGTTTGTCGAAAGTGCAACGAATTTATTGATAAATAGGATTGTTTGCCGGAGGAATATCATGTCTCAATTGAAAGAATACTACGGAACGGAAGTTGTCCCCAAGCTGGTTGATGCCTTCCAATATAGAAACAGGATGGAAATTCCAAAACTGGATAAAATCGTCCTGAATATGGGTTTGGGCGAAGCCATTCACAATATCAAGATCATGGATTCGGCTGTTGAGGAACTAAAGGCGATTACCGGACAGAAGCCGGTTATTACCCGATCCAAAAAATCCATTGCTGCTTTTAAACTCAGAGAAGGAATGCCCATCGGATGCATGGTAACATTGCGGCAAGACCGAATGTACGATTTCTTTTATAAACTGGTAAATGTGGCGCTTGCGCGGGTCCGCGATTTTAAAGGCATTTCCGGAAAAGCCTTTGATGGAAGGGGCAATTATACCCTCGGCATAAAAGAGAACACCATTTTCCCCGAATTGAGTTATGATACGATTGATGTGATCAAGGGGTTGAATGTTACGGTTGTCACCACTGCGAAAACCGATAAAGAGGGCAAAGAACTTCTTAAACTTTTAGGCATGCCGTTTAGAAATTAAAACGACGGATGCTGAAAATGGGTTTACTGATAAGTAGTTTATAAGGGGAGGATGAATTGGCAAAAAAATCGCTGATGAATAAAGCATTGAGAGCCCCTAAGTTCGGGGTCAGAGCGTATAACCGGTGCCCAATGTGTGGAAGGCCCAGAGGGTTTATTCGAAAGGTCGGGATCTGCCGGATTTGTTTTCGGAACTTAGCCTCTCAAGGCTCTCTTCCCGGCATAACCAAATCGAGCTGGTAACCGTTCAGGGTTTATGAAAATTCAAATATTGAAACACGGTATGGGAGAAAGCAATGGCGATTAGTGACCCAATTGCAGATATGATGACAAGGATTCGAAACGCGGGAAAAGCAAAATTTACCAGTGTGGATATTCCGGGTTCGAAGCTGAAAATCGAGCTGGCCAAGGTTTTGAAAAATGAGGGCTACATTCGAAACTATAAATTCGTCAAAGATGAAAAACAGGGAATATTGAGGGTTTACTTGAAATATGCCCAGGGAAACATCAACGCGATCTATGGTCTGGAGCGCGTGAGTAAGCCCAGCAGACGAATCTATACAAAAGGCAAGGACATCAAGCCTGTTCTGAATGGACTGGGCATTTCCATTCTTTCGACTTCAAAGGGAATACTAACCGACCGGCAAGCCAGAAGCGAAAATATTGGTGGGGAAATTCTCTGCAAAATATGGTAGGATGAGGAGTGAAACATGTCCAGAATAGGTAAAAAACCGATCCCGATTCCCGATAAAGTCAAGTTCTCACTTGCCGGCAACCAGATCACGGTCCAGGGCGATAAGGGGAAATTAACCCATTGCCTTCATCCATCTGTTGAATTGCGGATTGAGGGCGGAGTCGTTACAGTCAGTAAAAAAATTGAAGATAAAAAAACGGATGCCCTTCAAGGCTTGACACGAAGTCTGGTCGCCAATATGGTAACCGGTGTTAACGCCGGATTTCAGCGGATCTTGGAGGTAAACGGGATTGGGTATCGTGCCGCAGTCACTGGCAATGTATTGGCGCTGAGTCTGGGGTATTCCCATCCGATCAATTTTGATCTGCCTGACGGTATCAGTGCGACGGTCGATAAGACCAATGCGATAACGCTTTCCGGTATCGACAAGGAACTTCTTGGCCGAACGGCCGCAAAGATCAGACAACTCAGATCTCCAGAGCCGTATAAGGGCAAGGGGATTAAATACGCGGAAGAACATATTCAACGAAAAGCTGGAAAGACAGGGACTAAATAGTAAGTGAATGAGAGTGCAGTTTCTTGAACGACCTGCTGAACAATGTAATCTGATAAAGGAATAAACAGGATGAGTTCAGTTGATGAAAAAAAACAAGCGCGCTTGAAACGAAAGCTGCGGATTCGAAAAAAACTTTCCGGCACCCCCGAGCGCCCGAGGCTCTGCGTTTTTCGCAGCGCAAAACATATCTACGCTCAAATCATTGATGATTCGAGAGGTCTAACGATGGTGGCCATCTCTACCCTTGATCCGGCTGTAAAAGATCAGGGCAAGTTTGACAATAAAGTCGCAAAATCGGTATTTATTGGGAAACTGCTCGGTGAAAAAGCCGTCAACATGGGAATTAAAAAAGTCGTTTTTGATCGCAACGGGTTTATGTATCATGGCCGGGTTAAGGCTGTCAGCGATGGCGCCCGTGAAGCCGGTCTGGATTTCTGATTGAAGGAGGAATACACTTGTTCAAACAAGATAATGTCGATAATCAACTGATTGACAAGGTCGTTCACATCAACCGGGTTGCAAAAGTTGTGAAAGGCGGCCGCAGGTTCAGCTTCAGCGCTATTGTTGTCGTGGGTGACGGGAATGGTAGCGTCGGATACGGACTGGGAAAAGCAGGTGAAGTCCCCGAGGCGATTCGAAAAGGTGTCGAACAGGCCAAGAAGAACATGTGCAGTGTTCCTTTGATCGAAGGCACCATCCCTTATGAAACCATAGGAAGATTCGGTGCGGGCAAAGTTTTTTTAAAACCCGCCGCCGATGGAACCGGTTTGATTGCTGGCGGTGCGGTTCGGGCGGTACTGGAAGCTGTCGGGGTTCAGAATATTTTGACCAAGTGCATGGGATCCAACAATCCACACAATGTGGTCAAGGCAACTATTGAGGGCCTAAGAAAACTCCAGAGCCGCGAGCAGGTAGCAGCAAGACGGGGTAAACGGGTAGAAGAACTCTATTGAAGGGGAAATGCGATGTCCGGTATCCTTACGGTTACACTGATTAAAAGTATGATTGGCAGGCCAGAAAAACACAGAAAAGTGATAAGAAGCCTGGGACTGACAAAACTAAACCAGGCAAAAGAACATGCGGATACCCCTTCAATCAGGGGGATGATCAATACCGTGTCGCACCTGGTAAAAGCCGAGGAGAAGTAGATGAGCTTAAATGAATTGTCGCCAGCGATTGGAGCCAAAAAAAATCGTAAAAGATTGGGAAGAGGCATGGCTTCCGGCACGGGTAAAACCTCCGGGAAAGGGGCCAAGGGACAGAAAGCCCGCTCCGGCGGCGGTGTGAGGCCCGGTTTTGAAGGCGGCCAGATGCCGATCCATCGCAGACTGCCTAAACGAGGATTTACCAATATCTTTAAAAAAGTATATGCCATCGTCAATCTGAGTGAACTTGCCGCGTTTGAGGCCGGTGCGGTCGTGGACGAAGCCATTTTGATTCAGCGCGGAATTGTCAAGGGGAAGTACGACGCCATCAAGATTTTGGCAAACGGCGAAATTGCCTCTTCGATTACTCTCAAAATAGGGCATATCAGTACAAACGCGAAGGCAAAAATTGAAGCAGCAGGCGGAACCGTCGAGGTAACAGCATGATTGGTGGCGGGTTTCAGAATCTTTTTAAAATTCCCGAACTAAAAAAACGCGTATTGTTTACCCTGGGCCTGCTCATCGTATACCGGATCGGGGTTCATGTGCCGGTTCCCGGAATTGATGCCGTAGCTCTGGCTAGTTTCTTTGCCAAAGCCAAGGGAACGATACTGGGTCTCTTTGATATGTTCTCCGGAGGGGCGCTGGAACGATTGTCCGTATTTGCTCTGGGAATCATGCCGTATATCAGTGCATCCATTATTCTTCAGCTGTTAACCGTTGTTGTTCCCCACCTGGAGCGCCTGTCCAAAGAAGGCGAGCAGGGGCGGAAGAAGATCACTCAGTACACGCGATACGGGACGGTTGTGCTAAGCATCATTCAGGGATTTGGTATCAGCGTCGGTTTGGAGAGCATGATGGCTCCCGGCGGTGCACCGGTCGTTATTGTTTCCGGCTGGGGGTTTCGCCTGCTGACCATGATCACCCTTACTTCCGGAACGGCATTTATCATGTGGCTGGGGGAACAGATCACGGAAAGAGGAATCGGCAATGGTATTTCACTGATCATCTTCTCCGGAATCGTGGTTCGTATCCCCAATGCGATTTCCAATTCGTTCAGACTGCTGTCAACCGGTGAACTCAGTATTTTCCTTTTGCTGTTATTGGTTGTGCTGATGCTTGCAGTGGTCGGTTTTATCGTCTTTATTGAACAGGGTCAGCGACGTATTCCGGTACAATATGCCAAACGGGTGATCGGCAGAAAGCTTTACGGGGGACAAAGCACCCATCTGCCGCTTAAGATCAATACTTCAGGGGTAATACCGCCCATATTTGCCTCTTCCATCATCATGTTTCCGGCAACTCTGGCCAGCTTTATCAAGGTGGATTGGGTTCAGAGTGTGGCCGCGGCCATTAAACCTGGGAACTTTTCCTACGAACTGCTGTTTGTCGGGTTTATATTTTTCTTCTGTTATTTTTATACGGCTGTTACGTTTAATCCCGTTGATGTCGCGGAGAACATGAAAAAGCATGGCGGGTTTATTCCCGGAATACGACCGGGAAAAAGGACCGCGGATTACATCGACCGGGTTCTGACCCGCTTGACTTTGGGCGGTGCTTCTTATGTGGCTGCTGTATGCGTTCTTCCTTCAATTCTCATTTCAAATTTTAATGTACCGTTTTATTTCGGCGGCACGGCTTTGATGATTGTGGTCGGCGTGGCCATCGATACGATGTCGCAGATGGAATCCCACATGCTGACACGTCATTACGAAGGATTCTTGAAAAAAGGCGGCGGTCGATTAAAGGGAAGAACTTAATTATTAGCTTTAGCGGAGTCAATGTGTATGCCTAAGGAAGAAGCGATCAAAGTTGAAGGAAAGGTGCTTGAAACCCTTCCGAATGCTATGTTTAAAGTCGAGTTGGAGAATAAACATCAGATACTCGCGCATATTTCCGGGAAAATGCGAATGCATTTCATCAAAATTCTGCCTGGAGATAAAGTGACGGTCGAACTATCTCCCTATGACCTTACCCGGGGCAGAATCACTTATCGATCCAAATAATATTTATCCCCCGGGCACTGGAAATTATCATAATTCTATGCTATGTTTAAAGGGATAAGCCGCAGGGAACAGGAGCGAAAATTAATGAAAGTAAGGGCGTCAATCAAAAAAATATGCAGTAAGTGTAAAATAATCCGTCGTAAGCAGGTTTTACGAGTCATTTGTGAAAATAAGCGACACAAACAAAGGCAGGGATAGAGGAGGATTTAGCTTTGGCTAGAATTGCTGGTGTAGATTTACCGAAGCGTAAACGGATTGAAGTTGGGCTCACCTATATTTATGGAATCGGGCCGACCACATCAAAAAGCATCCTGAACAGACTGAGCATTAACCCGGACACAAAAGTAGATCAGCTTTCAGATATAGATGTCAACAATATCCGAAAAATAATTGACAGCGATTTAAAAGTTGAGGGTGAACTCCGGACTCAGATATCCATGAGTATTAAAAGATTGATGGATTTAGGATGCTATCGCGGGCTTCGTCATCGAAAATCGCTTCCGGTACGGGGTCAACGGACAAAGACCAATGCACGTACCCGTAAAGGACCTAAACGGGCTGCCGTCAAAAAGAAAGTTGCAGCTAAAAAATAGGGAACCATAGGAGACAGGGGCTTTAATCAATGGCAAAAAGAACCCGCATCAAGAAAAAAGAAAAAAAGAATATATCCAGTGGGGTAGTTCATATTCAGTCCACTTTTAACAATACGATCGTAACGATTACCGATCCGGTTGGCAATGTTCTGTCATGGTCCAGCTCCGGGGTCCAGGGTTTTAAAGGCTCTCGAAAGAGTACCCCTTTTGCCGCGCAACTGGCTGCGGAGGATGCCGTTAAAAAGGCACTGGAATATGGTATGAAGACTGTTGAAGTTTTTGTTAAAGGGCCTGGCGCTGGACGTGAGTCCGCTCTTCGATCTTTGCAGGCTGCTGGATTTAATATTACTTCAATCAAGGATGTTACGCCCATTCCGCATAATGGCTGCCGACCACCTAAAAGGCGACGTGTATAGTTTTGTGCGATTTGACGTTATAGAGTCAACTGGATATAAAGGAGGATGACTTGGCAAGATATATTGGTTCGGTATGCCGGCTATGCCGACGCGAAAATTTAAAACTCTTTTTAAAAGGGGATCGATGCTATTCAGACAAATGTGCTTTCGATCGCCGCAGTTTTCCCCCTGGGCAGCATGGGCAGCGAAGAGGCAGAAAAGTCTCTGACTACGGTATCCAGCTTCGTGAAAAACAAAAAGTCAAACGCATGTATGGACTTTCAGAAAAACAATTCCATCTGTTTTTTGAAAGAGCCGAACATCAGAAAGGGATTACGGGATCGAATCTGCTGATCATGCTGGAGAGGCGTTTGGATAATGTCATATATCGACTTGGTTTTACGAATTCCAGAACTCAGGGAAGGCATTTTGTCAGACATGCCCATTTTCTTGTCAATGGAAAGCGGGTCGACATTCCATCGTTTTTGATTAAGCCTGGGGATGTAATTGAACTTCGGGAGTCCAGCAGAGAGATCAGGGCGATCAATGACTCTCTTGAGGCTGTAGTCAGAAGAGGCGTACCGCAGTGGCTTGAATTGAAAAAAGACGTATTTACAGGCAATGTCAAAGGTCTACCGGTCCGCGAGGACTTGACCATGCCAATACAAGAACAGCTTATTGTCGAGCTTTATTCAAAATAAGCGTACTTGCCGGAGTCTATCAACAGTCGTGCAGTGCCCATCAATAAGCGATATTCGAAAATCCTCTGAAAACAGTCTGGAGAAATCATAATGCCAACCAATGAACTTATGACAATCAACTGGCAGAATTTGGTTATGCCGGAAAAGGTTCATGTTACAAGCTCGCCGAATTACGGTAAGTTTGTTTGCGAGCCTCTCGAAAGAGGATTTGGAATCACAATCGGGAATACCCTTCGACGTATATTACTCTCTTCTTTGCACGGAGCTGCCATCGTATCGGTTAAGTTTGAAGAAGTGATGCACGAATTCAGCGTCATTCCCGGTGTTCTGGAAGACGTTTCCGAGATTATTTTGAATCTTAAATCCGTGCGGATCAAGGTTCAGGAAGCCGGTCCTCATACGATTCGTATTCAACGCTCTGGAGAATGCACGGTTAAAGCCGGTGATATCATCAGTGATGATGGTCGTTGCGAAATTCTGAATCCGGACTTGCACATTGCGACCTTATCCGAAAAAGCGTCGCTGAATATGACCATGACCGTAAAGCTGGGTAAGGGTTATGCATTGTCCGAAGCCAATAAGGATGTGAATGAGCCGGTTGGAACCATTGCGATCGATTCGGTATTTTCACCCATTAACAAAGTTGTTTACGTTGTTGGAAATGCCCGGGTCGGTCAACGAACAGACTACGATAAATTGACGTTGGAAGTCTGGACAGATGGAGGCGTTCTTCCCGAAGATGCCGTATCATACGCTGCCAAGATCATGAAGGAGCAGTTGTCTAAATTTGTCAATTTTGATGAACATTTGATTCCAAAACCTGAAGATGAGGTTGCGGATAATATAAAACCGCTGTTTAACGATAATCTGTTCCGGAGTGTTGAAGAACTCGAGCTTTCCGTTCGCAGCGCCAATTGTTTGAAAAACGCCGATATTTTTAAAATTTATCAGCTTGTCAGTAAAACTGAAGGTGAAATGCTGAAGACAAAAAACTTTGGCCGTAAATCTTTAAATGAAATCAAAGCGGTTCTGGGCGAAATGAAACTATCTCTGGGGATGAAGCTGGATGGTTTTAATCCTCCTGAGGATGATATACAGCAAGGAGAGTAAACAGGGCTATGAGACATGGAAAAGCCGGATTAAAAATAGGACGTTCAAGCAGCCATCGTAAAGCGATGTTCAGAAATATGGTCACATCCTTGTTTAAGTATGACCGCATTACGACAACGGATGTTAAAGCAAAAGAACTTAAACGATGGGCCGATGATCTGATCACTCTGGCAAAACGTGGCGATCTTCATGCTCAACGCCAGGCGCTTGCGATTATCACTGAAAAAGAAGTTGCCTATAAATTGTTTAATGAGGCTGCCGATCGCTATGGCGATATTCATGGCGGTTATACCATCATTGCAAAAATCGGAAACCGTCCGGGCGATGCGGCTCCTATTTCCATTGTCGAGCTGGTTGCCAGAGAAAAAAGCAAGCCCCTTCAGCCGAGATCCCGTAAGGCTGCCAAAACGGCCGAGACCAAAAAGAAAGCTGAAAAATCAAAAGCCGAAAAATCAAAAGAAGAAACAAAAGAAGTATCTACTGAAAAGCAGGCACCGGTGGTTCCGGAGACGCAAACTGAAAATGCATGATAAACTGCCGTGTTCTGCGGTGAATTTACTGTAAAACGTTCTTTGTAAATTCTTTCATAAGTCCATATTAAAAGGGTTCCGAGCATCTTTAGCTCAGAACCCTTTTTTATTGCGTAATAAAATAAACAATCATGGCCGAAGTGTCTTGCCCTCTCAAAGCATGAAAATGATGCCTTCCCCCCTTGACCCTCCTTTCCCAAAATGCGGAATTAATATTATTTGGATATTCTCTGTTGAATCGTAATTGCTTTTGACAATAAACCAGCATTTATTATACAATTAATCAATCAATGTCTGAATAGCCGGAAGATCATGAATGGTTTGACAGCTACATCACGGCAGGCTTTCCCCTTTCGCCCATAACTTAATGGCTGGCTTTTATCCTACCCTTGAAAAGGATTACTCAATGTGACGACTTCGAAACTGATGAACATGACGGATGCCATATCCCGATGGGTGGTGGATGGATCTTCCGTTGTGATCGGTACAACTCTGGAAACCGCCATTCCTTTTGCAGCAGGGCATGAGATCATGCGCCAGGGAAAGAAGAACCTGACCCTGATCGGGCCGATATCCGACATCCTGTTCGATCAATTGATCGGCGCCGGTTGCGTGCAGCGGGTCCGGGCTGCGTGGGTGGGCAATGTGATCACCGGCGTGGGGTATAATTTCCGCCGTGCCGTGGAACGACGGCAAATAGAAGTTGAAGATCATTCAAATCTGACCATTTCGTTGGCCCTTCAGGCCGGTGCCATGGGCGTGTCCTTCCTGCCGACCCGGACAGCCCTTGGCAGCGATCTGTTTGCGACCAATACCGCGTTAAAGTCCATTACATGCCCGTTTACCGGTCAAATACACGCCGCGGTCGCGGCCATTGTTCCGGATGTCGCCATTGTCCACGTTCAAAGAGCGGATGCTTTTGGCAATGCCCATGCCTGGGGCAACATGGGAATCACCCGCGAGGCATGTCTGGCAAGCAAGCATGTGATTGTAACCGCCGAAGAAATCGTATCCACCGAGTTGATCACCCGTGATCCCAATCGTATTTTGACGCCCGGATTCAAGGTCAGCGCCGTAGTCCATGCGCCCTGGGGAGCCCATCCCTCACCCATGCCCGGATATTATAACCGGGATCACAAGGTCTTTATAGAATACCAGACTCAAAGCCGGACTCCAGAGCTGTTTTCCCTGTGGATGAATCAGTGGATTGGCGTCATTTCATCGATTCATCACTATGTCGAAACGCTGGGGGATGGGCATCTGGCAAGTTTATCGATAACTCACCACGATTATTCGGAGCCAGTCGATTATGGATACTGATCCGGTTTACACACAATCCGAGCTGATGGTCGCCGCAGCGTCCCGTGAAATTGCCGATGGGGAAATTGTTTTCGTCGGCATGAGGCTGCCGCTTCTGGGCTTTCTGGTGGCCAAAAGCCTTCTGGCCCCGAATGCCGTTGGCGTTTACGAACTGGGCATCATTCGCGACACAGTCGCTCCGGAGCCCATCCTGACGATGGGTGACCTGCCGAATCTCTATCGGTCCCAGTGGCTGGCTGATACCCGGGATACGATGTCGCTGCTCCAGCAGGGGCTTGTGGATGTCAGTTTCATCGGCGGTGCCCAGGTGGACCGGTTCGGTAACTTGAACACGACGCTCACTGGCAGTTCAACAGCCATCACAACACGGCTTCCTGGAAGCGGGGGCGCTTGCGATCTGGCCTGTCTGGCGCACCGTCATATCATCATCATGGCTCACGAGAAGCGCCGGTTTGTACCCAGGGTGGATTATATCACCTCCCCCGGATACGGGGATGGCAAGGGCTGGCGCGAGTCGGTCGGCCTGGTTCGCGGCGGACCGTCGGCAGTCATCACCACGCTGGGGATATTTTCCTTCGATCCGCTAACCTGCGAAATGGTGTTGACCTCGGTGCATCCCGGCGTCACGGTTGAAATGGTAAAAGAACAAACCGGCTGGCCGGTTCGCATTTCAGCGGAGCTGTCCCGGACGCCCCCCCCTTCCCTGCAGGAGCTTTCCGCCCTGCGCCGGTTTGACCCGGATCGATACTGGACGGGTAAATAAACCATGCAAATGATCCCTGACCCTGAAATCAAAAGGTATCGCTGGATCATCTTCTGGGTCCTGGCCTTCGGCTACATCCTGGTGTATTTTCACAGGCTCTGTCCGGCCGTGGTTGCCGTGGATATGATGAAAGACCTTAAGACCGGGGGAAGCCTTACCGGCCTGTTATCCGCCGCATATTTCTACGCATATGCGGCCATGCAGCTTCCGGCTGGACTCCTGTCCGATTCCTGGGGCCCCCGAAACACGATCACGGTTTTTTTTCTCGTGGCTTTTGTCGGCTCCGTTCTGCTGGGCTTTGCCTCCACTGCCGCAATGGCCATTGCCGGCAGGCTGCTGGTCGGAGTCGGGGTGGCCATGCTCTTTGTGCCGACCATGAAGATCCTGTCTGAATGGTTCACGCCCGTTGAGTTTGCGCCCATGACCGGGATTCTGATGGCCATGGGCGGAATCGGGTCCCTGTCGGCTGCAACGCCGCTGGTTTTGCTCTCCGGAGCGATCGGGTGGCGGATGTCCTTTGTGGTCGTGGGGGGGCTCACCCTGATTCTGTCCCTGCTGGTGTGGGTATTTGTCCGGGACTGCCCCGAGGACATGGGCTGTGTGTCCCTGAATGCTTCTGCAAAAGCGTCATCCTCTGCTATCGGTCTGATGGCAGGCGTCCGCACGGTCGTTTCCTGCCCGCATTTCTGGCCTCTGGCCATCTGGTTTTTTTTCGATTGCGCTGTGTTTTTTACTTTCGGCGGACTGTGGGGCGGGCCGTATTTCACGCAGATTTACCATTTGTCAAAAGCTCAGTCCGGCTATATCCTGTCGATGCTGGCTGTCGGCCTTGTCATCGGCAGCCCCCTTCACAGCTATCTATCCAACCGGGTATTTCGCGCCCGAAAACCTGTTCTTCTGATCTCCACATTCATTGTTCTGGCGATTACCGCAATACTGTCCTTTAACGTCGATCGTATCCCCGTTTATGGGTTATATCTGATATGTCTGGGACTGGGAATGTTTGCCAGCGCCATTGTGGTCATCGGATTCACGACGACCAAGGAGTTGTTTCCGGTGCAGATCGCCGGAACCGCCACCGGCCTGGTCAACCTGTTCCCGTTTGCAGGCGGGGCCATATTTCAGCCGTTTACCGGCTATTTGCTGGAGAGATCGGGAAGTGTGAACGGGGCTTTTACACTGGCCGGATATCAGCAGATGTTCAATGCACTGTTGATCAGCGCTGCCATTGCGATGCTGGCCTGCTGCTTTATCAGGGAAACTTTCCCAGTCGCTGCAGTCAGCTCTTCCGTGTCCTGAACCGGGTCAGTGACAGCAGGTGGGAATGGCCGTCCATGCCGTTTAATACCGGATCTGGGGAAATTATGCTTGACAAAGAAATTAATAGCTGCAATATAGCTTATAAATATTCTTTGGCAAATGAATCTAATTTATTAACTTGGGATCAGATAAATATCAAAGGAGGCAAGCATGACAGGTAAAAAATTGACAACCGTAACAATTTTGGGTGTACTCAGTCTGTTTTTGATGGTCAGTTTCGCGACAGCCGCGGGTCCGCCCCTGGATCAATGGAAGCCTGCCTTTGATCCTTCAACAGCCAAGTATAAAGCCACATTTTCAAATGTTTCGCATCCGGCGATTCGCGGGGTATATTTCGGGTTTGCCCTGCGGGATGAGTTGTGGAAACGCACCAATGGCCAGATTTTCATCGATTACAAACCTTTTTCGATGCTGGGCGGCGAAGTCGAGGTGTTAAATCAGCTCCAGATGGGCGCCCTTCAGGGAATGGGCGTCAGCTCCGTGGCGTCCACCAATCTGGGGCCCCGGTTCGGTGTGGTGAATCTTCCCTTTCTGATCGACTCTTTTGACAAGCTCGATAAATTTGTAGCCAATGAAAAGCTCTTTGGTCATTTCATGAATGCCATGGATCATCAGGGCATCATGGGCCTGGATATCACCGGATACGGCAATTACGGCTGGGCCACGATGACGCCGGTCAAGACCATCGCGGACGGCAAGAAGATCAAAATACGGATTGCCGAGGCGGCTGTGAATCAGCTTCTTTACAAGGCCTGGGGGTTCAACCCCGTGGTCATGCCCTGGCCGGATGTCTCCATTGCCCTGAAACAGGGGGTGATTGAAGGATTGGATCACACGCCCATGGTGTGCAACATCACCAAAAAATTTGAAGATGCCAAATTTTTTACCCAGATAAATTACGCCCAGGGTCTGTTTATCTGGGTCGTGAACAAGGCGTGGTTCAACGCCCTTCCGGCTGGTCTGCAGAAGATTTTCAAGGAAACCGCAAAAGAAATAGCTGCAAAGATCCGGCAGGAAACCCGCCAGCAGGAAATAGACGAGATTGAAAAAGCCAAGGCCGCCGGCATTCAGTTCTTCAAGCTTTCGGACGATGAAATGAAGATTCTGGACAAGCAAGGTGATGTTGCCCATCAACAGTATGCAGCGGAAATCAACAAGCTGTATGACGGCGATAAATACCGCCCGGCAAATTATCTGAAAGAAGTACAGGATTTCCTGGGATATACGCCCTGATTAAAGCAGGCTGAAGATATTAAGACTGAAGGAAAAACAGCCTCTTGAGTTATTGTCTGAACATTCAATCCGATAGTCTTCAGTCTTCTGCCAGACGTTGGTTTTGTTCCGGAAATTGCCAGAAATGTCCGGAACAGACCCGTCTTTCATTTCATCAAACGATCAAGGAAAAGATTCATGTTGAAACAGATAGTGAATACCGTGGATAAAGGCTTGACATTATTTGAAGACTGGACCCTGTTTCTGACGGTAATGGCGGCGCTTTTAGCCTTATTCGCCAATGTGGTTTTGCGGTATGGCTTCAATTACACCCTGGCCTGGTCTGAAGAACTTGTCAAAATTGTGATCATCTATACGACTTTTATCGGTTGCAGCGCCTCGATCAAAAACCGGTCCATCATCAAGGTGGACGTATTGCTGCAGCTTGTTCCCAAAACCCGGCTCCCCCTGATTGTTTTCAGCCATCTGGCGATCATTGTTTTCTCGCTGGTCATGCTGGTCTACGGGTGGAAGATGGCCGCTCAGCAGGCAACCACCGGCCAGTCAACCATCATCATGCTGATTCCGATGGTTTATCTTTACGCCTTGATGCCGCTGATGGGGGGCTTGATGCTGATACGAACCCTTCAGGTGCTGTATCAGGATATTGTCGCGGAAATGGCCCCAAAAACAAAAGTGTGAAATCAACAGAAAACTGAATGATTCGATTTCGGCTTTCTGCTTTTACCGACTGAAATGGAGATATCTGGTTTATGGAATGGAGCTATATAATTCCCCTGTTGATTCTGCTGGGTACCATGGCCACTTTTATTCCCGTGTTCATGTGCCTGTTCTACACTTCTTTGCTTTGTGTTCTGGCGTTTACCGATTACCCCATCATCCTGCTGGTTCAGAGTATTTTTAAAAGCATGGACAATTTCGCCCTGGTCGTGGTGCTGTTTTTTGTTCTCTGCGGCAATATCATGACCACCGGCACCATCGTTCAAAAACTGATCAAGTTCACCAATGTGCTGGTAAGCTGGTTGCCCGGCGGACTGGGGATGGCCGGCGTCATTGCCTGCGCCATATTCGGGGCGATTTCCGGCTCAACCGTTGCAACGGTCGTGGCCCTGGGCGGGTTTATGATTCCGGCGCTGCTGTCCAATGGATATCCGGAAAAGTATAGCGTCGGGCTCATGACGACTGCCGGAAATCTGGGCGTGATCATTCCACCCAGCATCGGCATGATTCTCTTCAGTATGATCAGCAACTGCTCGCTGCAGGGGCTGTTTCTGACCGGATTTGTTCCCGGCGTCATGATTACGGTTGTTACCTGTATCTATACTTATTTTGTCTTCTGGAAAGACAAGACGATTGTCCGGATGCCGGTGCCGAAGCTCGATGACATCTGGGTCACATTCAAGGATTGTTTCTGGGCGCTGATGCTGCCCGTGGTGATTTTTGTCGGCATTTACACCGGGATATTCACCGCTAACGAGGCTGCGGTCATTTCATGCGTTTATGCGTTTATTGTGGAACTCTTTATCCATAAATCCATGAAATTCGAGCAGGTGAAAAAAGTGGTTGTGGGGTCTGCTATCACATCCGCTTCTCTTTTAATCATCGTGGGCGGCGCCACCTGTTTCGGCCGGTACCTGACCCTGGAGTCCATTCCGGCGAAAATCACCGAAGCCGTGACAGCCGGCATTCATTCGCCGATGATCTTTCTTCTGGTGATCAATCTGGTTCTTCTGGTGGTCGGCATGCTGATGGACATCATCTCCGCCACGCTGATCATCGGTCCGATCTGTATTCCGCTGCTGATTGCTTTTGGCATCGATCCCATCCACTTCGGGCTGATCATGACGGTCAACCTGGCCATCGGATACTGCACGCCGCCGGTGGGGGTCAGCCTCTATATCGCGGGAGCCATCGCCAAGCGCGATATTGTGTTTGTCACCAAATCGGCGTTTCCGTTTCTCATCATTCAGATTTCAATCCTGTTCCTGATCACCTTTTTTCCGGAACTGATCATGTGGCTGCCCAGGCTCTTCGGTTTTGAAACCGGCGTGGCGAGTGTCGGCGGCGGCAACTGATTCCGAGGCCGGATAGTAAAAACTGAAGCCATTTTGCTGGTTTCCAAGTTCTATCTTGGGAACCAGCAAAATGGAACTGAACCCGATGTATGGCGCCATTCAAATGGATAGCCCCTGTTTTTATAATTGAGGAGATTGCAGCAATGGGAGATTCTAAATCTTATATCAAAGGCAAGCATATTCTGGCGGTTGATGATGAAGAAGATGTCCTGGAAACCATCGAAGATATTCTGGAAGGGGCGGTCGTGGATCGCGCTATGAACTATGATACCGCTTCCCGAAAAATCCGGGAACATGTCTATGATCTGGCCATACTGGATATCATGGGGGTGAACGGGTTGCAACTTCTTGAGGAAACAGTAGCCAAAGGAATCCCCACGGTCATGCTGACCGCACATGCCGTCAATCCGGAAACCCTGATGACTTCCATCCGCAAAGGGGCCATTTCCTATCTTCCCAAGGAAATGTTGTCGGAACTGGACACCCTGCTGAACGAACTTCTGGATGCCAGAGCTCAGGGACAGCCGCCCTGGCGCCTCTTGTTCGATAAGCTCGGGAAATACTTTGATGAAAGGTTCGGTAAAGACTGGAAAGAAAAGGACATGGCGTTCTGGTCCGATTTCAGCCGCACCTACCAGATCGGCAAAGGAATTCAGGAAAGGTTGCAGCATGACCCCACGATTCAGGGAAAAGGAATATAGAAACATCAGCGCTTTACTTTCGAATCCTTCTGCATCGGCGCTTCATGGATGGGGTTTGTCCGTAAAGTGCTCAGGTACGCTATAGGAAATGATCGAGCCGATCAACGCCCCAAGCAGCAAAAAGGGAGCAAATATGCTGCCTGGGGCGTCTGTACCGTTTGCTCCCCCCCCCTTCTTAATTCATCGGCTTTCCCGCTCCTCCACCTTTGCCCCTGCCAATGCGCCTTTCGGCAAGGTCAGTTCGGCTTCATATCCGCCGTATTTTAAAGTGGTCATTTCATCTTCGATATCTATTTTTTTGCCGTTCTAAAAAAACTGGAGGCTCACCGCTTTCAGCGGTTTCCCCTGGTCATTGGTAATGATTCCGGACACTACCAGGATATCGGACGGGTTGCTGCCGGTGCCACCTCCGAACAAGAGTCAACTCGCCCATCGCCAAAATTTGCAACAAATCGTTTGAGTTACGCACCTTTCAATATGAATTGCGTCACTCCTTTTGGCTCACAGATCGTTATTGCGCCATTCTATTGGCGCAATAATTGACATATTGCGCCAATAAGAGTATCTTTATGCTTATCAATATGAACGATTTATGTAAATGTCTTGAGGGATAGAAGTCATGCCAAAGAAGATAACCGCTGAAACGGATGTTCGCATTTTTGAGGAAATAGGCCGCCACGCTGAAGGGATTGGCATGGACTCCCTCCACGCATATGTTGAGGACGCCATCAGTCGGCGAAGCTTACAGCGCCGCCTATCCCAGTTCGTAGCTGAGAGGAGAATCGTCAGGGAAGGAAAACAACGAGGGGTGCGTTACCGACCTGCGCCGATCACCGGAGAGTTCAGCATAGTTATGCCTGTTGCTTTGTTTGAAGCTGCCGGAGAAGTTTATATCCCCATTTCACCCGAAGGAAAAGAGATCAGGGACCACATCCGACAGCCGCGCCAGATGCGGACACCAGTCGGCTATAACCAGAGCTTTCTGGAAACATACTATCCCAACGAAACCTCCTATCTGCCGGCTGAACTGCGTAGCCAGCTCCACACCCTTGGCACACCTCCCGATGGCAATCGGACTGCCGGCACCTTTGCCCGCGACATCATGAACCGGCTGTTGATCGATCTATCTTGGGCGTCTTCACGACTCGAAGGAAACACTTACAGCCGAATCGATACCGAGCGCCTGATCGTGTTTGGTCAGGCCGCCGAAGGGAAGGACGCACTGGAAACCCAGATGATCCTTAACCACAAGGCCGCCATAGAGCTGCTGGTGAATGAAGTGGATCTTGTTGACTTTACCCCCTACACCATTTTTAGTTTACATGCGGTTCTCTCCGATGGGCTTCTGGCTGATCGGAGTGCCTGTGGCCGAATCCGCCATCGGCCGGTGGAAATCGGAGGTAGCGTCTATATGCCGATCGCCATGCCGCAACGGCTTGATGAACTGTTCAGGATTATCCTCTCGATGGCACAAGAGATTCGCGATCCTTTTGAGCAGTCTTTTTTCGCGATGGTCCATCTCCCCTACCTGCAACCTTTCGAGGATGTGAACAAGCGCGTCTCCCGGCTCGCCGCCAACATCCCCTTGATTCGGCACAACCTCTGTCCGCTCTCTTTTATCGACGTTCCGGAACGTGCCTATATTGATGCAATGCTGGGGGTGTATGAACAGAACCGGATAGAGCTGCTGCGCGATGTCTTCACCTGGGCCTATGAACGCTCCTGTCAGCAGTATCTGGCGGTACGCAGGGAACTAGTGCCGCCGGATACTTTCCGTTTGCGATACCGGCAGACGCTCAGCGAGACAATAAAGGCAATTATTCTGCAACAGCAAGCTCCCACTAAAAAGACGGTGATGGCAGCTATTTCTTTGTCAGTGCCCGAAGAGGATCACGACAAGTTCGTTAAGCTTGTACTGGAAGAGTTTGAAAACTTGCACGAGGGGAATGCAATACGCTTTGGCGTTCGCCCTCTGGAGTTTGCGGCGTGGCAAGAGAGAATCAAGTAGCAAGAAGGCCCAAAGACATTTAAAACAGTTATCGTGACAATGTAGCCGTGAGGCAACTGAAACCGTTGTAAAACCGAAAGGGCAAAAATATGCGGCACAAAAAAATGATTCCATACGGGCGACTTTCCCGTCGAAAGCAGCGTGATAATTTTATCAGGCTGCGGCAAAAGATACGCAATGACGCTTCAGTTTATGGCGGCCAGTTTACAAGTCCCCATGTTCTCAATGAACCGGGACGTCCCGCTCTGTACAATCAATGGGCAGATGCATACTTCCTCGGCAGTGACGGGCTGACCATCTGGAATGCCACCATCGTCACAGCCGTTCGAGCATTCTGGGATGTTGTCGAAGAGATGGCCCATTCACGAGCGTGGGAGATGCTAACTCCTGAAGAACAATCAGCAGAAGCGGAAATGAAATTTGAACCAATTTGGTCAAATGGCCAACGTATGTATCGAATGGCAGAAAAGCCAAAACTGATCTACGAAAAATATGGCGGGCTCACTTATAACGCGTATCAAGACAAACTGACTGAAGAAATCATTCTGCACGAACCGCCAGAAATATTTGAATCATTTACGACAGACCGCTCCTACCGCTATGGTATTGGACTGAATATGGTCATTGATGTTGACGAAATTAATCAGGCAAAAATTGAGGAAGCGATTCGTCGATTCCGCGAGGCGGGGGAAACCGATTGGTTGGCGGCCAAACCGGTTTTGCGAAGTGAACTGCCCATGGAGAGCGCAAATTCAGCATTTAGCAAGATACGATGTATACCAAACGAGGTTGGTCTATGTGCCAGTTGATAGTGCCGTCCGAAGAATGGTGGGAAATGAGTAACAAGAAGGTGTATCTTTATGATAATGGTTTTGCGGCTGCCATGCAATACTCCTTTTCAGAGGACCGCGGCAAACGCCTGGAGAACGTTGTTTTCAGACACCTTCGGGCACGTACCGAAGATATTTTTTTGCCAGGAACGGCTGGGAATGTGACTTCGTTGTTTTTCCGCCTGGCCGTTCAGCGAAGCTCCTACAGGTAGCGGATCGGCTGGGCGGGGAACAACATCGGGCGGGAACTGAAAGGGCTGATTGCCGGAAGACAGTTCATCGGTGAAGCGGAAGGGTTGCTACTGGTTGATTCCATTGAGCCGGGATTGGTTATCCCACGGTGGATTCGTGTCCTGACTGTTCAGCAATGGTTGTTGGAGTCCCAATTCACATAGCGAACATCCGACTCATCCCCTGAGGGCGCTGATCAAAAGAAGGGGAGCAAACGACACCAGGATGACGATCAGCATCATGTTTCGCATCAAGGCCCGGTAATAGGGTTGAATTTCCATCTGCTCCCCTTCCTTATTTCAGCGGATAACCGTCACTTCGGCACCGGTTTGTTTTTTCAGTTGTTCCAGATGATCTTCGACGCTCCCATCAAAAAGGGCTTTTTCGAAAAAAGTCCGGGGTTCATGACCCAGCACCAGAAGATCGGCTTTTTCCTCCTGAACCACCTGTATCAACACATCCAGAACGAACCCTTTTCTGAGGATTTTCCTGGCCGTAACGCCCTGGGTTTTGGCGAGTTCTTCGGCAAAATCCAGGAACTGCTCCCCCAAGCGATCCAGCGAATCCGCAACCGCTCCGGAGGTGATGAAACCGCTGCCCCGTTTTAAAAAAGATACATCCACCACATAGACGTAAACCAATCCGGCCTGAGATTTACTGGCCATAATTGCAGCTTCGAGCGCCGCTTTCTGGGAATGCAGGGATCCTGTCACTCCGCATACGATCGTTGTGTAACCCATATTGACTCCTATGTTTTTGGTTATGACAGCTCAGGCGGGATCTATCTTCAATGCGCCTGAACCGTATTTTTTTTAAATTTCCACCAGCAGCAACCATCCGGAACACAGGATGATGGTGATGATCATCGGAATAAAGGCCGCCTTCAGGTAAGCCATGAAGGAGATGGGATAGCCGGCCCGCTCTGCCATGCCCACGGTGACTACATTGGCGCTTGCCCCGATCATGGTGCCATTGCCTCCAAGGCATGCGCCCAACGCCAGCGCCCACCACAATACGCCGCCCTGTGCGCCGGGGATGACAGTTGTCAGATAGCCAACGATCGGCAGCATGGTGGCGGTGAACGGGATGTTGTCGATGATGGCGGAGGCCAGAGCGGACACCCACAGGATCATGAGAATGGCCACCACGAGGTTGCCTTTGGAGATATCCTTGACCCATCCGGCGATGATCTGGATCAGGCCGGTTTCTTCAGCCCCGGCAACGACCATGAAGAGCATGATGAAAAAAATCAGTGTGGGCCACTCGATTTCTTTTTCAAGCATTTCGACGATATCCACCTTACTGATCACCACCAATATGGCCGCTCCGATCATGGCTGCGATGCTGGGCTCCATGTGCAGTACGCCGTGAATGATGAAAAGAAAAATGACTATCCCAAGAATGGTCCCGCATTGTATCAAAAGGCTCTTGTTGGTGATTTTGTATTCATTCCGAAGCTTTTCGATCATCTTTCCCACGTCTCCCACCTGGGCCTTCAGGTAGTCTTTTTTATACCAGTACAGGAAATAGACGATCGTAATAGCAAGGCCAATTACATTGACCAGGGACAGATTCATAATAAAATCGACGAACGACAGTTTGGCATAGGATCCGATCATGATGTTGGGCGGATCTCCGATCAGAGTGGCGGTGCCGCCGACGTTGGAGGCAAAAACCTCGGGCATCAGCAGGGAAATCGGGTTGATCTTTAAGGTCAGCGCGATTTCGATGGTTACCGGAATGATCAGGAGCATGGTTGTCACATTGTCGAGAAATGCCGATGTCACGGCGGTGACAAACATGAGGATGGCTGCCAAAACAAAAACGTTGCCTTTAGCCATCTGATAGGATTTATAAGCCATCCATTGGAAAACCCCGGTTTTTTTCATGACCCCGACGATGATCATCATGGCCATCAGGAGAAAAATCACGTTCATGTCAATGGCGTGTATGGCTTCTTCATAAGTCAGGATAACAAAATTCGGGTTGAACGATCCCGCAGTGTAGGTAATGGTGAGAAGAACCGAAGCGCCCAGAAAAGCCGCAAGGGTCCGGTGCATAAGCTCGAATGCGATGAGCGCATAAACTGCAACCAAAACGAGGCTGGCGATCCAGAAAGCGGGGGTGATGATACGGATCATGGTAAAGTTGTGATGGGCCAGGTAGTAACCTATACCGTTTACATCGTCTTTTTCCTGAACGATGTGTTCCAGAACAATATGTCCCGAGCTTTTGAAGGAAGGCTTTTCCGCATCCATCTCCACCCTTGCTCCGGTCAGCGCGCCCTTGGAAAAAGTCAGCTCGGCCTCATATCCGCCGGATTTTGAAGTGGTCACTTCCTTTTCGATATCAATCTTTTTGCCATTTAAAAAAAACTGGAGACTCACTTCTTTCAGCGGTTTTCCCTGGTCGTTGGTAATGGTTCCGGACACCACCAGGATATCGGACGGGCTGCTGCTGCCCTGCGCCGGGGCCATGGGGGCGATCCCCATGGCTATCAGCCAGAGCAGGAGCGTCCCAAAAATCAATTTGCTTTTTGTCATCGGAAAATTATCCTTTCTCTAATTCAATGGAATTATATTGATCCATTTCAGTCGGCAAAAAACAGAAAGCCAAGAACCGTTTCATTTCTGTTGATTCCAACCCTTTAATTTGTTGGCCTTTTCTGCGGCAATATCCTGATACAGCACCTGAAGGGTTCGTATCAGCGTCAATCCGCCCATCAGCGGTATCAATGCGTAAAGGCAGACCATCGGAATCTGCATAATGATGGTTGTCTGGCCGGTACTTGCCTGCTGAATGGCCATCTTCCACCCGTAAACCAGCATGAGCAGCGAAAATACGATGGTCGCCAGATTGCTGAAAACAGTCAAAGGGAATCGGGTTTTGGGAAAGAATTGAAGCAACACGTCCACCTTGATCATGGACTTGTTTTTGACCGAGACGCTTAAACCGATAAAAGTCGTATAGATGAGCACCAGTTTTATGTATTCTTCAGACCAAGCCAGGGTGTAATTGAAGCCATATCGCAGAACTACATTGGCAAATAAAGCCAATAGCCCTGTCATAACCATCAGGAAAATGCTCCATTCTTCAAATAACGTCAGACCTTTATCCACAGTATTCATTATCCGTTTCATCATGAGTTTTGTCCTTTCAATTTCCATTTACATAAAACTGATTTAGCGCAACACGTCTTTCGTTGTACTTCTTTGAACACTGTCCCAAATAAAAAGGCCGCTAAACACGAATCCATCGTGATAGCGGCCCGACCATCATTACTCCCTCTGAGAAGATTATGTTCTCAGACCCGAAGAATATTTAAATTTTGTCCGTTGAATAAGAAGGCGCAGTCAGCGCACAAAAAATTTCTCAAACATATAATCTATTTTCTTTCATTTTCCATTTGCATAAAACTGATTTAGAGCCACACAGCTTTCTTTGGACTTCTTTAACACTGTCCCAAACAAAAAAGCCGCTAAACACGAATCCATCGTGATAGCGGCCCGACCATCATTACTCCCTCTGAGAACACAATGTCCTCAGACCCGAAGAAAACTCATAAATTTTTTTTAAATTAACATAGCCACCCTGTTTGTCAACTCAAAACATCAAGCTTCAAGTTCTTGGTCAATTTCGCTGTGTTTTATCTATGAGGATGGGAACGGGCGGCAATCTTCTCCTCCTGGTTTCGGGTTTCACTGTGCCTCCCGGTTACAGGCCTTACAGATGATATCGATCAGATCGTCGAGATCGCATGGTTTGGTGAGATAATCAAAGGCCCCGAATCTGACGCCTTCCCGTGCGGCAGTCTCTGATCCGTGACCGGTCAGCATGATGACCGGCATTGCGGGGTCCATTTTTTTAAATATCTTCAAAACCTCAATGCCATCCATATCCTCCATTTTAAGATCCAGGACAGCGCAATCGAAGCGATGGCCACGAAGGGTCTGAATGGCCTCGTTCCCGTTGGTGGCGGTGATCGTATCGATGTTTCTTTTGGCCATTCGCTTGGCGAGCACGCTGACATAGCAGGCTTCATCATCCACAAGAAGCAGCTTGATCGGATTGTCTTGACCATTTTCTTTGTCAGGCATCATCTGTCCCTCTTATTGATCATAGAGTTAATGCTCATGGGCATGGCTGGCCCCAAGTATGAAAATGATAACTTACCCAAATTCCCCCTGGCCCCTGCCTTAAGGGGCGAGTAACGTGGATCGAGGGGCGAGTTCCTTTTTCTCGCCCTAACCCCTCGACCCTGCTTTTTCCCAAGGGGGGGCATTTCATACCCCGTGTCGCAGTGCAATCTCCTGAATTCGCGCCTGGGCAATCTTTTCATTATGCTTGTCTTTCTTGGCCCTGGCTTCCTGGACCTTCTGCATAAGCATCTCGATATCACAGGGTTTCATGAGATAGTCAAATGCCCCCAGTTTCATGCCTTCAATTCCGGTTTCAATGGTGGCATGACCGGTCAGCATGATCACCTCGGTCAGGGGATGGACCTTCTTGATTTCTTTCAGGGTTTCAATGCCATCCATTCCCGGCATCTTGACGTCAAGGACTACCACATCCACATGGTCCTCCTTGTCGAGTTTTGTCAATGCTTCCGGCCCACTGTGCGCCGAAATAACGGTAAGATCCCGCTTGGCCAGCCTTTTGGTCATGGTTTCCACAAAAGGAACTTCATCATCCACTAACATGACAACAGTTTTCATTCGGAACTCTCCTGTATTTAAATTCATTATTGATGACTTTGGTTTTCGCTTTTTGGCGCCGGCAGATGAACGTGAAAAGTGGTGCCCATTCCCACGCTGCTGTTAAGGGTGATATCGCCGCCCATTTTCTTGATAATTCCGTAACAGATGGAAAGCCCCAATCCCGTTCCCTTGCCGACCGGTTTGGTGGTAAAAAAAGGGTCGAAAATGCGATTCATCATCGCTTGCGGAATCCCCTGTCCGTTATCGGCCACATCGATTGTCACAAACTCGCCGTTGCGCCTGCTGGTGATCTCGATGCTTCCGCCTCCGGATCCAATGGCGTCGATGGCGTTATTGATGAGATTCAGCAACACCTGCTGCATTTCCGAAGGCGATGCCCCCACCTTCGGCAGATCCAGATCCAGATGCGTGATGATTTTGACGTTGCTGTATTTGGCTCCCTGTCCCGAGATGCTGACGATTTCCTCGATAATATCGTTGATCAGCACTTCGCGCACCCTGGAATCGGTTTTTCTGGCAAAACTGAGCAATTTGTGCGTGATTTCCTTGCATCTTGTGCCCTGGGTTCTAATCTGATTCAGTGCCCGGCGGAATTCTTCCATATTCTGGCACTTCCCAAGGTCTTCTTCATTCAGCAGGTCGCCGATCCATCCGGCTTCCTCAACCATGATGGCAATAGGATTGTTGATTTCATGGGCAATGCCCGAAGCAAGTTCTCCCACGGACGCCAGCTTTCCGGCTTCGATCACTTGTTCGTTCATCATCTCCTTGCCCTGATCGGCGTTTTTAATATATTTGACCATTTTCCTGGAAAGCAGAAATGCCATGACGATGATACCGATGCCGCCGATAACCAGGATGATGATGGACAGATTCCGGGTTTGATTGAGATCGGAAAAAGCGTCTGCATCTTCCTGCTGGTAAACCAGGATCCATTCCTCATCTTTCAGCGGCGTTGTCAGGTATATCAGATCCCTGCCAGCATAGTTGACCTTGCCCACAGATATCCCCCTGTCTCCATGGGTTTTTTTCTGGACAGTGTCGAACCCGATGTCGTCGGTTTCGACGGGTTTGTTCACCCCTGTTTCGGCATTGAACTGTTGATTTCCGAGAAATTTCTGCTGAAATTCCAGGATCAACTTGGGTCCCAGGCGGGGTTTGGTCTGGAATTCCCCGGCTTTGTTGATGATGAAAGCAGAACCGGTTTCCCCGATGTGCACGCTTTCCACCAACGCGTTGAATACCTCGAAATCGATTGTAGCACGTAGAATCCAGTCTTTCCCTTCATGTTTCTGTTTGACCGTGATGATAAAATGGGGTTGCCTGCGAAGGCCCAGAAACACGTCGCTGATGTAATAATTCTGCTTGATGGCTTTTTTGAACCATTCCGTCTGGCCATAATCGGCTTTTTCAAGTTTGAAGGCCCCGGCATAGGCGACCTGGACTCCCCGGTCATCCACCACTCCCAGATCGACAAACACTCCCCCATAGGATTTTTGCAGGATGGCCAGTTTCTGGTCCAGAAACGTTTCGTTTTTAACTTGGTCGTAAGAGACCGAGTTGGCCAGGTTCAGTACGTAGGCTAGTTTGTCATTTAGAAACATCGTAATGCCCTGCTGGTGTTTTTGAACCACCTCCATCAGGTGTGCGATCACTTTTTCACGGTATGAGGTTTCAAACCGGTATCCGTTGAGGGCGCTGATCAAAAGAAGGGGAGCGAACGACACCAGGATGACGATCGTCATCATGTTTCGCATCAGTGCCCGGTAATAGGGTTGAATTTCCATTTGCTCCCCCTTTGCGTGATTCAGCGGATAACCGTCACTTCGGCACCGGTTTGTTTTTTCAGTTGTTCCAGATGATCTTCGACGCTTCCATCGAAAAGGGCTTTTTCGAAAAAAGTCCGGGGTTCATGACCCAGCACCAGAAGATCGGCTTTTTCCTCCTGAACCACCTGTATCAACACATCCAGAACCAACCCTTTTCTGAGGATTTTCCTGGCCGTAACGCCCTGGGTTTTGGCGAGTTCTTCGGCAAAATCCAGGAACTGCTCTCCCAAGCGGTCCAGCGAATCCGCTACCGCTCCGGAGGTGATGAAACCGCTGCCCCGTTTTAAAAAAGATACATCTACCACATAAACGTAAATCAGCCCGGCCTGAGCTTTACTGGCCATAATTGCAGCTTCGAGCGCCGCTTTCTGGGAATGCAGGGACCCTGTCACTCCACATATGATCGTTGTGTAACCCATATTGACTCCTCTTATTGACTCCTCTTTTATTATGATGGCTTAGGAATTGTCTGCCTTCAGAACGTCCAAGCCGTATCGTCTTTTTACATTTCCACAAGCAGCAACCATCCGGAACACATAATGATGGTGATGATCATTGGGATAAAGGCCGCCTTCAGGTAAGCCATGAAGGAGATGGGATAGCCGGCCCGCTCGGCCATGCCCACGGTGACCACATTGGCGCTGGCCCCGATCATGGTGCCGTTTCCGCCCAGGCAAGCTCCCAGGGACAGAGCCCACCACAACACCCCGCTCTGGGCTCCGGGGATGACAGTTGTCAGATATCCCACTATCGGCAGCATGGTAGCGGTGAACGGAATGTTGTCGATTATGGCGGACGCCAGGGCAGACACCCACAGAATCATGAGAATGGCCACCACGAGATTGCCTTGGGACATATCCTTGACCCAGCCGGCGATGATCTGAATGAGGCCGGCTTCCTCGGCTCCGGCAACGACCATGAAGAGCATGATGAAAAATATCAGAGTGGGCCACTCGATTTCTTTTTCAAGCATTTCGACGATATCCACCTTGCTGATCACCATCAAGATTGCCGCTCCGATCATGGCCGCGATGCTGGGTTCCATGTGCAGCATGCCGTGAACGATGAAAAGGAAGATAACGATTCCCAGAATAATTCCGCCCTGGATCAAAAGCCCCTTGTTGGTGATCTTGTATTCTTCCCGGAGTTTTTCGATCATCTTTCCCACGTCACCCACGTGGGCCTTCATGTAGTCTTTTTTATACCAGTACAGGAAATAGACAATGACAACAATCAGGCAAATAAAATTAATTACCGACAAATGCCTTGCAAAGTCAACAAAAGACAGTTTGGCGTAGGATCCGATCATGATGTTGGGCGGGTCGCCGATCAGGGTGGCGGTACCGCCGACGTTGGAGGCAAAAGCCTCTGGCAGCAGCAGGGAAACCGGATTGATCTTTAATGTCAGCGCGATTTCGATGGTCACCGGAATGATGAGGAGCATGGTCGTGACATTGTCCAGAAATGCCGATGTCACCGCGGTGACAAACATGAGAATCCCCGCCAGGACATAGACGTTGCCTTTGGCGATCTGATAGGATTTGTAGGCCATCCACTGGAAAACGCCGGTTTTTTTCATGACCCCGACGATGATCATCATGGCCATTAAAAGAAAGATCACGTTCATGTCGATGGCGTGCATGGCGTCTTCAAACGTCAGAATGACATAGTTCGGGTTGAACGTTCCCGCGGTGTAGGTGATGGTGAGAAGGACCGATGCGCCTAGAAAAGCCGCCAGGGTCCGGTGCATGAGTTCGAAAGCGATCAGCGCATAGACGGCAACCAAAACGAGGGTGGCAATCCAGAAAGCAGGGGTGATAACCCGGCTCAGGCTGAAATTATGATGGGCCAGGTAGTAGCCCACGCCGTTTACATCGTCTTTTTCCCGAACGATGTTCTCCAGAACAATATGTCCCGAGCTTTTGAAGGAAGGTTTTTCCGCATCCATCTCCACCCTTGCCCCGGTCAGCGCGCCCTTGGAAAAAGTCAGCTCAGCTTCATATCCGCCTGATTTTGAAGTGGTCACTTCCTCTTTGATATCTATCTTCTTGCCGTTTATAAAAAACTGGAGACTTACCTCTTTCAGTGCTTTTCCCTGGTCGTTGGTAACGGTACCGGAGACCACCAGAATATCGGACGGGCCGCTGCCGGCATGTGCCAGGGTCGTGGGGACGATCCCCACGGCTATCAGCCAGAGCAGGAGCGCGCCGGAGATCAGTTTAATTTTTGTCATTGGAAAAATCCTTTCTCATATTCTATGTCAAGTGAGACAGTGATAAATGCTGAGTGTTGAACGATTTTTCATCTTATTCCAATGTGCAATCAAGATAGCATTGTTGTGTGAATATCCGTAGGGGCGGGTTTTAAACCCGCCCCTACCATGGTGCCATCATGAACGCAACATGGTATTTGTTCATCTGGATTACTTTAGTAATACCGGCATACCCATGAGCGGCCAGATGAAGTAGCAGAAGAGCGCCAGCAAGGTCATGAGGATCGCACTGGGGATACAACCATAGAGAAAAAAATCCCCGGCGGTGAACTGTTTGCTCTCGTAAGCGATGGCATTGGGTGCTGCGCCGATCAGCAGGTTGAAGGGCATGCCGGCGGTTGCCAGGGAAGCGAAGAAAATGACGTGTGGCGCCACGCCCAAGTAGCCGGCAATTACCAGGGAGATGGGGAGCGCAATGGCAATGGCCGCGACGTTCATGATGAAATTGGTCAAACACAGAACCAGAAAGGCGATAGCCAGAACAAAGACCAGCCAGGGGGCTGTCTGAAACCAGGTCACCCAACTGACGGCCATCCATTCCGCGGCTTTGGTGTCGTAGAGGCAGTAACCGATGCTCATGGCGCCCCCGAACAGCAGAAGGATATTCCAGGGTATGGATTCCATTTCTTCCACGCCGAGAATCCTGGCAAGAAAGAAGGCCAAAACGGGCACTAGCATGATGGCTGCCCGGTCCATGTCCTTGAAAAAGGGGATGGGGGAGAAGGACTTGAGCATGAAGAGCCCCAGTACCACCGCAACCATGACCAGGACGAATATTTCCTTGATGTTCATGGGACCCAGTTCCTTGGCCAGACCGTTGACCCGTTCCCGCAACCCGTCAATACGGGCCTTCTCCGGTTTGAAGCAGAAGATCACGACAAGCCAGATGAGGAAGACCATGAGCGCGCCCAGGGGGAGCATGTACCAGGTGAGCTCGAAGAAGCCGATTTCCGTGCCTCCGGTAAATTTTTTGAACATGCCGGCGCCTGCAACGGCCCGGGCCGAGCCCAAGAAAGTGATGACCGAACCCGCGCCGGCAGTCCAGGCCATGCCGATAAACAGACCCTTTCCAAACCGGGTGGGCGTGTCGGATTCGCTGTAGAGGGAGTTGATGGCCATGAGCAGCGGGAACATAGCCGCGGCCACCGCGGTGTGGGCCATGAGCAGGGTCATGCCGGCAACAATGAGAAAGGTGCCGAGCAGGATAAAATTGGTGTTCTCACCCACAACCCCCAGCATCTTGTAGGCCATGCGCTTGGTCAGGCCCGAGTGAGCAAAGGCGAGCCCCATCACGACGGAACCGAAGATAAACCAGACAGAGGGATCGAAGAAATCCTTCAGGGCCGCATCCGCCGGCCGGATCGAAAAAACGACCTGAAAAAAACCGATGGCGATGGCGGTGGCGCCGATGGGCATCACCTCAAAAATCCACCATGTGGCCGCCATCAGAAATAGGCCTACGGCCATTCTGCCCTCAGATGGCAGCGGAAAGTGCTTGCCGACGGGATCCACCGCATCCGGCAAGTCGCTCATAAAGTAGAAGATGAAAAAAAAGACAAGCCCCAGAACAATAAAAAATATTCTTTTCCAGTCAATAACCAGCTTCTTGGACGTCCTGACGATTTCATCGGGGATATCGCGCAGACTCGCACCCACCGGTATGTTTCTGATTTCCTCAGCCATGGCAGCCAACTCCTTTCACTTATTGCATGGTGCAGATCATCCGCACTATGCTCATGGTGATCTCTGTTATAATTCTATCTGCAGGCGCTTTGGGTCATATACAAAAACCCCTTATCGCACCGGCAAAGCAATTTCCTGTTTAGATCGTGCAGGTTTTAACCTTGTCGCAAATTCCCTTGAATACGTCGCTCATTCTCAGGATTCCGGAGATGGTATCTCCTTTTTTGACGATCAGCGAATGATGACGGCCCATGACCAGTAGATGTATAGCCTCATCCAGCGATGCGTCTTCTTCGATATATTCCCCTGGCGTGGGTTTGCTCATGATGTCTTTGACCAATATCTCCGAGGCTTTGCGGCAGAGATCCTCCAGCGGCTTTCGCCAGAGACCGTAGTCTGCCATCATTGAGCGGATATATTCCGGGCTGAATCCAAAGCGCGATGTTTCGGTGATGTTTTCGATGGCCCGGTATTTGGGCTCGATTCCGGCGCTTACATCCCACTGGGTCAGCTTTCCCACCACCCGCCGGTTTTTATCGAGTACCAGAATGGCCCGGTGTTTTTCACGGCCTTGTTCCACCTTTTTCTGGGCTTCTTCCAGCGCCAGGATCGCCTCGTTCAGTGTGGCATCGTCCAAAACCGTCGCATACTCGGCAAGAGGCACCATCAATTCTTTTACTTTCGTCGATTGCATATTCCCCCTTATATCAGTCATATATCAGGCCCAACCCTTTCGGGCTAGTATCCGTTCGATTTCCGCCTGCCGGATGCGATTTTCCTGCTCTGACTTACGCTTGTAGGCAAGTACGATTTTTTCAACCAGGTCCTTGGTTTCCGTCGGCTTCAGGAGATAGTCAAAGGCGCCGATCTTCATGCCTTCCACGGCGGATTCCACGGTGGAATGGCCGGTGAGCATGATGACTTCCACCAGGGGGTTGAACGCCTTGATTTCACGAAGCACGGTCACTCCGTCTTTTGCGGGCATCTGGACATCCAGAAGTACGACATCCACATCTTTTTCCCGGACCAGCTTCATCGCTTCATCTCCCGAGTATGCTTTGGAGGTGGTAAAATCCCTGGCCTCCAGTCGCTCGGCAAGCACATCGATGAAATCCTTTTCGTCGTCTACCAGCAACACGCGTATCTTCATTCATTCATCTCCTTGATTTGTTGATGTTAAAACGGCTATTGTCTCGCAGTTGATTCCTGCGGTTTATCCTGAATGCCTGTCTTTTTTGCATTTTCTCTTTCAGATTTTCTCTGTCTGGCAGCCTTGATCCGCTCTATTAAATTTTTCATGTCAAAGGGAATGTGAAGGTCATCAAAAGCGCCCAGTTTCATGGCCTGGATGGAGGCTACGAGCGAGGGGCCTTCGGCGGGTGTCATGAGAATTACTTCTGTGAGGGGTTTCATTTCCTTGATGGCCTTCAGCAGCATCAACCCCCCCTGTTTAAATTCCCGCATGCCCAGTAGCACCACATCTATGACTTTGCGCTGAAGGATCTGTCTGGCCTCATTGTCCTGACAAGCCTCGTAAACCTTGAAACTTTCAATGCGCAGGCGTTCGGCCAGATGCCTGCGAAAGGCATCGTCCATTTCAACAATCAGCAATCTTGTCTTTGAATCCGGCAAAACCATCTGCTCCATGCAACAGGCGCATCACAATCCGATACGCCGATGAACACCCTCCTAAGAGGATGTTTGTGTGTTTATTTGATATTTTTGTCTGAGTATATTAGCAAGGAGTGTGCCATATTTATACTTATAATGATGTCAATGAGTTGTAAAGATATGAGGAGGTTTAAACGTCAATATGTGTCAATATGAAACAATATGAATCATTTAGTATAAAACATATTGAAACAATATGGCACATATATGAATATGCGGATTCAGTTGTCTGCGGAATTTTTGCAGAACTTTGAAATGAAGGTGTCGGGGGTTATATGAAGGCGGTTAAAACGTGGAGGGGAATCATTACAAGTTTGTCAGTTTCAAGACAAGCTCATCGATATTCAACGGTTTTATCAGGTAATCAACAGCTTCCAGGCGCATCCCTTCTATCCCGTCCCGGAGACATCGGCGCTCATCAGAGAAGAAGCCGGACTCGGGGATATCAGGCTTTACCAGCCTTTCCCGCCGATGATGTGCTTCATTTTTTCCTCGGTCTGTTTTTCTACCAGAATCACTTTCTTTGCCTTGGCTTTTTTAATTTTATCGGCCAGTGTTTTCAAGTCCGCCGGTTTTTCCATCAAGTCCATGGCCCCCAGCTTCATGGCCTCTACGCCTTTTTCAATCGTTGCATGGCCGGTCAAAAGAATCACCTGAAGCTCCGGTTTTTGGGCTTTCAGCACTTTCAGGGCTTCCAGGCCATCCATTTCCGGCATCTGTAAATCCAGGATAATGGCATCGAACGATTCTGCTCCGGCCATTTGAATGGCTTCCTTGGCGGAAGCCGCGGTGGATACGTCCATGCCCCGGGCCTGCATCCGTTCGGACATGATGCTCAGAAAGTCTTTTTCATCGTCAACCAGCAATATTTTTTCCGTCATAATTTCCTCCGAAGGCCTTAGGTAGTTGTATATTCCCGAAATACCGGTTGAAAGACCGACTCGGTTTTGAAAACCGAGTCGGTCTGGCTTCACGATGGACAGACGGTCAAGTCAACCGGCAGTGTGATGAGCAGCTCCCGGCGTTGCGAATCAGCGGTCTGATAGGCTTTCAGGTAGCCCAGCAGGTCGATGGCGCCGGCATCCGTTACCGGAGCATCCACGGGTGAAAAAATAACGGCTGCACCTTGCGGCTGCGGACGAAGGGAAAGGCATATTTCTTTTTCCACACCGGCTCTTTCAAAGATTTCCTTGAGGCACAACCAGATGAGATTTTCAAGGTAAAACAGACGGGTCGTCACGCACATCGGTTGTGGCGGTGGTTTGAAATCCAGCGTGATGCTCTTCATGGCGGCAAGCCGGGATGACAGCGCAACCGTCAGGGCCAGTGTATCTCCCAGATCGATGCATTTTACCGCTTCATCGGCGCTGTGGGCAAAACGGTTCATATTCCGGATAATCCCGTCGGCACGCTGAATTTGCTTGGCAATATTGGCGGCAAGGCTTTTGAGCCGGGCAGGCTCGAGGGGAAGTCCTTTTTCCGCCATAAAAGACAGGTCTTCCAGAAGTCCGGCATTCTCATTGATGATGGCCAGGGCATTTTTCAGCTCATGCGAAACGGATGCGGATATGGACCCGAAACAGTGAAGGCCGCATTCTCCAATGGATTCCTGGTAAGCGCTCATTTCCCGTCTCCTTGTCGTTGCATCACCTCGTTCATTTTTTCAAGCAGGGATTCGATTTTTACCGGCTTGACCAGATAAAAATCTTCTCCGGCCTCTGCTGCGCCGATTTTAAAATCATCTTCAGAGCCATGCCCGGTCAGGAAGATGTATTTCATTGCCGGGCGTAAAACCTGAAGTCGTTTCTTCAGCTCGATGCCGCTGATTTTGGGTATCTTTACATCAAGAATGGCCAGATCGAATGTCTCAGTTTCAACCAGTTCCAGGGCTGCCTTGCTGCTGGTAACCCATCTGGCGTCAATCCCTCTTAAAGCCAGGCGTTCGGCCAGTGTGGATACCAGTTGTTCTTCATCATCAACCAGCAATACTCGCATAACCCTCTCCTTTTTTCTTTGAATAGGTCAATGGCAGCATGATCGTAAAGCGGGTTCCCTTGCCGACCGTGCTTTTAACCTGAATTTTTCCGCCGATTTCCTGAACCAGCCCATACGTGATGGACAGACCCAGACCCGTGCCGCCGGTCCGGCTTTTGGTTGTAAAAAAAGGTTCAAAAACCCGTTTCATATCCGATTCTGAAATCCCGCACCCGTCATCGGCCACTTCTATGGAGATCGCGTCATCGCCGCGCCTGGACACCCTGATTCCCAAATTGCCGCCATCGGCCATTGCGGCAAAAGCGTTGTTGATCAGATTCAGAAAAATCTGCTGAAGCTTTCCCCGATCGCTTTCAAAATCGGGGATATCATCGGGGATATCAACCGAAATCGAGATGCTTTTGTATTCGGCCTCCTTGCCCATAAACCCCAGCACTTCCTGAATGACGGATTTTACGCTGAGCTTCTGGACGCTCACTTCGATGTGCCGGGCAAAATTGAGGAGCCGCTTGGTGATGGTTCCGCACCGTTCCACCGATGAAATAATGGAATCGACCAGGCCGTTCAGCTTTGAATCATGGGTATATTCTTTTCGAAAGGTGAAGATGTCTTTGATCAGGCCGGCTTTCTCATTGATAATGGCCAGGGGATTGTTGATCTCATGGGCGACGCCCGCAGCCAGGCGTCCGATGGAGGCCAGCTTGTTGGCGTATTCGACCTGATGGAGGGTCATGACCCGCCTCTGGTCCGCCAGATAGATGTTGTTGACCAGATATGTGGAAACGCCGATAATTACCACCAGAATGGTTGAAATGCTGACTGCCAGAAATCCGAGCAACTGAGACCGGGTTTTAAACCAGGGTTTCATCAGCTCGGCTTTCTGCTTGGTCACGATCAGGATAAAAGGGGTGTCCGTGATATAGGCATAACCGACGATCAGTCTCTTCCCCTCCCTGTCCAATGTCTGGTAAACGATCGTTTTGGGAGAGTACTCCGGAACCGAGAGCGGAATCTTTTCCAGCACAGCGGACTGGTATCGGGAAGGCATCTGTAGAATGCCGCCCTGGTTGATGATGAGTGCATCCCCCATACCCACAAGTTCGAGTTCCGACAAAAGCCCCTTGAACCGCTCCATATCCAGAGACGCCCGTAGAACAAAAGAAGATCCGTCCGGCAGACCGTGCTTGACGGCGATCACAAAATGGGGAACCTTGCGAAGACCGAGAAATACATCACTGATGTAAACGCTACGTTCCTGAACCTCCCGATACCAGGCCTGAGAACTGTAGTCCACGCCGATAAGATCATAGGGTCCGGCATAATTGATTTGAACACCGGACTCGTCAATCACGCCCAGATCGGAAAACCCTCCCAGACTTTTTTTCAGATTTTCCAGAATCGCAGACAACCGGTCCGGGCTTTTCAGGCTTTCGGGGGCGTTGTCATGAATGATGAAATTCAGGGCGAATTTTCGCTCATCCAGAAAAAAAGAGATGCTCCGCCGGGTATTGGAGACCAGGCGGGAGGTTCTGAGCAGTATTTCCGATTCAATGGCATTCTGGGTGACGTTGTAGTCGATGACCGCCATGAGAATCAGCGGGATCAGCGCAACCCCTGAAGTCAGAAAAGCCGCCTGTTTCCAGATTCTTCGAAAATTAAACAGGGATTTGAAAGGACCTGCGGCAACATCCTGATGATCCCAGAATTTGGGTTTGATACGGATTGTCAACATGGTTTCCTCACGGCGTCTTTCGGAAACAGGTTATTTCTTTCATGCGACTCCGGTTTTTTTCTTCCGGATCTGAATTTTTTCATTGGCTTTTTTCAGGGTGTCGCTCAGGATATCAATGTCAACGGGTTTCTGCAAATAGGCAAAGGCTCCCAGATTCATGCAGGTTTCCCGGTCTGTTTCCGATCCATGCCCGGTAAGGATGATGACTTCGATTCCGGGCTGGGTTTCCTTGACCCTTCGAAGAACTTCGATACCGTCGATGCCAGGCATCTTCAGATCCAGAATCATGACTTCCGGTTCTTCCTCATGAACCAGCTTCAGGGCGGATTCTCCGTCAAACGCCACGGCAGAGCCCATATCCCGAAGGATCAGGCGCTCGGACAGGGTTTGAACAAATTCCCGTTCGTCATCCACGAGCAAGACTTTGGATGGGACTTCAAAATCAAATTTGCGATAAATATCCGACTGATGAAAACCCTTTCCCACGCAGGTCTCGATGATTTTTACACCCGGAACAATTTCCGCAATGGATTTGAGCTCCTGCTCCAGGCGGCTCAGCATCAGCACATTCTTGTTGATGGTCAGGGTAACCGCGCCGTTTGCAGCGCTGACGCCCACCTGATGGCCTTCGTTGGCCAGGGCGACTTCCACCTGGGCGGAAAGGCAAAAATCATCGACGGTTTTTCGGGAGCTTTCGGTCTGTTGCAGCACATCCTTTTTCAGATTGTCCAGAATCAGTTGAATGGCCTCGGTGGTATTGGTCTTGTTCATGGGAAGGATCATGTCATACAGAACAGGACTCCACGGATCAGCCAGGTTGAACAATTCATGGATCCAGGCAGCGCAGTCTTCATCTTGCCGGTGGATCCATTTTGCGGCTTCTTTTTCAGATATCCCCTTGGCTTTTGCAGCCAGGGCGATCCGGAAACTCATGTCTGCAATCAGGCAGATCCGCAGGATATGGCTGATTGCCTTGGGTATCAAGTGACCGGAAAAACCGGACAGGAGCAGGTTGTCGTCTGTCAGTTTTTCAGCCAGTGCCAGCTTGAGATAGGCGATTGAACGTTCCTTTTCATGCGTAAACTTATTGAATATCGATGTTCGAGATACAAAGGCACGGCTTATTTTGGACGCCTCTATCCCCGAAAGTCTTGCCGCCGCGTCTGTCAGGTCGCTGTCAGTAACCGGTTTGTATCCGGTATGAGCGATAAGTTCCCGAAGGACGACATCTTCATTGCAAAACGTACCTGGAAAAATCGTAATTATTGGCATTTCAGACCCCTTATCCTATGAAAGTAATTTGTAAGCCGGGTTCTCTGACCGACAAAAAAAATTTACCTGCTGGTTATTTTTGACTGAACACGTCAGGACCGTTCTCCGTATGTTTTGATTTACATCGACATCGGCAATCAATTCAGGTTGCAGACCGTTAACGGGCATATCGGTTCATCGCCGTCCCGGTGTGTGGGTTCATAAATGGCCTGAATGGCTTTTTCCATTGTCGGGAACAAATGATCCATGCCGATTTTCGCCGCCAGGTGGGTTCGCTCAAGCACTTTCATCACCACCTCATTCACTCCGCTCAGGGAAATATCCAATCCTGCGCTGCGGATTCTGTCTATCAGTAAAGATAGCGTTTCTTCTCCGGATGCGTCAATATCATTAATGCCGTTGGAGACAATTAAAATGTGTTTAAGCGTTTCCCGGCCCAGCATCAGTTCGGTAATCTGATCATCCAGATAACTGGAATTGGCGAAAAGCAGGGATCCGTCAAACCGGATCAGGGAAATATATTTACATTCGCTCAAGCCGTGAGTCGTGACGCACCGCAGGGCATCATCGTCGTCTCTGGCAAGGGAGGCAACATTCGGCCGCATGCTCTTGTAGAGAAAAACCATCAGGGAGAGGGTAACACCCACCATAATCCCTTTATCCAGATGCGGCGCAAACCACAGGGTGCAGGCAAAGGAAATGATGGAAATAGCCCCGTCGTATTTCTGCGCTTTCCAGGCATGGACAAAACCGGAAATATTAATCAGGCCGATTACCGCCAACATGATGACGGCTGCTAGAACAGATTGGGGAAGATGATAGAGCAGGGGGGTGAAAAACAGCAGGGCAATCACCACCGCAATGCTGGTAAAGACACTGGAAAGGCCGGAGACAGCGCCTGCCTGAAGGTTTACGGCAGACCTGGAAAATGAACCCGATGTCGGATAGCTTTTGCCGATGGCCCCCAGGATATTGGCCAGTCCCTGGCCGATGAGCTCCTGATTGGGATCCAGCCTCTGACCGGTTTTCCCGGCCATGGCCTTGGCAATGGAAATGGCTTCCATGAATCCCAGAAGGGAAATGATGGCTGCATAGGGAAAGAGTTGGACGATAATATTCAGGCGGATTGTGGGTATGGTAAACGCGGGAAGCCCCTTGGGAACGGTCCCGACCACTTCACCGCCACCGATCATCCGGATTTTATCCAGTTTCAGCGGCGAATTTCCCAAACGGATCCGCCAGATCCGCCCGTCCGTTTTTACATCCTGCGGCATATTGTCTTTGGGAAAAAAAATCAGGGAGCCGTCTGTCTGTTGAACGCCGACAAACAGGAAGTTACGGATTTCTTCCCGATAAATCTGCGCGTCGTAATTGATCAGATCGCTTTTGGTGGAAAGCATTTTATCCTGATGTTCGGCTTCAAGGGTGGCCAGCAGATCGTGTCTGTGTTTGGCCTCTTCGATCTGCTTGTTGAATTCGGTCCGCTTTTCAGCGATGGGGGGCAGGGCATTGACGGCGGAATTGAATTTATCCACCATTTCAAGGGCTCTTCTGGAATTGATGGCCGTGATATTCGCGGTCACATCATGCTCGAAATTCATGCCCCATGAAAGGAGCGTGGTAATGACGACGGCCACCAGAACATTGGGAAATTTGGGCGCCATCCGTTTCAGTCCGTACATGATGGCGAATGCCAGAACCCCCATGGCCAGAGTGGGCCAGTGGGTATAATGAATGGCTGCCTGTACGACTTTAATGATGGTTTCATAATGATGGGGGGCATTGTCAACGTTAACGCCGAACATTTTTGAAAGCTGGGATGTGGCGATGATAATGGCGGCGGCATTGGTGAACCCGTTGACCACCGGATGGGAAAGAAAATTGACCACCAGGCCCAGCCTGAGAACTCCGAGGCTGAACTGAAAAACGCCCACCATCAGTGCCAGCAAAATTGCATAGACGATGTAGCCTTCACTTCCGGCAGTGGCCAGCGGCGCCAGAGAGGCCGATGTCATCAGGGAGACCACCGCAACCGGTCCGGTTGCGAGCTGACGGCTGGAACCAAAAAGAGAGGCGATCATGGGCGGAAGAAATGAAGCGTACAGGCCATAATAAGGCGGTAGGCCGGCAAGCTGCGCATAAGCCATGGATTGCGGGATCAATACGAGCGCCACGGTCAATCCGGAAAGCGCATCGACTCTGAGATCCGATACCGTGTAGTGCTTAAACCAGGTCAAAAACGGAAAAAAACGTTTATACATGCCTTCCACCTATCCTGTAACGGGTTTATTTTCCAGCATCCTCCTGCAGGATGCAATCAGTTCATTAAACAGCGCGCCGGCGTCGTAAAGATTGTAGAGCTTAAACCGCACCAGCCCATCCACCATCGTAAATACGATCAAGGCGGTTTTTCTGGCCGGCATGGGGCCGATGGACCCATCGGCCTGGCCGGCCAGAATGGCATGCTCAAAAATATCCACAAAGCAGTTGTAAATGGACTCCAGATGTTCCCGGCAAACCGGATTGACTTCCGCCAGTTCATACGGATACCTGCGGTGCAGCAGTAAAAAAAGATCTTCCTTTAATCCGGCCAGATAGAGATAAAAAGATATCGCACCTTCCATCATGTCAATGCCGGTTTCAAATTTTCTGTTCTCGGTATATCGGCTGAATTCGGACAGGATGTCTTCTTTGGCGGTTTTTAATATTTCCAGAAAAATGTCCTGTTTGGTTTTAAAATGATAAAAAATCGTGCCTTCCGCAGCCCCGGTGGTTTTGGATAGTTCGGCCATCGAAGTGTCTTTAAATCCTTTTCTGGCAAAAAGCTGCATGGCCACGCGAAGAATAATCTCTTTTTTTTTCATCGAAATATTCCTGTAAAATTAAACTGAGTACTCAGTCGGTTTTTTAAATAGCGCAATGAAACAGCGGTGTCAACCTAAAAATGACTTTCTTGAAAAGGGAGCGTATACGAGAGCCGGAGACCTGCAGGACTTGGAGGAAAAATTACAAATTGGACAGTTTCAAGACAAGTTCGTCGATGTTCACCGGTTTTATCAGATAATCCACGGCTCCCAGTCGCATCCCTTCCATCCCATCCCGGGTGGAGCCATGGGCGCTCAGCAGGAGAACCTGAATCCGGGGATATCGGGCCTTGATTTGCTGAAGAACAACCATGCCGCTGATATCCGGCATCCGGACATCCAGAACCACGGCCTGCGGCTGTTCCGCTTCGATCATGCGTAGCGCCTCTTCCCCGCTGACAGCGGTTCTGACCATGATCCCCCTGAGGGACAACCTTTCGGCCAGCGTGGTCACGAATTCGTTTTCATCATCAACCAGAAGAACGCTCAGCTTTTTCATCATTTCTCACCATTGCCTATTTGGGATCATACAGAATGGCTCCAGACCGAAGCGTGCCCTTTGTAAACTCTTCGAGCACGCGATCACACGTGCCGATAACTGCATCGAATACATTGATCCGTTTCCATGTAAGATATTGATAGTATTCTTCCTCTATACCACCACAGATGACCGTCTGAATATCTCCGGTAAGAATCATATGGCAGAGTTCTTCTGCCGAAGCCCGAGGCAGCACCACGGATTTTTCATCTTCGGTCCTGTTCTCCGGCCCGATGGATGCAATGAATACTTCGGTGGTCAGATCAAACCGGGGTGCCACATCGTTTCCATACAGGCAAATCAGGACTTTTTTATTCATATATCAGAGCCTTTTGAAGAAACTGTATCCGACAACCCATAAGCTTTCATTTTTCTCCACAACGTGCTTCTTCCCCACCCCAGGCTCTCGGCAGCCTTGCTTCGAGATCCCCTGGCCTTCAACAGTGCGTCCATGATCATCGCTTTTTCCGCTGAAGCCCAATCCTTCTCGGGTTCTCTGGGTTGGGGTTCCGAAGTCCAGAGGTTTCGGGATTCTTTTTTTTCTTCCTCTCTGTCCCAATCCCTGGCACTGGGATCGGTCAGGTAGGCCGGCAGATGTTTCAGCAGAATCTGATCTTCTTCGCAGATATTGACGGCATATTCAATGATGTTCCGGAGCTCCCGCACATTGCCGGGATAGGTGAAGTCCAGAAGCAGGCGAAGCGCTTTGGCGGAAAATCCCTTGATGGGTTTTTTTAATCGGGTCAAATAGGAGCGCATGAAATGATCGAGAAGGAGCCGGATATCATCTCCCCGCTCCCGGACAGGCGGCAGATGCAGGCGTACCACGTTCAGCCTGAATAAGAGGTCTTCCCGAAAACGTCCTTCCCGGACCATCAACCCCAGATTCCGATGGGTGGCGGCAATGACGCGGACATTGACCTGAAACCCCTTGGTGCCCCCGAGGGGAAATACGACCTTGTCGTCCAGGAAGGTAAGGAGCTTCACCTGGAGAGAAAGCGGCAGATCTCCAATCTCCGTCAGATACAGGGTGCCATTATGCGCCAGGCGAAACCTTCCGGGTTTGTTTTCAACCGCGCCGGTGAACGCCCCTTTTTGATGACCGAAAAGTTCGGATTCAAGCAAGGTTTCAGGCAGGGCGCCGCAATTTACCTTGATGAATGGATTTTTCCCCCGCTGAGATCCCTGATGGATGGCCTCTGCCACGAAATCTTTTCCCGTGCCGGTCTCGCCGGTGATCAGCACAGAGGAATCCGATTGGGCAATCACCGGAAGTACCCGGAATATACTTTCCATTTGAGGGCTGCGTCCGATGATCTGGCCAAACGCATAAGCATGCTCCGCCTTCCCATTGAGAGATCTTAAAAGCCGGATATCTTCCACCGCCTCCAGATATCCCACGGTGCGGCCATCCATGTCCCGAATGACGGAAAAAGTGATGCGTACGGGGATTTTCTGGCGATCCCGGTTGATGATATTGGCTTCCATGCAAACGGCATCGGCTGAATCCTGCATGCAAAGAGCCGGACAATTCTCCAGACAGGCATTGCTTCGAAGAATGTAGGCGCAGGGGATCCCCTTGATTTCCTGCCTGGAATAACCGGTAAGGCCCTCGAGGGTCCGATTGAGAAGAACGATCCGGCGGTCTTTATCGAGCACGGCCAGTCCCAACGGGATTTCATCCAAAAAAGGTGGGAAAGCCAGCGGATGAGCGAAAAGCCCGGCAATCTTTGCCGGATAATTATCCGGATTTTGATGAATATCTCTCATTTCTATCCGCCGGTGATTTGTCTGATTTGGCATTCGTTATTCATGGTATCGTGCACTGTGGCCTCAAGTTAGAAAGCATGATAAAGTTAACCCGAGAGCGAAACAAGCGAAATCCAAGTTTAAAATATGGAAATTTTTTCTTAAATGATATACAAGTCAATAAAACCAGTTGGTTGGTAAACTTTCTGGATCTATTGTTTCAGCTATGAATATAATTCATATTGTGCAATATATTTTTTTCTTGACTTATGATCACGCCCTGCATATTAATCAAAATGTAGTTACAATGTGATTAGAATGTGATTATTGTCTGTTTGTGCATTCATGATCTCCGGTGAGCCCATCACAACAGAAAGGAGTCAATTGTATGAAATTAAAACAAATATCCATTTCCATAGAAAACTCTCCGGGCAGGCTTTATGAAATCACCCGCGCCCTCGGAGATGCGGGAATCAATCTGCGGGCCTTGAATTTGGTGGACAGCGGCGATTTTGGGATGCTGCGTCTTCTGGTGTCCGACCTGCCAAAAACCCGGCGCATCATGATGGAGAACCACATGCCTGCCCGGGTGGACGATGTGGTGGCCGTTGAGATCGAAGACAAGCCCGGAAGGCTGTCCGAGGTGCTGAAGCAACTCATGGACGCCAGAATCAACGTCATGTATATGTATGCATTTATCGGCATGTCCTCAAACAACGCCGTCATGATTTTCCGCTTCAGCGACAATGACAGGGCCATCGAGATTCTTCTGGCCAGCGGGATCAAACTGCTGGATGCCAAAACCTTCGGCATCCTGGAAACCGAAAGCTGATATTCTGATATCAAAGGGGAGGATATTCCATGAATGAGAAATCGGCGTTTTGCCCGCAATCTTTTGCGGTCATTGGGGCAGGTCCCGTAGGATGTATCGTGGCTGCCTTTCTTGCCAGAGGCGGATATGAGGTGACCCTGTGTGACGTTGTTCCCGCATTGATTGAACCCGCAATCAGTCCCGGAATTCTGATCGAGGGCGCGGAAAATCTTCAGCAGTCCGTTACCCGGGTCTGCACGCAAATCGATGAGCTGGCGAATCATCTGCCGGATGTGATCTTCATCACGGTCAAAGCCAACGTGCTACCCCTCATATCTTCCGCCATCGAGGGGTTTTACCGGGAAGGCATGTACATCATCAGTTGGCAGAACGGGATAGACACGGAACTTGAAATCGCCAAGGTCCTGAGCCGAAAACCGGTCATGCGCGCTGTTGTCAATTACGGGTGCGGGCTGATCAAGCCGGGTCATGTAAAAATGCCCTTTCATCATCCGCCGCATTTTCTGCAGGAGATGGACCCGGACTCCAAACCGGCAGCCATTGCCATTGCCGAAGCGCTGAGCACAACCGGGCTGTTGACCCGGCATACCGACAGCATTGTCTCGATGGTCTGGCGAAAAGGAATTCTGAATGCCTGCATGAATCCGGTTTGTGCGGTGACCGGACTGACCATGGCCCAGGCCATGGGAGACCCCATCGTGTTTCAGATCGTGGATGCCCTGATCAAGGAATGCGTTAAGGTGGCAAGGGCCAATGAAGTCAACCTGGGCTGGGATTTTTATCCGGGTGCCATCGAATACATGAGAAAGGCAGGCGATCACAAGCCTTCGATGCTGATGGACATTGAAAACAAGCGCCGTACCGAGATTGATTACATGAACGGAAAATTCATCGAATATGGCGCCCAGGCAGGCATCGAAACTCCTTATAATATCATGATCCGCTCTCTAGTCAAGGCCATCGAATCCAAAAAATAATGAGTTTTTGGCTACTTAAACAGATGGATTCAATCCCATGAAGGATTCTCAACCTGTATTTGCCGGAATTGATGTTGGCGCGTCGCGGACCAAGGTTGTCATTCTCGATCGCAATCAGCAAATCATCGGCAGGGCCGTGGTCAGATCCGGTACGGATTTTGAGGCAGCTTCCAACCAGTGCCTGACCCTGGCTCTGGATATGGCCGGCCGCGTCGCCGAACAGATTGCAAAAGCGATGACCACGGGTTACGGCAGAAAAAATGTGGCCATTTCCCAGGAATCCAAGACTGAAATCAGTTGCCATGCAAGAGGATGCTATTATTATTTTCCCCGGCCCATCACGATCATCGACATCGGAGGCCAGGACAATAAAATCATCAAACTGGATGCATCCGGAAAACGTCTCAGCTTCAAGATGAATCGAAAATGCGCTGCCGGAACCGGGGCGTTCCTGGAAGAGATGTCCGCGCGTCTGGATATCCCTCTGGAAAACCTGGACGGTCTTGCCCGGCAGTCTCTGAGCATGGTTGAACTGGGGAGTTTCTGCACGGTTTTTTCGGCCACCGAGGTGCTTGAAAAGATCCGTCAGGGGAAAAAGGTTCCGGACATCGTAAAAGGCTTATTTTTTTCGGTCATCAAACGGGTCATGGAAATGGACTCATTGTCCGAGCATGTGGTGATGACCGGCGGGGTTGTGGCACACAATGCCTATCTGGTTTCGATGACGGAGGAAATGATCGGCCGGTCCATTCTGGTTCCGGAATATCCTCAGCTTACCGGCGCGCTGGGAGCTGCCTTATACGCAATTGAGAATCACCCGAATCAACATTTTGAGAGAATAAGTTAACTGCGAAAGGTGACAGATATGGCCGAAGAAAAAAAAGTGGTTCGAAAGAAAATTGAAGCGACGGTTCAGATGAATCGCTATATGTCGGATTATTTTTACGAGCTGAATGAGGCGGATAAAACACGCAGCCGCAAGATCGCCTGGTGCACCAGCGTGGGGCCTGCCGAGATCCTGAGGGCCATGGGGTTTTTGGTGCATTTCCCGGAGAATCACGGCGCCATGCTGGGCGCTACCCGCATGTCCACCGAAATGATCCCGATCGCCAATGCCAGCGGATATTCGCCGGAGATCTGCTCCTATCTGACGGCCGATGTCGGCGCCTATATGAAAGGCGTTACCCCGCTTTCACGGGCCTATCCGGGAATTGACAGGGTTCCCAGACCCGATGTGCTGGTCTATAACACCAATCAGTGCCGGGATGTTCAGGACTGGTTCGCCTGGTACGCCGCCGAATTCAAAGTGCCGCTGCTGGGAATTCACACGCACCGGGGCGTCAAGGATGTCGGCGATGCTCATGTTGCCTCCATTGCCAGCCAGATGAAAGCCCTGATTCCCCAGCTCGAAGCCATTTCCGGAAATAAATTCGATATGGACAAGCTCCGTCATGTCCTGGCGCTTTCCAAGGAATGCTCCGGCCTGTGGAAAAAAGTCCTGGATACGGCTTCAGCCAAACCCTCGCCCATCACTTTTTTTGACGGCACCATTCACATGGGGCCGGCTGTCGTGCTTCGGGGCACCCATACGGCTGTTGACTATTACAATCTTCTGCTGGCGGAGCTCGAAACACGAATCCAGAACAAGGTGGCGGCGGTTGAAGGCGAGCGCTTCAGGTTGTACTGGGACGGCATGCCCATGTGGGGAAGGCTTCGGGACCATTCCGATCTGTTTGCCGGAGCCGGCGTGAATGTTCTGGCTTCAACCTATTGCAACAGTTGGATATTTTCAGCCTTTGACCCCGAAGACCCCTTTAACAGCATGGCCAGGGCCTATACCGAACTATTCATCGTCCGGGCCGATGACGCCAAGGAAGCCTATATCCGGCGCATGATCGAATTTTTCAAGGTGGACGGCATCATCTATCACGACGCCAAAACCTGCCCCAACAACTCCAACTGCCGGTATGGCATGCCCCAGCGGCTGGAGGCCCTGACCGGCGTTCCCAGCCTGACCATTAACGGGGACTTGAACGATCTTAGGCTGGTTTCCGATGAACAGACCAAAACCAATGTCGAGGCCTTTATCGAACAACTCGAGGAGAAATGATATATGCTTGAAGCCTTATTCAGACCCAAATCGGTTGCCGTGATTGGCGCATCCGCCAAAGAACTGTCGATTGGAAACCGGATCATCAAAAACCTGATCGATTTTGGATACACCGGAGCGATTTATCCCATCAATCCCAAAGCCGATGAAATCAGGGGCATCAAGGCATATCCCTCCATATTCGATGTTCCCGGCGAAATTGATCTGGCCCATATGGTGATTGCAGGTAAATTTGTACCCAATGCGGTGGAGGATTGCGGGAAAAAAGGGATTAAGGCCATTATTATCAATTCCGCCGGATTTACGGAAATCGGCCCGGAAGGAGCGGCACTTCAGAAAGATTTTCTGGAGCGGGCCAGAAAATACGGCATTCGTATCCTCGGGCCCAATTGCCAGGGCATTATCAATACGGACCCGGCGCTTAAGGCCTATTGCAATTTTACCTTTACCAAACCCGAGCCGGGATTTATTTCGATCGTGGCTCAGAGCGGCGGTGTCGGCGAACTGATTCATCAGGGATTTTCGCAAATGGGCATTGGGACCCGGATTTATGCCTCCAATGGCAATGCCAGCGATGTATCCATTACGGAAATTCTGGAGTATTTCGGTAGCGACGAGGGAACCCGGGTCATTGCGCTGTACGTGGAGAGTCTGTCCGATCCCAAAGGCTTCATGGATGTAGCAAAAAAAGTGGCATCCAAAAAAATTATTCTGGCCATGAAGGCCGGCAGAACTGCCGAAGGCGCCAAGGCATCTTCGTCTCATACGGGCGGGCTGGCCAAAACGGATATCGCGATTGAACTGATTTTTGAAAAACTGGGCATCCTGACGTTTCGGGATGAGGGAGAGCTGTGTCAGGCAGCCGCGGCGTTTGCCGCACAGCCCATTCCCGCGGGGAATCGGGTGGGGATCATTACCAATACGGGCGGTCCTGCGGTGATTGCAACCGATGTTCTGGTGGACGCAGGGATGCAGATCCCCACGTTGTCGGAAAATGCCATGATGGAGCTGAAAGGGAAACTGTTTGCGGAAGCCGCATTCAGCAATCCGGTGGATGTGTTGGCTACTGCCGATGACGGCCATTTTCGGGCTGCGATGGATGTGATGATGGCGGAAGACCGGATCGACAGCCTCTATATCAATTTTGTCACACCGTTTTTCGTGGATACGGAGAAAATTGCCCATCAGATCGCCGAAGTGAACGGGCAGCGGAAAAAGCCCATTGTCTGCAATCTCATGACCGATCCCCGGCAGTGGATGGGGACCGTGGATATTCTCAAATCCGGCGGCGTTCCCTGCTACAGCTTTCCCAGTACGGCGGCGCGGGCGCTGGCGGCTTTAAGCCGGTACGGCGCACTGCGATCGAGAAACATCGGCGAAGTAAAACGGTTCTCCGACGTGGACGCCTCCCGTGTTGCGGAGATTCTGAAAAATACCGCCGACTCGGGTCGCAGCATGTTGTCGGCCGGTGAGGTGTATCCGATACTGGATGCCTACCGGATTCCCTGCACGGCATGGAAAATGGCGGATACGGTCGCTGATTCCGAGGCAGCGGCGGATGCCATCGGGTATCCGGTCGTGATCAAAGCCGATGCCGTATCGGTCGTTCACAAAAGCGATGTTGGGGGCGTTGCCGTCAATCTGCAAACCCGGGAAGCGGTGCGGGAGGCGGCTTCAAATATGTCGGCCAAAATCAATGCATCCGATTTGAAGTTTTTGGTACAGAAATTTCAGCCGGGCGGCAGGGAAGTGATTATCGGGGCCAAAGCTGAAAAAGGGCTGGGGCATCTGATCATGTTCGGGCTGGGGGGAATCTATGTTGAAATCCTCAAAGACGTCACATTTAAAATTACGCCGGTTACAGAGGTCGAGGCCGGTGAGATGATCGCATCGCTTAAAGCCGCGGCGCTGCTGACAGGCGTCCGGGGAGAGGCGGGCATCGATCAGCCGGGTGTGATTGACGTGATCCTGCGCCTGTCTCAACTGGTCGCCGATTTCCCCCGGATTCAGGAAATGGATCTGAACCCGGTCATGGCCTTTTCGGACCGGATCATTGCGGTTGATGCCCGAATTGCCCTGTAACCCCTCATGACGGATGGGAAATTGATCGATCGATCTCTTCAAGAAGTGATGAAGCCATAACCGGGTTTCCCTTCATAACATACTCAAAAATGTCGTCCAAATCTCTTTCTGCTGTCGCCAAATGTCGTATTTCCAGCGTACCGGTCATTTGAAACCGTTCCCCTTCCTTTGCAATTTTGCAGATATTTCCGGAACAGGTTATCTGCTGAAGATCATCAAAATGCTTCAGCATAAGCCCCTGTGTGTGATATTCAAAAGGCCCTGGATATTCCTCAACCAACCGTTTTGCAATTGCGGGAAACGGGTTGTTCGTACAAAAATTTCAGGTTTTGGGTATTAAACATTTAGCCAATATGGTATGAAATGCTTTCAATTCATTGTGACTGAAACGTTCATAGTAATTTTTAGCAGGAAAAGCATCATGGCAAAAAATGTTCCCTATCATCCGTGGATCCGATCCATCCGCCACCTGTCAGTGATCGTCCTGGCGGCGGTGGCCATCGCCTTGATTTCGAATCACTTCCGTTCATCGCCACTACCGCTGGTAGGGAACTGGTCGCCGGAAGCGCGGTTGACATCCCCATCCGGCCGACAGTTGGCCATTTCCCTGGATGAGGCAAAGATTCTGCACCAATCCAAGGGCGCGGTGTTTATGGATGCGCGGCCTTTGGAGGAATTCACCAAGGGACATATTCAGGGCGCCATAAGCCTTCCGTGGCACGAAGCCGAACAGCAGGTGATGGATGTCACCGCGGAGCTGGCAAACGACGCCGTGATCATTACCTACTGTGACGGAGATACCTGTGACCTGAGCAAGGAGCTGGCGCTGTTTCTGGAGAATCTGGGTTTTTCAAACGTCCGGATACTGGTCAACGGCTGGACCGTATGGCAGCATGCCGGGCTGCCGGTTGAGACAGGAAACTGAAGAAGTTAAGAAGTTGGGAAGACAAGAAGGGTTAGATGGAACAGACCACATTGGCTCAAGGCATCAGCAACGGTGAAAACCAGGCAGCGGAAAACGGGAAGGATTGCAGCGCCCGTTCCACGGGGCATTCCAACGGCTGCTCGCATCATCACCCTCTTTCGGAGAACTCCACGGGCACAAGGCTTTTGATCACCCTGGCCCTGAATTTCATTATTCCGGTCGTACAGGTTATCGGCGGCATTGCGGCGCACAGCATGGCTCTGATTTCTGATGCCACGCATAATTTCAGCGACTTTACGGCGATTCTGATTTCGTATATCGCCCTCAAAATCGGCAAAAAAGGCGCATCCCTTCAAAACACCTTCGGATACCGAAGAGCCGAGATCCTGGCTGCCCTGCTTAATGTGGCGGTTCTCTTCGGGGCATCCGCAATCATCGTCTATGGCGCGTTTCAAAGGCTTCAAAACCCGGAGATCGTTTCCGGCGGCCTGGTCATGGCGATTGCCGCCATCGGCGTTATCGGAAACGGGTTTTCAGCCTGGCTGCTTCACCGGGACGCCAAAGACAGCCTGAATGTGCGTGGGGCTTTTCTTCACATGATGGGAGATATGCTGACATCCGTGGTGGTGCTCCTGAACGGCCTGATTCTGATTTATAAGCCCTGGTACTGGCTGGATCCGCTTCTGTCCTTGCTAATCGTGATATTTATCGTGAAGAACTGCTGGAGCATTTTAAAGGAATCCACGGCCATTCTCATGAACGCCACCCCCGGGCACCTGGATATCCAGGCGGTGCAAACGTTTTTACAGAATTTTCCGGACATTTCAGGTGTTCACTATCTCCATGCCTGGAGTCTGGGATCATCCGGCGTGGCGTTTTCCTGCCATGTGGTAGTCCAGGACCAGCCCATCAGCCAGACCAGGCAACTTCGGGAAAAAATCGGCCACGCGCTTTTCCACGAGTTCGGTATCGATCACCCGGTCCTGCAGTTTGAAACCAACGCCTGCGGAAACGGGAACCTTTTCTGCGAAGATACCTGCGCGGTCGTAAGCCCATCCCAGCCGCGCAACCATGGCGACAGCCGGACCGCATGGACTGAAAAGGCATGGCCCCGGTACGTTGCCCTTGCGGCAAGACTGATACTGGGCGGGGTGTTTATTTATGCCAGCTTCGACAAGATCCTTCATCCGGCCGCGTTTGCGGAGGCGGTGTTCAATTATCAGCTTCTTCCCTCTCAACTGATCAACCTGATGGCCCTGATACTGCCCTGGCTGGAGTTGATTCTGGGCGTGCTGCTTCTATCCGGAGTCTGGCTGTCCGGCGCTGTTCTCGGCGTAAATCTCTTAATGATAATCTTTCTGGGCGCCCTTATTATCAACACGGCCAGGGGTCTCAACATCTCCTGCGGGTGTTTTTCTACCGGAACGACTTCATCCGGACTCACATGGTGGGTTGTCCTGCGGGACGTTTTCTTTTTCAGCCTTTCGGGGTATCTGCTGTTTGTAACCACTCAGGTGGACAGAATGAAAAAACGGCCTGAAGGTTTTTAGCCCAAAGGCTGATGCAATCTTACATTCCTCCAGCGGAGCAGTTCTGATGACGGATAACATGTATTTTTTATGGAGTTGGACCCCGGTTCTGGTGTTGTCCGTTCTGGCCGTGGGGTTTAAGCAGTCTGCGCTGGCGCTTTCGATTTATGGCACCCTGTTCAGTCTGATTCTGACGGTTCTGGTGTTTCAAACGCCGGTTTCCGTTGCACTGATGGCCGGTTTGGACGGGGTTTTAACCACATTTCCGCTGCTGCTGGTCATCGTTGCCGGGATTCTTCTCAGTCAACTGCTGTTGAGCACGGGTTCCCTGGTTCGAATCGTTAATTGGTTCATGCAGGGCATCACCAGCGTGTTTCTGCGCAACCTGCTGATCACCATCGGCGTGGGAAATTTCATGGAAGGCGCCAGCGTGATCGCAGAACCCGTGGTTGCGCCCATGCTGCGGGCAAGCGGCGTTTCGCCGGTAGGCTCGGCCGCCCTGTCCATCATCGGCTATTCCGGTTTGATGACCCTGGAGCTGTCCGGCATGATTCTGGCGGTTCACTCCCTGATCACCAGTCTGCCCATCCAGACGCTGGCCATTGCCTCCGCATGGCTTTCCATTCCCGCCACCTTGATGATGGCTGCCTGTATCCCCTTTTATTTAAAGGGCACGGAAGACGACGGCATCGATTTCGGTCGCCAACTGGTCTTGTCTCTGGGAGCCGGTCTGATTGCATCCGTTTTTGCGCTGATAACCGTTTATCTTGCCGGACCATCCCTGTCGGGCATGATGGGCGGGCTGGGACTGATGTTGATCCTGATCCGCATGGGTTTCAAAAAAATGGCCATCAGCCGGCAGATATGGCTGGATCTCTCCCCGTTCACTTTCATGATGGCCGCTTTGTTTCTGGTCAACACCATCCCCTTCTTGAAAACCCTGACATTTGAACGCCTGCGGTTTTCGTTTCAGGTCATTCCGGTGCATACCCTCGTTCTGACCCCGTTTTTTTCCGCCTATCTGTACCTGTTTCTCTCGGCCGCTCTGGCAGTCAGGATGTTCGGGCTGAGCCGCGGGCAGATATCCCAGGTGATCCGGGCCGGATTCAAAAAAGGATGGCGGGCCTCTTTGTCCATGGCGCTTTTCGGGGCCATGGGCCAGATCATTGCCTATTCCGGATACAGCGAAAATTTTGCCGTGCTGAATCAGCAGGTTCATATTCCCTGGGTGCTTTCCGAGGGGCTGAAGCTTTACACCGGCAGTTTATACCCGGTTTTTGTTCCGATTCTGGGATGGGCCGGAACATTTCTGACCGGATACGGGGTGGCATCCCTGATGCTGTTCGGCCAGCTTCAGATTCAGGCCGCCGGGCTTCTGGGGATCTCCCCGGCCTGGCTGTCGGCGGGCCTTGCCGTGGGCGCATCCATCGGCTCCATTTCCTCACCCTTTAAAATCGCCATTGCCGCCTCCATGTGCGGAGCCGTGGGAAAAGAAGGCGATATCCTCCGGTGGACCATTCCGATCGGCATCGCCGCTTCCATCGTTATCGGGATGATTCTTCTGGCTGTGGTGTGACGGAGATGGAGCTGTATATCAAATCAGAATTGACGAATTTCTGAATTTCAGTTAAAATGTGAAAAATAAAAAATGGAGGTATTGGCCATGAGTCAAACCCTTTTCGTTTCAAGCAGGGGGCAGATGACCCTGCCGGCGAGCCTGCGCAAGCGGTTCGGCATCAAGGATGGCGGGCACATCATCCTGGAGGAACGGGATAACGAGCTGGTTCTCAAGCCGGCCATGGTGCTGGAGGTTGAGATGTATACCGATGCCCAGGTGGCGGCGTGGGATGAAGCGGACAGCCTTGATGACGCCGGACGGCAGCGCGTGCTGAAACGGCTGAAGGCAAGGATGCCGTCATTTTCCAGGCTGCAGTTGCATGCTGCGCAACCAACTTCCTCACCGGCGACCTGCGCCACTTCGGACCCTTCATGAACCAGCCGGATGCAACCTGTTCAATCATCGTTCAAACTGTAGCGGAGTTCTTGAACGCCCTATAGTTGGAACCATTTCACGTCCTCACGACTTCCCGCTTTCACGCATCACTCCGCCGCTTTTCTTCGTCCCGGATTTCACGCCGCAACAGCTTTCCAACCTTGGATTTGGGCAGCATATCCCGGAACTCGATGTACTGGGGAACTTTATAGCTGACCATGGATTTGCGGCACCATGTGATCAGATCGTACCCGGTGATTCCCTTGATATCTTCCTTAAGCACCACATAAGCCTTGATGCGCTCGCCCACTTTTTCATCCGGAATGCCGACAACGCAGCAACTGACAACCGCCGGATGTTCCTGAAGGACTGCCTCGATCTCGGATGCCGACACCCGGTACCCCTTGTGCTTGATGGTATCCATGGTGCGATCCACGAAATAGAGATTGCCGTCCGCATCCATGCTCATGATATCGGCCGTGCGGTACCAGAGGCGGCCTTCGAGTTTTATAAACGCACTGGCGGTTTCTTCCGGCTTGTTGATATAGGTGCTGACCATGTGGGGCGAAGAGACGATGAGTTCTCCGGGTTCACCAACTGGTACCGGCTCCAGAAAGGCCGGATTGACGATACGGACCGTTTTGGAGGCTACAATCCGCCCCACGCTCTTGGGCGGATTGTCGATGTCGGTGGGGCACATGGCCACCCCGCCGCAGGTCTCGGTGGCGCCGTAGCCTTGATAAATCGGCGTTCCGAACCGCTCTTTCCATCGCCTGCCCACTTCCACAGGCAGCACGTCGCCGGCGCTGTACCAGTATTTAACGGAGCTGAGGTCATATTGATCCAGCCGATCGTGCTCCAGCATCATGCGATAGAGGGTGGGGACCCCGATCATGGAACGGACCTGAAACCGGTAAATGGCGTCAAAGGCGGCATCCAGGTTGATTTTCGGTTGAATCAGAAGGGCCCCGCCAACCAGCAGGGTGGCCAGGCTGCACGTCTGCCCCAGAATGTGAAACAGGGGGGCGTTGCCCAGAATCACGTTTTCTTCCACGGGAATGAGATTTTCGCTGGTCCGGATCTGTTCCAGTGCCGAGCACAGAAACAGATCATGGGTTAGCGGGACCCCCTTGGGATGCCGGGTGGTTCCGCCCGTGTAGAGGATTTCAGCCAGGGCCTGTCCGTCCGCGTCCATATCGGGAAGGATATAGCTCTGATGGCTGTCCAGAAGCTGTTTCAAGTGAAAGACATTTTCGCCGGTCGCTGTTTTTCCCTTGGGAATGATATCAAAGAGATGCCCGAACCCGCGCTTCCACCAGGGCAGCAGATCGGCCATTCTGACGACGATGACCCGTTTGAACCCGGTCTCGGACTGTACCCGCTTCACATAACCGAAATTGGTGTCTGCGCAGATAATGGTGGCGCAGTCACTGTCACGGGCGATGTAGCTCAGATCGCTTGGCGTATAAATGGGGGTGATGGGAACGCAGACCGCCCCGGCCCGCTGGATGCCCAGCCAGGATACCACCCACTGGATGGCGTTGGGCAGATAGATCATCACCCGCTCTCCGGGGGTAACGCCCAGGTCCAGAAGGGATGCGGCAAACCGGTTGGCCATTTCCCGGACGGTTTTATAGCTGTAGCGCGTCCCCAGATAAATGACGGCCGTATGGTCGCCGCGACGATCGGCGACCGCATCAAACGCTTGAAAAATATTATGAAAGGGTGTGCTTGTCATGGATTAGACCCCAAAGTAGGCGGCTTTGATTTCGGGATTGTTCATCAGCTCTTTCCCGGTTCCGGTGAGGGTGAGCATGCCGTTTTCCACCACGTATCCCCGATTGATGACGGGCAGGACCGGGCGGGCGAACTGCTCGCTCAGGATCACCGTAATCCCTTCTCTTTTATTGAGGTCCTTAATGGCATCCATCACGGCTTTCTGCATCAGCGGGCTGAGGCCCAGAAGCGGTTCATCCAGCAGCAGCAGTTCCGGTTTGACCACCAGCGCCATGCCGATGGCCAGCATCTGCTGCTCGCCGCCGCTTAAAAACCCGGCTTTGCGTTTTCGGAGACTTTCCAGGGTCGGAAAAAGCGAATAGACGTATTTCTTGACCTGATCGATTTCGGCCCTTTTGCGCAGATATCCGGCAATCTGGAAGTTTTCCGCAACACTGCTTTCCGGAAAAATGGGATGGCGCTCCCGGGACAGCACAATGCCCAGCTTGACCCGCTCGTTGGGCGGATAATCGCTGATGTCCTTTCCCTTGTAGCGGATTCGGCCGTAAACATTGATCCGCTCTCCGCCCTTTCGTTTTTCCTTGATCCGCATGTCGATAATCAGCCCGGATAGGGTGTTCATCAGCGTGGTTTTACCGGCGCTGTTGGATCCGATCACGCCGATGATTTCGCCCGGCTTCACCTGCATGCTGAACCCGTTCAGGGCCAGGGCGTTTTCGAAAAAAACCATTAAATTTTCAGCTTCCAACATGTGTCAGTCTCCTGAATCCGTTTCGCTGCCCAGATAAGCGCACTTGACCGCGTCATCTTCCATGACCGAGTTGGGGGGGCCATCCGCGATCTTGCTGCCGTAGTTCATGACGATCACCCGGTCTGCAATCCGGAAAAGCTCCCTCAAGCGGTGCTCGATCATGATGATGGTTTTCCCCTGGATGCGCATTTTCTCGATAATCGGTACGATGCTGGCCACCTCGGCCAGGCTCAGGCCCGAAAACAGCTCATCCAGAATCACCAGATCCGGCTGCAGCGCAATGGCCTTTGCCAGTTCCAGCCGTTTCAAATACCCCTGGGGCAGGGCGCCGGCGGGTTTGTAGGCGACAAATGAATCCCGCTCGAAACCCACCTCCTCCAGAAGGTCCAGGGCCATGGCGTCCCGGTCCCCGTAGCGGCCACCCACCAGTCCCTTGGCCCGCGGCGAATACAGCGGAATGATCATGTTCTTAAAGGCCGGCAGTTGATAAAACGGACGGACCATCTGAAAGGTTCTGGCAATGCCGAGCCGCACGATTTTGTGCGGGGGCAGGTGGTGGATGGGGCTGCCCTTGTACAGGACTTTTCCGGAAGTGGGTTTGACGAACCGGGTGATCAGATTCACCAGGGTGGTCTTGCCCGAGCCATTGGGGCCGATCACGCCCAGGAGCTCCCCCGGCATGATGGAGAAAGACACATTCAGCAGGGCCTGGACCCCGCCGAATGCTTTGGAGAGACGGACGGTTTCAAGAAGCGGCTCTGTGCTCATTTTTCCACCTCGACCCAGCGTTCGAACTGATGATATTTTCGCTCCATATAGTGAAAAATGCCTTCCGGCAGCGCGACGATGCATACCACCAGAAACACCCCGTAAAACACGATCCGAAGCCCGCCGATGCCCCGCAGCAATTCGGAGAGCGGCACCAGAATAAAGGCCCCCACCGCGGCTCCGGCCAGGGTTCCCGGACCCCCCACCACGGCGGCGGCAATGGGAAGGATGGAGTAGTCCAGCGCAAAGACCGGCATGCCCACGAACATGTAAACATGGGTCATGAAAGCGCCGGCGAACGCGCCGATGCTGGCGGCGATAAACAGGGCCTGGGCCTTGAACCAGTAGATATTGATGCCGGCATTGATCACGGAGCGGTCATTGTCGCAGATGCCTTTTAGCACCAGGCCGTAGTCCGAGTCCATGAGCCGCCGGAATCCAAAGAGCACCGCCAGAAAGACAATAATGATGAGATACACCTCAAACTTGGCCGATGGCAGCGGGTCCATGCCGCTTAATCCTTCCGTGCCGCCGAATATTTTCGTGGCCTCGATCACCCGCACCAGCATCAGGGGGATAATCAGGGTCACCATGGAAAAGTACACCCCCCGGAGCCTTAAAACCGGCAGCAGCAGCACGGTGCTGATCAGCCCGCCAAAGACGGCTGCCAGCGGCAGGGTGATCAGCGGAGAAAAGCCCCAGTAATGATTCATGATTCCGCTGCAATACGCGCCGGTTCCGAAGAACAGGGCCTGGCCCAGGGAAATCATGCCGCTTTGGGACAGGATATCCCAGGAGATGGCCAGCAAGGCGAATACCGCAACGGACATCAGGACTTTTTGCCAGTAAACACTCAGGACAAGGGGAAGGGCCAGGCATATGACGACCGGCAGCACGCGGGGCCCGGCCAGATACAGCATTTCCCGCCAGGAACAGAGGGCAAAAATATCCTGAGACCTTGCCTTGATGCCCCGGTCAATCCGCTCTTTGCGCGTTTTCACAGTCTTAAATCCTTTCTTCCAGTTCTTTCTGTTTGCCGAAAATACCGGATGGTTTGATGACCAGAACCAGGAGAAGCGCCGCCAGGCTGACGATCATGGTCCAGTGCGAGCCGATATAGGAATCGGTAAAGCGTTCCGCAAAACCGATCACAACGCTTGCGATGATAACGCCCCCGCTGCTGCCAAGGCCCCCGATGATGCATACGGCCAGGGCCTTGATCAGTACATCATATCCTTCCTCCGGCGAGATGCTGCCCAGGGGAACTATCACCGTGGCGGCAATGGCGGCAAGCCCCGCTCCTAAAGCAACCGCCATTCTGGCGATGCGGTCCGGATCCATGCCGAAAGTCAGCGAAGTGCGCTCATCCTGCGCAATTCCCCGGAAAGCCAGCCCCAGGTGGGTGTAATGGGTGAACAGCCACAAAACAATGACCAGCGCCACGGCGAACGCCACGATCAGCAGGCGCTGGGCATCCACGTAAGCATCCCCGATCATGAAGCTTTCATCAACGAAGACGGGCAGCGTGTATTCAAATCCGACAAAACCGAAATACCGGAACAGCTCCAGCACGGCCAGACCGATACCGAAGGTGGCAATGACCTCGGAAAGCGTCTGGCCCTTGATGCGGATGATCACAAAACGGTACATCAGGGCGCCCGCAAGGGTGGTCAGGCTGATGGAAATCAGCACGGCCAGGGGATAGGGCAGGTGGGCCATATGGATGAGCATCCAGACCCCGTAGGCCGCCATCACATAAAAGGCGCCGTAGGCAAAATTGGCCACGCCGCTGATCCCGAAAGTCAGATTGAAACCAATGGCGGTGAGCGCAAGGATCGCGCTGTTGATGATGGCGTAAATGATGGTTCCGGTCAGCATCGTCATTTCTCCGGTTATTTGGCTGACGTCAGTCCAGCCGGCAGTTGAATTTTCCCCTCGGCCAGACTTGTGGGAAACACGATCTGGCGCTTGCCTTCGGCGGTCCACTGAAAGATGGCGGCAACCGCGGATTCTTCCGGGTTCATATCGTATATCACCTGATGCCCCGCATCGAATTTCACCCGGCCGAGCACTCCCTGCCGGTCGGTTTTGACCAATTCCGCCACAATGGCGTCCGCGTCAATGCTGCCTGCCCGCTGAATGGCATCGGCCAGGATATAGACCGAGTCATAAGCCGGTCCCGGCCCGTGTCCCGCCTCGATGGGGGATCCAAACTGTTTGGCATACGCTTCCTGAAACGCAACGGATTTGGGTACTTTGGGAGAGCCGATGGCGCTGCCCATTTCGAAAATGCAGTTGATGGCCCCGGCGATTTTTCCGTCAAAGGTTTTCCAGGCTCCGGGTCCGGCCAGGGGTGAAATGAAACCGGCCATCAGGCACGGCACCTTCATGGCATTCCATTGCTTCACCAGGATGCCGCTTTGGGGCATGTCAAAGATCGGCAGAATCACCTGGGCGCCGGAGGCCTTGACCTTCATCAGGGTGGATGAAAAATCCGCGGTTCCGGTGGGAAAGCTCTCGTTTCCAACGATGGTCCATCCGGCTTTCTCGAAATATGTCTGACTGATGATTTCAGCGGTCTTGCGCGCCCAGTCCACATCCTGGTTCATGATGTAAACCTTGGTGAAACCATATTCCGCATTGATAAAGCCCATGGTGCCGGCAAGGTATTTCACCAGGTATTTGGCATTCAGGGCCAGGCGGAAGATGTATTTATATTTTTCCGGGTCCTGCTTCACCTTTTCTTCCGAAGCCGGCGTCATGGCAATGGCGCCCAAAAGCGGCACTTTATATTTGGCAATGATGTCCATGCCGGCCATCAGCGCTTCGGAACGGAAAGGGCCCACCAGCAGGGCGGCCGGCTTTTTCTCCAGGATAAGCTTTTCGATTCCCAGCAGAGCCTCCGGTACCGGCACCCCCGGCGCCGCATCGCGGATGTCGATGGATTCGACTTTAAACGGTCTTTTTTCCGAACCGACGGTCACGCCCCCCGCGCTGTTAATTTCCGTCACAGCCAGTTCCACGGCTTTAAGCGCTTCCTTGCCTTCCAGAAACCCGGTGGACGTGGGCACGCCGATGACGATGGGCTCGGCCGCCAGGGCAGCAACCGGGCCGATCAGGAACAAACATAACAGCACTGGAACCCAGCAGAGAAACAAACTTTGTTTTCTTTTCATGTGATAACCTCCCCCGTTCATTGAGGCTTGCTTTGACGAAAAAGCTTGCCTCGGATTAAAAAAAGTGGACCGTGATTCCCTATGGATAAAACGCTGATGAATCCTTGTTTTATTGCCTGTGCAACGGTTGTGCCGATACGTGAATTTTTATTTAACTATATGTTAATAAAGATAATATCAATTTAAGGCTGGTATTTTATATAATGGATATGTTACATTAAGAAACAGAATTCAATTCATTAATTGATCAAAACCAAGCAAATAATGTTAAATAGATCTTAATTTCAGGATATTAGAAGAGTGGTTCGAAACGAAACACTCTGTGGTGTCTATCGGTGGCAAAGTTGACGGGCCTGGAATCACCCATGCTTTCTATTGGCAAAGTTTGCCGGAGGTGCTATTGACAATGAATCCAACCAATAATGAAACAACAGCATGGTAATGCTGAACGTATCCATGCTCGAAGCGGCAGAACGGAAGGTGTTGAGATTGTCCCTGTCACATATGCCCACAAGGAGAAGCACAAACGAATAGAACCAAAAACTGATTTTGTTCAACGCAAGACTTTTCAAACTGTGCCGGATTGGTGGCGGTATGTCAGACAATTAAACAAGGATGCAAGAGAAACATGTTATCTACCCGTATAACATGCAAAACCAGATGATATATAGAAACAAGATAACCTCTTGATGGGCCGCCTTTCTGCGGCCCATCGCCCCGGATGCGAAGCGCGCGCTTTAACAGAATGGTGAGTGTGCCACGGCCATGCCCATCAATCCGAATCGCGCAGACGCGCTAACTCCGCGCGCTCCTCATCTGGGCGTTATGTGTTCAGGGAATACAAGGGGACGTTTTTTCTATTTAGCCAACTTTGATAGTCTCGTAAAAAGTCAAAAACTGGATTTTGGTTATGAATAAATTCAATATGTTAATGTTGAAAAAAAGCGAAAAACCGACTTTTTACGAGACCATCAACTTTGTTTATAGTCAAATAGAAATGAACGTCCCTTGAGTCCTTCGGGATCGATAGAACGAATAATTGCAAATAACCCCTGGTTTCGTTGGTTTATTATCTTTCTCCAAGAATCATAGGAGCAAACATGCCAATTTCAGAAGTTTTCCCAAACCCGACTGTGAAACAGGTCATATTTCAAATCACTTTTCCTAATCTGTTTTATATTGAAAGCAAGATTGGTGAACTTCAAATGAAGATCATGGATAAGTTCCCGGAATCTGCTCTGGTATTTCAACATAAAGTTATGTTTGCCGTTGGCGAGGACGACAAAATTGACGATTTTCGACAAAAGATCCCTCAAGAACAAGTAGGAAAAATATGGAAATTTGATAACCCGACTCTTGGGTATCAATTACAGATATTAAGTAATTCTCTTTCTATCACTTCTGGCTTCCATAAGACTTACAATAACAAAAAGTCGGTGAATAGATTTCGAGATATTATTGAAACAGTATTGAAGCCATTTCTTGATCTAACACATCTTCCAACTGTAAATAGGATTGGATTGCGTTATATTGATGAATGTCCATTTAAAGAGAAAACCACGCAATCATTTCGCTCCCATTTTAAATCTTGTTTTTCAACAACTCGTTTCTCGATCGAAGAATCAGTTGAGCATCAATATGTTGCGCTTGTGAAGCGAGGTGAATATTCCATACGATATTTGGAACAGTACAATTTTAATACTAATCCATTGTTGATGAACTCGTAAAAAGTCAAAATCAGAAATGAACCTTATTTAGTAGTCACGGATAGTTTATAACGAAAATTTGGCTCGAAGAAGCAAAATAGCTCTTTAACAATTTTAGAAATACGGTTTGGA
>Ga0268283_1000155_pt1 | contig 66803 bp, 67 predicted proteins | sample saktaG_13_FD_190140 | JGI IMG/M metagenome (GOLD analysis project Ga0268283, IMG submission 190140) | Saline water microbial communities from Sakinaw Lake, British Columbia, Canada - sak_2013_06_06_36m | ecosystem: Environmental > Aquatic > Non-marine Saline and Alkaline > Saline ...
TGCCACAAACAGTGTAGCTGAATCGTTTCGTTTTAGCCCGAAAACAGATCGTTTTGCCATGAGCTGTTGATGCTTTTGACAGTGATAGGGGCAGTATTTTCTAAACAGGTAGCATTTTCACGGTAAATGTAGCAAATAAAATTATTGCTGAAACACCTGAAGGTGCCGAACCCAAAGTGATTCTGGAAAAAGCCCGCCAGGAATATCAGATGTTCTGGCAGGGATTAGGTCGGAAAGCATGCAAACAATTAATGCCCGAAGATGTGAAAAACAGTCTGTTTAATCAGCAGATGGATGATTTTGGTGAATTTTTCGGTGCATGGGTGAAATGGGGCGTCGATTATGACAGCTCCCGAAAGGCATTGGAATGTCAGTTGGCCGGCCGAAAAACACTGCGGGATTTTATGGCGCCGACCTGGAATGGAGAGGGCCTGCCCAAATCCAGCCTGGACGGCGTTCGGGAAAGCGTATTGAAAGACCCTGCCCTGCTGGTGAAACGGAATGTACTGAAGCGGAATGAACAATTAGACGCACTGGGTATTGTCAAACGGCTGGGGCCATATACTGAACCCCATCGTTCCCATCGCCCTCATTTTGACAGTTTTTCCCAAACCGCCATCCAGCCCTATATCGAGGGGTTGAATGCCGCAATATGCAATGGCCAGGCATTTATCCCCATCATCCTGGATACGATTTCCAAAATGGCTGCCTTGGCGCCGCATTCGGAATACCTCAATGAAGGGTGTACATTTCAGGGATCGGGCGGCATGGCATCGCCCCTTCCCGATGAGTTTTTCCTGATGTCCCGCCTGGAGGAATGGCTGCGCGATCATGAGTTAAACCGGGATAAAGACTGGCTGAAATTGAAAAACAAGATTACCGGTGAACTCTATCGTCAAACCCGTGAACCTCAACCGTATGCGGCGTTGATGGTGGGGGACGGTGATTTTATGGGGAAAACCATCGATCAATTGAATCATATAGATCGACACCGTGATTTTTCAATAGCACTGGCAGGATTTGCCGGTACGGTAGGGGATGTGGTTACGGATCATGGCGGCCGGTTGATCTACAGTGGCGGAGATGATGTGATGGCCTATTTGCCCCTGCATCGGTTGTTGTCCTGTGCAGTTGCCGTGAATTCCTGTTTTAACGATCATGTCACTCTTTCCTGTAAAAAACTGGGAAGCCTTGATCCGCCGACGTTTTCCATGGGCATTGCCATTGTGCATCATCTGATGCCCCTGCATGACGCGCTTGCCCTGGCGCGGCAGGCCGAGGCACATGCGAAAAGCGACGGCGGACGTAATGCATTGGCAATTATTCAGGCCAAACGCAGTGGGTCGCCCACAACCCTTGCCGGGAAATGGGGGGATCAGGGAGCATTACGTGGTTTTCCCACACGGTTGGCGGAAATGATTCAATGGTATGAAGCCGGGAAACTGCCCTCCCGGTTGGGCTATAATTTGAAGATAGCTGCCCGATCCTGTGGCGGGCAGATGTTATGGACCCGGGCGGGAGGACGATTGGCACCCGACAATCCACCGGCAGCGGAAGCATTGAGGATTGTGATGCGAAAACAGGGCATAGCTGGCGCTGCATTCACGCAGGTCGAAGCCGAAGCCCTGTTGACCGAACAATCGGATATGGGCATGTTGGCCGATGAACTGGTCGTGGCCTATCAGTTGGCCCAGGCCAGCCTGATCGCACAGGGAAAATGGAAACGACAACAGGAGGGCGAGTGATGAATATCGTTATGTTTGCCCGTGAACCTCTGATTCTTAGAGACGGCAGGCCGTTTGGAGAGCATGGCACGGTCAGAGCCGGGGCACTGCAGTGGCCCATGCCATCCACCCTGGCCGGTATGATAAGAAGCCAGATTGGACTATCCCGTGATCCGTTTTTTTTTCAAGGCCCGGATGCAGTGAACCGGATTCGCGCCGTACATATCGAATATATTCAGCCGGTATGTCGCATCGGTGATGGTGATTGGCGGTTTGTATATCCTCAGCCTGCGGATTTACTGGTATGTAATGGCCTGAATGGCACTCTGTCTCTTCATGGATTTAACTATTCAGCGCAGGGCTCAAACGGCGTTACCCTGCCATGGAAGAACTGGCTGGTTCCGCTGCCCTTAACCCAGGAAAAGCCGGCTCGGCCACAACCTGCGTTCTGGCATGAATCCATCTACATGAAATGGCTGACTGCCCCGAACACCATGCAGACAACGGTGGCTTCGAATGAATTGGGATGGCCTTTGCCCCATCAGGATCAACGGATTCACTGCTGCATCGATAAAGACAGCGGAAGTGCGGCTGATGGACAGCTTTGGATGTCATCGGGATTGTGCATGCAGGGCTATGACAGCCGTAATGGAATAAAACAATGGGGCATTGCCATGCGACTGGGGGGGCATGCAGAAGACGACGCAGTCGAGGGGGCGGTGCATCTGGGTGGTGACCGCCGGTTGGCCTGGATCGGGAATATGAATATGGATTGGCCTGCCTGCCCCGATACCTTGGCCAATGCCCGCTATTTACGACTGGTGCTGACAACGCCAGGAAATTTTGGTGGATGGGCGCCGGACTGGCTGCTGCCCCCGAATGCCGCAAAACAAACTGAAACCCCATGGGTGACCGTACCGGGCATGCAACACCAGATTCGTATTTGCAGTGCCTTTGTACCCCGATGGATACCCGTCAGCGGTTGGGACTATGCTACAAAACGTCCAAAAGCCATGCGTAAACTGGCGCCAGTCGGGGCAGTGTATGTGATTGAGGTAGAGAAGCCAGAAACTTCTCAGGATATTGCCAGGCATTTATGGGGACATCCACTTGTCAGCAATGAAATTGACGGTTATGGAATCTGTCTGGTGGGTCGTGCTGACATCAACATATAACAGGAAAGGCGATGACGATGATTGTAAAACCTTATATTCTGAAAACCCGCTCCGGGCTGCATTGCGGAATTGGTCAGGGACTGAGCGATATCGATATGCCTACGGCAAAGGAAGCCATATCCGGATTTCCGTTTGTTCCCGGAACATCCCTGAAAGGCGTTCTGCGGGATTATTTTGACGGTAGCGGAGATGCCGCAAAATTCGAGGCTGCATTCGGCCAGGCAGGCGAGGTGCCGGAATTCGCATCCGCCCTGAGCTTTGGGGATGCCCGCCTGCTTTGTTTACCAGCCCGCTCCTATTTTGGGGTTTTTGCCCACGTGTGCTCGCCATATGCGCTACGCATACTGCGCGATATCCTGCAGCAAATCGGCCGAACCAATTTACCGACGATTCCGGCTTTTTCAAACTCGGGTGAATATCATGCCGTGGTTACAACGCAAACGGTTCTGATCTTACCTCATGACGAGAGGGCAGGTGCGGCGCAACGGGTGCTGCTGGAAGACCTGGATTTGCTGATTGATGCACAACACCGGGATGCTACCGATCAATGGGCAGAAACCATCTGCGCACTGCTGTATCAGGATGGCGGCGATACAACAGAGGAGGATCGCAGAATTTTTTCGGAGCGCTTCATGATCGTCCCAGACGATGTACTGGCCTTTTTATGTGAGACAGCTCTGCCCGTGGCGACCCGTATTCGTATAGGAGAAGATGGAGTGGTGGAGGCCGGTGCACTCTGGTACGAGGAATATGTGCCTCCGGAAACCCTGTTTGCCGGGATACTGGCTGCAGAAAATGGTCGTGGGATACACAGGGGATTTTTAGCTCAGGATTTAATGAATGTTGTTGCTGCCCAACCCATTGACTGTCAAATCGGCGGTGGAGCAACCGTTGGACGAGGGATGGTGCACCTTCAATTTTACAGATAAGGAAAGGCGGTGTTATGCAATCGAAAAGCCAACGATTTTCCGATGTGGTTTTTACACGGGTACAGCTAATCGCCCAGGCCCAGCAGCAGGGTGGAGAGGATGACAAGCGGGCCAGAAAATACAAGTCGCTCTGCAAGCGTAGCGGTGGGGTACTCCGCAATTCCGGTTTGATGCAATATCTGGCCTTTTTAAAAGCCAGAGGGCAACGGCCGTCTGAACGTCACCATCAGATTTTGTATCAGCACCTTCAGGATGAGATCAGGGCCATTGGGGTGATTGGGGGAAATGTCGATCTCTTTGATTATAGCCGACAAACAAGACTGCCGGTTTATATGCGTCTGACACGGGAGGTGTTACTGTTGCTTCAATGGCATAAGCGCCTGGCGGATACGTTGATTCAGGGCGACGCATCGGAAGGGGAGGACGAACCATGATCCGTAGCGTTCGCGACGATATATACAATCTGCTGAATCAGGGGGTAATGCATCAGGGGCAGAATCTATCCCTGTATTTCAGCAGGCTCTGCAAAGAGATTGATGATCCCGCCAGTAAAGAACATGCTGCTAAAGAATTTGCAATTAAGCGCCTGGAATCCGGATTGTCTGATCAGGCATTCGATTTGTACCGTCTGGCATATAATAATTGGCGACAAGCATGGGAGAACAATTCCAATGCATTGTGTTTTGAAATGTCTGCCAGAACACCGTTGGTCGTTGGAATGGGAGATCAGAATATTCATGAATTCGGTCTTTCCCTCCAGCATCCCTGGGGTACGCCTTTTATTCCCGGTTCGGCCATCAAGGGTGTCACCTCGACGCATGCCCAACAGTCCGATGATGCAGATTGGCAACGAAACCTGAAAAATGCTGAACCCGACGGGAAATATGCCGAAACCGTATTCGGAGGTGTCAATGCGGACAAAAAACGCACCGCCGGTGGTATAGGCTTTGCCGATGCCTGGTGGATACCCGATTTCAAACGGCCTTTTCAGGCGGATATTATCAATGTTCATTATCGGACATATTATCAGGGGAGTGATGGGGCATGGCCCGATGGCATGGATGCGCCCCTGCCGGTGCAATTCATTGTCATCAAGCCGGGTGTGCGTTTTTTAATCGTCCTTACTGGTGATGTAAACTGGTGTCGGGTTGTCAAACAGATTGTTAGAGCGGCAGCAGAAGAAAGAGGCTTTGGCGCCAAGACCCGGGTGGGCTATGGCCGTATGCAATATATTGAAAGTGCTCAGGAATTACTGGTGCGTCTGGACAACATGGATACGGATGAGTTGGCTAACCTATTTCGAGAAAAAGGGAAACAGACAGATTACCGTGATTTTTTTTCCCAAGCGGCAAGGCGGTATGACTGTAAACCAGAATTATATGACTTGTTTCGGGAATGCCGGCCCGCCGCGCTACTTATAGAACAATTGAAACAACATAAACCGGCTGATTTAAAAACTGCGGGTAATATTCGAAAGAATTTTTCAAAATCTATGCCTGGCGGAGCAATCGATACATCCGATGCCGATATCCAAGCCATTTTCAATTTTTGCCTTCCCCTTGCCAAAAATGGTATTATAGGCACTTGGTTGGAGGCTTTTGCATATGGCTTTGATAACATGGTTTGGGGAAAAAGCTTTGATGATATGTCAAGTGTATTAATCGACCATCTGGGTAACCTGAAAAAAGGGCTGACCATTTGGCCCACGATAGAACGAATTCGTCAGGATATGAAAAAGCTGCCGGGCTTGACTGCCGAACAACTCATGGAACTCGAAGCATATGTCGATATGGAATCATAGACATACATCAAACGAAACAAAACTTTTGACCCACCGGCCGGAATATGTCTGCTTTTTGTTTCGCATCAAAGCGCGAACCAGATCTGCGGATCTATCCTTTACGGATTACCAGATAATCTCCAACGACGCCGATAATCTGGTGTTCTGTTATGACTGGGCCTGTACGCCCCTAATGACGTACTGGGAAATACTGCCCGATTAGGTTCAGAAGGGGAAATTGCAAAAGCAAAAACTGCTCATCAAAGAAAACGAAAGGAATAGTTCACATGCCTGATACTTTTATGAAAGCAATGAAGGATAAGTGGAAAGAGATATCTCCATGGTTTATGGCTGTAATGGTGGTTCTTAGTTCCAATTGGGTATCAAATGTTATTTGGGATCCACTTCAAGTTTGGTCATCAAATTGTAGATTTTTATCACTTTTAAGAATACTATCAATTCCAATCTTTTTGTATTGTGTGTATCGATTGTATCAAAAGAGAAACTCATTTTTCAGGCCCAGAACACGATATCTTAAAGACAAACTCAATCCAATTCCCCGCAAACATCTTGTACTTTTTCTATCCATCCTGAATCCATATAATACCTATGATCATGGAGTGCCTGTTGGGTTGTCCCTTACAGATGATCTGGGAAAAGATCTGGAAGAAATGTTGCGGTTGAAAGAAGCGCCAAAAAAAATAATGTGGAACTGGGAAATGCCGCTACGAGCTCTTTGGTATCACGGGAAAGATGGCGTGTTGGAAACAGCTACAATTGTCTGCTCGAAAGAATCAAAAAAACAAGTTAATGATTTTCTCAATATTTGCAGACGTTATGACAAGTTAAAAAATGTCGAATATTTTTTGTTGTTGCAGCCAAAACGGCCAGAACTCATATCCGCAATAAATGGGATTCCAGAGGACAGCACGGGATGGGATTTTGAAAGTTTTGATGAACAGTCTGAAGCCCTTAGATATTTTCTAGAAAAATTTATTAATAAGGAACATCGCGAAGAGGATATCATCATCGATTTCACCAGTGGACAGAAAGTTACCAGTGTTGTGGCAGCCGTTTTCACTTTTAACCGTAAGATAAAAGCCCAGTATGTACAAACAGGTGGAGACTGTGATGTGGTGAGCTACGATGTCCTATTTGCTTCTTCGGATATCGGGGGATTTGGAATATGACCACTATCGACCTGTCAATTCTGTACACTGAAACCGCCAAGCTTTCAGACTTACAGACCTACATTGATCAGACAGTAACGCTGGCAGGCGAAGGCAACGAAGTGATTCTTACAGGCAAGGCGCCAGTCTGGCTCTATTTGTCGGTTGCTCATGCACTTCACGGCAAAGCAAAAAAACTGATTTACCGATCACCGGTTACTATGGATGTAACAATATTTGACCACAACCCTTTTTAAGGGAATAAATCGGTATGGATTCGTTAGTTCTTCCCACTTCTTTCCAATCTGTTCATGAAATAACAGGCTGTTTTGAGCATTTTATTAATAAAAACAAGCTGTTTTACCAATTTTTTAAATGGCCTTTGGAAAGGGGGTGGTTACAGAAATGACAGTATCTGATGACAATTCAAATTGTTGCAGCTTAGAGACGACCCGTAAGTTGTATGTCTGTTCCTTAAAAACCCATGCCATGAAAGCAGGTTACAGAAAATGCCTCTTCAGCCATTTGAATTTATTTCGGAAAATAGGCATGGCCTCCGAAAGGAATGACCTGAATAGAAGGGATTGAGACAATACCGAAGACGGATGCGCTCGTTGCGAGCGCTTTGTCCTCCGAAAGGAATGACCTGAATAGAAGGGATTGAGACTCTGAAAAGAAGGCTTTCACCGGGTCATTGTAGGTAACTCTCCGAAAGGAATGACCTGAATAGAAGGGATTGAGACTTCATCAGCAGCATAGGCTTTTGCCAAAATGTCCTGCGCTCCGAAAGGAATGACCTGAATAGAAGGGATTGAGACTGGAACGTCATCCGCTTTCCCATCAAAGGAAACGTCAACTCCGAAAGGAATGACCTGAATAGAAGGGATTGAGACTATTGTCCAGGGTATTCCTCCACCCTGAAGCAATATCCTCCGAAAGGAATGACCTGAATAGAAGGGATTGAGACGAAACTGCGCCCACGGAGGTCCTCCCATGTGATATCTCCGAAAGGAATGACCTGAATAGAAGGGATTGAGACTCGGTTTCCCGAATCATCTCGATAAAATCTTCGTTTCCGCTCCGAAAGGAATGACCTGAATAGAAGGGATTGAGACCTTTTCGATTCTTCTCCGCCATGCAAACTATCAGAGAGTACTCCGAAAGGAATGACCTGAATAGAAGGGATTGAGACCTTCTGCCCAGGCCTTATAGAGACGCAGATTACGCAACATCCGAAAGGAATGACCTGAATAGAAGGGATTGAGACTTTGGGTGATCCTCGCCGAAGACGGGGCATTATTTCCGATCCGAAAGGAATGACCTGAATAGAAGGGATTGAGACCATTATTGACGATGCAATGCATATTAAGATACATTTCATCCGAAAGGAATGACCTGAATAGAAGGGATTGAGACTATACGTTACGTTCGTGACCGTGCCGGTTTTGCCCATCCGAAAGGAATGACCTGATTCGAAGGGATTGAGACGAGTCATGCCACTCCTGTGATCCATTGGAGCGCAGATGCGACAATCCGAAAGGAATGACCTGATTCGAAGGGATTGAGACCTTTTTTGAAGTACACCGGCTGGGCTGCACTCCATGTGGCGGAGCGCACCTGGAGCCCTGATCAGAAAATCGAAAAGATTGGCGATGATAAAATCCGGCATAAATTTTCCGCCTCATCAGAAGTGGAATTGACCGCCTGGATATTATCCTTCGGAGAAGATGCGCGGGTGATAGAGCCGGATTGGCTGGGGGAAGAAATTATAAATAAAGTCAATAGGACAGCGGTTCTGTACAAAAACAATCCAATGGCGATAAGTGAAGTTCCTGAATGTCAGTAATTTAGGAGTTGAAACACGTCATGAATCCTGCAACGTTTACGCTGAGAATCTGCAAAGAATCTTTTCTGAAGGAACTGGAATAGATATAGAACCAGCCTCTCTTTTGTGCTTGTAAACATGTATCGCATGTGGTACATTTATTTATATGGATAATCCTTTGGAAAAAATACTATCCGCGAAGTTTTACAGCACGCCTGCCGGCAATGAGCCTGTTCTTGATTGGCTGAAGGGATTGAGCAAGGAAGATAGAAAAACGATTGGCAACGACATACGAACGGTTGAACTGGGCTGGCCGATAGGAATGCCAGTTTGTCGCAAGCTTGAAGGTTACTCAAGCCTTCGGGAGGTTCGCAGCGAAATAAGCGGCGGATGTATCGCACGAATTATTTTTTACATCAATGGCAATGAGATGATCTTGTTGCATGGCTTTATAAAAAAGACCCAAAAGACACCGAAAAGTGAGATTGATTTGGCAGTAAAACGAAAAATGGAGCACGAAAAACATGAGTAAGAATCCTCACACAGGGTCTTCCTTTGATGATTTTCTGAAAGAGGAAGGCTTACACGAAGAATGCACGGCCGTTGCACTGAAGCGCGTTTTAGCTTGGCAACTTAAACAGGAAATGAAAAATAACCACCTGACAAAATCCGCCATGGCGGAACGGATGCATACAAGTCGAGCGCAGCTTGAGAGGTTGTTAAACCCTGAAAAGACCGGAATTTCACTTGAGACAATGCAACGCGCAGCCGTGGCCGTGGGTCGTGAATTGCGAATTGAACTGGTTTAAAAAACCTCGATAGCTCTCAGCCATCCGAAAGGAATGACCTGATTCGAAGGGATTGAGATGTAAGCGGGATTTGTTTAGATTTTTATTTAAGAATTCTGAACGAACTTTAAATGAGATTTTTTGATCAATGAGCGTTCACCAACTCAAAGATGGCAGATGGATTGTCAAATACCCCGATCCTGAAAAAGCCAGCGGTTCAAAACGCGAATATTTCGGCAGAGGGGCAGCCGCAGAAATCAGAGCCCGGAATAGGGATCGTGAGCTGGATCTTAAACAAACCAAGCCACGGGTTGTTGACGATGCAGGGCCTCTATTTCAAGAGTTGGCACTCGAATACCTGGTCAATAAAAATTTTAACGAAAATTCTCAGAAACTCTGCAAATTGCGCCTGCAATCCATCATCATTCCGATTTTGGGCGATATTCCTGCAATCCGATTGACTTATCGATGATATCGACAAATACGTCAGGCAGCGCCGACAAACGGTCAAGGCGAATACCGTTCGCAGGGAAGTTACCAATACCGGGTTTTTTGTTCAGAGGATTTTCATGCGAACCCGAAAGGCGACGGCATCTATTTCACCCGTGACGCCATGAAGCGCTATTTCGCGGAATACGAAAAATTTCTCAATCGTGAGTTTGATCATCCCGAGACCGGAACGAAAACATCCCTGAGGAAGTGTTTTTGGCTTCAGGCTGAGAAACTGGCCAGGACCATTCAGGACAATGGTGATTATATCCCCTTTGCCATGGAGATTTAGGCCATGTTCTATTTGGTTTCCTATGACATTCCGGACGACAGGCGGCGCACCCGGTTGGCCAAGACACTCAAGGATTACGGGGGACGGGTGCAATACAGCGTGTTCGAATGCTTGCTCAACCAGGAGCTTTTTGATAAAATGGTTAATCGGATCGAGGCCGTCATCATGGAATCCGAGGACAGCGTGCGGATTTATGGTCTGTGCGCCAATTGCGAACGGGTGATCAAGGTTATCGGCACGGGTGAAGTTTCTCATGACGAGGAAGTCTATATTTTATGAAATAGCAGGCTGTTTTAAGCGTTTTATTAATAAAAACAAGCTGTTTTACCAATTTTTTAAATGGCCTTTGGAAAGGGGGTGGTTACGGAAATGACGGTATTTGGTGATAATTCGAATTGTTGTCGCTTAGAGGTACGGGATGCATATATATTCCGACAAAAGCCATGCCATAAAAGCAGGTTACAGGAAATGCCTCTTCAGCCATTTGAATTTATTTCGGAAAATAGGCACGCCATCCGAAAGGAATGACCTGAATAGAAGGGATTGAGACGCAAGCACTGCATCTTGGGACTTAGCAAATGCTGTTGTATCCGAAAGGAATGACCTGAATAGAAGGGATTGAGACCGCCCGGGGTGGAACTCTTGTTCTACAGCCCTTTGCCATTGTCAGCACTTGGTAAGGTGCTAAAAGTAGATGCTGAAACTCTGCAAACTCATCTCACTTATCTGATTGATACTGCAATTGTGATACCCGATGAAAACGGACTCTATAGGCTGTCAGATCCTATTGTAGATGCGGTACACCGGGTAATTGATCGTAGAGTCGTGCCGCATGCGGATGTGGCAAATGCTCTAAAGGGATATCTCAAGGAGAAGGGAGAAAATGCCGCCGGTTTGTTCGAGCTGTATAGAAATCTATTTAGGGCTCGGCGTTTTTCAGGAGAAGAAGGTGCGGATGACACCGAAATAAACTTGACAAGCGATTTAATTTCAATGGAAATAGATTTCTATCATGCGAGGGACTTTGAGAATGCTGTAAAAATGGGAAAACTTTTTTTAGAACAAAGGCCAGACAATACTGAAGCCAAAGCATTCATAGTTCGTGCATTAGCACAGTTAGGGCGTTATGGTGAAGCAGAATCATATATTAAAACAATACGCGATTGTGGCTATCTGCGCGATGCATATTTCCTGACAGGTTTTGCTGAAAGACACAAAGACAATTTGCCTTTATTGATATTTGGGGAACGCATTACCTAATTTACAATATTAACCGGACGTTGGACTGGAATCGGCTAAAGGAGAAATGATTATGAAAATTAGAAAAACCCTGGCATGGTTATTGTCTGTTGTTGCATTATGTTCTCTTTTGAGTTTTAACGCCCTTGCACAGGACAACAGGGCGGTACAAACAAAGCATGAACCCATTACACAGCAATTGATAACTATGGTAGAGCATAGTTCAGAAATAAAAAGAATGCTTATTAATTCAATTGAAAAAGCAAAAAAAATTAATCCGGACAAGGTAACGAATCCAGCCCAGACGTTAGAAGATTATTATATTTTTGCAGATTGGGCAGCAAAGGCAATGCCTTGGTCAATTCTACAAAATCTTCCATATTCAAAATTATACGATCAAATCGATCAGAGTTTAGATTACTTCTATTTCATTAATGATCAACCGCTTCCAGAATTAAAGAATAAAGGGTATTACAATAATTCACTGCAATACCATGAACCATATCGTACATGGTTAATCAATTTTACAAAAGAATGGGGTGTGTATTTAAGCAAAGAGGATTCATGGAAAGATGAGTACTACAAAAAAGCTTTGGAAGATGAAAGATTCGGTTTGAATAAAGGTTGGTATGAAGATCCATCAAAATGGAAAACATTCAATGATTTTTTTGCAAGGTATCTGAAATCGCCTGACCAACGCCCGATTGCATCTCCAAATGACCCATCAATCGTATCGTCCCCTGCCGATTCAAAGCCTCAAGGCGTATGGAAAATTGATAAAAACTCTATCATTATGAATAAAAAAGGCATTACAATCAAATCTAATGTTTTTAAGTCCATAGCCGTGCTTATTGGCGAAGAGAGTGCGTACAAGACTATATTTGCCAATGGCACATTAACGCATACATTTCTCGATGTAAACGACTATCACCGCTATCATTTTCCGATTGACGGAACAATAAAAGAAGTTCGCATTATTCAGAGTGATGATGCCGCTGGTGGTATTACAACATGGGACGCCAAGACCAAGAAATATGTTCTTGATGCAAATACTCCCGGTTGGCAAAATATCGAGACACGTGGTTGCGTAATTATCGAAACTGATAAGTATGGCCTGGTAGCGTTATTACCGATTGGAATGTCGCAGGTATCCTCGGTTAATTTTGAAGATACTGTCAAGGTTGGCAATAAAGTCAAGAAGGGAGATATGCTTGGATATTTCTTGTTTGGCGGTTCAGATGTTGTATTACTATTTCAAAGTAAGGTTGATTTTAAATTAACCGTCCCACAAGAAAGCAATAGCACTTATAAAAATGTTTTGATGGGTGAAGAACATGGTAAGCTTACAATAAAAAAATGAGCTGATTAGTGGCCAGACATCACAATCCGTGTTTATCAGCACACACATCCGGATATGCTCAGGTTATTTTATAAAACATACCCTGCAAAAAGACGATAAGCGGATAGTTGACTCATAATTTCATGAAGCGAGGACTCGGCCAGTCGTTTGATGAATGTATGCTTTTTATCCTTGGCGTAAACCGCTGATACCTTGCCGGTGATGCCGCCCATCTCACCCGCCCATGCAATGGCATCTTCCAGGTTTCCGAGCCGGTCAACCAGTCCCAGTTCATGTGCATTTTCACCGGTCAATATCCGGCCATCGGCGACTGTGGCAACCTTCTCGTATTCAAGATGCCGGCCTTCCGCAATTGCCGCGATGAACTGCCTGTGAACCTGATCCGAAAACGTCTGAAGAAGGGTTCTTTCGGAATCCGTCATCGTTCGGACAGGAGAGCCGATATCCTTGTATTGACCGCTTTTGACGACAACCGGCGTAACGCCGATTTTCTGAAGAAGTCCCTGAATGTCGGTAAATCCCATAATGACGCCGATGCTTCCGGTTATCGTACCCGGATTGGCAACAATGCCACTGGCTGCTGAAGCAATATAATATCCGCCTGAAGCCGCCACGGCGCCGAGGGACGCAACAACTTTTTTATCCTGAAGTGTTCTTTGGACTTCCCTGGAAATTTCCTGTGAAGGGCCAACGCCGCCGCCCGGTGAGTCTATTCGCAAAACAATGGCCTTAATCGATTTGTCTTCGCGATACCGGCGAATATCCTGAATGGTTTCCTGGGGGTCGGCAATATAGCCTTTCACTTCGATGACGCCGACTTTTTCTTCAGCATCTGAATTATTATCGTTCTGGGCTGAGTATTTGATTCCCGCCAGTACAATCAGCGATATTACGATAGCCGAAACCGAGACGATGGATGAAAAAATCAGCAGGAAATGCAGATAGGGGTGTCTTCTGGAGAACATGATATGATTCCAATAAAAAGGTGATGGGCTAAATTCGGGGGCGATGTTCTACAAAACGGCAGGACTGAATTGTGGCAGAATCGCCAGGGCCTGAGAAGATTCTCCGCTCCCGAAAAAGAATCATGGGAACGGGTGAATATATAAGTTGTTTCCTCCCCCTTTTTTCAAAGGGAGAGGTTAAAGCAATTTCTCGCTTTCATAACAAAAGCGTTACTGATTGGAATCGTTGCTCAACTTTTCCTGGAGATTTTCCTTGAGAAGTTCCCCAAAAGTCGAGGGTCCGGGTTTCATGCTGTTGACATACTCGGACAAGAGTGCCTGTTCATCTTCCACTTCAAGACGCTTGATGGAAAGTCCGATTCGTCTTTCATCGCTGTTGATGTTCATGACCCGCGCCGTAATGACGTCGTTGATATTGAATTTGCCGACCGGCGTCTTGATTTTTTCCTTGCTGATTTCGGAAACGTGAACCAGCCCCTCGATGCCTTCCTCAAGTTCGACAAAGATACCAAAATCCGTCAGGTTGGTGACGGTACCGGTAATGATTTTGCCCACTTCATACCGCTGCGCCACTGTTTTCCAGGGGTCCGGCTGAAGCTGCTTGATACCCAGGGAAAACCGCTCGTTGTCTTTTTCGATATCCAGAACAATGGCTTGAATCACATCCCCTTTTTTATAGATTTCCGAGGGGTGTTTAATGCGTTTTGTCCAGGAAATATCGGAAATATGAACCAGACCGTCAATGCCTTCATCAATTCCGATGAAGATACCAAAGTCCGTGATGTTCTTGATCTTGCCTTCGATGGTCGTGCCCACCGGGTATTTTTCGCTGATCACATCCCAGGGATTGGGGGCGATCTGTTTCATTCCCAGAGAAATCCGGCGATTTTCCGGTTTGATGTCCAGTACAACGGCTTCAACCATGTCGCCGATGGAGACGATCTTGGAAGGATGGCGAACTTTCCGGGTCCAGGACATTTCAGAAACGTGGATCAGGCCTTCAATGCCTTCTTCAAGTTCGACAAATGCACCGTAATCGGTAAGGCTGACCACTTTTCCGTTAATGCGGGCTCCGATCGGATATTTTTCAACCGCGGCAATCCACGGATCTTGAGTCAATTGTTTCATTCCCAGGGAGACGCGTTCTTTTTCAACATCCAGATTCAATACCTTGACGGTAATTTCATCGCCGACTTTAAAGAGTTCGGAGGGATGTTTGACCCTTCCCCACGAAATATCCGTAATGTGAAGCAGGCCGTCAACGCCGCCCAGATCCACAAATACGCCATATTCGGTAAGGTTTTTTACGGTTCCGCTCAGGATTTTGCCTTCATGGATGGTGGTCAATGTTGCGGACCGTTTGGTTTCTCTTTCCTGCTCGAGCAGGGCGCGTCTGGAGAGAACGATATTGCTGCGTTTTCGGTTGTATTTAAGGACCTTGAAATTGAAGGTCTTTCCAACCATTTCGTCCAGATTGCGAATCGGGCGAAGATCTGCCTGAGATCCGGGCAAAAACGCCTGGACACCGACATCGACGGAAAAACCGCCTTTAACGCGTGCCAGAATAATACCCTGAATCACCTCGTCGTTGTCATGGGCTTTTTTGATATCGTCCCACACCTTGACCTTGGCGGCTTTTTCCTTGGAAAGAATGACGACTTCATTTTCATCATCCCACCATTCCACCATGACCTCAACCGAATCGCCGGTCTTGACGACGATGTTCCCATTCTCATCCCGGAATTCGTGAATCCGGATCTGGCCCTCGGATTTGTATCCGATATCCACCAGCACGTGATCTTTGTCTACCGAAATGATACGACCCGTAACCACTTCGCCTTCGGCAAAGCGCTTGAAGCTCTCCTCGTACATTTCCATCAGGTTGTCCATGCCTTCAGATGCCTCCTGGGCATCATCAAACGTGTCCACCTGGTTCATTGGAATAACTACCGGAGTTTGAATTGTTGGTTCTGAATTGATTTCTGTGTCATTTTCCATGAAAGTTAACTATCCCCCTTAGCCTTATTTTACCTGCTAAACCATATACTGTTGCCAGTATATCTTTTCTTTTATATCAGACTGTCTTTAAAAAAACAATAATTATATTTTTTAAGAAAAGTCAGAACCAGACCGGTATTCTTTGCGTTATCGCGGGAGACAATTTTTACACATCATTGCGCTGAAAAAAAATAAGGGATTAACAATAAATCGAAGATGAAGGATCTTCTGACTCCTGTCTACCGACTCCTATTCTTCAACATTGAAACGATGCAGGCCATCATCTGCCCGACCACCGCCTGAGGATCGATAAGGGTACAGTCAATCCGAATGGCGTCGCCTGCTGGTTTCAGCGGGGCAAGTGCTCGCCGGCTGTCATTTTGATCCCTTTGAAGCATGTCTCTGGAAATATCCTCCAGGGTGACGGCCGTCTTTGGCGGCATTTCCTTGTACCGCCGACAGGCTCTCACATGCGGGTCGGCGTCCAGGAAAAACTTGATATCCGCTTCCGGAAATATCACCGTTCCCATGTCGCGGCCTTCACACACCAGGGCTTTGCCATTTCCCATTTCCCGCTGCATACCCAGAAGAAAGTTTCGCACAGCGGGTTTGGCGGAAACAGCGGACGCCATCATGGAGATTTCGGGAGTTCTGATTTGATCCGTGATATCCCGATCCTTCCAAAGCAGGCGAAATCCATTTTTATCCGCGCGATGGGTCAAATCGAATTCCTTCAGATGCGCGGTCAGTGCCGCATCGTCCTCAAAATCAATGTTGTTTATGAGGATGCTGTAAGCAACCGACCGATAAAGCGCGCCGGTGTCCAGATACCGGTATTGGAGCTGTTCGGCAAGAAGCCGGCTGACCGTTGTCTTTCCGGCGCCCGCGGGCCCGTCTATGGTGATCAACAGGGAAGTTGCCGCCGAACGGGAGTCGTCAATGGAGACAGGGCGCATTCACAGTACCTGCTTTATGGCCTGAATCAGCCGTTTGTTTTCTTCCGGAAGGCCCGTGTTGATCCGGATGTATTCTGGATAACCATAGGAAGACATGGAACGAACAATAACACCTTTTTTCAGCATGTTTTCAAAAACCATATCCGCGTCCTGCCCTGCATCAATTAGAAAAAAATTGGCCTGAGTTGGAAAATACCGGACTTTTATCCTGTCCAGTTCCGCATACAGGTAATCGAGACCTTCATGCACGGTTTGTACGGTTTTGTTTAAAAACGCCTCATCTTCCAAAGCGGCAACAGCTCCGGCCTGAGCCAGCAGGCTGACATTGAACGGCTGACGAATCCGGTGGAGAATTCCGGCAAGTTCGGGCGCCATGACGCCATAACCGATCCGAAGCCCGGCCAGGCCGTAGGCTTTGGAAAAAGTTCTTAAGGCCACAACCGGCTTATTGCCCTGAATGTATGCCATACTTTTGAAACAGTCCGGATCCCTGACAAACTCCATGTACGCCTCATCCACCACCACAATGATACCCGGTGGAATCGCCCCGATAAATTTTTCGAAATCATTCCGGGACATCACCGTACCGGTCGGGTTGTTTGGATTGCAGATAAAAACCATTCGGGTCCGGGAAGTCACCCTTTCCAGAAGATCATTGGCGCAAATCGACAGAGACCGCAGGGGCACATGAACGGGAATGGCGCCGGCGCTTCGGACATCGATGTCATACATTAAAAACGAAGGCGTGGGGATAATAGCCTCATCCCCGGGCTGAAGCAGAGCCCGGGTCAGCATGCCGATCAAATCGTCGGAGCCATTGCCCAGGACGAAATGATCCGGAGAAAAACCCAGACGACTGGACAGCTTAACCGTCAGGTCATGCCCTCTGCCGTCCGGATACCGGTGAAGGTTGGACAAGGCAAGGGTGATCGCCTGAACCGCCAGGGGAGAGGGCCCTAACGGGTTTTCGTTTGAAGCCAGCTTGATGGCGTTTTGAATGCCGTATTCCCTGGCCAGCTCATCAATGGGCTTTCCGGGCTTATAGGGCTCGATAGACTGAATGTATTCGGGGATCTTAATAATCATCATGGACTCGATATTTTAGCGGCCTTCTGTCCTTCATCAACCGCCTTCATGTTCAAGGGAATGAGTTTGGCTTTATTGGAAAACTCTTCCTTGACGCATTCGCGCAGGATATCATTGTCCACCATTTTGCTGCGGGCCGCAAAAGCGGACAGGGCCACAATATTGGCGGATCGGATGCTTCCCAGGCCAATGGCGATGTCATTGACCGGAACGATGAATTCGTCCACATCGGTTCTGCCGCAGCCAACGGTTATCAGGGAGCTGTTAATCAAAATAACGCCTCCCGGCTTGACCACGGGAGCAAATTTTTCCAGCGAGGGTCGATTCATGGCCACCAGGTGCGTGGGGTTTCGAATGATGGGGGATCCGATGGGCCGATCGCTGATGACGACCATGCAGTAAGCGGTTCCTCCTCTCATTTCGGGACCGTAGGAAGGGATCCATACGACTTCAAACCCCTGTTCCATGGCGGCATGAGCTAAAATCTTGGCGCTTAATAAAATGCCCTGGCCGCCAAAACCGGCAAACATGACTTCACTTTGCATCTGTCCCTCCGCTCATGGGTTCGGGTGTTTTTACATCGCCCAGTGGATAATAGGGAAGAAGGGTATTCTCCGACCAGTTTATGGCTTCCATGGGTGTCATCCCCCAATTGGTGGGGCAGGTGCTGACCACTTCAACCAGGCTGAAACATTTTCCTGCCAGTTGATATTCGAAGGCCCTTCGGATGGCTTTTTTGGCTTTTACGATATATTTGGGCCGAATGACGGTTTGCCGGGTGATGTACGCCGGTGTCTGCAGAGCCGCCAGCAACTCAGCCACCTTGATCGGCATGCCAACGTCCGCAACATCTCTGCCAAAAGGAGATGTGGTGGTGCGCTGATTGGGCATGGTGGTTGGCGCCATCTGGCCGCCGGTCATGCCGTAAACCGCATTGTTGACAAAAATGGTGGTGAATTTTTCACCCCGGTTGGCGGCGTGAATGATTTCGCCCATGCCGATGCTGGCCAAATCGCCGTCCCCCTGATAGGTAAACACCATCAGATCGGGCCTGACACGCTTGATGCCGGTGGCCATGGCGGGCGCCCTGCCGTGAGCCGCTTCCTGAAAATCACAGGTGAAATAATTATAGGCCAGAACCGCGCACCCCACGGGGGCGATACCGACGGTACGGCCGCGGATTCCCAATTCATCAATCACTTCCGCTACCAGCCGGTGAATCACTCCGTGAGTGCATCCCGGACAGTAATGGGTCTGTTGACTTGAAAGGGCTTCGGGTTTGTGAAAGGTCTTTCCCATTAGTTCTGCTCCTTTCGCTCAGGCGTTACATAAGATTGAACCACTTCCATGATTTCCTCGGGCGTCGGGACTTCTCCCCCGCATTTTCCATACCATTCAACCGGTTTTCTGCCCTGAACACAACGCTCGACATCTTCAACCATCTGACCCATGCTCATTTCGATGCTGATCACCGTCTTACAGCTTTCTTTGGCAGCGGCTTCTCGAATGGCCATTTCCGGAAAGGGAAAAAGGGTTTGCGGCCGGATCATGGCGATTTCAACGCCTTGGGCCTTTAAATTGTCGATGGCGGTTCGACACACCCGGCTCATCGTGCCATAGCTGACAATCAGCACCTGGTAATCCGATTCGATATTATAGGGCTCAAAGCGGATTTCTTCCTTTTTCATCCGGTCATATTTGGATTTCAACCATAGGTTGTGGGCGTTAAGCTGGACCGGGTCCAGATACAGGGTTTTCACAAGATTCCGCGTGCTGCTGTTTCGGGTGTCCATGCCGCTGGTTGCCCAACTGTCCGTATTCATCTGCTGGGTCTTGAGATGATCCGGAAAAACAACCGGCTCCATCATCTGCCCAATCAGGCCATCGCCCATGATCATGACCGGGTTGCGATATTTTTCAGCCAGGGGAAAGGCCATCATCACCATGTCAACGGCTTCCTGAACGCTGGCAGGGGCAAAGACCAGAAGCCGGTAATCCCCGTGTCCACCTCCTTTGGTGGCCTGAAAATAATCGCCCTGGGAAGGCAGGATGCCGCCAAGACCCGGGCCACCGCGCATGATGTTGACGAAGACCGCCGGACACTGGCCGCTGGCAATATAGCTGATGGCCTCGCTCATCAGGCTGACACCGGGGCTGGATGAGGTGGTCATCACCCGGGCACCGCAGGCGGAGGCACCAAAAATCATATAGCCGACAGCCACCTCGCTTTCACCTTGCAAAAAAACGCCTCCGACCTCCGGCATCCGCCGGGCCAGATATTCGGCCACCTCGGATTGAGGGGTGATGGGATAGGCAAAATAATTGAGGCAACCTGCCCGAATGGCGGCCTCCCCGATCGCTTCATTTCCTTTCATGAGAACTTTGCTCATGGAATCCTCCGTAATATCTTCATGGCTGCGGGTTTAAGTTGTTTCCGTTATGGACATGGCCACATCCGGACACATTATGCAGCAGGTTGAACAATACACACAGTCTTCAGGCCTGGCCTGATAGGCTGGGAAATAGCCCTTGGCATTCACTTCGCCGGCGATTTCAAGTACTTTTTTGGGGCATACGGCCACACATAAACCGCATCCCTTACACCGATCCACGTCAATTTGATGTTGGTAGGCCATAGCCAATGATTCCTCTTTTTTATGATTCGTAAAGACCAGGTCAGACTGATATTTATTCCTTCAGCCGGACAGCCTGCTTCCAGGGCGGAACCAGTTGCCGCTTGATGGGGAGTATTGGACACAAAAACGGTTCGGTCTTCAATTCGGACAGTAAATAAGCCGGAGCCGTAATAAACGATAGCGGCAGCCCGGTGGATTCGGAAAGTTCCCGCATGAATGCGTATCCGGAAAGTATGGATTCCGTCGTGCTTTCATCGATCAGGTTGGCATTTCCAATCCAACCGCTGATGGTCATTTTGGAAGCTGTTTCGATTTCCTGTTTCATCTTCAGCACCCCTTCAAGAGTCTGGGTGAGAGGGCGAAACGGGTTGACCACCTGAAGCATGGTATAGGGAGCATCTTGAAATGCATCCGCCAGGGCTGCCAGAACCATCGCACCGACATTGTTTCCGCCGACATCCAGTATCGTCAGTGCTGCCGGATGCCGGATCAAACCGCTGACGGAACGGCTTAAAATAGGCAGATCCGCCTGCATGTATTGTTCCGGAGGAAGTACCACCTCAATTCCAAGTTCAGCCAGTTGGCTTCGGGCTTCCCGGGTCCGAAAATAGGGATTGACGATATCCAGATCCGCCACGCGAACATCCATGCCCTGGTTTTTTCGATACACCGCAAGGTTAATGGCAACTTCTGTTTTTCCGCTGCCATAATTCCCGGAAATGATGACAATGCCCTTTAAAAGAATATCCATTCGTGGAAAATCCGTAAAAATCGAGTTGAGAATCATTCATAAATAATACAGAAAACGCAAAATATCGAACAAGGAATGTCGATGGGAAACTGCTTCATTCGACATTCCTTGTTCGATATTCAACTAAATTCAAAACATAAACTTTATTTATATTTTTAATGGCTATCAATGTCAAGAATGAAATTGATAAAAAAATGCCTCCATGAACGATCCATGGAGGCATTTTATGATAAAAGAACTACATTGAGCTGCGGATTACATCATTCCGCCCATGCCGCCCATTCCACCCATGCCGCCCATGCCGCCGCCGCCACCACCGCCGTGCATCGGGTCAGCCTTTTCTTCGGGCTTATCGGCAATCATGGCCTCGGTGGTCAGCATCAGGGAAGCGACGCTGCCGGCATTCTGAAGCGCAAAACGCGTAACCTTGGTCGGATCAATGACACCTGCGGCAATCAGATCTTCGTAGACGTTGGTTTCGGCGTTAAAGCCAAAAGCACCTTCACCTGCCTTGACTTTGTCGATGACCACAGAGCCTTCATATCCGGCGTTGTTGGCGATCTGGCGCAGGGGTTCTTCCATGGCGCGCATTACCACCTTGACACCCAGTTTCTGCTCGCCTTTCAGTTTCATTTTATCCAGGGCATCCAGGCAGCGGACCAGGGCAACGCCGCCGCCAGGAACAATGCCTTCCTCGACTGCTGCACGGGTGGCGTTCAGAGCGTCTTCAACTCTGGCTTTTTTCTCTTTCATTTCGGTTTCGGTGGCTGCGCCGACATTGATGACCGCAACACCGCCGATCAGTTTGGCAAGGCGTTCCTGAAGTTTTTCACGATCATAATCAGAAGTGGTTTCATCAATCTGAGCCCGAATCTGTTTGACGCGGCCCTCAAGAGCAGAGCGGGAACCGGCGCCGTCCACGATGGTGGAGTTGTCTTTGTCGATGCTCATCCGTTTGGCTTTTCCCAGATCCGAAAGGGTCAGGTTTTCAAGCTTGATGCCCAGATCTTCGGAGACGACCTGGCCGCCGGTCAGAATGGCGATATCTTCGAGCATGGCTTTTCTTCGGTCGCCAAAGCCCGGTGCTTTCACCGCCGCAACCTGCAGGGTGCCTCTCAGTTTGTTGACCACAAGGGTGGCCAGAGCTTCGCCGTCAACATCTTCGGCGATAATCACAAGGGGTTTTCCCATTTTGGCAACCTGCTCCAGGATGGGCAGAAGGTCTTTCATGCTGCTGACTTTTTTCTCGTTGATCAGAATAAACGGATCATCCAGTGAGGCAACCATTTTTTCGGGATCGGTCACAAAATAGGGAGAAAGGTAGCCGCGGTCAAACTGCATGCCCTCGACGACTTCCAGGGTGGTTTCCATACCCTTGGCTTCTTCAACGGTGATTACGCCTTCTTTTCCGACTTTTTCCATGGCTTCGGAAATGATGTTCCCGATGGTTTCGTCGTTATTGGCGGAGATGGTACCGACCTGGGCGATTTCGCGTTTGTCTTTGGTGGGTTTGCTCATCTTGTGCAGTTCTTTGACCGCAACTTCAATGGCCTTGTCGATGCCGCGTTTAATGGCCATCGGGTTGTTCCCGGCGGCAACCAGTTTCTGGCCTTCTTCGTAAATCGAGCGGGCAAGAACGGTTGCGGTCGTGGTGCCGTCGCCAGCCATATCGCTGGTCTTGCTGGCCACTTCCTTGACCATCTGAGCGCCCATGTTTTCGAATTTGTCAGCCAGTTCGATTTCTTTGGCAACCGTAACGCCATCTTTGGTTATGGTGGGGGATCCCCAGGACTTGTCGATAACCACATTGCGGCCTTTGGGGCCAAGGGTTACCACAACTGCATCTGCAAGAGCTCTGACACCATTCAGCATGGCCTCGCGGGCTTTCATATCGTATTTAATGATCTTCGACATTATTCATTCCTCCATATCTGTAAACATCAATCCGTTATTATTCAATTACGCCAAGGACGTCATCTTCCCGCATGATCAGGAATTCTTCACCGTCAATTTTGACTTCTGATCCGGAATATTTGCCAAAAAGAATGCGGTCTCCGGTTTTGATCTCAAGAGCAATCCGTTTGCCGTCGTCTGCGACCTTGCCATTTCCAACTGCAACAACTTTGCCTTCCGCGGGTTTTTCCTTGGCTGTATCGGGAATGATAATGCCGCCTTTGGTCGTGGTTTCTTCTGCAACGCGTTTAACAACAATGCGATCCTGTAAGGGTCTGAGTTTCATGGTTTAATTCTCCTTTTAATTCCATTAGTATAAAAAATTTCATTAAAAAAACTGAAAACAATATATCATATATTTCAGAAGCGTATCAGCAGGATATGGCCACCTCCCTTCATGATAAATCTCGAAATATACAAGGGGTATTGCTCGTGTTATGAATCGGAGCTATCGGATGTTTTTGAGCTTGCTGCGGGAGTTTCTGCTGACGGCGACGCGGAAGTATCCTCGGATTTTTTTGGCGCGGATGCGGCGTTATGATTTTTCCCGGCATAGTCCGTTACATACCAGCCAGTACCTTTGAGGTGAAAGCTGCTCTGGGAAATCAGTTTTTGAAGATGACCGGAACAATTTTTGCATGCAGTAAGCGGTTTGTCAGAAAAATTTTGAATGGCTTCTTCCACGGCGCCGCATTGGGTGCATTCATATTCATAAATCGGCATGTTGCTATCCTCCTGAAATGATTTTGGGAGCAAATTATCTGAGAAATCTCTGTGCCCGAATCCATCTAAACATAATGTAAGAATTGTTCTTGTCAAGAATCAGGCGGAATATTTTTCGAGCGAGTCTGTCAAACTATCGAGAGGAATTCGCCAACTCTTTGAAAATTCAAATACTTCCGACATTCCATATAGTTTGATGTCACTGAGGATTTCATGTGTTTTATCGTGCACCCGTTTTTCTTCAGCTTGTTTTTCATCCGGTGATGCATGGAAATTTTGAAGAAATTTGCTGAACCGGACAATATGAATCAATTCATGCGTGGCAATATACACAACAAGTGAAAATAACATAATGGAGGGGTTTTGGGCAAGAAGTTTTACGATGGCATGATCTTGAAAACATATTTTATAGAAATCATAGGTCGAAGAGTTCAGGCAAGCGTGTTTGGGTTTGCCCTCGTACCGGATGATCTGGGCCAGTGGCCCGTCAATGATTTCATCGGGATCAAGATCCGCCAGGGTTTTAAAATCATAGCGGGGTCGTTTCCACTCGGTCAGGGACATTTTATAATGGTTGCTGACCAGCTCTTCGGCCATGGCTGCCGCCTGATTGACGATCACGATCTGTTCCGGACTGAATGCGTTCATATTGCTTTAAAAACGCCAAAAAAGTCGAAATCTGGCTCCACAATCAATTAGCAGCCTCCTGACTCCTTACAAGATAATACAACCGAAGCAAATGAAGTTCATCATAACACACTTTTTCATTCAAGGCATCGAAAACGGGTTTTAATTGTTCGGCACCTAGCCTTTCGTAAGTTTCCAACACCACGGTCTGCTGGTCTGAAGTCAGAGCTGAAAGGATCATAAATTCGTCTCCGGGCCGAAGGGAGAAGCCTTCGGAAATGTAGTTGCACAGATGATTGATGATGGTGCTCCGTTTGACGTCATAATCCGCGGATAGTTCCGTGACGGTCTTTCCCGAATTATAGGCTTCGCCGATAATGATGAATCTGCGTTTTGCGGCCTTTTCAAGGATGACGGCTTCAGGATTCAAGATGCTTTTTGGTTTTTCCGGAACGTGTCGGTCCTTGCAGTACCGAGAGATGATTTCAAGAAAATAATGGCCGTATCTTTCAGATTTTATGGCACCCACACCATGGAGATGCCGCAGACTCTCCGGCGATTGCGGAAAATATATCGCCATCTCGATGAGGGTCTTATCCGGAAAAATCACGTAGGGTGGAACGTTGGTCAGATCGGCCAGTTCCTTTCGCTTTTCCCGAAGCAGCTCAAACAGGGACTGATCGCAGCCGTTTTCGATCTCTTTGACCGGGGAAGGGTCCTGCGGTTTAGCATCCATTTTTCCTAAAAACAGTTCTTTTCCCCGCAGCACTTCCCAGGCCTTTGGCGTCAGCTTAAGCGCGCCATGCTCCATGTCCTGAATCATCAATCCTTTTTGCAGCAGTTGCCGGCTAAAATAAAACCATTCCTGTTTGGAATATTCTTTCCCGATTCCATAAGTGGACAGATCCTGGTGGCTGAATTTCATGACCTTTTGCGTTTTGCCGCCTCTTAACACATCGATGATGTGTTCCGCGCCAAACATTTCCTCGCAGCGCTTCACGCAGGACAGAAATTTCTGGGCGGGAATCGAAAGATCGCAGAGCGTTTGTTCTCCGGATGCGCAGTTGTCGCACATGCCGCATTCGGGTTTGGCGTATTTTTCCCCAAAATAGGTCAGCAGGGGAATGCGGCGGCAGTCACCGGTTTCGGCCATTCCGATCAGGGCGCTCAGATGCATAATGGCGGTACGTTTCTCTTTATCCGCTTTCTGGTTGATGAAGTATTTGATTTTATGAATATCACTGTAACCGAACAATAACAGGCAATGGGCCCTTAAGCCGTCCCTTCCGGCGCGTCCGATCTGCTGGTAATAACTTTCAATATTCTGGGGCAGGTCATAGTGCAGGACAAAACGGATATTGGGCTTATTGATTCCCATTCCAAAGGCGATGGTCGCCGTCATGATCTGAACATCATCACGGATAAAACGTTCCTGGTTCTGCCGGCGCTCGTTATCCGACAGCCCGGCGTGATAGGGTTTTACGGAAAAACCTGCTTTGGTTAACGTTTGGGTCAGATCATCCACCTGTTTTCGGGCCAGGCAGTAGATGATCCCCGGCTGATTCGGAAACTTTTTGATAAATTCAATGGTTTGCAGGACCGGACTTGTCTTTTGCACGATCTGCAGAAAGAGATTCTTTCGGTTGAAACTGGCGATAAATGCATTGGTGGCTTCAAAATTCAGGCAATTCTGAATGTCCTTCTGGACCCTTGGCGTTGCGGTTGCGGTCAGCGCCACGCAGACGGCCTTGGGGAACTGGTTTCTCACCTCGACCATTTGACGGTACTCCGGCCGGAAATCATGTCCCCATTCGGAGATGCAGTGCGCTTCATCGATGGCGATGCAGTCCACGCGCCTTGAGGACAGCATCGCAAGGGTTTTTGGCATCAAGAGGGTTTCAGGGGCAAGGTACAGAATCCTGACGTCATTTCTCAGAATGCGGGAGATGTTTTGTCCATATTCTTCAGAGGACAGCGTGCTGTTTAGGACCACAGCCCCGACTCCCAGCGCCGTCAATTGTTCCACCTGGTCTTTCATCAATGATATGAGCGGAGAGACCACAACCGTCAGCTCTTCAAATATCAGCGCCGGAATCTGGTAACACAGGGACTTTCCGCCTCCGGTCGGCATAATGACCAGAGTATCTTTTCGTCCGAGAATATTTTCGATGATCTCCTGCTGAAGCGGCCGGAAATCGTCGTATCCAAAGGTGTTTTTAAGAATTGATTTTGCCTGCTGTATCATTTTTACACTTATAAAACACCTCTTCATGGATTACTTCTGCGCAAATCCATACCGGGTACGGAGCGTCATGGAAAGATTGCGCAGCAGATCGAGCACGCGTTCCGCCAGCAGTTCGGTAAGCACGCCGCCCGCGCCGCAGCTCGGGGTGATCAGCGCCCGCCGCCTCAGCAGGTCCCTGTCAAAGCCCCTGGCAACGAATTGTTCTACCCCTTCTTCAAAACGCGCCAGAAGGGATTCGACCGTTTCTGTTGCAGCAGCGTTTTTATCCAACGTTGGAACGATACCCCAGCCCAGGCATCCACCGCGCTCAAAGAATCGGGTCAGCTCCGCGGGATAGAGGGTAATGCCTTGAATGTGGTCGTAGGCGTCAAAGTCGAGAACGTCCAGATCGGTCTCCATCAGGAGCGACCAGTCGGTGTTCTCTTCGCAGTGAACGCCGGCAAGACCACCTTTTGCGTGAATGACTGCCGCCACCTCGTTGATGTCCCGAATGACATCTTCGCGGCTGATTGAAAGAAACGTCATTTTCCCGAACCCGAGCAAAGACGGCTCATCGATAAAGATCATCACGGGCAGTCCGAAAGCGCCCAAACGTTCCATCTGCCACATGGCTTTCATCGCAACAGTCTTGACGATGACATCGCGAAGCTGTTCATCGTAATAGGCGCAGCGCCCGTCTTGATCCACCAGGTTCGTTCCCAGGGTAAAGGGCCCCGTGACCTGGCCCTTCAGCATCACGGCTGCACCCGACACCGACGGTTCAGCAAGCCGGGCCATGAATTCGGAAAAACCGATTGCGTACCGCGAAGACAGGGAAAAACTGTCCAGGGCCTCTGACCGGTTTTTTATATTTTGGCCTTCTTCGGTTGCGGCCAGATAGCGTTCGTAAAAATCGGTCAGTTGTTCAGCAAAGTTCTCGGTCAGGGTGGAAAAGGAGATGCGATCACCCTCCTGAACCAGCGCCGGCAGCCCTTCGGTAAACTGCATCATCATGTTCTCATGGAAATCGCGTTTGGGAAACTGAACCCAGGAAGGAATTTCAGGCGTGCTCTTAAGCATCAGCCGGGTGGCCCGGACCGCATCCGTATGGGGCAGGCTACCGATGGTAGTAGCCAGACAGCAGGGTTCAAACTTGTGTTTTAATGTCTCTGTATTCATCGGTTAGGGTGTCCTGTCTCAGAAACTGAGGGCGTTATGTTGAGTTGCGCTGATACAAACAAGTGATTTACTCTTTTTATCACATTTCAATCATTTGGCAACTGCTGATGTTATCCTTTCCACATTCTGAAAATCAGCGTTATCAGAAGAATCATGAACACGGCAAGGATAAACCCCTTTATGAGTTTTTGCCCTTTTCGGATGGCAACGATGCTTCCCAAGTATCCCCCGACGATGTTGGCTGCCGCAATCGGGATTCCGATACCAAAGGAAACCTTGCCTGCGATTAAAAAAGTGAAGAAGGCCCCAATATTGGAGGCCAGGTTAAAAACTTTGGATATGGCGGATGCGTTGATCAGGTGCATGCCAAGGAAGATATAAAACCCGAAAATAAGAAAGGTTCCGGTTCCCGGTCCGTAGAATCCGTCATAAAAGCCGATAACCAGACAGAGCAGTGGGATGTAGGCATACAATTCCCTGCTGGTGAACTCTGCCGAGGAAGTCTTCAATTGCCTTTTGGGAAGAAACGTAACGATGGCCGTGACCGGGAGCAGCATGATGATGATTTTTGCAGTCGTTTGCGGATCAAAAAGCAAAATAGCCTTTGTTCCAATCACCGAGCCCAGGCATGAAAACCCCAGACCAAAAACCGCGATTCTCCATAACACCTTTCCATTTCTCACGAAATTTGTCAACGCAGCGGAGGTGCCAAAAATCGATGCGAATTTATTGGTTCCAAGGGCTACCTGAGGAGGGATCCCTGCAATCAGAAGCGATGGCAGCAGGATGAGTCCCCCGCCGCCGGCGATACTGTCGATGAATCCAGCGATAAATGACATCAGGCAGAGCAACAAGACAATTAACGGTTCCAGTTGAATCACGGTTCCCTCATTTTTTCTGCCGATGCTGGTCCACATTGGGCTTATCTACCGGCCAGACTGTCCTAACGGATGATTCTCTCTTTTTCATCTGTGGGTCTTTCATACCACAAGCGGCATAAAGGACGGAAGCGGACCGCAAAAGGGAAGAAACAGAATACCATAAGCATCCCGAACATCCCAAGCAGCGAAAACCACTTCAGTTTCCGGCTGGATGTTATCAGCGGCGGACTGCTGATAATCCGGAAATCCATATGTCGCTGTTTTCCCCATGCCCGCAATTGCCGGGAAAACCAGATTTCTTCACTGGCATAGACGTTTTGGCTGAATCCGCCAACAGCATCGAAGGCTTCTTTCAAGCAATAGATAAAACAGCCTGCAGCCATCCCGAATTTATCGGAAAAATAGTTCCAGAGTTCAGTCGCGCCTCTGACAAAGCCGGGAAGCTCTCCTTCATAAACCACTTTAGCGCCGCCTCCACAGCAGGCAGCGTTTGAAAGATTGAACAATGCTTTTTGCAGCAGCTCGGCTGAAAGAATCGTGTCCGCATCCAGGAAAATCAGATACCGGCCCTTGGCGGCTTTTGCACCGGCATTGCGGGCCCTTGAAATCTGATTTATCGGCTCAAACACGACAATGGCACCGTGTTCTCTTGCAATCTCAGGCGTTCTGTCCCGCGAATTATTGTCTGCGACAATCACCTCTCCGACCATGCCAATTGCTTTCATGGCTTGTTTGCAGTACATCCAGCGTGGCGGGAAGCCACTCTTGTTCATTATAAGCGGGAATGATAACGGAATATGAAACCGTCATGGAGAATTATCCTTGCTTTTACCTTCGCCAGTGAATCTGATACTATCTTCATGATTCAGGCAGGTGTGTCAATGTATTTTTGATGTGGAAATTGTTCGTCAAGATTTTTTCGGGACTTTCAAGCTAATTTTTCTTGAAATATTTACAATTTGTTAATACATATTAATCATGAAATTTGAATGGGACGTGAGAAAGGCAAACGAACGTGAGCAAAATAAATTTAAAGACGCAATCGATGACCGACTGGCAACGGATTGATTCCATGATGGATGAGGACATCGACCTTTCCGATATTCCCGAACTGGACGACAGCTTTTTCAGAGAGGCCACGCTGGTTCTTCCCAAACCAAAAGCTGTCGTGACCCTGCGCGTGGATGCTGATGTTCTGCAATGGTTTAAGGCCAGAGGAAAGGGATACCAAACCCTTATGAACGCAGTCCTTAAAGAATATTCAAGGCACAGCACAGAACACTTGCCAAAGATGAAGGCTATTCTAAATAAAGAAAAAAACATGCAGCGATGAGCTGTTCTGTATTGGCGGAAATCAGAAGAACTCTCATTCCAAGTAACGTCTTACTGGGTAAAATCCACGACAGTCGGTGGCGATTATTTTTTCGGGGGTTTGATGTAAACCATTCCCTGGAAAATGGCGACCGTGTCCTGCTTATCATCGGTAACAAGAATGGTATAGGTAGCCAGTTTGCGATTGCGGGAAACCTCTTTGGCTTCGGCAGTCAGCACCGCGCCTTCGGTGCTTGCCTTGACAAAGGAGATGCTGGCGTTAATGGCCACGGCAACCGGTCCATAGGCATTGGACGCTGCGGCAAAGACCAGGTCTGCCAGGGTGAAAACAACGCCGCCTTGTGTCAGTCCCACTCCGTTCAGGTGGTGTTTTTGTATTTTGAGCTTTGCCTTGGCGCTTCCTTCGGCCATTTCGATAAGCTCAATTCCAACATGCCGGGCAAAGAGATCTTTTTCGATAAACATTGATCGTATCCTGAAAATTGAGAGCTGAATGAAAGAGGTCAGGAGTCAGATAACTCCCTTCCGATCGTAACATGATCCGTGACCCTGGCGTCATTGCGTGAGGCAATTTTTATGGTACGCTGTGATTGATAGATCAAGGATGGGTTAAATGCATAGATATTTTTGGCGGATGGGCTCGTTTTCCATCAGTTCCTGAATGGTTCCGCCAAAACGGATCACGCCGTTGTCGATGACATAGCCCCGATCGCTCAGCCCGAGCGCAATGCTTTGATTCTGCTCGGCCAGAAGAACGGTCAACCCGGTGTCCTTGAGTTTTCGAATCTGCTGCTCCAGCAGTTTCACCACAAGGGGAGCCAGTCCTTCCGTGGGTTCATCCAGAAGGAGAAGATCCGGGTTGGTCATCAGAGCCCGGCCAATGGTCAGCATCTGCTGCTCGCCGCCGCTTAAAAAGCCTGCCCGCCGGGCATCGATGCCTCTTAAAGGCGGGAAAAAATCGTAAACCGCATCCTTATTCCAGATCCCGGTTTTTTGATGCTTTCGCTGGACGATTTCAAGATTTTCCCCGACCGTCAGATCGGCAAATACCCTGCGGTCATCCGGAACGAATCCCATGCCCATGCGGGCCAGAAGATAGGGTTTCTGGCCGGTACAGGTAAGGCCCTTAAACCGGATGGTCCCGTTTTGCGGCGGAATCAGCCCCATGATGCTCCGCATGGTGGTACTTTTTCCCGCGCCGTTTCGTCCCAGAAGGCAGACGATCTCTCCCTGGTTTACCGTCAGGGAGACACCGAAAAGGACGTGGCTCAGGCCATAGTAAGTATGAATTTCGCTGACCTCAAGCATCATTCGGGACCCCCCAGATAGGCTTCCTGTACCTGCCGGCTGGATTTGACCTGATCCGGCACCGCCTGAATCAGGGTCTTTCCCTGCTGCATGACCATGATTCTCTGGGCAATGGAAAACACCAGTTCCATGTCGTGTTCACAGAACAGAATGGTCAGTCCTAAATCACTTGAAAGCCGGTTCATCAAGCCAAGGGCCATTGCGGTTTCTTCCGGGGACATGCCGGCTGTGGGTTCATCCAGAATCAGGAGCTCTGGCCGGTTCCCCAGAGCAATGGCGATTTCAAGGACTTTTTGATCACCGTGAGACAAGGAGCCGCTGACCTGATCGGCTTTTCCCGCCAGTCCGACGCTTTCCAGAATACCGATGGTTTCCTTTATCAGCAGTTTTCTGGCCGGCGAGAGCAGGTTGAATGTCATTTTGCAAAAGGACATCAGGGCAACCTGGACATTTTCAAACACCGTCATCCGGTTGAATATATTGACCACCTGATAGGACCGGCAGATTCCCTTCTTGCAGATATGATGTGGAGCCAGACCGGCAATGTCCTGGCCTTTGAAGAGGATACGGCCCTTGTCCGGGGAAACCTGTCCGGTAATCAGGTGAAAGAGCGTGGTCTTCCCGGCGCCGTTCGGGCCGATTACAGCCACCACCTCGCCTTTATTGACTTCAAGATTGGCGTCGGAGACCGCCATGAAGCCGTCAAAGGATTTTTGGAGATTTTCAACTTTCAGCATGTAAAAACTTATCCCATCAATACCGAAAAGGCATTTTGATTGGCTATAACGACTCAGGCTTTTGGGCTGAAGATTGAGGTGTCTTTCCGGCTCCTGATCCCTGACTTCAGAATCATTCCCAGCACCCCATCCGGCATGAAAAAAATCAGCAGCATCAGCACGACCCCCAGAATCAGGGTCCAGTACTCCGTATAGATTCCCACAAAGGTTCTGAGCGTGACCATGATGGCAGCGCCCAGCATGGGGCCGAAAAAGGTGAACCATCCGCCCAGCAGGCACATGATCAGAATTTCAAGGGAAAGGGTCCAGAACATCAAATCCGGGAACACGGAGGATTCAACCGTCACAAAAAGCGTTCCGGCAACCCCGGCAAAAAAACCGGCGATCACTTCTCCCGCGAGTTGGTGACGCCGGACATTGATGCCGATGGCCTCGCATCTTTCGGGGTTGTCGCGAATGGCCTGAAACGTTCTGCCAAACGGGGAGTGCACGATTCGATACATCAAAAAAAGGGAGATCGCGGTGATGACAAGGGTAAAATAATAGGCGCCGTGAGAAGCGGACAGCATCTTTGGCAGCGGGATGCCGTGAATGCCGTCATCGCCGCCGGTAAAAGTGTACCACCGGAACACGATGGCCCAGACCAGAGATCCCAGGGAGATTTGAAGCATGCCGAAATACAGCTTGGACAGCCTCACGCAGATCAAACCGATAGCATATCCCATTACCGCTGAAACCAAGGGCGCAACAACAAATCCGGTCCAGGCCGGAAGGCCTGATTTAGTCAGCATCAGGGCAAGGGAATAAGCCCCAGTGCCATAAAACACCGCGTGGTGAAACTGATATATGCCACCGAACCCCAACACCAGATTCAGGCTGGTTGCCAGCAGCCCTGTCAGCAGGACCAGCGCCGTCAGATAGACATAGAACCGTGGCAGGAACCGTGGCAGAAAAAGAAACAGGAGCCCGAGCCCCATCGCCCACAACACCATCTTCACATTGTTTTTTTTATCCGGCAATACGCTTTTCCTTCTACCAGGTTGATTTAAGAAGGCCCTTGGGGCGGATCATCAGGATGATTACCACCACGGCGTATGGAAACACAATGGCAAACTGGGGCCATAACAGGATTCCGACGGCATCCGTCAGGCCAAAAATCAGTGCGCCCAAGAGAGCCCCCCAGATATTGCCAAGGCCCCCGACAATGACAATCAGAAATGCCTCCATGATGATCGAATGATCCATACCCTGGGTGATGTTCTGGGTAGGGGCGACCAGCGCCCCGCCAAGTCCGGCCAGAAAACATCCGATCACGAATACGGCTGAGAACACCAGACTGACATTGATTCCGACCGCTCCGACCATTTCACGATCAACGGCCGCGGCCCGTGCGATTTTTCCGATTTTGGTTTTCTGGGTCAACACCCAAAGCCCCAAAGCCACCAGAGGTCCGATAATCAGCAGAAAAACATTATAACGCGGAAGGGGAAGGCCGAATATCGAAAGTGACCCCTGGAAAACTGCCGGGACTGAAATGGACCGGAAATCCGACCCCCAGATGATCTTGACGATATCTCCGAAAACCAGGGTAAATGAAAACGTAAACAGCAGCAGCATGAGATGCTCCCGGTCATAGAGGTGGCGGAACAACCCGCGCTCAATGACAAGGCTGATCAGGGCCACACCGACGGGGGCAGCCACCAGCGCCACCCAGAAACCGGCCTTTCCCCCCACGACCGTGGCAACGGAATAGGTTAAAAATGCGCCGATCATATAAAATGAGCCATGCGCCAGATTCGGTATGCGAAGCACTCCCAGAACCAGGCTAAGGCCGGAGGCCACGATGAACAGAATCGTGGTCCGGCTGAGGCCAACCAGAATCTGCTGCAGAAGAGACGACAGGGTGATATGGGACATGAATTCGAGCATCGAATCAACCCGTCACTGTCCACGTGCTTTCTTGATTTCTTCAATGGCCGGCATGACGTCTTCACCGGAAATCGTGACAATGTCCGATGCAATCAGAAAATCATATCCCGGCGCCTTTTGGGTCACCCCCATGAACATGGGAAGCATGACTTGGTGATCGAATGGCCTGATGGTGAGTTTTCCGACAGGACTGTCGACAGTCATGCCTTCCAGGGCGTCGATGAATTTTTCCGTGTCGATGGTCCCGGCTTTTTCATAGGCTTTGGCAATAAAGGCCGCGGTAATGTAGCCGTATAAGGCGCCAACCTTGGGAGGTCTGCCGAATGCCTGCTGAAATTCTTTGACAAACTCTTTGTTTTCGGAGGTTTCCGGATAGTAGAAAAAATAATTGGAAGTGCCCAGAACCCCTTCGGGAGCATCAAGCCCCAGGGGCTGAAGGGTGGACAGCTCGGTTGCCGTGTGCATGTAAAACGGAACACGCTTGTTAAAGCCGGTGGTTTCGGCGGCTTTCAGAAAGGGGACGCAGTTCTTGCCGCCGGTAGCAATGATGACGGCATCGGGTGTTGCCGAAAGCATGGCCGTAATATACGGGGTAAAATCGGATTCCCCCACCTTCCACCAAGTCTGGCCAAGAAGCTCGACCCCGGGTTTCAATTTTTTGAGATTCTGCCATACCCCGTCTGCAATGGCATGACCATATTCATAGTCGTCTCCGCCGATCCAGTATTTGGTGTAGGGTTTTTTGGAAAGGGCCACGGCAGCGGCTTTTCCGGCCATGGATGTGTTTTCATTCATGGAAAACACATAGCGGTGTCCTTTTTCGCCGGTAATGGCATCGCTTTTGGAAAAAGTGACCAGCAGGGGGATTTTTTCGGTTTTGCATAAATCCGAAATGGCCAGGGCTTCGGCACTGTTGATGGTTCCCATCAATAGATTTACTTTTTCCCTCATGATCAGCTCTTTGGCTGCGCTCAGCCCCAGATCCACCTTGAATTTGCTGTCCCGGGTCGTAAATTCGATTTTTCTACCCAGAACGCCGCCTTTGGCATTAATTTTGTCAGTGGCCAGTTGAAACGCATCCCGAACATCATTGGTATAGGTGCTGGGAGGTCCGGTATAACAATCCACGATGCCGACCTTGATGGGATCCGCCGCAATAAGGGGAGCAGCCGTTAAGACAACGAGCAGCATTCCACATACAACCATCCAAAACGATCTTTTCATGAAAAATCTCCTTTGCTTGATGAATGATATTTATCGGATAAAATACAGGCAAAATTTTGTTCGTCAATAAAAAAGAGATGGAATCGGCCAGTGTTTGTCAGAATCAGCGCGTTTTAGCAAACGACCAAATTAGTATTTGCCAAAGCCTTTGTCTTCTTGTATTTTAACTGGTTAAAACAGTTACCAAGTTAAAAACCATATGGAGGAAACTCATGAAAGAAATAACCATCCAGGAAGCCTTTTCATTTGATGATGTTCTGCTGGTACCCTGCTATTCGGATGTGCTTCCCAAAGATGTGACGACCACCACGTGGCTGACGCGAAACCTGACGCTGAACATCCCCATCGTCAGCGCTGCCATGGATACGGTTACCGAGTCGCGAACCGCCATCAGCATGGCCAGAGACGGCGGGCTGGGGTTTATTCATCGCAACATGAGTATTGAGAATCAGGTTCTGGAAGTGGGAAAGGTCAAAAAGTCGGAAAGCGGCATGATTATTGATCCGGTGACCATCAGGCCGGACCAGACCGTTCAGGACGTTCTCAACCTCATGGAAGCATACCGGATCTCCGGGGTCCCTGTAACGGACGGCGACCGGCTGGTTGGAATTGTGACCAACCGGGATCTTCGGTTTGAAACCGATCTTACCCGACCCGTGTCTGCGGTGATGACGCATAAGAATCTGGTTACGGTCACCGAAGGCATTAATCTTGATGAATCAAAAAAGCTGCTTCACGAGCACCGAATTGAAAAGCTTCTGGTCGTGGACAAAAACGGCCGGCTGACCGGCATGATCACGATTAAAGACATCGAGAAAATCAAAAAATACCCCAATGCCTGCAAGGATGACAAGGGAAGGCTTCGGGTGGGTGCTGCCATCGGCGTCGGACCGGATATGCTGGAACGCGCCGAAATGCTGCTTAAGGCCGGCGCAGATGTGATTTTGATTGATACCTCTCACGGCCATTCCAAAAATGTCATGGATGCGGTAATTACGTTAAAGCAGACCTTCGGCAATATCGAGCTCATCGCCGGGAATGTGGCCACTGAAAAAGGCGCCGAGGATCTGATTCTAGCCGGCGTTGACGGGGTGAAGATCGGCATCGGCCCCGGCTCCATCTGCACCACCCGCATCGTGGCGGGTGCCGGCGTTCCCCAGATGACAGCAATCATGAACTGCAAGGATGTCTGCAATCGAAAGGGCGTTCCGCTGATTGCGGACGGCGGCATTAAATTTTCCGGCGATGTGACCAAGGCCATCGGTGCAGGCGCTCATGTGGTGATGATCGGCGGTCTTTTTGCCGGAACCGAGGAAAGCCCGGGGGAATCCATTTTTTTCCAGGGCAGAAGCTATAAGGTGTATCGGGGCATGGGGTCTCTGGAAGCCATGAAAAAAGGCAGCAAGGACCGGTATTATCAGACAGAGCAGGAAGAAGATGACAAGCTGGTCCCAGAAGGCATCGTGGGACGGGTGCCATACTCGGGAACACTTTCGGCCAATATTTTTCAGTTGATCGGCGGACTCAAGGCGGGCATGGGGTATGCCGGATGCAAGTCCATTGCAGAGCTGAGGGAAAAGGCGACGTTTATCCGAATCAGCGCCGCGGGACTCAGGGAAAGCCATGTCCATGACGTGATCATTACCAAGGAAGCGCCGAATTATCGCCTGGATTAATTATTATCTTTCAGCCTGCTTTTTTTAAGGATGCAATGACAGATTTCGTACATCTTCACGTTCACACCCAGTACAGCCTTCTGGATGGCGCCATTCGAATAGAGCCGCTCTTGCAGCGGGTGAAAACGTACGGCATGGACAGCGTCGCCATTACCGATCATGGAACCATGTTCGGGACCGTCGAGTTTTATGAAAAAGCCCTTAAAGCCGGGATCAAACCGGTCATCGGGTGTGAATGCTATATTGCGCCGCGCTCCATTGCCGAGAAAACCGCCCAGGATAATAAAGGGCTTTCTCATATCATTCTGCTGGCCGAAAATGAAGAAGGCTACCGGAATCTATGCAAATTGGCCACCATTGCGCAGCTTGAGGGGTTTTACTACAAACCCAGGATCGACAAGGATATCCTAAAAAGCCACGCGAAGGGACTCATCGCCCTTTCCGCCTGTCTTCATGGCGAGATTCCCCGGCTCATCAAGGACGGCAGGCAGGACGCGGCAGATGAAGCCGCCATGTTTTATCTCAGCCTGTTTGGTGAGGGGAATTTTTTCCTGGAGGTTCAAAACAACGGTATCGACATCCAGGATCACGTCAATCAGACCCTGCTCGACATGAGCCGGCGATTGTCCATTCCGATGGTTGCGACCAATGACTGTCATTATCTGGATCAGGACGATGTCCGTGCCCATGATGTGCTGCTCTGTATTCAGACCGGAAAAACGATTCATGACTCTGAGCGCTTTAAATTCCGGACGGACCAGCTCTATTTCAAGTCCAGGGACGAAATGGTCGCGGATTTCAAATCCTATCCCGGCGCCCTTGCCAATACCGTTGACATTGCCAGGCGGTGTAACCTGGAATTTGATTTCAAAACCTTTCATTTCCCCAAATATGAATCCACGAGTGAACGTTCCGCGGACGATATCTTTGATGAAAAAACCCGTAAAGGGTATGCGCGGGTATGGCATCAGATTCTTAAAAAACACCCGGATCAGGATGAAAAGCCCTACCTGGATCGCCTGGAATATGAAATGGCTGCCATCAAGGAGATGGGCTTTCCCAGCTATTTTTTGATTGTCGCGGATTTTATCCAGTACGCCAAGGAAAATCAGATTCCCGTGGGTCCGGGCCGTGGGTCAGCGGCCGGAAGTCTGGTGGCTTTTTCTTTGGGAATTACCGACCTGGATCCCCTGGAACACGGGCTGATATTTGAGCGATTCTTGAATCCCGGCCGAAAAAGCATGCCGGATATCGACGTGGATTTCTGCATCAACGGCCGGGAACAGGTCTATAAATATGTGGTGGACCGCTACGGCGGGGGCGATTATGTCAGCCAGATCATTACCTTTGGGAAGCTTAAAACCCGTGCCGTGATTCGGGACGTGGGAAGGGCTCTGGATATTCCGCTGCGGGAAGTGGATGCCATTGCCAAAATGGTTCCGGATGTGCTCAACATCAGCCTGGACGAGGCGCTTAAACAGGAGCCGAAACTCGCGGAAATGGTGGAAAGCAGGCCGGAAGTCGCGGATCTCATCAACATCTGCAGGGTTCTGGAAGGGCTTCCCCGTCATGCCTCGACCCACGCCGCGGGAGTGGTCATCGGAGATCGGCCCCTGGTGGAATATCTGCCCATGTACCGGGGGAAAAAAGGGGAAGTTGTCACTCAGTTTGACATGAAATGCGTGGAGAAGATCGGCCTGGTCAAGTTCGATTTCCTGGGGCTTCGAAACCTGACGGTCATTGCCGGAGCTCTTCAAATGATCAAGGATCAGGGCAAAACGCCTCCGGATCTTCTGGATCTGGATTTTTCCGATCCCGACACCTATCGCCTGCTGGCTTCCGGGGACACCACCGGTGTCTTTCAGCTGGAAAGCTCCGGCATGAAGGATTTGCTCGTACGCCTGAAGCCCGAATGCTTTGACGATGTCACGGCCCTGGTGGCGCTTTATCGTCCGGGTCCTCTGGAAAGCGGTATGGTAGATGATTTTGTGGACCGCAAGCATGGCCGGAAAACCGTGGAATATCTGGTGCCCGAGCTGGCGACGGTATTAAAGGAAACCTACGGCGTTATCGTGTACCAGGAACAGGTCATGAAGATTGCGGCCGAGCTGGCCAATTATACCATGTCCGAAGCCGATGACCTGCGAAAAGCCATGGGGAAAAAAATCGCCGAAATCATGGCCAAACACCGGGACCGTTTTGTTCAGGGGGCTCAGCAGAAAGGCATTCCCAAGGATAAAGCCAGCCAACTCTTCGACCTGATGGAAAAATTCGGGCGATATGGATTCAACAAATCCCACAGTGCCGCCTATGCCCTGATCGCCTATCAGACTGCCTTTTTAAAGGCCCATTACCCGGTTGAGCTTCTGGCAGCCCTTCTAACCAGCGAAATGAACTCCTCGGACGGCGTGGTCAAATACATTGCCGAATGTCGTAGCCATGCCATCGAAGTGCTGCCTCCGGATATCAACGAAAGCGAAAAAAGTTTCACGGTTGCGGATTCCAAAATCCGGTTCGGCCTGGTTGCCGTCAAGAATGTTGGCGAGGCTGCCATTGAAAGCATCATCGAGGAACGCAAAAAAGGCGGGTTTACGTCTTTATTTGATTTCTGTGAACGGGTGGAGCTGAAAAAAGTCAACAAGCGGGTGATTGAGAGCCTGATCAAATGCGGGGCTTTTGATTCCACCGGCGCCAGGCGTTCCCAGCTCATGGCCGCTATCGAGGACGCCGTTGACTACGGGCAACTGGTTCACCGAAAGCGCTCGGATCCCCAAATGGGCCTTTTTGGCGGAAGTGTCAAGGGAGAGCAGAAAATCGGCCATTCTCCGCTTCCCGATATTGCGGAATGGGATGAAAAGCAGCGGCTCCTGCTGGAGAAAGAAACCCTGGGGTTTTATATTACCGGCCATCCCTTGCAGGGATTTGAGGCTCTTCTGGATAAGTTTGCGACCGTAGATTCTCTTACGCTTTCAGACAAGGCGGACGGCGAGGCCATTCGCATCGGCGGCTTTGTTCGCAACGTGAAAGTGATCAAAACCCGGCGCGATGAGCTGATGGCCTTTGTCACTCTGGAAGATATGAATGGGAGTGTTGAGATCACGGTTTTTTCCAATCTTTATGCGGCTGTCAGTGATCTTTTGGCAGGCGATATTGCTATCATGGTTCAAGGAGCCGTTCAGAAAGACGATAACGCGGTCAAAATCCTGGCGGAAATCCTGATTCCTCTGGAAAAGGCCGAGGAAACCTGGGCCGCAACCCTTCATGTGAATCTGGATTTGTCCCGAGTCCAGCGGGAAACCCTGCTCAGGCTTCGGGAAGTCATGGGCAGCCATCCGGGCACCTGCCCGGCGATTCTTCGCCTGAGCAGCCCGGACCATACCCAGATTATCATATCCCTTCCCGAGCAGTTGAAGGTAAAGGCGGGAAGCAAACTCAAACGCGATATCGACGTGCTTCTGGGATATCCGGCTGTGCAGACGGATTGCAGCCCCGCAATTTCCAATGCGCGACCCAAAGACGGTTATCCTAACAGAAAAGGAAAACCCTGAAATGGCCCATTCCCATCTTCCGGTCTATCCGGTGCTGCTTGCCGGCGGCTCCGGGACGCGGCTCTGGCCAGTGTCGCGGGAATTATATCCCAAACAACTGGTCCGCTTTATCGGCAGCGATTCCCTGATCCAAAGCACCATCAAGCGCCTTTCGCCGGTTCTGGACAGCAGCAAGGTGAAAATTGTCTGCGGCAGGGATCATTCCCTGGAGATATCCAGACATCTCGAATCCATTGGTGTCAGCGCCGACGGGAACGTGATCAGCGAGCCCTGCGGACGCAATACGGCTCCGGCCGTTCTTCTGGCGCTCTTTGACATTCTACGGAACGAATCCGATGCCATTCTTTGTATTTTCCCTGCGGATCATGTGATACAGGATGTGGAAAGTTTCCACGGCAAACTGGAGTCCGCCATTCGTCTTGCATCAGCGGATTATATCGTTACCTTCGGAATCCGGCCGGGGTATCCGGAAACCGGTTATGGCTATATCGAAGGACAAACCCTGATTTCCGAAGGCGCGCTTTCCATCAACCGGTTTGTGGAGAAACCCGATCTTCAGACAGCCAGGCATTATGTTGAGGCAGGCAATTATTTCTGGAACAGCGGCATGTTCGCTTTTAAAGCATCGGTGGTGGCGGAAGAATTCAAAACATTTCAACCGGATCTTTATCATCGCATAAAAACCCTTGCGGCGGCTTCCGGTACCCTGACACGGGAAGACTATCAATTGCTTCCCAATATCTCCATTGACGTGGCGGTTATGGAGAAAACGCAAAAAGGCGCGGTTTTGCCTTCGGATTTTGGCTGGAGCGATATCGGGTCCTGGAAATCGCTATATGATTTTCTACCAAAGGATGAAAATCAGAATGTTTTTCATGGCGATGTCATCTGCAATGATACGCATAACTGTTTTGTCATGGGACATGAGCGGCTGATTGCCGCCAATCATCTGAACAATGTGGTGATTGTGGAAACCCCGGATTCGATATTTGTCTCGGATATTGAAAACAGCCGTGATGTCAAATCCATTGTGGCCACCCTCAAGGAAAAGGGACGATGGGAATGTGAGCAGCATACCACTGCGTCCAAGTCCTGGGGAAGTTTGACTTCTCTTGAAACGAAAGATCATTACCGGGTCGGCCGAATGATTGTATATCCGGGATCAACGGTGATTGTGAAGGCAGAAGCGTTGGAATCCAAAACCCTGGTCATAGTCGACGGACTTGCCAGAGTTACGGTTGGATCGGAGTTTTTGTCTCTTGCGGCCGGTGAATCCCTGTCTCTTGCGCCGAAAAAACAAGCGGCGTTTAAAAATAACAATCACGACCCGCTGGTCATGATTCAAATAACGACGGCAGCTGAAGTGATCCTAAAATAGCAACCCCCGTCGAACCATGAAAGTATAGGGGAGGTTTTCGAACCGCCCTTCTTTTGAACCGAGGTTAAATGAAAGTTCCCCTTCTGGATTTAAAATGTCAATATCAACTGATTAAGCAGGATATTCTAAGGGTCACGGAAGAAATCTATGACAGCCAGTATTTTATTCTGGGGCCACATGTTGAAGCTTTGGAACAACAAGTGGCGCAGTACTGCCATGCTGCCCATGCCCTGGGGGTCTCTTCGGGGACCGATGCACTGATCATTGCCTTGATGGCATCCGGAATAGCTGCCGGCGATAGGGTCATTACAACGCCTTATACTTTTTTTGCAACGGCGGGTTCCATTTCCCGCGTGGGAGCGCATCCCTGTTTTGTGGATATTGATCCTGCAACCTATAACATCTCCCCTGAAGGCATTTCAGCCGCCATTGAAGGGATGAGCCCCGCACAAAGGGGGCGTCTGAAAGCCATCATTCCGGTACATCTTTACGGGCAGTGCGCGGACATGGATCCGATCCTTGAAATCGCCAGGGACAACCATCTGACAGTTATCGAAGATGCGGCTCAGGCCATTGGCGCCGAATACAAGGGCAGAAGGGCGGGGGAAATGGGCGATTTCGGGTGTTTTTCCTTTTTCCCCTCCAAAAATCTTGGTGCATTTGGAGACGGTGGCATGGTAACCACCTTATCCAAAGCCTTTCATGACACCTTGGTCATGCTGAGGAATCACGGTTCTCACCCCAAATATTATCACAGTTTAATCGGGGGAAATTTCAGACTGGATGCGCTTCAGGCAGCCATCGTATCCATCAAGTTGAAATATTTGGATCAATGGACAAAGATGCGTCAGGATCATGCAGCGACCTATCGCAGCCTTTTTTCGCAGTGCGGCTTGGAGGATCGGGTGATGCTGCCCTTGGAAAAAGAGACCCGGCATACATTCAATCAGTATGTCATCCGCGTTGCCGAAAAAAGAGATGAGCTTCGGGCGTTTTTACTGAAATCGGAGATTGGAACCGAAGTGTATTATCCGGTACCGCTGCACCTTCAGAAGTGTTTTTCTTTTTTGAATTACAGGGAAAGAGATTTTCCGGAAGCCGAACGCGCAGCCGCGCAGACTCTGGCTCTTCCCGTTTTCCCGGAACTGACAGCGGCGCAACAGGAATATGTAGTGGACAGAATCAAGTTTTTTTATTCGTAAAAACAGATCGTTCCTTATTGAAGGTGGAGGAAGAACATGTCAGAAAGAAATTCGCGTGATACGTTCAGAGATAAGAGAGGCACTGGAGCCGAACAGGGTTCAGATGAAGATTATTATCCGGAAGATGCCTATTCCCCGTGGAAAAAAAACAACATGGAGAGTTTTATGTCCAATCTGAGCAAGAGCAGCGGACTACTCTTGGTCATTGTCGGCGCAGGGGTATTTATACTGGTCGCACTATTTGTTTTTCTTCCCATGTTGCGGAACCCCGCCGATACCAAACCGATCACCGAGGTGGATGCCAAGGTGAAAAAAATGGAAGCCAAACTGACCGAAATGGAACAGAATTACCAGAAAGTCGCCCAGTTAGCTCTTCAAGAAGACAAACTTGATCAGGTATCGGCAAGACTCGATAAGCTGGGGGCATCCACAGCGCAGCGACTGGACCAGATGACAAGGGAAATCGAGATGCTTCACAAGCAGCCTGCTCAGCTCAAACCGGAATCCGCGTCAAAACAACCAATTGCGCAGAGCAAGCCGGAACCAGCGGTGAAACAATCACCGCCCTCTAAAACAGACAGCGCGGTCAAATCGCCTGTTACTCCCAAAGCAGGGTCAGGCAGCCCGTCTAACCCGGTTGAAACACCGGAGAAAAAGACTTCAACTGAAAAATACCATGAAGTCAAACCCAAAGAAACCTTGTATGGTATTGGCCGGACTTATGGGTTGACTGTTGATGAGCTGCGGCGGTTAAACAACATGGGCCCAACAGAAATGGCTCGTTCCGGGCAAAAACTAAAGGTCGGTAAATGATCGGGCCAAGGAGGGAATACCAATGATCGTAGGAATATTAAAAGAAATCAAAACCTCTGAAAATCGTGTTTCCATGACTCCGGCCGGTGTAGAGGTTTTAAAACAAAAAGGCCAGATGGTGCTGGTGGAAAAAAACGCCGGAGCGAACAGTGGGTTTGAAGACTCCGAATATGTCCGGGCAGGCGCGGAAATCATTGAAACGGCAGCGGAAGTATTCAGCCGGTCTGAAATGGTTATGCATGTAAAAGAACCTTTGCCTTCCGAGTATGGACTGATTTTCAAAGACCAGATTGTATTTACTTATCTGCATCTGGCTGCCGCGGAAGAACTGACCCGAGCACTGATACATTCCCAATCCGTCAATATCGCCTATGAAACGATTCAAAAGGCGGACGGATCGCTTCCGCTGCTGACGCCCATGAGCGAGGTTGCCGGCCGGATGGCGATTCAGGAAGGCGCCAAATATCTGGAGATGGCCCAGGGCGGCCAGGGCGTTCTTCTGGGAGGTGTTCCCGGTGTTGATCCGGGAACGGTTCTGGTGATCGGAGGCGGGATTGTGGGAACCAATGCCGCCAAGATGGCCTGCGGCCTGGGTGCCAAAGTGTATCTTCTGGATACCAGCCTGGACAGACTGCGCTATCTCAGTGATGTCATGCCCAGCAACTGCTTTTTGCTGATGTCTTCCCCTGCCACCATTCGAAAGCTGGTAAGGGAAGCGGATGTGGTGATCGGCGCGGTTCTGATCCCCGGCGCCAAGGCGCCCAGGCTGATAACCCGGGACATGCTGAAAACCATGAAAAAAGGATCGGTGCTGGTGGATGTGGCCATTGATCAGGGCGGCTGTTTTGAAACCTCAAAGCCCACGACCCATACCGATCCGACCTATGTGATCGACGATGTGATTCATTATTGCGTGGCCAATATGCCGGGGGCCGTGGCAAAAACATCAACCCTTGCCCTGACCAATGCCACGCTGCCGTATATCCTTGAAATTGCCAGTAAAGGCTGGAAAAAAGCCATGCAGGACAACCCCGAAATCAGGACCGGCGCCAATGTGGTTCAGGGGCATGTGACCTACAGCGGGGTTGCAGATGCCTTTGGACTTCCGCTGGTGGATATTGCCACGTTGATTTAATCAGGGGGTTTGGTTACTCTTTTTTTACGACCAGTCCCACGCCTGCCAGAAGGAGCAGCGCTCCGGCATAACCGATCAGGGTGGTGCTTTCAGATGAAAGCCAGGGAAGCTTCTGAACCGAAAGAACGCCGACAACAATCAGGGTAATCAGAGGATTCAGGACAATAATGGCGCTGACCTGATTGGCGGGGAGCAGCTTGAGGGCTTCGCCCAGCGTTCCATAAGCGATGAGGGTATTGGCACCCAGGAATATCAGGGTCAGCCAGTCTGAAAGGGTCAGCCCCTGGAACTCATGAAATGCGACCAGGGGGGAAAAGACCAGTGCGGCAACCAGGTAAATCAGCAAATTGGTCTGTTGTGGTGCCCAGATTCGGACCAGGAGTTTCTGGCATACTGCAAAACATGCCCAGGTGATGGCTGCAAAGATAATCCAGATGTTGCCGCGAGTGTATTGTTGGGAAGAAATCATCAAGTGATGAAGCTGATCCCAGTAAAAAAAAACAAAGCCTGCGGCTGCAATCCCGAATCCGGACTTCTGAAGGAGCGTGAGGTGTTCTTTGAAATAGACGACTCCCACAATCGCCACCAGAAGCGGAGAAATCTGGATCAGTATCTGAGCATTGCTGGGAGAGGTCAGGGCCACGCCGCTGGTAAATCCGAGATAATTACCCGCCATGGCAAGCCCGGCGATGATTCCCAGAATTGGCGGCTTTATCAGAATTTCAAAAAATCGGGGACGATGAATAATATAATAACCTGACAGAAATACGAACGAAAACGTAAATCGAAACCAAATGATGGTATTGCCGCTGAACCGCTGAAGCGCATATTTGAGCACAATGGCCAAGATGCCCCAGAGGGCGGCCGTTATGCTGATCATCAAAAGTCCTTTTGAATGATTGGACATGTTTGCCTTTTACCTCATATTCTTTTCCAGTACCGCAAGGGAAGCCATAAGGTGATTGTACGAAAAAACCTCAACGGATACCGTTCCGGTAAATCGTTTCAGTATGGAGAATATCTTGTCAAGCCGGCTCTGATCAAAGACATCCAGAGCCAGATGATCCTTTCCGTTATGAACGCCGTGCAAATGAATCATCGTCGTTTGTCCGGCAAATCGATGATACGTGGTTTCGATACATTCATGATTCACGATCAGATGCCCCATATCCAGGCACACCCGAAGGTCATATTCCCCCAGAATCGGTTCAATCCATTCCAGCGGGTAATTGAGGGTTTCAACGGAAAGAGATGGCCCCTTTACCCCTGCATCCATTAACCCGCGGATACTTTCTGAAATCCGGCACTGCCAGGCTTTGTCGCAAATTCTTCCAATCGGTGCTTGATTATAAGGAAGATGAAGGATATAGGTTGTAGGTTCCAGAGGCTGGGTGAGATCCATAACACGAAGGATGTTTTCAACAAACCGGTTCTGTTCCTTGCGTTCCAGGTTTCCCGGGTCCAGATCCGACGGGAGATGAACATTATAAGTGAACCGGAATTCTTTTGCCAGTGATTCCATTTCCCGGATCATCTTTTTGGACGACAAGGAGGATTCACGGCTTTCAAAACACAGCAGCTCGATTTCATCCAGATAGGGTCCCAGCATCTGAATATTGGGGATGTAATCATCCGGATAGATGAACGAAGGCACGCTGATCCGGAATGGATAGGCGTTTTTATAGGATTTGGGCAGTTGAGGATACATGGTGGCCAGCAGCTTTTTGGGGTGGGTTAATGGATGAAGTCCGATGACAAAAGACGATCGGGTCAGGGATGCGCGGCGGAAATGACTGCCAGCAGAAAAGTCCACAGCAATGAACAGAGAAGCATCAGATCGCAGGCTTTTCGAATGTCGTTTCGCGTCACATTCCCGAAGGCAATACCGATAAAGGGTTTGTTGACTACCCGGCCATGATATACGCTGGGGCCGTTCAGCTTGACGGATAGCGCTCCGGCAAAAGCAGCCTCGGAATATCCGGAATTCGGACTGGCATGATGCGCACCTTCATGAACAGCAGTTTGGAAGGCGCGTTTCCCACTCCCGGACAGGAGTTGCGCTGCAAATGCGATAACCGGAACAGCAAGCCGCGCAGGTATAAAATTGGCGATATCGTCCAGTCGGGCGGAAGCCTTGCCAAAATGGAAATAAGCGTCATTGCGGTAGCCGACCATGGAATCCAGGGTGTTCACCATTCGGTAAGCCATGGCCAGCGGCGCGCCTCCGATGGCGGCATAAAACAGCGGGGATATGATGCCGTCCACCAGGTTTTCGGCCACGGTTTCAACCGCGGCACGAACAACCCCCTGTTCCGTCAAATTCGCGGTTTCACGGCCCACAATGCAGGAAACTTTTTCACGTGCCTTCGGCAGCCCGCTGGATTTCAGGGCGGCATCAACTTCCATTGCCGCTTTTCTTAGAGAAGACGGGCTGATGCAGTAATAGATTAATATGGTTTCAAAAATGGACCGGCAGGTCGGATGAAGCAACCCCGCCAGGTGAACCAGAAGCCAGGAAAGGACCCATGCGCTCAAAACCAGGAATCCGCAAAACAGCGTACCGGATATGACCAGGGGAATCTTCGGGCGTCTGAAAATAGGTTCCATTCGTGAAATGGATCTGCCCATCCATCGGACCGGATGAAACAGCCAGAGGGGATCCCCCAGTATCAGATCCAGAACAAAAGCCGCAAGAATGGCGTATGAAATGTGAAGTTCCATCATCGACGGCAACTGTAGCAGGTTAAGAGAGTCTTTTCAATATGTGTCGTCATATCGGAGGGAAAATGACCCGAAAAACCATCGGAATTATGGCCGGCGCCCTGATAGTCCTTTGTGCCGGCGCCTATCTGGGACTGAAATTCTATATTGAAAAGGATGCCCAAGGCCGCATTCTTGATTGGGCGAATCAGACGGGCAGGATTTCCGAAATCTCCTACCAGTCCCTGGATGTGGGACTTTTTTCAAAAACCATTCAGGTAAGCCAGGTTTCCATTCGGATTAAGGATGTGAATAGCCCTGTTGCCGTTGATCGGCTGATACTGCATGCCTTTGACATCAAAAATGAAATTCCTTCTTTCATGCACGTTGAAATTCAAGGAATTCACATCAGCCCTGACAATTCTTTGATGAAGGGGATGTCTCCGGTGCTGGCCCAACTTGGCTATGCCGATATTGCAGCCAACGTGGAGTATGCATACATCTATGAACCGATCAAAAAAGATATGGAGATTCAGCGGTTACGTATCGACATTTCAGATATGGGAAAAGTTGAGATTTCGGCAAGAATAAACAACCTGGATCTGGCCACCCTCAAAGCGGTTCCGGACAATCCCTTGTCGCTGATAGCCCTGGTCCCGGTTGTGGCGATATCCGGGATTATGCTGGATTACCAGGATAATTCTCTAACGCAAAGACTGATAGAGTTGGGCGCTCGGCAATCCGGACAGCGTTCTGAACAATTTGTATCCGCCATTACCGAGCAATTGAATTCGGAAATTCAGAGGCAAACCCAGCCCGCTGTAAAAGATATGCTTCTGGCATTTCAGAAATTTATTGTAAAACCCGGCCATATCCAGGTGGCGGTTTCTCCCACTCGGCCGGTCCCCCTGCTGACCCTGTTGATGGAAAAAGATCCAAACGAGATAATTCGTGTGCTCAATGTTTCCGTGAATTATCAGGAACTCAAAAAATAACAAATGATTAAATATTTTTATGGACACCGGCCACACCTTTTACACGTCCTTAAACCAAGCATCCAAACAATTCGTCCACCACGTTCTGTTGATAAGCTTCAACGCCCAGCCACAATGGTAACCGTAACAAGCAATCCGAGGTCATGCGGGTAATCGGAAGACCGTCATGAGCACGTCCGTGGTTTTTTCCATATGGCGCGTCATGGAGTGGAACATAGTGGAACACTGTGTTGATGCCGGCCCCCTTCATTTGCGCGATGGTTTGCGTGCGAGTTTCCAAGTTGGGTAACACAATGTAATACATATGGGCATTATGGTTGCATTCCTTCGATACGACCGGACGGCGCAACTTTTCCGCCATCTCTAGTGGCGCCAGAGCTTGGTGATAAAACGACCAAATCGCACGGCGTTTATGCGTGATCTGATCCGCCTCTTCCATCTGCGCCCACAGAAAGGCAGCAATCACCTCTCCCGGCAAATACGAGGATCCGATATCTACCCAAGTATACTTATCGACCTGACCACGGAAAAACTGGCTGCGGTTGGTACCTTTTTCGCGGATGATCTCGGCACGCTCGGCAAAGCGTTCATCATTGATCAGAAGCGCCCCTCCCTCACCCGAAATAATGTTCTTGGTCTCGTGAAAAGAGTATGCGCCCAAATGGCCTATGGAGCCGAGCGGTTTGCCCTTATACGTGGACATGATCCCCTGTGCGGCATCTTCAATGACCAACAGATTATGACGTCGCGCGATATTCATGATGGTGTCCATTTCACAGGCCACCCCGGCATAATGCACCGGCACGATCGCCCGGGTGCGCGGCGTGATGGCAGCCTCGATCTTTGTCTCATCGATGTTGTGCGTATCCAGGCGAATATCCACAAACACCGGCACCCCGCCGCGCAGCACAAAAGCATTGGCTGTTGAGACAAAGGTATAGGACGGCATGATCACCTCATCGCCCGGTTGAATGTCCGCAAGGATTGCCGCCATCTCGAGTGCCGCCGTGCAAGAGTGGGTGAGCAGTGCCTTGTGCGCACCGGTACGCGCTTCCAGCCAGGCGTGGCATTTTTTTGTGAACATGCCGTCGCCGGCAAGGTGACCATTCGTATGAGCCTGCGTGATATACCAGAGTTCGCGACCCGTCATGTAGGGTTTGTTAAAAGGGATACTGTTTGCATTCATCTTTTACGCGTCCTTCTTATCATCGCTGGCTTAAGAGCAACCAGCAATCTTGAGCCGCCCACGGGCAAAGAAACACCCACACGGATCAAAACCAACTCAAAACACAGAAACCACTCGAAAATTTTGTTAAGGAAAGAATTGACTCGAAGCCCAGCCAAATCATTCATGTTCATATCCGTTTTATTCCGTTGCAACAATCTGGATAAATACATCGCCGGCAGCAGCGTGCTGACAAACGAAGTGGTTCGAATAATTTCAAAACCCGCCTGGCAAACTTGTTTATGCAACTCATTGGCAGCATATCGCCTGACATGGCAGGCATATTCATCAACTGCACTCCACAACCAAGGGTGCTGTGGAACCGTGATGAAAACAAACCCACCGGGCTTCAGAGCCTTATAAATTTGTTGTAGCACGGCATTATCCTCTTCAATGTGCTCCAATACATCGAAGGCACCAATGACATCCAGCTCTGATTCATAATGGATGCAACGGGCATCCATTTGCTCAAATTCGGCGGTAGACACACGCTGCCGAGCATATACCAGCCCTTCTTCGAAATACTCACTCCCGAAGAGCCTGACCTCGGGAAACCGCCTTGAGATACTTGAAATGACAAATCCTGTTCCACATCCAATCTCAAGGAAAGACTTTAGCGCTGGAGAATACCTTTGGAGTGCCCAAAGGATAATCCGATTCCTGGCGCGGAACCAAAAGTTCCCCGCCTCTAATTCCGCCAATTCTTTATAGTAGTGAGTTTTAAATCCAATATGCATATTTTTTCAGGTAAGCTATCTTCTTTCGCGAAAAACAAAATATTTAAATACGATAAAGAGAAATCCGGCGATGATCATTATCGCCATGGCTTGAACCCATTGATGGGCATAACCCAGGCGGTCGACAAAGGTAAAAAGGATCAGGAAATTGAGCAGATATCCAGATAAATGAGCCAAAATATAGCGTATAGCCGCACTGGAGGCGTCGCCGCGATGAGCAAATGTCCACTTCCGGTTGCCAATAAACCCGATGGCAGCGCCGATAATATACACCAAAGTCATTGCTGTTTTTGGTTCAACGCCGAGATAGGTAATGAGTAAGTAAACAAAATAAATTGCTGCGTTACTCACCACGCCTACCACACCATAACGAATCAGTTGCCGCATGGACTTGCCAATTTGTGCATGGCCAGATGACTTAAGCATTCTTCAAGACCACAATGCAGCAATAACTCATCGCACCAAGCAATGATAAATGTCCTGCGGGTTGTTAAAGGAAAAGCCCAGTGAAGCGTACAGATTGATCACAGCAAGATTGGCAGCGGAAATCGAACTTTTCACTTCGTCGTGTCCATTTGCCAGCAGTTCGCCGCACACCGCGCTCCACCAATATTTCGACAAGCCCTTGCCGCGATACTTTTCCGCCACCGCATGCAGCACCAAGATGCTGCCACTGTAGCAGATGAACCCCGCCAGAACGCCCTGCCAGTATAGTCCATAAACCTGTTGCGCTTCAAGCAATTGCTTTAGCCAGTTGTCATAACGCAGGTCGGCGGCGGCCCTGGGCAGATTGAAATCACGATGGAAGCGACCATGCGCGAACGCACCGTGGCCGATCGCCAGTGTCTGGCCGGCATCGACCGCCTTGGAGATCGTCGCATCCGGGTGCACCGCCGGGCGCAACCGTGCAGCAGTACAATGCGGCTCGATAAGGGTATCACAGTAGTAGAAGCCATACTCGTGCAGCAGTCGCTTGTCTGCCAACGGGTCCACCTTGATGTTGTGATGACCTGGCGTCTGTACCGCCTGTTGCAGGGACGCCTCGGAATATTCAAGCAGTTCCCAAGAGGGCAGTCCAAATGCCGCCGTGTCCCACGGCGTGGGCTTAATCAGCGGTACCGGCTTCATCGAAGGTTGCCCGTCTGACGATATACAGCGGCCGTTTTTTGCTTTCATCAAAGGTTTTGCCGAGATAGATACCAATGATACCGAGGATACCGATGATGATCCCGCCAATAAAATACAGCGAGACGATCAGACTGCTCCAGCCGGGAATCGGTGAGCCGTAAAACAGCGCACGCCCAAGAATGTACATGCCATAACAAAAAGAAAAAAACGCCATCAGGAAGCCGAAACGCACAGCCAGCCGTAGCGGTTTATCGGAATGGGCAATGATGGTTTCAGAAGCCAGCTTCCACAGTTTGGCAAAGGTGTAGGTAGACTTGCCCTCGAAACGCTCGGCGTGTTCCACCTCTATGCTGGAAGTGGGAAAACCCATCCACTGCACCAATCCGCCAAAGAAGCGTAGTTGCTCGCCCATACGGCGAAAATTCGCCGCCACTCTGCGTGACATGATACGAAAGTTGCCGCTCTCTCTGTCGTAGTCGATATCCGCCAGATAGCTGAATATCTTGTAGAACAACAATGAGGTAAAACGTTTGAGCGGCGGATCCTGCCGTGCGCCGCGCCGCGCCAGCACGACATCATAGCCCTCTTGTGCCTTGGCGTACAGGCGCGGAATTTCCTCGGGACGGTCCTGCAGATCGCAATCCATCACCACCACCCAGTCGCCATGACAGTAATCCACTCCGGCGGTGATGCCGTAGTGCTGACCAAAGTTGCGGCTGAACTGTATGCCACGCACGCGCGGGTCAGCCGCGGCCAGCCGCTCGATCACCTGCCAGGAGTTGTCGCCGCCACAGTCCTCGACCAGCACAATTTCAAAATCCGGCGAAACGATTTCCAATGCGGCCTTCAGCCGCCGATACAGTTCATCAAGGCATTGCCCTGCCTTATAAACCGGAATGACAACGGAGAGATGCGGGGAAGATGGACTCATTTTGCAGTTTGTTTGCTCATTAATTTTAAAAGATTTATTTTTAGGGCTTAGCACAGTGCCGCACCTTCGGCAGTGTCGATTTTTCAGTGAGAGTCGTCATGAGCCTTACCCCAACTATTGACTCCCTGGCGAGGAAGTAACCCATGTCGGGTTATCTCTGACGATGCTCACAGCTCTGAACACAACCCGCGCATTACCCAAACTCCAAACCCTAAATTCGAGCGTTGCCAATCTCTCCAAGGTAAACTTGAGTTGGCGCGGCGAGGTATTATCCATCAAAACCGTTTCGGCCAGTATTTTCTGGTCGGGTTCGGCAGCGACATCCAACCGCGCCGAACCGTTAGGTGCTGATTCAACCGCCACATCAAAGCTGACAGTGTAGGTGCCGGGTTCGACATCGATATACGGCCCGTAGTGCAGCGCACCCACTTCTCCCTTTTCCACGACCATGGCGCTACCGGTGTTCTCGTAGTTGTCATGGAGCTTGCCTACCTGGTGCAGCGACTCCTTTGAGGCGGGGAAACTCCCGGGAGCCTCATACCGTCTATCCCATCCGGATAGATATCTTGCCAAATTGTGCGGGAACACATAAACCTTGAACTCCTCGTATGAGAGCTCTCGAATTGGTTTGCAGTGATAGCGTTCCAGCAAATCCCAGTCAATGCTTTCCTGTTCTTTTTGATCTTGTTCCAGACCTTCTTCCTGTTCTTCTTTTTGGTTAGACAATAGAAGAAACGTCTCCCCCTGCCATGCGCCGGGACGATACCATCGGTTCGAGGATAACCAGCGATCCGGCTTCGGCAAACCCTGATCAAACACAACTTGACGAACGAGAAGTTTTTCGTCACTCAGAACACTGAGAACCCCTGCATTCCAAAATTTTGCATAGCCATAGTGCAACCCATTTTCCAGGAGGAAATCCTTGAGTCCAACCAGGGCATTATGATGCTGGACAGAGATGTTTCGATCAAATTTTGAACTATTTCCCATCTTCACAAATGCCGGGTAAGCACTCGTCACAAAGCATACCGCCACAGCCGCAGTGGAAAGAGAGACTATCGGTGCTTTGGACCAATCCAGTTTTTGTGAGAATGATAGTATCAACGACAGCACCAGTGAAGGCACAAAATAGCGAGAGACCAAAATCGGGTCATTCTTTGGCACGGTGGTAGCAACCTGCACAAAAAGCACACCGACAAGCGCCGTAAAAGCAAACGAAGCAAGGAAGGCGCTGCCGCTGCTCTTTTGCCGCAGCGACATGTGGATTGAGTAAGGTATCAAACCTAATAGCGCCAAGCCTGCCGCAAGCCTGGCTGCTTCATAGATGCCGATTTTACTCACCACTTCTCCATCAGCGGTTGGCAGTCCGCCGAATAAGGCCAGAAAGCTTTCAGGAGTGATGATGGCGTTTCTCAGCATGAAATCATAGGAAAGCCAGCGTGCCTGAAGGGATGAAAAATCGCAACTAAATCCGGCTAATGTGACGGAGTGGAGGGCTGCGCCAAGCAAAACACCCGCAAAAACAATTACAATCGCATACCAGGCAGTTTTTATTTGTCCGGAGAATTCAGTATGATTCAGCCCCTGAATGTGCCATGCAATCGCAGCTAATAGTGGAATACCAAACGACACGAGTGCACGCTGCGGATTTGACCAAAACATAAGACATAAAACACAAAAAAGCGCTAGCCCGTAGTATATTCTTTGCTTCCGGCCTGCCTGAAGAAATCTGTATGAGAAAAAAAGGAGATAGCATGAAAAATATACAAACACCCCATATGACACCTGCCCGTAAAGATTCTCCGCCATGCAACCGGAGATTCCAGAAGCAACAATTGCGACAATAAATACTCGACGCGAAAGACCAACCTGGGTCAATCCTGTCAAAAACCATACCCCGGACAGAATGAGCAGGGCGGAAATCAACCCCGAAATTGCATGCGTCAGATAACCGGCAGGCATGAATGCGAGCAACGGGATGATAAATGTGTGCCCGAACAGGACAAAAAGATCACCATTAACATAATTCCAGTCACGCGGAAAATACTGGCCGGTTTCGACAATCTCTTTGGCTAACATTACCTTGACCGCGCTGTCTGAATGAAAACCCGCCTTATAGCCAACGAAAAGATACCAGCACAGCAACAAAAGATTGAACACCAGAAATAATAGCGCCAATGAAATTCCGACTTTTTTTGGCAAATCCGCATGAGTATTCATCGTTTATTTATCTCACAAGCCTGCGCTGTCAAGCCATTTTTATCAGCCGCTTCCAACCGAACAAGTCGTATATTCCTTAATTCCTCAAACAGTAACCTTGGAGGTTTGCCATCATGAGAACGCCACAGCCAACAGGGATTTGACGCAGGCGGAGTTCCGGCTTTTCACCAATATAACACGCCGTGAGCTTTCTTGCAAAAGCGCGTTAATCCCTTTTATACAATTGATTGCTGCCTGTCCAGCGGTTTATCACCGCATCTTATGAGAATCGGCATGGCAACACACCATTTGCTTGGTGTTGTCGGGATATGCCTCGGCGCTTTCGGTGGTGCGGGTTGGGGGAGGCTGAGCCGTCTTCGATGATTCATATTTAAAAAATTGCTTGCAATAGTAGCGGTCTTTCATTATTTTACAAATAAATGACCAAGTGGTCACTTATCACTTGAAAATCGCCTTTGTTTACGGTCATTTTTTTTAACTTTATAATAACATATTAGATTTTATATATCATGCGGACATCCAATATGAAGGATCGCTTCAGTAATATCCGGGACAAGGTGCTCTCTCAAGAACGCCTGGAGTTTGAGGACGGCCTGTTTCTCTTTGAGAGCCACGATATTGCAGGAATTGGCCAACTGGCCGATATCGTAAGAAAACGGCTCAACGGAAATCGCGCCTATTATGTGTACAACCAGCACATCAACTATACGAATGTCTGCATCAGTCACTGTCAATTCTGCGCATATGCCAAAAACCCGGGCGACTCCGGCGCCTATGCCTGGACCGTGTCGGATATCCGGCAGCGCATTCTTTCTCGGATTGATGAGCCCATAACAGAGCTACATATCGTCGGCGGGCTTAACCCGGATCTGCCGTTGCAGTACTATGCGGAATTGCTGGAAGCAGCCCGTGAGGTCAGACCCGGAGCGACCCTTAAGGCGTTTACGGCGGTCGAGCTGGATTTTATCGCCAGAAACGCCGCGCTTTCCGTTGAAGATGTTATCGGCAGGCTGAAAAACGCGGGTCTTGGCATGCTCCCCGGCGGCGGGGCCGAGGTCATGAGCAGCCGGATTCACGAAAGCCTGTTCCCCCGCAAGATCAACGGGAAAAGGTGGCTGGACATCATGGAAATGGCTCACGGATCCGGACTCATGACCAATGCCACAATGCTTTACGGGCACATCGAAACCCATGCGGAACGGCTCTCACATCTGATGGCATTAAGAGACTTACAGGACAGAACATCGGGTTTTTGCGCATTCATTCCCTTGGCCTTTCATTCGGCCAATACCGGCCTTTCCCATCTTCCCGCCACAACCGCTTTTGATGATTTGAAGACCATCGCCATATCCAGGCTGATGCTGGACAACTTTCCCCACATCAAGGCCTACTGGGTGATGATCGGAGAAAAACTGGCGCAACTGGCGCTTTCATTCGGCGCCGATGATCTGGACGGAACCATCATCGAGGAAAGAATATCCCATGAGGCCGGCGCAACTTCTCCCAAGGGGCTGACCCGGGATCAGTTAAAATATCTCATCACTTCCGCCGGCTACGACCCGGTGGAAAGAGACGCCTTTTATCGGCCGATTTCATGATTCACACCTTCTGGCTTCTATGTTCTGAATCATGACTCCTTCAATAATGCAGAGATTTCAAAAATGACCGTATTGGCCCCTATCCGGGATAAAATTCTGAATCATCGCCGTATTGACTCAAAAGAGGCGCTTCTGCTGCTGGACAGGGCAGACCTTCTTGATCTGGCTTTTCTGGCTCATGAAGTCAGAAAACGGCTGCATCCCGAATCTATGGTCACCTTTGTGGTGGATCGAAACATCAATTACACCAATGGATGTATCTGCGGATGTAAATTCTGCGCTTATTACCGCCCGCCGGAACACCCCGAGGCCGATGTCATCTCAAAAGAAGCGCTCCGCCAAAAGATTCAGGAAACCCTTGACTTGGGAGGAACCCAGATCCTGCTTCAGGGCGGACTCAACCCGCTTCTCGGACTGGATTACTATCTGGATCTTTTGCGTTTTATCAAATCCAATTTTGATATCCACATCCACGGATTTTCACCGCCGGAAATCGCCTTCATCGCCAAAAACTCCGGATTCTCCATTGAAGACACCTTGCGCTCCCTGATGAAAGCCGGACTGGATACCATTCCCGGCGGGGGCGCCGAAATTCTGGCGGATGATATCCGGCAGCGGATATCCCCAAACAAATGCACGTCAGATACCTGGCTGAACGTGATGGAGCAGGCCCATCAGCTTGGCGTCAAAACCACGGCCACCATGATGTTCGGACATGTCGAAACCCCTGAACACATTATCCAGCACCTGATGAAGATCCGCGATTTACAGGACCGAACCCAGGGGTTTACCGCGTTCATTCCCTGGACATTTCAGCCCGGCAACACAAAAATCCCAGTGATCGCCGCAACACCCGTCCACTATCTGAGGGTGCTGGCTGTCTCCAGGCTGGTGCTGGACAATGTCCCCAACATTCAGGCATCCTGGGTCACCCAGGGGGAAAAAATCGCTCAGCTATCCCTGGCCTTTGGCGCCAATGATCTGGGAAGCACGATGATTGAAGAAAACGTGGTGGCGGCCGCTGGCGTGGATTTCAAGCTGTCCCTGGCGGACATGGTCAGAATGATCGCAGGCGCCGGATGCCGGGCGGTCCAGCGGGATTGTTATTACAATCCCCTTACAGAACACCGGGTGCCGAAAATCTGATGGCAGAAACAGATGACAGAGGGCGGATGGCAGAGAACAGACTTCAGGGCGGCTGTCAGGGGTCCGTGATCCACAGGGCCGGTTGGGTGATCGTCGATCCGTGGACGATTTTCCCGAACGGGTATGTGCGGGTTGAAGACGGAAGCATCAGAGAGATCGGGCAAGGAGCCCCCACAGGCGGCGATGAGATCAGGGATTATGGAGACGGCGTTATTTTTCCGGCCCTGGTCAACGCCCATACCCATCTTGAGCTTTGCGCGCTCAAGGGCCGCATCGCAACCCATAAGGGGTTTGGTTTCTGGGTCAGGGATCTGATTGAAAAGCGGTCGCTTCTGGACCCCAACGCCCTGCTGGAAGCCTCGGAAATCGGAATCCGGGAAATCCTTGCAACCGGATGCAGCGCAGTGGGAGAGATATCGAGCCTGGGGCTGACCCTGGAGCCTCTACAAAAATCGGGTCTGGCAGGGGTGTGGTTCAGGGAATCCCTGGGTGATCGTATTTCAAACACGGAAAAATGGGAAGGTCGGTCCGGCAACCTGCAGACATCCCTGGCCGGCCATGCCCCCCATACCACATCGCCGAAAGTCTTGGTAGAACTCAAAAACCGGGCCCGCGTGCAGAATGCGCCGTTTTCCATTCACCTGGCTGAATCAGACGAGGAGATGTCGTTTTTGACAACGGTGGAAGGACCCTGGAAGGACTTTCTGCTGTCCCGGGGAATTGATACGAAATCCTGGGGACTTCCCGTGGAAAGCCCGGTCAGGCACCTGCACGCCATCGGCATTTTGGACAACCGGACGATTCTGGTGCATGTGCTTCATGCGGATCAGCCGGACATGAATATTATCCATGAATCCGGCGCCCATGTCTGTCTCTGCCCGAGGAGCAACGATGCGCTTCATCGAAGGCTTCCGGATCTTGACAGAATGATAAAGACGGGAGTCAATCTCTGCCTGGGAACAGACAGCCTGGCCAGCGTGAGCAGTCTTAGCATGTTCGATGAAATGGCATTTGTCTCCAAAAGCTTTCCCATGACGGCGCCGGAGCGGATTTTTCAAATGGCGACCCTTGGCGGCGCAACAGCGCTCGGACTGGACAACCAAATGGGAACGTTGGTTCCGGGCAAACTAGCCAGGCTGGCCTATATCGACATTCAAGCATCAAATTCATCTCAGGTCGTGGCGGCCCTGGTCAATGATAACGAACCGGATGAAACACCCCGCGCCATACCTGTTCAACCTAACCCACAGATGGTTTTATAATGGACACTCCGACATTTCAGCGCCCCGTTGCCCTTGGCCGCATCGATTACATGAATGTGGCGCCAATCTATTACGGAATCGACAACGGGCTTGTCGCGCAGGGGATCAACCCAGGAATCAGCCAAGGGATCAAATTGATCAGCGGCCCGCCGAACACCCTGAACCAAATGATGATCGACGGCAGCCTGGATATCAGTCCGGTCTCATCGGCGGCTTATGCCAGAAACGCGCGTGAGTGGCTGATCCTGCCGGATCTGGCCATTGCCTGCCACAAGCGTGTCCTCAGCGTCCTTCTCGTGAGCCGTTACAGCCTGGAAGCATTGACCGCCAAACGCATTCTGATTACGGATGAATCCTCCAGCGCCAGGGACCTGTGCAGGCTGATCTTCAGCCTTAAAGGCGCCCAGCCGGAGTTTGTCGTGGGCAAGATCAAGAGCCCGTCGCAGTTGCCAAAAGGGATCGATGCGGCGCTGGTTATCGGGGATTCGGCCCTGTCACAGCCATGGGCACGGGTTTTTCCGTTTATCTATGATCTGGGAACCCTGTGGTGGAATATGAGCGGCCTTCCCTTCGTGTTTGCCATCTGGGCTGTCCGGAAAGATTTTGCCCGCAAATACCCGGAAAGGGTGGAGGCTGTCCTGGCCCTGCTGAAAACATCCCGCAAGTTCGGCAATGAAAACATGAAACAAATTGTCGGTAAAGCTTGCACCAAACTGGAAATTGACGTTTCGACTGCCCGGTTATACTACGACTCCCTGGTATACGAGCTGGCCGATCGCGAAAAAGAAGGTCTTGAGCTGTTCTATAAAAGCCTGTATCAGGCAGGAATCACGAATCATACGGCGCCCCTTTTCTTTTTCGGGAACGCTACCCCCAAAACGGCGAGGCAAGCCCCGCTTGCTTACGCCGATCCCCCAGCCCGAAGCCTCAGCCCGAAGCTTCAGACTGGAAACAACGGGCTGCTGTCCGGCGGTATGAGCCCGCTGTCTTGCGCCATGGAAAAGAGCGTTTCAACCGCGAGAACGCCTTCAGTCCCGATATCCAGAGAGAATTCGTTCACGTAAAGGTCAATATGCTGTTGAATAACGTCGGGCGCCATTTCCTGGGCATGCTCTCTGACATACGGCGCTGTCTGATCCGGATGGGCAAAAGCAAAAGCGATACTGTCAGAAATCGCCTTCTCCACCTTTTTAACCCCATTCAAATCCAGGTTTTTGGCTGCGGCAATACATCCCAGCGGAACCGGAAGCCCGGTCCGGTGCTCCCACCACAACCCCAGATCCAGAATGCTGACCAGTCCATATTCCGGATAGGTAAACCTACCTTCATGAATAATTACGCCATAATCAAAGTTTCCCTTTGACACCTCCGGCATGATCCGGTCAAATGTCATGGGGAAAGCCTTGGGCGGTTTACCCAGATAGAGACCCGTCAGCAAACAGGCGGTGGTGTCCATTCCCGGAACCGCTATGGCGGAATCAGATAACGACGCGATACCGCATCCGGGCCTTGCCACAATCAGCGGCCCGCAGCCGCGGCCAAGCGCTGCCCCGCTTTTCAGAAGCCAGTAGTTTGATCTCAGATTCCCCATGGCTGCAAAGGAGAGCTTTGTAATATCATAAATGCGGTTTCGAGCAGCCTGATTCAGAGTTTCCACGTCCGCAAGGGATATTTGAAAGGACAGGTCCGGACACATCACATGGCCCTTGGCCAGCCCATAAAAACCGAAGGTATCATTGGGGCAGGTGGAATAGGCCAGAGATAACTGGGTGGTCATGTTGCTCCTTGATGAAATATTCAATGATATCCGCCACCGCCTGCCCTGCCCGCCGGCAAGCAAGAGGAAGATCCCATTGGGACAAATCCCTTTTGCCCACCATGTTGCTGGCACAGCGGATTTCCAGAAACGGCAATTGATAATAATGGGATAAGAAAGCCACTCCCGCGCCTTCCATGGACTCCATGCAGGGTGAAAATGACTTGAACAGCAAAGCCGCCCGTTCCTCCGAGCCCGTAACCGTCGATCCGGTAATAAACGGTCCCTTGAATACCCCGATTCCTTTCGGACCGAAAACAGCCTTCAACCTCAGAAACGCAGTCTCGACCAGATTCAAGTCCAGAGGATAATTTTGCTTAAGCGCCTTGCCCTCTGATTCAAGAACGGGAAAGGGCAATTCCAGAAGGGGCGCGTTATGCTTTCCGGTTTCAATGCCGAGGTGGACATCCACCTCGGCTGTGGCTACGGCAATATCCCCGTTGGCCATGCCAAGCTGCCGGAACCCGCCGCCACAACCTGCCTGAAGCATCAGAAGCGGTCTGGCATTTTCCACACAGGCGGTGATGGCCTGAACCGTATTGACTACTCCCGGACCGGTTACGACCATCCTTAGCGGCATTCCGCACATCCGGCCACATCGAACCGATCGTCCGCCGATCATTCGAGCGGATGGATGTGCGATCCGATCCAGAACCCCCTGAATCTCAGACGCCACGGCCGCAAGAACCAGAATGTAATCACCCGCCATTCAGACCTTTTCAACCCCTTTTTGAATCATTTGCACCAGATCTTTAATCCACCCCTGAATGCTGGCCATATCCCCGTCAAAAAGCCCGAGCCCGGCATCCATATAAGGAACCGCCTGGGCCTGGAGGAACCGGTCCATGACGGCGTCCATCATGAAGGCAGCCCTGTTCAGATCAACGTGATCCGCAAGCTCTCCCCTTTCCCTTGCCTCTTCAAGCAGGGAGCGAATATACTCGAGGCTGTACTGACGAAGCGCCAGCAGCATATCATTGCGGAAAGGGATGGTGTCGTCCGTCAAGAGCTGAAGGTAAAGCCTGTAGAGCAGCGGATGCTTTCGAATGAACCATGCACCTGCCAGGAGAGTATCATGGAGATGCGAAGACAGCTCTTTTCGACGCGCATTGTCCCGCACATTCCGCAGATTGTCCTTAACCCTTTCAAGGGCGCGCGAGAATACAAACCGAAACAGCCCGTCCTTGGTTCCAAAATACTGAAACAGGGAGCCCTTGGCAATACCCAGGCGGCCCACGATGCTATTGATGCTGGCGCCGGCATACCCCTTTTGGCTGAATTCTTCCGAGGCAACAGTCAGAATGCGCTCTTTCTTTTCTTCCGGTAGGTTATGAAACCGTTCTGCCGCAATCAAAGGCATATCCCTTTTGACGATCGAGAATCAGACGACTGTCTGAAATAAAAAAACCCGCTCTCCATCACAGTAAAAAACTGCAAACAGATGCGGGTTATCAATTTCAAGTGGTGCCGAAGGGGAGATTGGCTTGGGGCATATAACTATCTGAATTAATTGATATGGAGTGGGCGATGGTTGAGGGCAATTGACCGCGATTCGCAACCTATCCGCAACCATTTTCCACTTATTTCCATACCCCCAGAAAACAACCAAATTTTGACAAAAACCCGGTGCCGTCAGCCCACCTGAGTAAATACGAACCCAACCTGCCCTGCCCTGCCCTACGCATAAATCAGCATACCACCCACTCAATAAACATTCAATATGAATCATTTCCCCCCAGTGGAAAAGCAGATGAGATTGTCAACGTTTACAATCCCCAGTCGTATCAACGTCCCAAAGCGGAAGTGTTGAACATTATCAATGCCACAAAAAAACTTTATCAGATGGACGCTGGGCGATAAAGACGATCAAAAACACACGGCTGAATTGGGGTCCGGATTTTCAAAGCCCCGTTCAGTTCGTGCCCGTCATTTCACATTTTCATGACATTTGGAAAAGTGTGTTCGTGTGCCACCCGTGACACTGTAATTACAAATGACACCTGAAAGTGTCACAAAACGGCAAAAAGTGTAATTCATTAATGATTACAGTATAATAGGAATAACACTTTGAAAGCCATTTTGCGTGGCATCCGATACAGTATCTGTCTCAGATAATTGCCTGAAATACACCTGTAATGACATCGAAAAGCCTGGCCAGCCAGCCATCCTTTCTTGAAATTGGGCTCATTGTAGAGCGTTCTTTTTGACGGAAGGCTGTCCATGAAGGGAATGATAAGGGTCAAAATCGTTCGATGATTAAAACACTTCTGGTGAATGAGAAAAACAAGTCACCCGGAAATTGAAGCTGGCGGAACCAGATCCCCGGAACCAGGCATCATTATTTTTCATTTGCGGAATTGCGGGATTCATTATATTTGAAAATTCTGGATCATGTTTTTCAACATTCTGGAGATAAGATAAAATAAAGGAGGAATGGAAAACAGTATGAAAAAATTATGGGTAAGTGTTTTCGGCTTTATTATTCTGACGGTTACAGCAGTTGCATGGGCTGCACCTGTTCCAGGTACAGGGCAGACGAAATGCTATGATGACAAAGGCAATGTGATCACTTGTCCTTCGCCTGGTCAACCATTTTACGGCCAAGACGGCAATTATAACATCAACCCGCCTTCCTACACCAAGCTGGACAGCAGCGGCAATGCCCTGCCGGATTCAGCCGGAATATGGACTACGGTGAGAGACAATGTCACCGGGCTTATCTGGGAGAATTAAACCGGTGTGATTGATAGCAACGGAGCTAACTATAAGGACCCGCATAATACCAATAACACATATACATGGTATGACAGCAATCCGGTCACCAACGGCGGGAACGCCGGTACACCCGGAAACGGCACTACAACTTTCAGCACTGAAGATTTTATCAAGTCGCTGAACAGTGCCCATTTCGGCGGTTATTCTGACTGGCGGATGCCAACGATCAATGAATTAAACTATATTGTCAACTATGGTACATACAGCCCATCGAGCAGCACGACGTATTTTACCAATACCATCTCTTCATGGTATTGGTCTTCTACTACCAATGATAGCAATACTGCCTCCGCGTGGTTCGTGGATTTCAGCGACGGCCACGACATCGCCGACTACGGTAAAAACAACGACTACCATGTGCGTGCCGTCAGGGGTGGAAAGACCGTGCCCGCTTATGTTGACAATCTTAATGGAACGGTAACAGACGCTTCCACAGGGCTTATATGGCAGCAGGGTTCCGCTGAAAATACGAAAGGGACAAACGTAACAATGCATTGGGGAGATGCCCTGTCGTATTGTGAGAATCTGAAACTTGGCGGTTATTCGGATTGGCGGCTTCCTACCCAGAAGGAACTGCTCTCCCTGGTGGATTTCATCATTCCATCTTCCGGTCCGTCAATTAACCCGACATATTTTACCAATACCAGCTCGTATTGGTATTGGTCTTCTACTACCGATGCTAACCATACTATCTTCGCGTGGTACGTGGATTTCAGCAACGGCAACAATTCTTCCTACCCTAAGGGCGGTGATTTCTATGTTCGAGCCGTTCGTGGGGGACAGGCACCGACACCAGCTCAAGCGTGTACGGCAACTCTAAATAATAATTTATCACTCAACATTCCATATCTTTCTTATAACAATGGAGCCATGACGCTTTCAGCCGATCTTGTTTATTATCCGAATCCGACATATCCGACATTAATACCTTTCAAATTATCAAATTATGCGATTCTAAACAATCCGTCTTTTTCATGCACGGCATCAACATTATCCAGTGATTTAAAAATCCATATTCCTGATGTTCTCTTCCCTGATGGAGTCACGCATATATGGGTAGATTTGGCGTACAGCCCGGCTCTTTCCACCGGAGGGAATTATTACTGGGTTGTTACAAACTATGGAACGGTTTCTAATTGACACTGAAAACAGCAGATAAAGGACATGGACATGAAAAAATTATGGGTAAGTACTTTCAGCTTTATCATTCTGATGGTTACGGCAGTAGCATGGGCCGCACCGGTTCCAGATACCGGGCAGACGAAATGCTACAATGTCGCCGGAAACGTAATCACCTGCCCCTCGCCCGGTCAGGCTCTCTACGGTCAGGATGCCAACTACAGCATCAACCCTATGTCCTACACTAAGCTGGATGGCAGTGGCAATGCATTATCGGATTCTGCAACGTCTTGGGTTACGGTGCGGGACAACGTTACCGGCCTGATTTGGGAGATGAAAACCAACAAGGATTATGTCACAAACTATAAAGACCCTCATGATGCGGACAACACCTACACTTGGTATGATAGCTCCCCAGCTACCAATGGTGGTTATGCTGGTAAGCCTGGTAACGGCACAACAACATACAGCACCCAAGATTTTATCAATTCACTGAACAGTGCCAATTATGGCGGCTACAGCGATTGGAGGCTTCCTACCATCGAGGAACTTGCCTATATCGTCAATCATAGTATTCCTTTTGGAGAGACGATGATTGATCCAGTATATTTCCCAAATACCCCGTTTAACCTTTATTGCTCTTCTACCGCCAACGCGAATACTACGGCCTATAAGAGCTACGTGTGGAGCATAGATTTCGAATACGGCAATGCCTACAGCTTCCTCGGTAAGGACAACGGCGATTATGTGCGTGCTGTTCGCGGAGAACAGTCTGCATCAGTATATAAAGATAACAGCGATGGTACGGTTACAGATACGACTACGGGGCTGATGTGGCAGCAAGCAACTTCTGGAAATGCGATGAACTGGCAAGATGCCCTGTCATATTGTCACAATCTGAATCTTGGCGGCCATACAGACTGGCGACTGCCCAACTTCAAGGAATTACAAAGTCTGGTAGATTACAGCATCGATAATCCCTCAGTTAACACCGCCTATTTTCCGAAAACGGTTACTTACCCCCCCTATTGGTCCGCCACTACCGACGAAGTCGGAGCGTGGGCCGCGTGGGCCGTGAATTTCGGAGAAGGCACCAATACCAACTTCTATAAGTCGAGCGACCTCTCTGTAAGAGCCGTTCGAGGTGGGCAAGCAACCACCCAGACAGCATGTACAGCAAACTTAAATGCGAGCCTTCAACTCCATATTCCATATCTTTCTTATAACAATGCAAATCTATCGCTTTCGACAGATTTTGTTTACGATCCCAATCCGTCATATCCAACGCTTATTCCTTTCAAATTGACGTATTACGCGATTCTAAACAATCCATCTTTTTCATGTGCAGCATCTACACTATCCAGTAATTTGACAATCCATATCCCTGATGTTCTTTTTCCAGATGGAGTCACGCATATTTGGGTAGATTTGACATACAATCCGGCTCTTTCCACCGGAGGGAATTTCTACTGGGTTGTTTCAAATTATGGGGCAGTTTCTAATTGATAGTACAAATAGTGAATAAGGGGTGCAGATATGAATAAATTGTGGGTAAGTATTTTCGGATTTATCATTCTAACGTTTACAGCAGTTGCATGGGCAGCACCTGTATCGGATACCGGACTGACGACATGTTATGATGACAATCGCAACGTCATTAATCCCTGCCCTTCACCGGGGCAGCCATTTTATGGACAGGATGCTTGCTACTCTATTAATCCACCTTCCTACACTAAGCTGGATGGCAGTGGCAAAGCCCTGCCGGATTCCGCCGGAATATGGGCTATGGTGAAGGACAATGTCACTGGCCTGATCTGGGAGAATAAAACCAGCATGGGCATGGGCACCAATTACAGTGACCCCCACAATGCAGACAATTATTACAGTTGGTATGACAGCAACCCGACCACCAACGGTGGAAATGCAGGCATACAAAACAACGGCGAGAATACAGAAGCTTTTATTAAAGCCCTGAACGACGCCCATTTTGGTGGTTATACTTCAAGTTGCATCAAATTGCGGTTTCCTAAAAAGCTGGAATCTTAGGGAAAGCAGCGAATCCAATTCTGATTTGTGGTCAGTATGGGTCTTACCCAAGCATTCTGTAATTGCACCTTTAA
>Ga0268283_1000157_pt1 | contig 66735 bp, 69 predicted proteins | sample saktaG_13_FD_190140 | JGI IMG/M metagenome (GOLD analysis project Ga0268283, IMG submission 190140) | Saline water microbial communities from Sakinaw Lake, British Columbia, Canada - sak_2013_06_06_36m | ecosystem: Environmental > Aquatic > Non-marine Saline and Alkaline > Saline ...
TAAAAAATGTCCATTTATTTGATTTTGCAAATGTCCACTTTATGAACAAAGGTTGCGCAAAACGCCTAAATTCACGTATAAACTGCGCGTAAATAATCGCGCAATAACGAGGTCTGGAGTAAGGCATTTTCAGCTTATGACTGTGTAGTCATGGAGGCGGAAAATGGTATTGAAGGGCTTTCAATCGCCAGTCGCGATAAGCCTGATTTGATTATTCTGGATATTACCATGCCGGTGATGAACGGCGTGGAGATGCTGGGTAAACTCAAGGGCCAGCCGGAACTGAAAGATATTCCCGTGATCATGTTGACCGCTGAATCCGGCAAGGACAATGTCATGCAGATTGTTAAGATGGGTGTCCGGGATTACATGGTCAAGCCTTTTAAGGGCGAGCAGTTGATCGAAAGGGTGCTGAAAATCCATCCCCTTCAACCCAAGGAGGTAGCGGCAGGTTCGCCGGGATCTTTAGCCAGCCCCTACTTTTCAATTATGGGCGATATCCAGATCTTATCTTTGCCTGAAAAATCTGACCGGGCAACTTTGTCGGAGATCGATGTCGATTTCAACCGGACTCTAAAGTCCATGGCCACCGCTGGTCTTAGTAAGCTGATTCTGGATGCCAGGCAGTTAAAAGAGGTCAACATGCTGGTGATCAAGTTGGTGCTTTCGGTTGTCGAGGGCAGCCAGAAATCCAAAATCCATTTAAGAATCATCGGGTCTTCGGCCCTGGGGACTGAACTCAAGGGCTTTCAGGAAACCAGCGGTTTTACCATCCAGGCTTCGATCGAAGAAGCCAAAGCAACTTTTTGACGATATATTCCCCTGATCCCCCCTTTCCCAAAGGGGGGATATCGGTTCTGGGTTTGTCATTTTTGTTCCTCATAGTCTTCCTTCCTGCTTCCCTACGCGACATTCCGCAAAATGCAAATCGCAAAATGCAAAGAGACAGATAATCCTGTTTTATGAGGCATGAAGCCGTTTTCCCAGAAAAACAGTCTTTCGATTTCTGGTGAATGGATTGCAAAATGCAAATAATACAGGTTCTGAAAGAATGCGCTTTTTTGGGTCATAAATTTAACTGTATGAATATATTCATTTATAATTTATTTTTAAGGTGTTTTCTGCAATTGGCATCATACTTGCTCAATACACAGGTAACAGTAGTTTCCGACAAGGCATTAATGTTGAGAATGAGGAGGCAAACTTTGACGAACCTCGCAATTGATTATAGCAACTGGCAGGACACGGATTCCCGTCTTGAGGAGAAACCGTCTATCCCCATTTCCAGCCAGCCTGGCCCATTTAAGGATATGATTGGCCAAAGCGAGCGAATGCAAAGGTTATTCCGCCTGGTGGAGAAAGTGGCTGACAGTGACAGTACCATCATTGTTCAGGGCGAAACCGGAACGGGAAAAGGGTTGATTGCCAAGGCCATTCATGAGAATTCCTATCGAAAAGACAAGCCTTTTGTCCAGATCAATTGCGGCGCGATTCCGGAAAATCTTCTGGAAAGTGAACTTTTCGGACATGTGAAAGGCGCGTTTACCGGAGCTGTTGCAGCCAAACCCGGAAAATTTGAAATTGCCGATGGCGGAACCATTTTTCTGGATGAAATCGGCGATATGAGTCACGATCTTCAGGTTAAACTGCTGAAGGTTCTTGAGGATAGTGAATTTGAACGTGTTGGTGGTTGCCAGACCATAAAAACCGATGTCCGGATTATTGCCGCAACACATCGGGACCTGGATGCCGCTGTTGAAAACGGTACTTTCCGTGAAGACCTGTATTACCGCCTGGTCGTTATTCCCTTAACCCTTCCGCCGCTAAGAGATCGGAAATCGGACGTTCCGCTTCTCATAGCCCATTTTCTGGACCAGCTGAATCAGAAAAAACGTACTCAGGTAACCGGAATTTCTGAAAAAGCCATGGAGTTGATGATCGCCCACTCATGGCCGGGAAATGTCCGGGAGCTGAAAAATATGATGGAACGGTTGGTTGTTCTGACTCAGGAAGGGGAAATCTACCCCAGGGACCTGCCGCAGAAGCTGAGAACCGCCCCTTCGGACGCATCATCCATTCCGGATGTTGAAGTGTCGGATCAGGGAATATGTCTCAGCACAGCCGTCAGTGATTTTGAAAAATCGCTGATTTCTCAGTCGATGAAAATCGCCAATGGGGTTAAGAAAAATGCCGCCAAACTTCTCAACATCAAACGCACCACCCTGATTGAAAAAATTAAACGCCATAACCTCGAAGAAAGCTTTGCGTAATTTCCTTGTTCTCGGTGTGCCCAAAAGTCTGTTTTGTTCATGAATCCCTCCCCCCCCTCAATCCCCCTGAAAATGGGGGATTTTTTATTTATCCCCCAAGAAATATTCATGTCGCGCGCGTAAATGTGCGGGACCAGTCTGGTCACTTTTTCCTGTCAACGTTATGACACCTGCTGAACCACACCTGTCAATCCAGCCCGCATGAATAGCCCATCAACCTACGTCTTCACTTGATTCCAGCGATATTTCGCCAATAGCGTGTGTCTGGTATGAATATTGCTTTGCCTAATGTGAACTTAAACGGAAAGGATATCGCATATGGAATCACAGGGATTATTTGATAAGACTTTTTCAGTTTTGGAAAAGAGCATGAATCTGCGATCCCAAAAACATAACCTGCTGGTTTCCAATATCGCCAATATGGATACGCCCAATTACAAGGCATTTGACATTCTGGTGGAAGAGGAAATGAGAAAATCATTGGGGGAAGCAAAGATAACGCCATTGAACCGAACACAGCCGGCCCATATCCCCTTGATTGGAATGACGGATTTAAATGGCCCGGAAATCAAACCGGTTGAAAGCCCCCGGTATAATTTCCGAGAAGACGGTAATACCATGGATATTGACAAAACCATGTCCGGTCTATCGGAAAATGGTTTGATGTATAATGCATCGGCACAGATGATTTCAAAGAAGTTTCAATTACTGTCAAATGCGATTAATGGAACAGTGAGGTAACTATGAATTTTTTTGATTCAATGCAAACCAGCGCATCGGGATTGACGGCTCAGCGGCTGAGAATGAATCTGGTTTCCAGCAACCTGGCCAATACGGAAACAACTCGAACTGAACAAGGGGGGCCGTATCAGCGGAAAGAACCCATTTTTGCCGCCACTCCCATTCAGGGTGCTTTTGGTGAGGTGTTAAAGGCGGAACTCAGCAACAAGCCTTCGGAAGTGAATGTGGTTGAGGTAATCAACGACTCCCGAAAACCGTTGCTGAAGTACGATCCCCTGCACCCGGATGCAGATCCGCAGGGCTTTGTTTCCATGCCCAACATCAATATCATGGAGGAGATGGTGAACATGATGGCGGCATCGCGGAGTTACGAGGCCAATGTTACCGCCATATCCACTTCAAAAAACATGGTGCTGAAAGCACTCGAAATAGGACGATAATATGGAGCCGATTCGCTTTGACACGACACAGTTTTTCCCCCGAGATATTCCGGCGCCGGCAGCAGCGGGTAGCCCACTTACGGAGGATGCTCAGAAAAACTCTTTTGGAAGTATGTTAAAGAGCCATTTGGCTGAAGTCAATCATCTCCAGAATTCAGCCGATGCTGCGGCTCAGAAACTGGCATCCGGTGAGGATAAGGATATTCATAATACAATGATTGCCATGGAAAAAGCAGGCGTGGCATTTCAACTGACCATGCAGGTTCGAAACAAGGTGCTTGAGGCTTACCAGGAAATCATGCGGATGCAGGTATAAAATAGAAAAGGATGAGAATCCATGCAGCTACAAGGGTCAATAGAGCAGTTTAAGACCGTTTATGCCGGTTTGAATCCGGTCAAAAAAATCACATTGTTTGCACTGATCGGGGGGGTGATTGCCGGATTAACCCTGATCATGGTTCTGAACGGCAGGCCTGATTACCAGGTATTGTTTTCCGGGCTCTCTGCCGAGGATTCCGGTGCCATGATCACTCAGCTTAAAGCTAAAAAAATTCCCTACCAGATTTCATCCAATGGCGGGGCAATTTTGATCCCCAAGGAAATCGTTTATGAAACCCGTATGGAATTGGCCTCCCAGGGACTTCCCCAGGGAGGCGGCGTGGGCTTTGAAATATTTGACAACTCAAAACTGGGAATGACCGAATTTGTTCAGAACGTCAATTACCAGAGGGCCATTCAGGGCGAACTTTCCCGAACCATTAACCGTTTTGAAGAGATTGAAAGCTCCCGCGTTCATATTGTCATCCCCCCCAAATCCTTGTTCGTTGAGAATGAAGAGGCGGCTAGGGCATCGATTGTCATCAAATTTCGCCCCAGAAAGACGCTGACTGCAGATCAGATTCAAGGGATTGTTCATCTTATAGCGTCAAGCGTTTCCGGTCTGAAACCGGAAAATATCACCATTGTGGACAGTCTTGGAAATCAGATCGGCAGTCAGAAGCCCAAAAATGATTTTGACAGTGCCAGGACCGATCAATTGGCTTATCAGGAAAAAGTTGAACGGACACTGGAAAGCCGGGTAAAAACAATGCTTGAAAAAGCGCTGGGTCCGAACAAGACCATTGTGCGGCTTTCGAGCAATATGGATTTTAAAAAACAGGAAAAAACAGAGGAACGATTCTATCCGGACAACAAGGTGGTTCGAAGCGAGCAGATATCGAATGAATCTTCTGTAAAGCCTGAAAAAACGGCGATGGGGGTTCCGGGATCCAATGCAGCCATGACGGACAAGCTTCAGCAGGGGACCGATGCGTCTTCGGCCAGTGCGGGGTTTCAGAAGCAGAATTCGACCGCCAATTATGAAATTGGAAAAATGACCAGCCGCACTATTGAACCCATTGGCCGGATTACCAATATTTCCGTGGCGGTTCTGGTGGATGGGGCCTATAAAACCGTAAAAGGCGAAGATGGGAAGTCGAAAGTCGAATATGTACCCCGTTCGCCGGAAGAACTCTCTAAAATCAAAAGCATTGTCATGCGCGCGGTCAATTACACGTCGTCAAGAGGGGATGAAGTCGAGGTGGTCAACATTCCTTTTGAGAATTCGGAGTTGGCGGAAATTCAAACGGGTGAAGGAAGCAACGGCTGGATTTCCAAGCTGATGCAGTATTCCGCCTATATCAAATATGTTTTTTCAGGGGCTTTTATGCTGTTGATCTTTATCTTTGTCATCCGGCCGCTCATACAATGGTTGACTGCCGAGGTTTCAAATAATGCTCAGTTGCTGGGTCATCTCCCCAGAACGGTGCATGAAATCGAAAGAGAATATGGTTCGCCCAAGGCGCTGCCTATCAGTAATCAGCTTTCACAATTGGCAATGGCAGACAATCAGGCTTTTGTTGAAGTGCTGCGCGAATGGATGAAACAAAGCTGAAATCTGTCGGCAGAACACATTTTATAAACCATATGGGAGTGATGCAGTCAGGCCATGGATACGACTCAGTTGTCAGGCACATTAAAAGTTGCGGTTCTCATTCATTCGATGGGGGAAAAAATTTCCAGGGACATTCTGAATCGAATGGGAGAGGCTGAAAAAAAACTTGTACAGCAACAAATGTCTCAGATTGGTTCGATCTCGCCGGAAGTGGTGGATAAAATTGCTCAGGAATTTGCGATGCTGGCAGAAAAGATCAAACAGCGTCAATCCCGGGGACCGGTTGCGGCTAAAGCCGGAGACAATCAAACATCCCGATCCGAACCCCTTCAGGCGCAGGAACCGACCCCGGAATCCAGTCCGCGCGAATCTGAATCGGATACTGAGCCGGACGAAGGGGAATCCAGCTTAAAAGCACTCCAATCTTTTGATCCGGATCAACTCGTTGAAATGATTAAAGATGAACACCCACAAACCATAGCCGTGATTGTTGTTCATTTAAAGCCGGAGTCCGGCAGCGCTGTTTTATCCAAACTTCCGGATAACCTGAAGGTCGAAGTGGCCATGCGAATCGCCAGGCTCGACAAGGTGTTGTCCGGCATGATCAATGAGATTGACCGGGTGTTTGAAGAACTCATGAAAAAGAAAAAATCATCTGCTACGCATAAAACCGGGGGGGTCAACCATTTGGCCGAGTTGCTGAATATGGCGGAAGGCTCCGCGGGAGAGCGGATATTGAGTGAAATTGAAGAAGTCAACCCGGATCTTGCTGCCCAGATCAAGCAGATGATGTTTGTGTTTGAAGATCTGGTTCTGGTGGATGACAAGGGGATGCAGAAGGTTCTTCGGCGGGTTGAGACGCCCAAATTGGCTTTGGCGCTTAAAGGCGCTTCAGAAGAAGTCAGGATGAAAATATTCAAGAACATGTCTGAACGCGCCGGTGTGATGCTGAAAGAAGAGATAGAGGCAATCGGCGCGGTTCGGATGAGGGATGTTGAAGAAGCCCAGCAAAGTATAACCAAAATTATTCAGGAGTTGGAAGCCAAAAGTGAAGTCGTCATCAGTGGCCGGAAAGGGGGGGATTATATTGCATAAAATCAAAGCCTGCAGTCAACTTTCTTGTACTTCTTCTGAACCCTATTGTTTTCCAGACATCTTTAAAGAAGCGTCACTGACCGAAGAAAGCGACCCAAAAGAAAAAGTCCGTACGTCCTTTCAGCGCGTATACAGCAATATCGATTCCGGCCTGCCGGGAGGAGCACCAGCTAAATTCAGAAAGACAGGATCAATTTTTGAGTCGGAAGAGCGAAGCGATTACCGAGAAAATTTTGATGAACTGATTCTCGAATCTCAAAAAAAGGAAGTTGATGCCTATCAAAATGGAGTTCGGGACGGCCACAAGGAGGGTTATTCACTAGGCCACAAGGCCGGAGTTGCTGACGGATTGAAAGAAATTGAATCGGTGCTTCATTCGCTTCAGCAGGCGCTGCAAGAAATAAAAAAATTCCGTAAAGAGCTTTGCCTGAAAGCCGAGAAAGAGGCTGTAAGTCTCTCATTTGCCATAGCCAGAAAAATCCTGTTTCAGGAACCTGCAATAAATCCTGAAATTATTGTAGCGGTTGTTAAAAAAACATTTGAAACCACAGCAATAAATGCACCTGTCCGGATTCGGATCCATCCTTCGGAACTGGCCTATATGCGGGAGCGCAGGCATTTGATTCCCATTGAAGGAGACGTTACCTTTGTCGAAGATCCGTCCATTTCCTGCGGGGGATGCATAGTGGAAAGCCTTTCGGGCGATGTTGACGCCAGGATCGAATCACAGCTTCAGATGATCGAAGAGGCCTTCCTGCCGGGTCTGGAGAAGAACAATCTGGATTTGGAGAGATTATCCTGATGGAATCCTTTAATTTAAATTTTTACCACTCGCTGCTGGATCATGCCTGCCCGATAAAAGCCACTGGAAAGGTGACAAAAGTGGTGGGTCTGGTAACCGAATCTCTGGGGCCCTCATCTTATATCGGGAGTGTCTGTGATATTTATCCTCAGGGCACAGGCCGCAAGGTGAAGGCGGAAGTGCTGGGTTTCAGGGATAACAAGGTGTTGTTGATGCCGCTTGAGGATATGCGGGGAATCAGTCCGGGATGTTTGGTGGTCGCCGGAAAACAAAAAGCCTATATTCCGGTGGGGGATAAGCTTCTGGGAAGGATCGTGGATGGGCTTGGAACGCCTATCGATGGGAAAGGGCCTGTTTCCTATGACTGCGAATATCCCCTGTATGCCGAGCCGATGAATCCGCTTTCGCGAAACCGGATTCACAAGCCCCTGGACATTGGCATTCGGGCCATCAATGGTCTGCTGACAGTTGGATGCGGGCAGCGAGTGGGTATTTTTGCAGGCTCGGGCGTCGGAAAAAGCGTGCTGCTGGGGATGATTGCCCGCAGGACTTCGGCGGATGTCAATGTCATAGCATTGATCGGAGAACGGGGCAGGGAAGTAAACGAATTTATTCAAAAAGAACTTGGCGACGAGGGGTTAAAACGGTCGGTGATTGTCGTGGCAACCTCGGATCACCTGCCACTGATCCGGCTAAGGGCTGCATTTATTGCCACCACCATCGCCGAATATTTTCGGGATCAGGGACTCCATGTGAACCTGATGATGGATTCCGTAACACGCTTCGCAATGGCGCAAAGAGAGATCGGCCTTGCCCTGGGGGAGCCGCCCACATCAAAAGGATATACCCCATCCGTTTTTACCCTCCTTCCCAAACTCCTGGAACGAGCCGGTACATCATCAAATTGCGGAACCATAACCGGTCTGTATACGGTGCTGGTCGAGGGGGATGATATGAACGAGCCTGTGGCGGATGCGGTCCGATCCATACTGGATGGGCATATTGTTCTGACCCGTGACCTGGCCATGCAGAACCACTATCCGGCCATTGATATATTAAGAAGTATCAGCAGAGTCATGAGTGATATCATTCCTTCCCGTCACAAAGTGTGCGCGGGACTTTTTAAGTCGCTGCTGGCAACCTATCGAAAAGCAGAGGATTTAATCAACATCGGCGCCTATGTTCCGGGCAGCAACCCAAAGATAGATCAGGCCATAAATATGATAGACAATATCACCCAATATCTTCAGCAGGGAATTGAGGACACGGCAAGCTTTGAAGAAAGCGTTCAGCAGTTGGAGGGTCTGTTTCAATCTTAATGAAAGTGAAACAAGAAAAACATATTCGGGTAACATTTTTATTCATGAAAGGCATTCATGTTGATAAGAGGGTTCTATGTCCAGATTTAAATTTGCACTTGAAGCGCTCCTGAATCACCGCCTTCATCACGAGGAAATCATTCAGAAAGAACTGGCGGTATGCGGATGCAGGGTCAGGGATGAAAAAACGATTCTAACGCGGATTCAGCAGGATAAAGACAAAGCGTATGCGGAGATTCATCAAAAACAACTGCGGGGAATCGCCATTTCGGAACATATCCTTTACGCCAATTTTCTTGAAGGACTTGCTCGGAATATGGTTGTTCAGCAAGAAAAGGTGAAAGAAGCAGAAAATAAATATGCTCAAAAACGGGATGATCTCATTGAAGCGGTCAAGAAACGAAAAACCATTGAAAATCTGAAAGAAAAAGGATTGGCTGCATACTCCAAAAAACTGCTGAAACTGGATCGTGATTTTCTGGATGAAGTTGCGATCTGCCGTTTTCATAAGGAAACCCCATAATCAGGAATTCATCATCATGCTAAGTGCAATCATCACCATACCCAATTCCGGCGATGTGGTCTCCGGGACCGGCAGACCTCAGGCGTTAAAGGACGGAGTCTTTGGCGGCCCAGGGCAATTGACGGATCATTCCGATTCTGGTCAGAAAAACTTTTTGTCGGTGCTCTCCAAGTTAGGTCTCGAAACTGTTCAGGTTCCTCCTGAAGAAACCTCAAATCTGAAGCTGGCAGAAAGTCAGTTGACTGATGAAGCGGCAACAGATGACCCGGAGCCGGGAAAAATAAAGGAAAAGTCGGGTAAGGGAAGCCAAGCATCCAAACGGTTAACATCTGATTATCCAAAATCGCTTGGTTTTGTCATGGGCCTTTTGTCCATACCGGATCCGCAGCGCCCTGACTTGTCAGTGAAGCCTGATTTGCATTCTCTGGGCACTGAAAATGAAGCAAATTCCCCGCCTGAATTGATTGCTGGTGGATCACCGCCGGAAATTAAGGAGAATGATCGGGTGCCTGATGAGAGTGTTGTCCAGACAGGCAACTCTCTGGCGGCTACTGCGCTTTCAGGACCTGAAGGGGTTCCGGTGGTTCAAGCCCTGGTTGCGCCGAAGTTGAATGGACAGCGGGATGGAGCAACTCCGGCGCCTGTTCCTTCAGGGGCGGGCTTGTCTCAGACTGTTCAGGAGGGTGCAGATTTTGTTCAGGCAGTTCAAGCCCAGGTATTGCCGAAGTTGTGTGAACAGCGGGATGGAGCAACTCCGGCGCCTGTTCCTTCAGGGGCGGACTTGTCTCAGACTGTTCAGGAGGGTGCAGATTTTGTTCAGGCAGTTCAAGTCCAGGTATTGCCGAAGTTGCGTGAACAACTGGATGGAGCAACGCCAGCGCCTGTTCCTTCAGGGGGAGGTTTGTCTCAGGCTGATCAGGTACGAGCAGATCTGGCTCATGTTGTTCAGAGCAGGGTATTGCCCATATATCCGGAGCAGGGGCAGCCTGATTTGGAATCCACTTTAAATTCTGCGCTTTCAGAGTTTGATGGGATTTCTGCGGTTCAAGCCCAGGTAGCACCGAAGTTGCGCGAACTGCAACATCAGGAACGTCATCCATTGTCAATTCCGGATAAGGCTGATCTCAATCTGTTCACTGAAAAAGATGGATCGGGTGTGAAGGGGAATCAATTGAAAGGGCGTTCTGCTGACAGTAACTCCGAAGACTCGACTGTATATGAAAAGGTGCCGACGGATCATAAGATTGTTCCGGATATGCGACAGCAGGAAGTTAAGGTGAAATCCGCTTCATCTCAACAAATCGATGATTCCGTTGAAACCGGCGGAAGAGCCATCTCTTCTGTCGGCGCTTCGAATGTCAATGATGGAACGCCGGATGCATTTAGGCCCGCAAGCCACAGGGGCAGGATTACAGGCAAGGAAGCATCCCAGTTCCAACCCCCGGACCTGGATTTAAAGGATACGGCTGTCAACTTTGCCAGGGAAGGTCAGATGGAAAAAACAACTTTGACGAATCCATCTTCATCTTCAATTGAAACCCGGCCAGCAGACCCGTCGTTGCAGGCAGAGATATTGAAGCAGGTAGTGGAAAAATCGGCTTCCACTTTGAAATCCGGGCAGTCTGAGATTCGGATTGATTTGAAACCCGAATCGCTGGGGCATTTACGGCTTCATATATCCATGGAGAATCAGCAGGTGACTGTCAAAATTCTGGCGGAAAACACCCAGGTGAAAGAGATGATTGAACGTCAGGCATATTTGATCAAAAACGAGCTCCAGCATCAGGGAATCAAGGTTGATGCTGTAAATGTGGACATGTTGATGTCTGGTGGATCGGATTTTGCATCTTCCCATCATGAGGAAGCTGCATTCAGGCAGGCTCGCAATGAGACGGCTTATGGCAGTGAGCGGGAAAGTTCCGGCCAAGGTGAATTCAAGGAGCCGAATTCGCCGGGCCAGGCCAACAGCAGAGGCGGATATCTTGTCAATTATTTTGCTTAATAACCAAATGTCGGAAAAAAATTCTCCGGCTTTCTCACGCCCGATATAAGGGGGGGCAATTATGACTGTTTCAGCCATTGGTGCATCTACATCGTCTACGACATCGTCTACGAGTTCAGGTACTCAGACCCTGGGTAAGGATGATTTTCTGAAACTTCTGATTACCCAGCTTCAGAACCAGGATCCTTTGAATCCCACGGACAGCACGCAGTATGTTTCTCAGCTCGCACAGTTCAGCTCTCTGGAACAACTGTCAAACGTCAATGCTAATCTTCAGATGGTCCAAGCGTTCGATCAGTCCATCAATAATGCACAGGCTGTCAATTTGGTGGGTAAAACCATTAAAGCCAGTGGCAGCAGGTTTGAACTTGGCTCCGGGAACACGCAAGAGATCCAGTATCAACTGGGTGAAGACGCGAATAAAGTTTATGTCAGTATCTTCGACTCATCCGGAGCAACCGTAAGGAAAATTGAAATGGATCAAATGACTGCAGGCGCGCAGAGTGTCGTTTGGGATGGCAAAGATGCAAATGGCAATACCGAGCCTGCCGGAACCTATTCATTTTCGGTTCAAGCGACAAACAGTAATGGAGATGTCATGAGCACGGCCGCCTATGTCGAGGATACTGTAACGGGCGTCAGCTATCACGATGGCGGTACTTATCTGCAGTCAAATGGCATTGAAATCCCCTATTCAGCGATTATCGAGGTGACGGAACCGAACAAATAAGTAGGCAGCAGGGCAAGCTTTTCTAATAAAATTTAATCATAACAAATAGATAAACAAGGAGGTAGTTAATATGCTTAGCTCGATGTATTCAGGAATAACCGGTTTAAATGCCAATACCCAGCGGATGGCGGTTATCGGCGACAATATCGCCAATGTCAATACCACAGGGTATAAAGGTTCGGAGATTTCATTTGAGGACATGGTCTCACAATCTATCGGCGGATATACGGGACAGGAAATCGGCGGGGGGGTAATGCCGGGTAAACTCAGTTATGATTGGAATCAGGGAACCATTCAAAAAACATCGAATCCCTATGACATGGCCATTACCGGCACCGGTTTCTTCCAGGTCAATGATGTTACTGATCCGATAAACCCGAAAACGTATTATAGCCGTGACGGTTCATTCAGCTTTGATGCGGCAGGGAACCTTACGACTTCTTCCGGTTTGCAGGTTCAGGGGTTTAAGGTGACATCTGCTGCTGGTGTGACTCCGGTAACAATTGACACCACCACGACAAATATTAATATAGATCCAACAAAGTATAATACTATTACCGAAGATAATAACGGCGTATATTATGGTGTAGACGCCTCAGGTGTAAAAACCGCCTTGTACCAGATTGCAGTGGCCTCGCCCAAGAATCAGTCCGATATGGCTAAAATGAGTGGAAACCTATATACCAATACGACGGGTTCAATGAATACACCCGGCAGTCCTGGTTCGGGAGGTTTGGGTACAGTTGTGACGTCGTCTCTTGAGGCGTCCAATGTGGATATCGCCACGGAATTTGTCAACATGATTGAAGCTCAGCGGGCTTTTTCAGCCTGTTCCAAGGTCATCACAACCAGCGACGAAATTCTGCAGGAGTTGGTCTCTATGAAGCGGTAATTTAAATTATCACACAAGTGACAGGGGGTGTGAAGAAAACATTCCGCCTCAGGCCGCTATCCGACACTGTCACAAAAAGGAGGCAGTCCTTTGATCAAAGTAACCCGATTAAACAATATCGAAATTATCGTGAACGCGGAAAGGATTCAATCGGTTCAGGCCACGCCGGATACGTTGATCACCTTTACGAACAAGGACCGGCTGATGGTCAAAGAACCTGTTGAAGAATTGTCCAGAAGAATTCTGGATTACCGGCGAATGGTCTTTCAGAATCAAGTTTCGGCAGTAGATGTTCTTGAGCAGTTTCCGGACATCCTTCATTGATGAAAGAGGAGACTGTTTTTTATGGATATCACGACACTGATGGGTATCCTGGTAGCGGGTGTGCTGGTGGTCAGCGCCATTCTGATGGGCGGGCCGGGGATGTGGTTTCTGGATTATCCGTCCCTGATGATCGTTATCGGCGGTACCATGGGCGCGACGCTGATCGCTTATCCGATTTCTGAGGTGATGAGTGTTTTCGGAATTGCCAGAAATGTATTTTTGCATCGCTATCAATCCCCAACAATACTGATCCCCATAATCGTTAACATCGCAAAAAAAGCGCGGATTGAAGGCATTCTTTCGTTTGAATCCCAGATGAAAAAGCTGAATGATCCGTTTCTGGTCAAGGGAATCCAGATGGCCATTGATGGGATGGAATCCAGCGCCATTGAAGATGTGTTGACCACGGAAATCGCTTATGTCGGGGAGCGCCATAAAATAGGCGCCGAAATATTTTCGACAATGGGAGCCTATGCACCATCGATGGGAATGCTGGGGACCCTTATCGGTCTGGTGCAGATGCTCAGGCAGATGAATGACCCCAGTCTGATCGGCGGGCCGATGGCGGTTGCCCTCCTGACCACGTTTTACGGCTCTGTCCTGGCGAACCTGCTGTTTAATCCCATTGCCGGAAAGCTGAGAACCCGCAGCAAGCAGGAGATGCTGGTCAAGCAGTTGATTCTGGAAGGCATTCTGGCGATTCAGGCAGGAGATAACCATCGGATTGTGGAGCAAAAATTGAAAGCTTTTATTTCACCCAAAGTTCTTCAAAAAGCAGCCGATGGGAATGTCAGGCCGTTGCGCTCGGCAGAGTCATGAATCCCAATTCCCGATACGGCATATCGAGTGATCCCCCCCCTGTTTCCGGCAATGAATGGGCCGTTGTGTATGCCGGGTTTATCATCATGTTGCTGTGCTTTTTTATCCTGCTGTGTGCGTATTCGGTGAAAGACCGATCGAAACTGGTCCGGGCGGCCAGATCGTTTTCAACGGCAGTCGGTGTTTTCAACGGCGGCCAGCGTTTTGAATCCGGCGAGGTTGCATTGCCGGTTGCCCCGGACATGGTAAATATTGACAGTGAGCTTGCGGGAATATATAGCAATGTTCAGGAAATGACCAGCGATCTGGGGATGGAATACGGGATTAAAGTGTCGGTTTCTGAAAAAGGGCTGATCCTTCAGCTTTCAGATAGAATTTTGTTTGAGGCAGGACAGGCCGATATTCTGCCGGAAGCCAGAAAGCTGCTTGAACATGTGGGAACGATTGTCGCCAATCATCCGTCATACAGCCTGCGCATTGAAGGCCATACGGACAATGCACCCATCCGCACCAGCCGGTATCCATCCAACTGGGAATTGTCCACGTCACGGGCCGTGAATGTCGTTCGGTATCTTCTGGACAAACGCATCATTGCTGCTGATCGGTTGCTGGCCGCAGGCTTTGGCGAACACAAACCCCTTTTCCCCAATGATACCCCGGAAAACAGGTCCAGAAATCGCCGGGTCGAACTCCTTTTTTTTCGAAATGAAATTAAAAAGGTTGTTCAATGAGAGAAAATAATTGTAGAATTATCACCGGAAACGAACATGAAGCTCCGAATCCTCCAGGATGGTTGATAACTTTCAATGACTTGATCACCCTTCTGATGGTTTTCTTTGTTCTCCTGTTTGCAATGGGCAATATCAATGTCCAGAAATCCGAAAAGTTTGTTGAGTCCCTTCAAGGCGCGCTGGGTGTGCTGCGGGAAGGGAAAAAAGTCGGTGTTCAGATAGTCAGGCCAATTCAGCCGACGGAGCCGGCAACTCATGAGGTTTCGGGTGATGCTTCAAATACGGTTTCCCAGCCTTCAGAAACATCTCTGAAGGCTATTGATGATCTGACCAATCATCCCGAAATCACGGTTATCCAAACCCCGAAAGGACTGTTTATCACCCTTTCAGACGGCATTCTGTTTCAAAGTGGGGTTTCAGAACTGCGGCCTGAAGGATATCCGGTTCTGAATAAAATCATCCATGTCCTTCAGAGCAATGGACTTGATATCCGTATTGAAGGGCATACCGACAATGTTGCGATTCGAAGTGGACGGTTTCCATCAAACTGGGATCTTTCGATTGCCAGAGCCGTGAGTGTGGTCAAATACTTTATAGATGCCGGAAAAATTTCTCCCCAGCGGCTTTCAGCAGTGGGTTACGGCGAATCCAAGCCACTTTACCCGAATGACAGTCCGGAAAACAGGGGAAAAAACCGTCGTGTTGAGATTATTCTGGAGATGATGGATTCGTAATATGTCAAAGAAAAATATCATTATTATGGCAGGGATTGCACTGATCGTTTTAGCGATCATCGGCGGCGGTTTTTTCATGCTGTGGCAGAAGCTTTCCGCGCTGGATAAACCCAAAGAAGGGGAATCCGCCAAAATACCTGAAAAAAGCGACCATGGCGGCATGGGGCCGGTTTTCTCTCTTGATTCCTTTATCGTGAACCTCTCGGACCAGGGCGGAAAACGGTACCTGAGAGTTACCATGGGCCTTGAGCTGGGAGATCCGAAATCTGCCGAAGAGCTGACGAAACGACTTCCGCAAATCCGGGACAGCATTTTGATGACGCTTCCTTCCAGAAAGGTGGATGAGCTACAAACCACGGAAGGAAAGAATTCGATACGCACTGAAATTGTCACCAATCTGAATCAATTGTTGGGTAAAGAGATTGTGAAAAAAATATATTTTACGGAATTTGTTATTCAATAACACATCGAGCCAATATGTCTGACCAGATATTGTCACAGGAAGAAATTGACGCCCTTCTGGGTGCGATGGCCACGGGCGAAGTAAATATTGAAGCAGAGGCCGTTCCGCAGGGACCCAAAGCCAAGGCTTACGATCTGACGTCTCAGCGCATTATCATGCGGGATGAATTCTATGCTCTGGGAGAGGTCTACGACAAGTTTACCGGAACGCTTCAAGGATCGATTTCCGCAAGTCTTCAACGTTCCATGGAGGTTTCCCTGGTCTCAACGGAAATGGTAAAATATGGTGATTTCATCAAAGCCTTTCCGAATCCGACTTTATATAGCATCTTCAGTATGGACCCCTTGATCGGATCAGGCCTTCTGGTCATTGAAACAGATCTGGTATTTTCGCTGATTGACTGCATGTTTGGCGGTGATGGAAAACCACTGACCCAGGTCAGGGATTTTACCCTGATTGAGATGCGGATGATGCGGAAATTTGCCGTGGAAGTTTTGTCCAATTTCGAGAAAGCCTGGGAATTTTTGTTCCCTGTCAAAATCGCATTGAAAAAAACTGAAACCAAATCTGAATTTGTCCATGTGGTTAATTCCAATGAACTGGTGATGGCCATTGTTTTTCTACTTCAAGGAAAAGAATTTTCAGGCAATATATACTTGTGCGTGTCATATCTGATGCTGGAGCCGATAAAAGAGAATCTGTCCAGCAAATATCTTCGAGAAAAGGATATGGCTTATGCCTGGAAGCCTCAACTGGAACACTTGCTGGACGATACTTCCGTAGAGGTGGTTGCGGAACTGGGAAGGACGGTTCAGTCCGTAAGCGATTTGCTGAACCTTCAGGTTGCGGATATTCTCAAGCTCAATTCCGGGCCTGATGACCTGATTACCATGAATATTGGCGGTGTTACAAAATACCTGGGGTTTCCCGGAGTTGCCAAGGGCAATCGGGCGGTTGAAATTACGGCGTTGTTAAGCCCCAAAGGAGATCATCACGACGATGGGCGATCCCAATAAAATGAAATCCGGCGCCCCTGCCCCTAAATCCGGCCAGGGCATGCCGGGGACCCAAGGCAGCGGACCAGGAGATAAGTCCGCTTCTCAAAAAACCAATATGGATTTTATCCTGGATATTCCTCTGGAGATATCAGTGGAACTGGGTCGAACAACCCTTATGATCAATGATCTGCTGAAACTGGGACAGGGATCGGTTGTTGAATTGTCCAAAATTGCCGGCGAAACCCTTGAGGTACTTGCCAACCAACGGTTGATTGCAAGAGGTGAAGTCGTCGTCATCAATGAGAAATACGGTATCCGCCTGACGGAAATCATCAGTCCGATGGAGCGGATCGAGAGACTGCGGTGATGGATCCGCCCAATATTTATTATACCGCCCTGAAGATGCTGGGTATTTTGATTGTTCTTATAGGGGCGTTGTATGCCTGCCTTCTGCTTATGAAACGCCTGTTTCATGCCGGATTCGCCGGAAAACCGGATCAACTGATTCGTTTGCTGAATGTCCGTTCCGTGGGGATTAAAAAACAAATCGCCCTGGTTGAAATTCCGGGCGCTGTTCTGGTTATCGGTATGACCGGAGACCGAATGCAGTTGCTGGATAAAATTGTGGATGCAGACATTCGAAACCAGATATCAGCGGGGCATATATCCGAGGACCGGGGTCAGCGGAAGGGTTCAGATTGATGCTGCCGGAATCGGTAAATGATGAAACACGAACTTCCTGGGCTACCATGATGCGTATCAAGGGCATTTCGGCCATTGCAACAAACATTTCTGTAAGAACCATCGGTCTTATGGCCATTGGAATGCTGCTGGCGTCCGCGGTATGGGGGGCAGCTCCTCAGCCTGCGGGCAATTTCCCGATGATCTCCATTGCCATGGACAAAGCAAAGGGGCCTGAAGATGTTTCGGTTGTGATTCAGATTTTTGCAGCCCTGACGCTGCTGTCCATTGCTCCGGCGATTCTGATCATGCTGACATCCTTTACACGATTTATTATCGTGTTTTCCCTGCTTCGCCAGGCCATGGGCACCCAGCAGATGCCTCCGAATCAAATCCTCATCGGTCTGGCCATGTTTCTGACTTTTTATGTCATGACCCCGGTCTGGCAGGATGTAAACCAGAATGCCGTCCAGCCGTATATAGAGAAAAAAATCAATTCCGAACAGGCGATTAATACGGCCTTAACTCCGATTCGCAAATTTATGTACAAGCAGATTCGGGAAAAAGACCTGGCGCTTTTTGTCGAAATTGCAGGGCTAAAACGGCCCGATACACCTGCAGATGTTCCGACGATGGTCATGATTCCCTCTTTTATCATCAGCGAGCTGAAGACGGCTTTTCAACTGGGTTTTCTACTTTTCATTCCGTTTCTGATCATTGATATGGTGGTTGCCAGCGTTCTGCTGTCCATGGGCATGATGATGCTTCCGCCCATCATGATTTCCCTGCCGTTTAAATTGCTCCTGTTTGTTCTGGTGGATGGATGGAATCTGATCGTGGGGTCTTTGGTAAAGGGATTTGTATGAAAGGAGCATAGCCGATGACGCCGGAATTTGTAACGGGTTTTTTTATGGAGGCCATGAAAACAGCGGCCATGCTATCGATGCCCGTACTCATGGTGGGTTTGATTGCCGGCGTTCTGGTCAGCGTATTTCAGGCTGCAACCCAGATTAATGAAATGACGCTGGTGCTGATCCCCAAGATGATTGCGGTCGGGATTGCCCTGATCATCTTCTTCCCCTGGATGATGGAATTGATGGTGGATTTTACCCGCAATGTCATTGTCAATCTGCCGATAACCGTTCGCTAACCGCATGACCACACTCACCATTTCTCTTCCGCAGATTCAGCTATTTCTGTTTATTTTTTTGCGTGTCAGCGCAATGACACTGACTGTCCCGGTATTTGACAGCCGGAATATTCCCCCGGTGTTCAAAATCGGCCTTTGTTTTACCATTACCCTGGTGCTTTATCCGATTGTCCGGCTTGAGCCGGCTCCGTTTGCGCCTTCAGTGATTCCATTTGTCATTGGCGTTGCCTGTGAAATACTCACCGGTGTCATTATCGGCTTTCTGATTCGGCTGATTTTCGCCGGCATTCAACTGGCCGGTGAACTGGCGGCATTTCAAATGGGTTTCAGCGTTGCCAATGTGATTGATCCCATGTCCAGCAGCCAGGTGCCCGTCATATCCCAACTGATTTATATGTTTGCCATTTTGATTTTTTTAACAATCAATGCCCATCACTGGGTTCTTCGGGCACTTGTCGAGAGCTTTACGCTGATTCCGCCATTTGGCTTTCATTCCTCGGGGGCTCTCATGGCCCGCCTGACTCAGGCTGCCGGCGAAATGTTCGTGATTGCTGTCAAGGTGGGTTCGCCCGTGATTGTTTCTCTTCTTCTGGTCAGTCTGGGCCTGGGTCTGGTTGGCCGAACCGTTCCGCAGATGAATGTGTTCATGGTGGCCACGCCGGTAAATATATTGATTGGATTTCTCTTTATTTCTCTTTCGCTTCCGTTGATGATGACGTTTTTAAGTCAACTGCTGAACGGGCTGGGAAAGGAAATACTTCAGATCATGAAACTGATGGGACCCTAGCAAAGACTCATGGCGGATAACGACCAGGAAAAAACCGAGCAGGCCACGCCCAAGCGCGCGAGAGAATCCAGGGAAGAAGGCCAGGTCATACACAGCAAAGAGGTCTCTTCAGCCCTTGTTCTGCTTGGCGCCATTGTCGCATTCTATGCGACCGGGTCCTGGATGGTTCACCGAATGGCCGGGGTAATGCAGCGATACTTCAGCGGTATGGGCTCAATTTCTCTCGCAGATGAATCTCTTCAGGTCCTGGTTCTCAATGTGATGGTGGACTTTGCACTGATTGTTTCCCCGGTGATGCTGGCGACGCTCATTCTTGGGGTTGCCGCAAGCGTTTTTCAGGTTGGGTTTACAATCTCCACCAAGTCTCTTTTTCCAAAATTCTCAAAGCTTAACCCGATTCAGGGGATTGGAAAATTGTTTTCATTCCGATCTTCCGTGGATGTCATTAAAGCCCTTGGGAAAATTCTGGTGCTGGGGGGTCTTGCCTATTCCCTGATCAAAGGAGAGTCGCAGGTCCTGCCGCTTCTCATCCAGATGGATGTGATGGATATCTGGGCTTTTATCGGCCGCATCTCGCTTCGAATCTGCCTCTATACATTTCTGGCCATGGTCGCTATTGCAGTCCTGGACTACCTGTTCCAGTGGTGGCAGCATCAAAAAGATTTGCGAATGACCAAACAGGAAGTCAAGGAAGAATCCAGGCAGACCGAGGGAGATCCCAAGATCAAATCCCGTATTCGTTCCATTCAAATAGAAATGTCCCGGCGCAGAATGATGGAAGGAGTTCCGGGCGCAACCGTTATCATCACCAATCCAACCCACCTGGCGATTGCCCTTAAGTACGATTCCAAAAACATGCAGGCCCCAAAAGTTGTTGCCAAAGGCGCTGGCTACATTGCCGAAAAAATCAAGGAAATTGCCAGATCCAATCATATCCCCGTTGTGGAGAACAAGCCATTGGCCCGTACCCTGTTTAAAGCCGTGGATGTTGGGGCCGATATTCCGTTCGAGATGTACAGAACTGTTGCTGAAATACTGGCGTATGTCTATCGGCTCAAAGGTATTCGCTGAAACTTTCCTGAAAACCTCACCTTCGAACACACTCGCCACACTCCACTGGCACAAATCCTGCATTCTTTTTTTTCAAATCAACCCTCTTCCCTTTTCAACGGAAAAACATGGAAATCGCCACACAAAATATGTTTGCAGGACAGCTCGCACGCTTTACGCGAAGTTCTGACGTCTTTATGGCGGTTGCGGTCATTGCCATCCTGATGATCATGGTTGTGCCGCTGCCATCCATCCTGCTGGATCTGCTGTTGTCTTTCAATATCACGTTTTCATTGATTATTCTTCTTGTAGGGATGTATATTCAAAAACCTTTGGAGCTGTCCTCCTTTCCCTCCATACTTCTGATCACCACCCTGTTCAGGCTGTCATTGAATGTGGCGTCTACGCGAATGATTCTTCTTCATGGCAATGAAGGGACCGATGCTGCGGGGAAAGTCATCATGGCATTTGGCAATTTTGTCGTGGGCGGCAACTATCTGGTCGGGGTGATTGTCTTTTTGATTCTTGTCGTCATTAACTTTATGGTCATTACCAAAGGCGCCGGACGGATTGCTGAAGTTGCGGCACGGTTTACCCTGGATGCCATGCCAGGCAAACAGATGAGCATTGATGCGGATTTAAATGCCGGTCTCATCAATGACCAGGAAGCAAAGGCCAGGCGGCGTCTGGTTGCGCATGAAGCCGAATACTACGGGGCAATGGACGGTGCCAATAAATTTGTGCGTGGAGACGCCATCGCCGGCATTATGATTACTCTGATCAATATCATCGCGGGTCTGGGAATCGGTGTTTTTCAGCACGGCATGAGCTTTTATGACGCAGCCCAGATTTATACCCTGCTTACCGTGGGCGATGGGCTGGTCAGTCAGATTCCGGCCCTGATCATCTCTACAGCGGCAGGTATCATTGTGAGTCGGGCCGGCTCTGAATCGAGCATGGGAAAAGAAATTACCTCCCAGCTCCTGGTTCAGCCGCGTGCCATCGGCATTGCCAGTTCTGTTCTGTTCGGATTCTCTCTGATTCCCGGGCTTCCGACAATTCCTTTTTTGGCGCTTTCGGCGTTAACAGGAACCGTGGCGTATATCCTTTCTAAATCTTCTCAATCCGACAAAGAGAAAGAAGAATTAACAGGTCAGATGGCATCGGCCAAAGGCACGTCTCCGGAAGCGGTTAAACTCATGCCTCCGCTGGATGTTCTGGCTCTGGAAGTTGGATATGGTCTGATCCCGCTGGTGGATGCCGCCCAGAACGGAGAGCTTCTGGAGCGCATCAAATCCGTTCGCAGACAGATTGCTCAGGATATCGGCATTCTGGTCCCATCGGTTCATATTCAGGACAATATGCAGCTGAAGCCGGGGGAATACTCAATTTTACTAAAAGGCAACGAGGTTGCAAAAGGCGAACTCATGATCAATCATTATCTGGCCTTGAATCCCGGAGTGACTCAAGAAGAAATTGAAGGCATTCCGACCAAGGAGCCTACGTTCGGGCTTCCGGCATACTGGATAAGAGAACAGGAAAAAGAAAAGGTCATGGGTAAAGGATTCACGGTGGTGGACCTTCCGACAGTTCTGACCACCCACCTGACCGATGTCATCAAAAAACACGCGCACGAATATCTGGGAAGGCAGGAAGTCCAGCAGCTTCTGGACACCCTTAAGGAAGCCTATCCCAGGATCGTTGAGGAACTGGTTCCTAATCTGCTTCCACTGGGATCGGTGGTGAAGGTTCTTCAAAATCTGCTGCTTGAACAGATTCCCATCCGGGACCTTCTAACCATTTTGGAAACTCTTGCAGACTGGGCGCCTGTGACAAAGGATCTGGACATGCTGACCGAATATGTCCGGCATGGCCTGGCTCGGACCATCACCCGTCTATATGTCGCACCGGAAGGAACCCTCACGCTGATGACTATGGATCATGCGATTGAGAACCTGATGCTGCAATCCCTCCAGCAGACCGTCCAAGGCAGTTATCTGTCCATTGAGCCGGAGATTACCCAGAAAATCATCAAACAAATTGCCAGAAACCTTGACAAGTTTACATCTCAGAACCTTCAGCCGATTATCTTATGTTCAGCGCAGGTTAGATTGCATTTAAGAAAGCTCGTGGACCGGTTTATTCCAAACCTGGTGGTGCTATCTTATAATGATATTCTATCCAGTATTCGGATTCAATCCTTAGGAATAGTGAGACTGACAGATGCAGATTAAACGATTTGAAGCGCCAACCATGACTGAGGCATTGCGGCTGATAAAAAAGGAATTCGGGCCTGATGCGGTGATTCTTTCCGCTCGAAGCCTGAGTCAGGAAAAAAGCCTTTTCGGCATCAAAAAACCGGCAGGCATTGAGGTGACGGCCGCAACCGACACCCTGAACGACGCCCTGGAAAATCAAGCTATTGAGACTCAATCAATATCAACTGCTGCTGGGGGCGCTTCCGGCACCCTGAAAGGCCAGAAAATTTCCGTTCGCATTGATGATTCCATCAGTAAAAAAAGCCTGATAAATACCATTCAGACCGGTTTGAAATCGCTGTCCATCCGGAAAAGTACTCAGCCTGCTTCCGCCGGAATGGACAAGGTCGCGGAGAGGTTTAAAAGCCACTTTGCGCTACAGGGGGTGGAAGAAATTTTTATTCAGGAGCTTTTGGAGAGATTTACCGGAAAATCCGGTTCGGAAATGGTATGGGGAAGTGAAGCCTTTAAATCCCGTCTGTGTGAAGTGTTTTCGGAAATGGGAATATCCGCGGGAACGCCGGAAAAACGCAGCAGTCGTCCCCAGTTGCATGGATTTGTCGGTCCTGCGGGATGCGGAAAATCCTCGGTCATTGCCAAGCTGACAGCAATTTATGCCCATCAACTTAAACAGAAAGTCGGCTGGATCACTTTTGACACCAAGCGGGTTGCGGCAGCAGCTCAGCTTCAGGTTTATGGAAAGATTATCGGTGTTCCCCTGGAGATGGTGTCCGATATCAAGAAGTTAAGGGAATCCCTGAAACGTTTCGAGAATATGGATCATGTCTTTATTGATACGCCGGGCATGGGAATTCGGGACGCGCAGGTGATTGCGGAAATGTCCGGAATTCTGAAACAGGCTCATGTCGATACGGTGTATCTTGTGGCTGGCGCACCAACAAAAAATGAGGATCTGATCCAGATGATAAAAGCCTATAAATCCCTGTTCGTGACCAGCCTGATCGTCACCAAACTGGATGAAAGCCAGTCTTATGGCAATGTGTTTAATCTGTTGATGCGTTCAAAACTTCCGGTTTCCTATTTTACCAGAGGTCAGGCCATTCCGCAGAGTATCGAAAATGCCTCGCTTGAAAAGGTTCTGGAACTGATCACGGATCCGGGCAGGGAAAGCAAGCCCTGGCATGTTCCACCTGGAAAAACAGCTGAAATCATCCCCTATATCAAAAACAACATCCAGTCTCCCCGGTTTCGGGACCATTATGTGGCCAATCACAAATCCGTTCATTTCCATAGTCCTGAATGTGCCTGTGCCAAACGGATCAAGCCTGAAAACCGTATTGTGTTCGAAAACATTGGAGAAGCCACTTCAAAAAAATACACCCCTTGCAAAACCTGTTGCAGCGATATTCTGGGGTTTCAGAATTCGAGAGAGGCTGAAGTTCACCGGGTCGGAAACGGCCAACCCTATTATTCAAGATAAGGTATCCATATGACGATGTCCACGGTTTCAACAAGCAATGTCATCAGTCTGACTCGAAAACTGGAAGCCAAAAACGGAAAGGGGTCTTCCCAGCCGGAAAAAGGCTCTCGCACACGGGTCATTGCCATTACAAGTGGCAAGGGAGGGGTTGGGAAAACCAATATTGTTGCCAATCTCGGGATTTCCCTGTCCCGGCTTGGCAAGAAGGTCATGATTTTTGACGCGGATCTGGGTCTGGGAAATCTGGATATTCTTCTGGGTCTGACTCCCAAGTACAATTTTTCTCATGTCACTCTTGGAGAAAAAACCCTTTCGGAAATTATCGTTGAGGGGCCCTGTAATGTCAAAATTCTTCCAGCTTCTTCTGGAATTCAGGAAATGGCCAATCTGTCCAAAGAGCAGACCGCAGGCCTTCTGAGTGATCTCTATGAGGTGATTGATCCAATTGATATCCTTCTGATCGATACAGCCGCCGGAATATCCTCGAATGTCATGTATTTCAATGCGATTGCCCAGGAAGTTCTGGTGGTGGTATCGCCTGAACCCACTTCCATCACCGATGCCTATGCCCTGATGAAAATTCTTTCCATCCGTTATGGCGTGAAGCAATTCAAACTGCTGGTCAATATGGTCAGTGATTTTCAGGAAGCCCATGAAGTTTACCGGCAACTGAAACTGGTTGCCGAAAGGTTTTTGGACATTACCATCGAGTATATCGGGCATGTTAATTACGATAAAAACATCACGCGTGGGGTCAGACAGCAAAAAGCCGTATGTGATCTGTATCCGGATACACAGGCCAGCCGATGTTTCAATTCCTTGGCCGTGAAATTGTGTCAGTCGCAGGCGCCTGTCTCCCCCTTAAAGAATACCCGGCTGTTCTGGAAGGAACTGATCCACAATAAACTGGATTTCACCAAGCCGTGATGCGTTGTTATGATTGACGGACCATCGCTAATAATAAAGAAGACGATATGAATTTATCTGCTGCAAGTCTGGCTGCAAGTCCTTACAGAGATGAAGGGGTGACACGAAACCGGCTGATTACGGAATACCTTCCGTTTGTCAAAAGAATCGTTCATCGGATGGCTGTTCATCTGCCCACTCATGTGGATGTCGAAGATCTGATTCATGCAGGCGTTATTGGACTGATCCAGTCCATAGATCGCTATGATCCCACAAGGGATAATACGCTGGCGACCTTCGCTATGTTTCGGATTCGCGGCGCTGTTCTAAGCGAGCTTCGGTCCCGGGATATTCTTTCCCGAAGCAATCGAAAGAAAGTGCGCGAAATGCAGCAAACCTGGATTCATCTGGAGCAAAAACTGGGCAGGGAGGTTGAGGACTGGGAAATTGCCCGGGAATTGGGAATGACAGCCGGTGAATTTGAAGATGTCCGGCGAATGGCAGGTTTTTCTTTTGTCAGCATTGACGATATGGATTCCCCGTCGGACGGTGAAAAAATAAACCTTCTCAGACAGCTTGTGGGCGGGGAGGATCAGGATGCACTCTTGTCAATCCGGGCGCAGGAAATAAAGGCGGCGCTGGCAAAAGCCATTGACGAATTGTCGGAAAATGAAAAAACGGTTATTTCACTGTACTATGTGGATGAACTGACCATGAAAGAGATTGGTGAGGTCATGGATTTAACCGAATCCAGAATATCTCAGATCCACTCCGGCGCAATAATTCATTTGCGCAAAAAGCTGATCAGGAATGGAGTTCTGAATGATTGACGGGAGTTGTGTGGGTGATGTCAAAAATGTTCAGGGTAACGTCAACTAAATGACGTTGGGGGTGCAGCCGTGATAATGGATACCATCGAAAGCCAACAGAAAAACACGGGGATTCTTTCGACTGTCAGATTGAAAAAGATTCACAAGGATCGACAGCATCGGCCGACCGAACAAAAGCGGCAACATGCTGATAACCCTCCGAATTCGAATTCCCATCGCTCCCCCCATTCAGAACCCGTTTATTCATCCGAAGAGGTGGAAGAGGATATTCACCTGCGAAATGAGCTTGAAGAAACATTCGTGAAAATAATGCCCTATCCGCATAAAAACCGCAAGGCCGATGTGACGGAACAGGGAACGCGAATTAATGTTACCATTTAATTTTGAAGGAAAAGATGCCATGACTCATGCCTCACTCATGAATTGGGAAGTATTTCTGGATGCAATCGGCTTTGGTTGCTGTGCTCTGACTGTGCTGTATCTCATAAAAATGAAACAGAAAACTGCATCGGAACGGTTGATATCTGTTGCAACCAAATCAGAGGATGCCAGCCCGTTTACTGCCAATCCGATAGACCTGCCTGCGGATATGCCGTTTGGAGGGGTTCTGGCTGCTGTCAAAAGTAATCGCCATACAGGGAGGCGGCAGGGCGCTGCAAATGATCCCTATGATGAAGTCAGGCTTCTTCTGGATCTGGGGATGGAATCGCATCAGATCGCATCGCGGATAAAAATTCCCCGGTGTGAAATCGAGCTGATTGCCAGTTTGCGTCAGATCCAATCGGGCCATACTTCAGACAAATCCACTGGGAACGAATATGGCGTAACTCTGGCATAATTTGTGCATTAAAAGTTCGTAAATTCTGGTGTGGTAAGCGCGTAATCTTATCAACTGGCGAATTTGCGAACTTTTTTATTTAGAGGTCGGCATGAGTGGACAAATCAGTGGCATCTTATCAGGGACAATGGCTCAGGAAATGAAGTTGGAAGTTTTGTCCAACAACATGGCCAATGCCAATACTGTGGGATTTAAGGAAGATCGGGTATTCCGAATTCCCTCATCGGCTTCTTCTGTCTGGGACAACATATCCGGTTCCTCTCAAAAAGACCTTTCCATAGATAATGTTTCCAGCCTTCCTGTCGGTTCGTTTACCAATTTTGAACAAGGTCATTTGAAAACAACCGGAAATGCCTTGGACGTGGCTCTGGATGGGGATGGTTTTTTTTCAGTTCAGACGTCTAAGGGCCTGCAATATACGCGAAAAGGAAATTTTGTTCTGAATTCGGATGGAACCCTGGTAACTCAGGAAGGATATCCGGTTCTGGGCAATGGCGGCGGTGAAATTCGAATCTCCGGCAAGAATGTCGTTGTGGCTTCCAACGGCGCAATTATTGTCGATGGCTTGGAAACGGACTCCCTCAAGATCGTAGATTTTGTAAATAAAAAAGGGCTGTTGAAAATCGGGGAATCCCTCTATCGCCCGCAAGACCCAAATGACACCGGAGCGCCGGCGGTCAAGACTCAGGTTCAACAGGGAGCTATTGAAGCATCCAATGTGGATTCCATAAAGATGATGACCGAGATGATTGATGTGATTCGTGGATATGAATCCTATCAGAAGATTCTTCAATCCATGAATGATACCAATGGTAAAACCAATGAAATCGGAAAACTGTCATGACTTGCAATCCGCAAGAAGTATGTCTTGAACGGCAAGCAGAATACGATTTCCGTTATATTCTCACCGCTTGTCACTTACAATTCATAAGGAGGCCATTATGTCTCGGGCTTTATCCATAGCTGCATCCGGAATGCAGGCACAGTCATTAAACATCGATGTGATTTCAAACAATCTGGCCAATGTCAGCACAACCGGTTTTAAACGCAGCCGGGCGGATTTTCAGGATCTGCTTTATCAAAACCTTCGTCCGGCAGGAGCAGCTTCATCATCCGGCAATCAGGTGCCGACCGGGATCCAGCTGGGACAGGGAACAAGGCCGGTGGCTACCCAGAAAATCTTTATTCAGGGGAATTATCAGCATACCGAAAATGAGCTGGATATCGCCATTGAAGGAAGCGGATTTTTTCAGATCATGCAGCCAAATGGAGAAATTGCCTACAGTCGCTCGGGTGCTTTTAAACTGAACAGTGATGGGAAAATCGTGACTTCGGACGGATACCCCATGGAGCCCGAAATCTCTGTTCCCAGCAACACCGTTTCAGTAACCATCGGAATGGATGGAACCGTATCCGCGCTTAAGGCGGGACAGGTTACACCTACTCAAATCGGCACCATCGAACTGGGTCAGTTTCCGAATCCGGCCGGACTCAGCAGTATCGGCAGAAATCTCTATCTGAAAACTGCGGCCTCCGGTGAAGTGACAACCGGAACACCCGGCAAAGATGGCAGGGGCACCATATCCCAGGGCAATCTGGAAATGTCGAATGTCAGCGTGGTGGATGAAATGGTCAACATGATTACGGCCCAGCGGGCCTACGAGATCAACAGCAAATCCATTCAGGCGGCTGATGAAATGCTGCAGTTGGCAAACAATCTGAAACGGTAGAAACCCGTTAAAAGGGTAGGGTGCAGGAGTGTTATGATGAAAAACGGCCAAAAACATCCGGACATGGCAGGCGCTGCCGGTAAATGTAAGCTCAGGAGGAAATGGTGCTGGGTGATTTTATTCGGAATGCTATCAGTGCAGTTATTGTTTGAAGAAAACGGTGAAACTGCGGATTCAAATATAACCACCATAAATATATCTGAAAAGACCGAAACGAATGATGCGGATATCCGTTTAGGCGCCATTTCGGATATTCGAAATGGGGACCCGGCCTTGATTCAAAAGCTTCAAGATTTGGTGATTGGAGTTGCCCCGCTTCCAGGGAAGAGCCGGAGTTTTGATGAACCGTATATTCGAGCACGCCTGAATCAGAGCGATATTGATCTTGCGCAGGTTGCAATTCAGTCGCCTGGGGTGATTGAAGTTTCAACAAAATCGATCGAAATAACCAAGAAAATGATTGAAGACATTGTTTTCGCATTTTTGGACAATAAAATTCCCTGGGATAAAAACAGGGTAAGGGTTAAGCTCATTCAGACCAGCGAAAATCTGATTCTTCCGGATAGGCCTTACTCATATAAAGTAGTTCCGCCCGATAGAACCAATTATCTGGGAACGGTTTCCCTGAGTGTGGTTTTTGATGTCCAGGGCCAACCTTCTAAAAAGGCATGGGCAACCGTTAAGATTGAAGTTAAAACCGACGCCATTGTTGTACTGAAACCCCTAAATCGGAATCAGACCATTGAAAAAGACGATGTGGATGTCATTTCAATGGATATGGCGGAACTGCCCTCCAATTACATCTCCAGCCTGGAGGATTTGGTGGGGAAAAGGACGCTGAGAGCCATGAATCCGAAAGAGGTTTTTCGAACCGATATCGTTGAACTGCCGCCGATGGTCAAGCGCAATGACAGGGTATCCATTGTTGCCGAGTCCGGATCTTTAAGGATCACCGCAGTAGGAGAAGTTAAAGAAAGTGGGAGCAGGGGAGAGCGTGTCAAGGTGGTGAATCTGAGTTCAAATAAGGAAATTTTTGCCCGGGTCTTGGATCCGAAAACGGTCCGGGTGGAGTTTTGAAACGCTGTGAACGGATTGCTTCAGGAGGTGCTGATATGATGAATGAACAACTTTTGGCCTTTGGGTCAAAACAAGGTATGAAAACACAAATACGAGATCCTGAATATGTGGGACGTGCGGATGGCAATAGTCCAAATATCTTTTGTCAAAAAAACTGCAATCCGCGCCCATGGGGGTTATCGGTTATCAGGCTGGGATGTCTGTGCTCTTTGTTGATGGGATTTCTATGGGGGTGTGCAGCTCCGATAAGGCAGGCTCAGCCGATGGTCGAAAAGCAGTCGCAATTTGTGGTGGCTGAAACCCCATCGTCATCTGTTGAAGGGTCTTTGTGGCAGGAAAATGGCACAATGAGCGAACTCTTTGTTAACCCAAAGGCCAGAAGAGTTGGGGATATTGTGACCATCAAAATCGTCGAATCCTCAAAGGCCTCCAACAACGCTTCGACAAATACCGGTAGAGATTCCTCGATATCACTTGGCCTTGACAAGTTTATAGGCCTTGAAAATGAAAGCAGGTACGCGGCTGCAACGGGATTTAATCCTTTTTCCAAAATTTCAGGTGGGGCAACCACCAAGTTCACCGGCCAGGGCGGAACGACCCGAAGCGGCGATTTGAGTGCAGATATCACTACAAGGGTGATTGGGGTTTTGCCGAACGGGAACCTGGCCATTTCCGGATCAAGGGAAGTGATTGTCAATAATGAAAGACAACTGATTGTGGTAACCGGCGTGATCCGGTCCAGGGATATTTCGTCTGAAAATGTGGTTCTGTCAACGTTCATTTCCGATGCCAAAATCGCTTACAGCGGTTCGGGAATCGTGAATGATTCGCAGCGCAAAGGCTGGCTGGCCAATATTCTGGATGTTGTTTCCCCGTTCTAGCGAAAATACAGGTGATCGGTCATGAGAATGAGCAGGGTTGCTCGAGCCATGATCGTAAAACGTTATATTGGTGATTCCATGAAAAAAACATGCTTTACGAATCGATTGGTTTGGATACAGGCAGTGATTGCACTGGCTATTTCCTTGTGTCTGGTTACTACCTCCCATGCGGTAAGGATCAAGGAACTAACTGAAATTCAGGGGGTTCGCCAAAATCAACTTGTCGGTTACGGGCTGGTTGTGGGTTTAAATGGAACCGGCGATGGGGATAAAGCCAAGTTCACGATTCAGTCCCTTGCCAGCATGCTGGAAAAAATGGGGATGACGGTTAATCCGCTTGATATCAAAGTGAAAAATGTTGCAGCCGTAATGATAACTGCGGATATGCAGCCATTTTCCAGGCCGGGTATGCGAATGGATGTTTCGGTCAGCTCGATTGGCGATGCAAAAGACCTGCAGGGCGGAACCCTGTTGTTTACTCCGTTAAAGGCTGCTGATGGTCAGTCTTATGCCATTGCCCAGGGAGCGATTAGTACCGGCGGATTTTCTACTCAGGGTGCCGGGGGCAGCGCACAAAAAAACTTTCCCACCGTGGGTCGCGTTATTGGAGGCGCTCTGATTGAAAAGGAAGTATCATCCAGTTTCAAGAACAAAGAAAGTCTGATGCTAACATTAAACCATCAGGACTTTACAACGGCAACACGGGTTGCGGAATCCATCAATGCGGCTTTTTCATCTCCGATTGCCAGGACTGCGGATTCAGGCGGGATCGATGTGCGCGTTCCTCCCAAATATGCGGATAATGTGGTCGGGTTTGTAACCGTCATCGAGGGCTTGAGCGTGACGCCGGATGTCGAATCGAAAGTGGTTGTCAATGAACGGACCGGTACGGTTGTGATTGGCGAAAATGTCCGGATTTCGAGAGTTGCCATTGCTCAAGGAAACCTGAGCATACAGATTAAAGAATCGGCCGATGTTTCGCAGCCCATGCCATTTTCCCAGGGACAGACCGTGGCAACCCCCAACACCAATATTGCGGTAAAAGAAGAAAAAAATCCGATCTATCTGATGGAGTCCGGTGCCAGTATCGGAGACATTGTCCGGGCACTGAATGCGCTGGGGGTCACGCCGCGCGATTTGATTTCTATCTTTCAGGCCCTAAAAGCTGCCGGTGCGCTGCAGGCCAAACTGGAGATCATGTAAATAAGGATGCGCGTAAAAAGTGCACATAGCGGCATGGATAGCGGGTGTATCACTGTCAAAAAGGGGTGCCAGAGATGGATATATCACTTAAAACAACCACCGGTTATGGTATTTATGCCGGGACGGGGATGAATCCAAGAGCGACCCGCTCTGTTTCTAAGGATTCTAAAATAAACTCGGCCTGCGAGGACATGGAAGCCCTGTTTATTCAGAATATGTTTAAGGAAATGCGGGCTTCAATTCCCAAAGGCGGACTGACAAGCGGCGGAAAGGCGGAAGAAATGTTTACATCGATGCTGGATGCCGAGATGGCAAAAACATTCTCCGCATCCGGGGGCATAGGGTTGTCTTCGATGGTTCGAAGGCAACTGGAAGATATTCCGGAAATAAACAACACCAATTCTTTGAAATAATCTGCCAATAGCTGTAATATGACCTGAGCATGCGAAACTATTTTGAGCGCCTCGGGAATGGAGAGAAATAATGCTAAAGTTTTGGTTGATAAAAGCTGATATCCTATGCAGGGTAACCATCAATACATGAAGGAGTAGCGTATGGTGAACTTCATTGATAGAAATCGTCCTGCAGACATAAAAGCCTATGCCCGTCAGGCATCCAGACTTCGGGGAAAAGAGAAGTCGTCCGGCAATACATCCACTTTGGATTCCAGCGAAGATCGGGTATTGCTGTCTCCGATGGCCAAAGAAATCCGGATGGCGAAAAATCAGTTGCAGGAAATTCCGGATGTTCGGGTCGAGAAAGTGACAGAGATCAAAAACCAGATTGCCCAGGGGTCTTACCAGGTTTCTTCAGAAAAAATTGCTCACCGGCTGATGGGTGAATCACTGCTGAATGAACTGTTATAGTTCTCCTGTTTTGGAAAGTTGATTTCTTTTCGGATTTCTGTGGGCCGGCTGTCTACTATTACATGAAAACTTACTTTTGTTATTCCCCCTTCTCTCTTTTTTGAGCAAGGGTATTTTCCGGGATTCGGAGTCTGAGTCGTTTGCACTGTGATTGCGATTGACAGGTCATAACAGATTATAAGTAAATCGGATTACTTTAAAAAAATCGGGCGATAATATGGAAAATATGCTAAAAGAGTTAATCACGATATTAGAGGATCAGGCAGGCCTTTACCGGTCGTTGCTGGATATTTTGCTGAGTGAAAAAAAAGCAATTGTCGGCGCAAAACTGGATGCGGTGAATGCAGCCCGGATCAAGAAAGAAATGATCCTTTCGTTGATTCATGCAAAAGATGAGAAGCGAAAGGGCATTGTGGAAAAGATATCCGATTGTCTGGGGTGTCCGCCCGTGGGTCTGACGCTGACACAACTGGCACAGAGAGTGGAGGTTCCTTTTTCTTTAAAGCTGATCCATTGCGCTGCGGATATTTCCTCACTTGTTCAGGACATCCATAAGGAAAATGAAATCAATAAGTCTTTAATAACGCACTCGTTAAAGCTGATTCGATCTTCAATTAACATGATTGTGCAATTAGTGACTCCGCCTCCGGTATATTTCCGTACCGGAAAGATGTATCAGGGGGAAGTTTGTGGCACAGTTCTTTCCAGCAGTGTATAAGCAGCCCTGCCACTCCCCCGTGGATGCCTAATCGCAATGAATGATATACTGGCTTGGATTTAACGGCAAACACGCTTCTCCCGAATTTTTCACTTAATCCCTAACTACGGTCAATTCCATGAAACCAATTGAAGAAATCATCCAAAAATTCCAGCCGGTTATTGACACGGTTGAAACCATCGGCCTGAATGACGTCGACGGGTGGAACGCGGTCTGCTCAGAGCTGTATGCCATCCTTCCGTGCATTCCCGATGCATTCAGCGCCCTCTCTCAGGTTCTTGAGTCGTCTGTTCAGGGGATTAACGCCATTGTTCTCAAGACGGCCTGCAATAACTTCGCAGCTGTTGAGGCAGTGAGCAAAGGCCTCTGTGCCTGCAAACAATGTTTGGAGGAGGGGGCTCTTTCTGAAGATCTCATTGATTCAGTGATTCAATCCCTGAATCAGGTTATTTCCGGCGACGCGGTTGTTCCGGAACCCTTGCCTGTTGATGCCGACGGCAGTATCGTGCTTCAGGACGAATTGAACGATCTTGCAGCGTTATGGGTTCAACAGGAACCCGATGATGCTCCGGGTGTTTCGAGAATCAAACAGTCGTTGGTTGCTTTCTCTGAACATGACGGTCTCTACGCTTCTGTTAGAGATCAGATACTTAAATCAATAGAAATTTTGGATACGATTCCACTGCTTGAAGCGGATAGCCTGGCAGATGCCTGGGCCGAAGCGGGTATCTGTGTTGAGCGAGCAAGTCAACTGATGGAAAACCCGGATGACATTCAGCCAAAGCCGCTTGAAATCAAGCAACCTTCCCATCAAATGGCTGATGCCCTGCGGGATTATATGCCCAAAGACCCGGATTCCGATCTTATCGGCGAATTTGTTGCGGAAGCCAACGATCTGATCGCTCGTGCCGAGGAAGCGCTTCTTGAACTTGAAGTGGATCCGGAAGATATGGATGCCGTGGGGACGGTATTTCGTGCGTTTCATACGATAAAAGGAACCTCTGCTTTTTTGGAGCTGTCCCTTCTTTCAGAAATGGGGCATCATGCAGAATCCCTGCTCAGCCGGGTTCGGGACAAAGAGATCCGGTATCAGGGCGGATATGCCGATCTTGCCTTGCGGTCTCTGGATATGCTTAAAACGCTGATGCAGTCGGTTGAAAAGGCGCTTGGCGGAGACCCGCTGATCAAACCCAAAGGATATGATCCTTTGATGGATGTCTTGATGAATCCGGAGGCGGCGGGTGTATCAGAAGAAAGGGATGACATTGTCTCTCCCCGAATTGGGGATATTCTGGTTGCCCAGGGTAAGGCCGACAGGCAGTCTATTGAGATGCTGGTTCAGGATCATTCAGAAGAACCCTTGGGCATGGCGGCAATCAAAACCGGAACTGCATCGGTAAACGATGTGGCGCATGCCCTTCGTACCCAGGAGCGCATGAAGGGTCCCGCCAAACAATTTGTCGAAACATCGGTTCGGGTCAGTACGGATCGTCTGGACCGTTTGATTGACATGGTCGGCGAAATGGTGATTGCCCATTCCATGGTGGCGCAGGATAATGTGGTCATTCAGGCCGCCCACTATGAACTTCTGAAAAAAGTGAATCATACCAGTAAAATCGTTCGAGGACTTCAGGATCTGTCGATGTCGATGCGAATGGTGCCGCTTAAGGCGACATTTCAGAAAATGGCGCGGCTGGTTCGGGATGTTGCCCGAAAAGTGGGGAAAAATGTGACATTTGTTACGGAAGGGGAAGATACCGAAATTGACAGAAATCTTGTGGATGTGATCAATGATCCCCTGGTCCACATGGTAAGAAATGCCGTGGATCATGGTATCGAGTCTCCGGAAGTGAGAAAGAAAAATGGAAAACCATCCAATGGGACGGTGAAACTGTCGGCTTTCCATTCCGCAGGCAGCGTGGTAGTTCAAATTATTGACGATGGCAAGGGGTTGGATCGAAATGCCATTCTGGCCAAAGCCTTGGAAAGGGGAATGATTACAGACAGCGCTTCTGTGTGCGATCGTGATGTTTACAACATGATTTTGGAACCCGGATTTTCAACGGCTGAAGTGGTTACCGATGTGTCAGGCCGGGGTGTTGGCATGGATGTGGTGAAAAAAAATATCGAATCCCTTCGCGGCCAGGTCGAGATTACGTCCGAACCAGGCAAGGGGTCAGTTTTTAGAATGAGCCTTCCCCTGACGTTGGCGATCATTGATGGGATGGTTTTGCGGGCGGGTCAGGAAACGTACGTCATTCCAACCGTCTCTATTGTTCGATCCATCAAGCCGGATCCCAAGGATATTTCAACGGTTTTCAACAAGGGGCGGGTGCTGTCTCTTCAGGGAAAATTGATTCCCCTGTATCGCATGACCCGCCTTTACGAAATTGATGACAGCAGCGAAGATCACGAGGAGTTGGTGGTAGTCATTGAAGATGACGGGAATCAGGCAGGGCTGATCATAGACGAGCTGGTCGGCAGGCAGCAGGTGGTGATAAAAACACTCGGGGAGACCATGCAGAAAATTCCGGGTATTTCCGGCGGCGCCATCATGCCAAACGGAAGGGTCGGACTGATAGTGGATATTGCGGGTCTGATGAAGCTGACCTCAGCGGAAATGAACGACAAGAAGGAAGACAGATTTGAAAAGGTTTATCAATGATGCAAGCATCCCATGAACTGAATGACAAACAATTCCGGACCATATCGGATCTGGTATATCGGCATTGTGGCATCAATCTAAAAGATGGTAAGGAAGCATTGGTGAAGGCAAGGCTGATGAAGCGGTTTCGAGCCATCGGTATGGATTCCGTCGAATCTTATCTGGAACTCATTGAGAGCAAAGCCGGTGACCATGAACTTGATCAAATGATTGATGCCATGACCACAAACAAGACGAGTTTTTTCAGGGAATTTGAGCATTTCAGATATTTGCGCGAAACAGTGTTGCCTCAGTTCAAGGGAACACGGATGCGGTTCTGGAGCGCGGCCTGCTCGTCGGGTGAAGAACCGTATTCTCTGGCCATGCTGCTGAGAGAACACCTGTCGGACATTGATCGCAGAGATGTGTTGATTCTGGCCACCGATATCTCCAGAAGAATGCTTGAAAAAGGTGCAAAAGCCTTATATTCTGAAGATATTCTGAAGGACCTTCCATCGACGTATCTGCAAAAGTATTTTGTCAAGTCGCGAAATACCGCATGTGCCTATCAGGTTGCTGATACTGTCCGGTCCATGGTTCGTCTTGCCCGCCTGAATCTGATGGATTCGTGGCCGATGAAGGGGCCGTTTCATGTGATATTCTGCCGCAATGTGATGATTTATTTTGACCGCGCCACGCAGCAGGAGCTGATTAACCGTTTCTGGGAGCTTCTTGAGCCTGGCGGTTATCTCTTCGTGGGGCATTCCGAAGGGTTATCGGCTATTACACATAAGTTCAATTATCTTAGGCCGGCAACGTATCGAAAATAAACATCCGGGCAGCGAAAAGTTACTGTTTATACCATGACAGACCCTGCTGGTAAATGCCGAAGGGATTCACCAGCTTTGCATCTCGCGCTTTATCCAAAGCCACTTTTGACTTTTAACGGGACCATCAAAGATGAACCATGTTGTAGGTGTAGGGGATATGAAAACGGGGTGCAGGGAAGATATGATTGTCACCCATGCACTTGGAAGCTGTCTGGGACTGATGGTGTATGATCCCGCAGCTCAAGTCGGAGGACTTCTCCATGCCATGCTGCCGCTTTCAAAGATCAATCTGCAAAAGGCTTCTGAAAATCCTTATATGTTTGTAGATACCGGAGTTCCGGAACTCTTCAGGCAATTGTATGATTTAGGCGGCCAGAAAAGCCGGATGGTGATTAGAGCTGCCGGGTGCGGACAACCCCTGGGAAACAGCGAAATGTTTAAAATCGGGGAACGAAATCACACCATTCTGAAAAAACTGCTCTGGAAAAACAATATTCTGCTTGAAGCTGAAGATGTGGGGGGAGTTGCCAGCCGTACGGTATATTTTGATATCTCAACAGGCCAAGTGATTATCAGCAGTAAAGGAGTAAAAAGAGAGCTGTGAACCAAAAAGAACTCAACTTGATCTTGGACGATGTAAAGTCTTTCCCCAGCATGCCTGCCGCGGCACTGAAACTGCTGACGCTGTTGAAAGATGAGAACACGTCAAATACGCAGATTGAACAGATCTTACGGTATGAGCCCGGCTTGACCGCCAATATATTGAAGCTGACCAACTCGGCCTTTTTTGGTCTTCCCAAACAGATTGGTTCAATCCGGCAGGCCATCCTTATGATCGGTTGGAAAAAATTGATTCAAATCGTGCTGGCGTCCTGTGTCAGCGCTATTATTGATAAGCCTGTTCAAGGCTATGACTTGTCGCCCGGAGACTTGTGGCGGCACTCCATCGCCGTTTCCGTGGCTTCGGAAACTCTGGTGAAAGAGCTGAAACTTTCGGTTTCCGAAGAAGTGTTTACGGCGGCGCTGCTTCATGATGTCGGAAAAATGGTGCTGGGAAGGTATGTAAAAGAAGATATTGCCCTGATAGATGGGGAAGAGTTGCAGGATGTGCCTTTTGAGCAGGTCGAACGCAGCATATTCGGGATTGACCATGCTGAAATTGGCGCCAATATTCTGAAACGCTGGTCTTTTCCTTCTAGTATGATCAGTGCGGTGCGCTGGCATCATGATCCGGACGGCGCTCCCCAAACCAGCCATCTGATTGATGTGGTTCACGTGGCGGATGTATTGTGTTTGATGTCGGGGATTGGTGTGGGCAGGGAAGGACTACAATACCGGCCTTCTCCGACAGCCTGTGAGCGGATCGGGCTTACCGAAGCACTTCTTGAAAAAGTGGCAAGTCAGACACTGCAATGGGCGAATGAGCTTGCTGCCTCCCTTCAGACAGATTCCTGATCTGACGTACAGGCCGTTGTTTCGTGCGTGCGCTTCTTCGGAGCGCTTGTATGGTGAATCTAAGCCGCGAGCGGACAACTTCGGGTGGAGGCTGTCCATCGTTTCAGACATTTGAAAATCGGATGGGAGAGTTGGGTTATGGGGATAAACATCCTTATTGTAGATGACAGCAGCGTGATGCGGACAATGATCCTTAAGACGCTTCGAATGAGCGGGCTATCTCTTGGCGATGTTTATGGGGCGTCCAATGGTGTTGAGGGATTGGAAATTCTCAGTCGGCAATGGACGGACCTGGTGATTCTGGATATCAACATGCCGGTGATGAATGGCGAAGATATGATGATACGCATGAAGGAGAATCCGGAAACGCGGGATATCCCCGTTATCATCATATCTACCGAAGGCAGTAAAACCCGGATTGAAGGATTGGTGAAAATGGGCGCCACGTTCATTCGCAAACCATTCACCCCTGAAATCATTCGCGATGCCATCAATCAGCGCCTCAGTACAGGAGATAATCATGGGTGATTCCAAAAAAAAGGAGTTGAGAAAGATCGTCAGCGATTCCATGGAGAAACTGGCCTTTATGTTTTTCGCGTCGGATGCGTTAAGAGAACCGGTTTTATTCCAAGATGCGGTGACGGCTGAGGTGACGTATACAGGCGTTTTTTCAGGTAGGCTTGCTTTGGTGATGGCCGAACCGGTTTTAAAAGAGCTGGCCGCAAACATGCTGGGGATTGACAGTGAAGAGCTCGAACTGAATCATCTGCACGATGCTTTGATGGAAACCGTAAACATTATCTGCGGAAACTGGCTTCCGATAGAAGGCGGAGACGAGGCGGTATTTCATATTGGTTCTCCGAGGGTACTGAGTCCATCAGAAGCTGAAGCTGTCTTAACAGGCCAAATACCATCTATTCTGGAAAAAATGAGTGTTGATGAAGAACCCTGCGATATTTATTTTTTCAGAGATGAAGCTGATAAGCTGGCATGATTCTGGCATGTTTGTTTGCAAGGAGAAAGTAGTCAGAAGGCCGGGTTTCTTTTTCTGAGACAATGGAGATATGTGCTCGTTTTTACGTTGAAATTTTATTGATTCATTTTTTGTGCTTTATTGTGCGGGTCAAATATAGTGGTTTTTTTGACACGGAATTCTCAAAGGCAGAATGCTTACTGCGGAAGTGATCGAACAGGTCAAAATGATAAAAGTACTGATTGTTGACGATTCGGCGGTTGTTCGAAAAATATTAACCGAAGAACTGTCCAAATACAAAGACATCGAGATTGTCGGGACAGCGGTTGATCCATATGTGGCTCGGGACAAGATTGTCAAGCTTCAACCGGATGTGGTTACGCTGGATCTGGAAATGCCGCGAATGGATGGCCTTTCATTTCTGGCCAAATTGATGAAGCATTACCCCATACCGGTTGTGGTGTTAAGCTCTCTGACTCCCAAAAACAGCGAAATGGCGCTGAAAGCATTGGAACTGGGGGCTGTTGAGGTACTGGGGAAGCCGGGGACAGCCTATTCAACACAAAACATTTCCCAGCACCTGGTTCGCGCCATTCGTGCGGCGGCATCAGCGCGGATTCAGCGAACACCTGAAAGAACCGAGGCTGTTCAAACTCAGGCCTCCTTAGGCGTGCTTTTGACCCATACAACGCATAAAGTTATTGCCATCGGGGCTTCAACCGGAGGAACAAAGGCAATTGAAGTGGTCCTGAGCGGCATGCCGGTTTCTTCTCCGGGAACTGTCATTGTTCAGCACATGCCGGAAAATTTCACCTCGTCATTTGCAAAACGATTGAATGATCTGTGTCAGATGGAAGTTCGCGAAGCGCGGGATAATGACCCTGTTGTGCCCGGGGTTGCCCTGATTGCGCCGGGAAACCATCACATGCTCCTTCACAGAAGCGGGGGAAATTACCTGGTCAAAGTCAAGGACGGCCCCATGGTGCACTATCAACGTCCCAGTGTGGATGTCCTTTTTCAGTCTGTTGCGACCAGTGCCGGCAAAAATGCCGTTGGAGTGATTTTGACGGGAATGGGAGCGGACGGGGCCAAGGGCCTCTTGGCGATGAAGGATAGCGGCGCCTATACCCTGGCGCAAAATGAAGAAAGCTGCGTGGTCTTTGGAATGCCCAAGGAAGCCATCAAGATGGGGGCGGTCGATAAAATCGTCGGATTGGCGGATGTGTCCCGTTCCATTATTCTTGCGCTGCAAAAAGAGATTCCGTAATCTGTTCTTAACAGACAGGCGTTAAGCAGTAATCTGAAAAGGTATTCATTTTTCCGCTTACCTTCATACGTTGTCATCAAGAGGTCGTTTGCCATGGTAACCATAAACTCATCATTATATATCGGAAGAGATGCCTTAATGACCCAGCAACTGGCAATTTCCGTAACCGGACAAAATATTGCCAACGTCAATACTCCGGGATATTCCCGGCAACGGGTGAATCTGGTGAGCACGGCGATTCCTTCCGCAGAAGGGCCCGTGGGTACCGGTGTGAAGGCAAATGGGATTGCGCGAGTCTATGATCAGTTTTTGAATTCACAAGTCAATGTAGATGCTCAGCAAAAAGGCACATGGGAAGCCCAGAGTCAGGCATTGCAGCAGACGGAAAATATTTTTACTGAAACTTCCGTTGACGGCTTGAGCCAGAACATGAGCAAGTTTTGGAATGCCTGGCAGGATCTGTCTGCCAACCCTTCGGGTTATACAGAACGAAAAACGTTGGCAGACCAAAGTCAAACCATGGCTGCCAATATTCAGGACACCTATCATTCACTTGATCGAATTCAAAAAGATATGGATGGTCGCATTACGGGAGCAGTTGATGAAATTAATTCCCTGGCTACGCAGATCAGCAGTTTAAATGATAATATCGCAAAGATGGAGAGTGGCGGCCAATCAGCCAATGACTTTAGGGATCAGCGGGACTTGCTCCTGAATCAGCTTTCTGAAAAAATAAATTTTATATCCTCTGAGGGTTCTGATGGCAGGGTGACGGTTACCCTGGGAGATGGAAATAAACTGGTGGGAAACCCGCCCTTTGGAAAACTGTCTACTGCAGCCAATGCTTCCGGACACCCGGATTTGGTATGGGATTCAGCTCCCACAACGTCGATTAACAGTTCCGTTTCTGCCGGGAACTTAAAAGGATGGCTGGATGTCCGGGATTCTCTTGTTCCGGGATATAAAGACAGTCTGGATTCACTGGCTCAGCAGATCATTCAGGGAGTCAATGCACTTCACGCCGGAGGAACGGGTCTTGACGGATCAACCGGAATTGATTTTTTTTCTGGAAATTCGGCATCTACGATTGCAGTGAATCCGGATATTCTGAATAATGTTAATATGATCGCAGCAGCAGGGCCTGTTTCCACTGAGCTGGTAGCCGGGGACAATACCCAGTCGATTGCCATTTCCAACCTTCAGAATACTCTGACAATGAACGGCAACACAAATACCTATGACAACTATTACAATTCGCTGGTTTCCAGCGTCGGGAGCGATTCCAGGAATGCTTCGGCAAGTTTGGAACATCAAACAACGGTTGTAAATCAGGTGAACAATTTGCGGGAGTCTGTTTCAGGCGTTTCCACTGACGAAGAAATGGTAAATCTGGTTCAATTTCAGCACGGATATTCGGCTGCTGCCAAACTGATTGATACCGTCAGTCAGATGATGGATACAGTCATCAACATGGTGCGATGAAAACTCAAAATTCATTTTTTCGCGTTGAAGACATCCTGTTGCTTGCTTTAAAAAAAATGGAAACGGAGATTTCCTGTACCAAGGCCAGGGTTTATTCCGGATTTTATTCCGGAATCGGGATATCTGTGTTAGAAGAAGACCTGCCGGATGAAACCATCAGCCCCAGGCTGTGGAAAAAACTGTCTTCCATTGACGCAAAGCTGAACTTAGTCCTGGAAAAGCTGATCCAGAACAGTGAAGGATTCAACCATGCTCAAAACCGGCAGGTGTCTTTCAGTGAAGAAGATATTCAAATTCTGACGCCGGATGTTTTTTCAGCCGATGACTTTATCGAAATTAAAATTCTGTTGCCCGTAAATTCGCCGGTATGGATAATTCTGTACGGCATGGTTTCGCAGTTTAGAATTCTTACATCGGAAGAAAACGAAGTATGGATACGGTTTTCAGAAATGGCCGATGATGTTAAACAGATAATAGGGTACTACCTGTTTAACCGCCAACGGGAAATTGTCCGAAAACTGAGGTCAGCTTCCGAAAAATCAGCCATCAAACCCAAAAAACCGTGAACCACCCAGTATACAACTGCTTCTATCTGACGGTTCAAATAACAACAGGACGTTCTTAACCCATGTTTGTTGCAATCGGTATTGTAGTCGTGTTCGCTGCCGTTGGTCTGGGCTACGTGATGGAACATGGCCATTTCAGCGTGCTGTTTCAGCCCGCGGAGCTGGTTATCATCGGTGGGGCAGGTTTGGGCGCATTCATCATATCATCTCCCAAAAAAGTAATTTCCCTGACCCTAAAAGCCGTCACCAAGATTTTCAGCGGCCATGACATGGATAAAAAAGCCTATATCGAATTGCTGCTGCTGCTAAATGAAATATTTTTCAAGGTCAAACGTGAAGGGTTTCTGGCGATTGAGGCGGATATCGATCATCCGGATGAGAGCGAGATGTTTAAAAAATACCCTAGCGTCATTTCCAGTGCATCAACCGTGAATTTTATCTGCGATAATTTCAGAACCATTATTTCATCCAACATGACCCCACATGAACTGGAAAATCTGATGGAAATCGACATGGAAGCCCAGGAGCATGATGCAATGATTCCCGCCGCGGCCCTGACAAAAGTGTCGGATGGTATGCCTGCGCTGGGGATTGTTGCCGCTGTTCTAGGCGTCGTACTGACCATGGGGAAAATCAGCGAACCTCCGGAAGTTCTGGGGCACAGCATCGGCGCGGCATTGGTGGGTACTTTTCTGGGTATTTTGCTCAGCTATGGGTTTATTGGACCCATGGCAACCAATATCGAGAATAAGGCCAAGGAACACGAAGCCTATTTAAAAGTGATCAAAACAGCGATTGTGGCAATGGCCAGCGGTGCGGCTCCCCAGTCTGCCGTGGAGTCCGCCAGAAGGGCCATTCCGAGCGCTGATCGGCCTGGCTTTGAAGAACTCAATGAGGAAATCAAGAATTGGAAGGGCAATCAGTAATCATAAAGAAGGTCCGGAAGAAAGGGCACGGCGGCGGGCACGGCGGGGCCTGGAAAGTGGCTTATGCCGATTTTGTCACGGCCATGATGGCTTTTTTCCTGCTCATGTGGCTGCTTGCCATGGTATCCCCTGAGAAGCGGGCCGGTATTTCATATTATTTCAAGCACTTTAATGTTTTTGATAAAAGCGGGATGTCGTTTGTTGAAACCAAGATTACGCCTAAAGTCAGTTTTATGGATGAACAAACCCTTGGAAAACCAGAGCTGGCGATCCAGATCGAGGAAGAGGAAGAAAAGGCTTTGAAAAGTGGAGAGGCGTTAAGTGAGCATCTGAAAAAGGAAATTGAGGCCAAGCTTTCTGATTTTAAGGATCAGATCATCATCGATACGTTTGAAAGTGCTGTTCGGGTTGAGATTCTGGACAAGGAAACCGGAACCATGTTTCCACTGGGCAGCGCCGAGATATCGACGAACGGCAAACGGATTCTGAAAATCATTTCTCCGGCCATCATCACAAGTAACCGTAAGCTTGCCATTGAAGGCCATACGGATGCGCTGGTCTTTGCATCTTCCAATAAATACAGCAACTGGGAACTTTCCACGGAACGGGCTTCAGCAGCCCGAAAAGAGATGGAACGAAATGGCCTGCCGCCTGAGATGCTGATACGGGTAACCGGATATGCGTCAACCGAACCCCTCGTTAAGAGCAATATCTATGATCCGAGGAATCGAAGAATCAGCATCCTGATGTTTTATCAATACAAGATTAAGGATCAGGAACCCGTCAAAGGTAATAAATGAGGAGGTTGTCTTATGCGAATTACCCAGGAAATGATGGCCAATAATCTCAGCAGGAATCTGTCACAAAATACAGAAAAGCTCATGAATGCCCAGAGTATTGTTTCATCCGGCAAAAAGATCACAAAAGCATCAGATGACCCGGTTGGGATGTCCAATATCCTGGATTACCGAAAGACGCTGGAGTCTGTTGATCAATACTCCCGAAATATTTCACAGGCCAACACCGGCCTGAATCTTGCCGACTCCACGCTTTCAGATATTGAGGCGCTGTTGAATCAGGCAAAACAACTGGCGCTTGCACAAGCAAACGGTACAACCAGCAATGATGACCGCCAGATTGCAGCAGGACAAGTGCAGCAGATCCGCGATCAAATTGTCCAATTGGCCAATACAAAGCAGGGAAACCAGTATCTGTTCGGGGGACGGAAAACGGGTTCTCCGCCTTATGATCCCAACCATCCGGAAACCGGGTTTCAGGGCGATGATGGCCAAAATCAGGTAGTAATCGGCGACGGTGTCACTCTGGATACCCATGTCAGCGGAAAACAGGCGTTTGCCGGCGCAACAGACCCGGTTGTGGCGTTGACGAATCTGATTCAGGGCTTAAATGCCAATGATTCATCGGCTATTACCAGCTCGCTTGATTCGCTGGATCAATCTATGACCCAGGTTACGGATACACGGGCCGATGTTGGCCTCACATTAAATCACCTGGATGCGACAGAAACTCACCTGAGTGATTTGAAACTGAATATTCAAGCACTTCTTTCGAATACGGAAGACGCAAATTATACTCAGGCAGTAACGGATTTAACGGTTCAGCAATCAGCATACCAGTCATCTTTGGCTGTTGCCGCAAAAATCGTTCAACCCAGCCTTCTGGATTATCTGAAATAGACCCATGAACAAATTTTTCTGGACAGTTTTAGGGATTTCTCTGATATCAGCCACTACCGGCTGGGGGATCAGCGGCGAAGATATCCATCGACTCAACAAAGCCGGTATGGGTGCTGAAACGATTCAGCTTATCATCAAGGAAAAAGTCATTGAAACCTGCGCTTTTACAGTACAGGAGCTGATTGATCTCAAGACCCAGGCCAGGCTTTCGGATAAAACGCTGCAGATTCTGATCACCGAGGGCTCGTTCCTCAAAAACCGCTCACCGGTGGTATATGGTCAGGATGTCAAGCCGGTCAGCTTGACAACAGTCGCTGACATCATCGAGCTGAAGCGGGCAGGCATCGGCGATGATATTATTCAGGCCATCATTATCTCCGGATCAGGCTCCCGAAACGAGTCGGAAAGGGATAAAGCCTGGCAGATGCTGAATAACATGGGGATTGTTGTCGATAGTCGAAAAAAACCATGAATGATTCTTCTCAAGCCTTAACACCGACAAATTATTTTCTGGAACCCGGGTTTGTGGTCATGCCCACAAGCCCGACGGTTATTTCCGCGGTTGTGGGGTCCGGTGTTTCGGTCTGTTTGTATGACCGCAAACGCAAAGTGGGCGGAATGAACAGTTTTCAGCTTCCGCTGATCCGCGAAAAAGGAAAAACAACCACCCGATTCGGAAATGTGGCTGTCTGGACGTTGATTCGCATGATGGTGGAAGATGGTTCCAAAATCAAAAATCTTGAGGCGCAGATTGTCGGCGGGGCATACAACCCGGAGCTGTCGCATCAGAACATGGGGCAGGAAAACGTCCGAATCGCTCGCAGGATACTGGCCAGAGAAAAAATTGCCGTGGCATCGGAGGACATTGGGGGAAGTAAGGGGCGCAAAATTGTGTATTCCACCCATACCAACGAAATCGCTGTGTTAAAGGTTGAAAAACTCCGAAAGTCGGATTGGTATCCTTATGAGGATGACAGAACCCCATGACGGTAGCTGGCTGTCAACACTGCAGGCATTACTATATTACATGGGATAAGATTCAGCCTCATGGATGTAAGGCGTTCTGTTTTAAAAGCCAGGAAATTCCCGGCAGGGTAGTGGAACGGAATTCATCTGGAAAACCCTGCCTGTTGTTCGTCAAAAAGGATAAGCTGCCATCTTCCGCACGTTAAGCCACATTTTATAATACTGCCCGTGTGTTACTCACATCAAGCCAAAAAGAATCGATACCCGCACTGTTTTTCATTCCGGTTCCTTTGATTCCAAGAAGATTGGCTTCCTGCGATAGCGGTTGACAGCGTTGATGTCATTATTGGCTGCAATCTTCGGATACTCTGGCCAACTGCTTTTTCCCCGGCATATTAGAATAGAGAATCCAGAAAACATCATTTGCCGTCGATTCGTAGATCAACTTGTGAGAAATCATCGCGATCCTTCCAGCATAACTCACTTTATCGCCAGAATGCAAAGCAGAAAGAGAATCGGGTTTTTTGTGATGGTTGCTATACAGAAACCATATCGGGTACATGGTTTTCATCAAGACCTCCGTGTCTTTGATTTGAGGGATGCCTGCAGGACGAATTTCCATATCCTGTAAGTGCCGTAGTGTGTCTCAGAATGATAGTTTCTGCTCTTCGATCACCTCGGTTATGAAGCACCTTTTTCAAGACTTGCAATATCCTGCGTGCTCAATACCTTGTCAATGTCCAGGAGAATCTTGACGCTGCCCCCCATTTTTGCCATGCCCAGAATATAATCGATATTAACGCGGGTTCCAAAGGCAGGCGTATTTTCAATGTCTTCTCCTTTGATATTGAGAACCTCGGAAACGGCATCCACAACGATGCCGATTTTGATGGCGCCGGTTTGACCGGAGATCTCAACTACGATAATGCAGGTTCTTTCCGTGTAGTCGATGGCCGGCATTCCGAATTTCAAACGTAGATCCACAACCGGAATAACCTTTCCCCGTAAATTAACCACTCCCTTGACAAAGGAAGGGGTTTGGGGAACCGAAGTGATCGGCATCATTCCAATGATTTCCTTGATTTTAAGTATTCCGATGCCATAGTCTTCGCTAGCAAGCATAAATGTCAGATATTTCCCCTCGCGGTTGGTAATGGTTGATAACGCCTCATCCAGTGATCTTGTAGTGTCATTTTGCATGCATGATTCTCCCAACTCGGTTTTGTGATATTTATGATAGACTCAATACGGCCTTGAATTCCGGTTTCCCCCCTCTGCGGGGGAGATTTAAACGATTGTTGTCCAAAACAATATATATTCGCATCAAAAGTATTTTCATGTCAAACGGTTTGCGGATGGATGCCCTGACCATTGGGGATCGTTTCCAGCCGGCTATTGTCCTGACGATGCATCCGTTCTTCTTCGATAACGGGGAAATAAATCTGAAATGTGGTTCCCTGGCCTTTTTCACTTTGACAGAGAATGTAGCCGTTATGGTTTTTTACAATGCCATATACCATCGCCAGTCCCAGGCCGGTTCCGTTGCCGGGTTTTTTTGTGGTGTAAAACGGTTCAAAAATATGAGTGAGCGTGTCACTATCGATGCCGACTCCGGTATCTGAAATGGCTAAAAGAGCATAATGTGCGGGACGAGCACCGATAAGGATATTGCAAAACTGATCATTCAGGTAAATATTTCGTGTGGAAAATGTCAATTCTCCGCCTTCAGGCATGGCGTCTCTTGCATTAACGCTGATATTCATCATGATCTGCTCAATCTGAACCGTATCGGCATTGATGTTATGAATGGGTTCTTCCAGATCAAGTTTGATGCGAATCATCTTGGGGATGGTGCGTTCAAGGATATTGCATACCTGATGCACTTCCGAGTTGATGTTCAACGGCATTAATTTGCTTTCGAGTTTTCGGCTGAAAGTCAGCAATCGTTTGATCAGTTCGCTGCCCCGCTGGGTGGATCGCAGAATCATTTCCAGTTTTCGGAATTCAGGGTCTGAATCGGTTTTGCTCATGGCCAGAATCTGAGCGTATCCGGATATGGCTTGAAGAATATTGTTAAAGTCATGCGCAATGCCGCCCGCCAGGTTTCCAATGGCTTCCATTTTCTGGGTTTGAAGCAGTTGAGCCTCCAGTTTCTTTTGTTCGGTAATATCCCGTAACAGGGTTAATGTCGCAGGATTGCCTTCCCATTCGATTCGGACCGAATGGGCCTGCATCCAGAAAAATATCCCTGTTTTGTGTAAAAACTTGAAAGTGTAAGTTGAAGGAATAATTTTTTGGCCGCGAGTGAGCGGCATCACCTCAAAATCCCGAGTGCTTCTTTCCTCCGTGCTTCTCTCAATGATGTGAAAACTGACTTTTTCCCAGTCGTCCGGATGCACCAGATCCGTTACATAAGTGCCTTTCAATTCATTCGGGGAGTATCCATACGCAGTTATGGCCTGATTGATAAATTCAAAGGTTCCACTGGAGTCGAGACGATAAACAATGTCCGGCAGTTTGTTGACGATGGCATCCATTCGAAGACAGGACTCCTGAAACCGCTCTTCCTTTTTGACCAGTTGCTCAACGGATGCTTCAAGCTCGGCAATCCGCTGGCACAAGCGCTGTGTTTCATTTAAATGAGGATGTGATCGACTGTCATCCGCTGTCATATGGATACCTTCGTATGAAACCTGTCAGAAAACAGAAGTCAGAATCCAGCAGATCAGGTAGTGCCATTCGGTTTTAACCTGATCTGCAATCCTGACTTTTATGCGTCTTTGCGCGGAACAACCTTCAAGATCTGTTGCGCTGTAAGGTGTTGTGAATGTTAAAAATCCTTAAAATCCTTTTCGTTAAAAGGAATGATCTCATCCGGATGCACTTCCTTTTTCAGTGGAAAACGGGTATGTTTTGATGGAAAATTTTTGGGATTTATTGACGGACGGATCGACTTCGGCGTTTTTGGGGCACGGGTCTGGGGCCGTTTGAGTTGCGTCGCGGTATCGCCGCTGATCAGGGCAACCAGGTCATTTACCATGCCCTTCATCTGCTCTGCCTGGGCATTCATTTCTTCCGAAGCGGACGCGGATTCCTCGGCGGTGGCCGCGTTTTGCTGGGTGACCTTGTCCATTTCGGTAACGGCGATATTCACCTCTTCGATTCCCTTGGCCTGCTCGCTGGAAGCGGCCGCGATTTCACTGATCAGATCCCTGATTTTGGTGGTGCTTTCAGTGACACGGGAGAAAACCGCGTTACTCTGGTTGACATGCTCCGAGCCTTCCCGAACTTTTTTGGAAGTTCCTTCAATCAGGCTTGCGGTGTTTTTAGCGGCTTCGGCTGCCCGAAGCGCCAGATTTCTCACCTCATCGGCCACAACGGCGAATCCGGCCCCGGCTTCTCCGGCCCTGGCCGCTTCAACCGCCGCATTTAGAGCCAGAAGATTGGTCTGAAACGCAATTTCGTCAATTGTTTTGATGATTTTCGAGGTTTCGTCGCTGGCTTTCAGAATATCGGCCATGGAAGAGGTCAGCTCGGACATGGACGCCGAGGCCGTCTGAACACTGGCCGTAGCCTCCTTCATCAGGGCATGGGCCTGACCGGAATTGTTGGCGTTCTGTTTGGTCATGGAAGACATCTCTTCCAGTGAAGCGGAAGTTTCCTCGATGGATGCCGCCTGCTCCGATGAGCCTTCCGCCAGCGTCTGGCTGGCGGAAGACACCTCGCCGGCCGCGGAGGCAACCTGGTCGGCGCCTTCATTAAGCCCTTCAATGATCTGATAAATGGGTTTTGAAATGCTGCGGCTGAAAAACCAGATGGCAATCAGCGTGATACCAAGAAAGAAGAGAGACACGAGAATCATGATCTTTCTTAGCGCAATGACGATCTCCATCAATTCATCCGTTGGCTCGGTGATGCCAATGCTCCATCCGGTCAAATCGACTGGGGCAAACCCGGCTGTTTTTTCGATGCCTTCGAAGGTATAGGCTTCAACGCCGGTCTGGTGTGCCATCATTTTATCCACAATCGACTTCATTTCTTTAATCGTTTTCATATCGAGTTCAAGAATATGTTTGGGATTGGGATGGACAATGGTAAGGCCGTTTCGATCTATCATGAAGGGATATCCTGTCTTTCCGACTTTGACGGCCAGTATCTTTTCAGACAGAAAATCGGTTTTGAGGATAATTGCCAGGGCGCCGGTGAACTGTCCCGAAGAAGAGAAAACCGGTACGCAGATGGGAACTACTGGATATCCGGTTTTTTTGGACTTCACAGGGCTGGATATAGTGATTTTGTTGGCTTTGGCATCCTGAAAATAGGGCCGCTCCTTTACGGAAATTCCTTTATTGCCTCCGCCCACGCTGTCGGCGAAAACGATGCCTTCCGTATTGCAGACGATGATGCTTTCATAGTTTTCCCCGATCTGCTTCATGGTATTGACCAGTTTTTGTTCCAGCCGCTGAATGTCCGTAGCTGAACCCGAAATGCCGGCTTCAGCTACTTTGGCGGCCACATCGATGGTGGTGTTTCCCACCGCCAGATCCTTGGCAAGCTTGATTTCTTCCTGCAGCGCCATCTGGGTTAAGCTGGACAGGCTTTTGGCGATGTTTACCGTGCTTTGTTCATTCATAGCTTTTAGATCTTTGGACAACTGGATGTCCGAAAAAATAGCAAATGATAGAAGCGGCAGCAGTACGCACAAAGTGCCACCTGCAAGAAGTTTAAAATTTAGACTTCTCTTTTTCATGTTGTTCTTCCCCTGTTGGAGATTAATGTAATTATTAATAATATTAATATGTTATAATTAATAAACAATTATGAGGTTGCTGCTTTGCCATGGAAATTCGAAGGCTGTTTGGTATTTGTATCGGCAGTTCGAACGAAAACTTGAGAAAAAAAGCTCAGATACTATTGAGGCTGAATAATAGGCGGTTAAGAAAGTCCCTGACAGTGGTAACTCAAAAATGTAGATTTGAAATGGCGTCTCTATGGGGTTGATTTGAAAAACTATATGTTATAATATCAAAAAATGATTTTATTGCACTCTTTTATGAGGAGTATCGGTCATGCCCCATTCCCCGGAAAATTTAAATCCGGTTCCTGTTGCCAGGATAGAAAATCAGGACAATTGCCTTAATTTTGAAGGCAATTGTCTTTCATCCTTAATGGATGGAAATCCTATATCCACATTCGTCATTAACAAAGAGCATCTTGTGGTAATATGGAACCATGCCTGCGAAATTCTGACCGGAGTATCCAGAGAAAAGGTAATGAACCACCCCGTGGATTCCCGGATATTTTACAGTGGACAGTACCGGCCGCTTCTGGCGGATCTGGTTTTGGACATGGATGAAAGCGCCATGCGACGGTGGTATGATAAAAAGAATCTTACCCAAAGCGCCAATATGCCCGATGCCTATGAAGCCTCGGATGAACTGGTCATTCAGGGGGAGAAACGCAACATCTATTTTGTAGCCGCGGCTATTCGGGAACCCGGCGGCAAAATCATCGGCGCCATTGAAACCATTCAGGATATTACGGATCGCAGTCAGTTGTTGAGTCAATTGTATCAGGCGCAGAAAATGGAGGCACTGGGAGCGCTGATAGCCGGGGTGGCCCATGAAATCAATAATCCGATCAACCTGATCATGTACAATATCCGGTAGTGTCTGTGTTTCGTTGACATAAATCCATAATTACGTGATAAATCGATAGGTTGACTTAAACAAGCAAAACCATAAAACATCGAGAAAACGGTCAGTTGCAAACCGTGTCAACTATATACCGACACTACCCAATATCCCTCTTCTGGAAAAAATATGGCACGATATCCTTCCAATTCTCAATGATCAGGCTGTCCTGTATCCCCAGCGAAAGTATGGGGGCCTGCGGACTGATTTTATAAACAATCATCTGATGCAGCTCATTTCCGATATGGACATGGCCGCAAAGCGGGTGGCCACGATTGTGACCGGGCTGAAAAGTTTTTCAAGATTCTCGGCACAGTCGGAGAAAATTCCGCTTCAGATCAATCTTGCTGTTGACAACGCCATACGGCTTTCACAGTCAACCTTGCGAAAACTGAATGTCGAAATCGATCTAGATCTGCAAAACGAGCTTCCCACCATATCGGGAAATCTCCAGAATATTGAACAAGTCATCCTGAACTTGATCATCAATGCGGCGCAGGCCATTGAACACGATAGTGGAAAGATCCGGATATCCACAAGGCTTCAGCCCCAGGATGGTGATATCCGAATATCGGTATCGGACAATGGAAAAGGGGTTAATCCGGCCATTGCCGGCAAACTCTTTGACCCCTTTATAACCGATAAACAGGAAAAAGGGGGAACCGGACTCGGACTATCCGTATCCTATAATCTCATCAAGTCGCATGACGGAACCATAACATTTGAGAGCCGTCCGGGAAAAGGCACCACATTTCATGTTCTTTTGCCATCTGTATTAAAGCGTAAGCCGTTTCGCATCATGGTTGTGGATGACGACGCAACGATCCGCGAGATGTTACGGGAAGTTCTGGTTCAGCGGCGTTCCTACATTGTGGAGGAAGCTTCCAATGGCATTGAAGCCTGCATCCGTCTGGGGTCTTCCCGACCGGATCTTTTGGTCATGGATTTGTTCATGCCCGAAATGAATGGGATTGAGGTCTGCCGGGTTTTAAAAAAAGACCCGGTATTGTCGGATATGAAAATCATGATGATTACCGGCCATGAAGGCCATCCGCTGATAGGGGATATTTCTGAATTCGGATTTATTGATATCCTGTATAAACCGTTTAATCTGGAAGATTTCGTAATAAGAGTTGACAATATATTGAATCAATCACAAGCAGGTGATAGACGTTATGTTCATCAATCCTTTTCCCAATAGTCGTTGACAATGAGGTCTAATGGAATCCGTCTCCGAGCAGTCCCCCATTCTAGTTGTTGATGATGACCCAGGGCTTTTGCTGAGCATCAAGGCCACGTTGGTCAGTGCCGATCTGCCAGAGCCGGATACGATTTCAGATAGCCGGCTGGTGATGGACAGGGTCCGCAGCCACGCCTATAAAATCATCCTTCTGGATCTGGTCATGCCCTATATTAATGGCATGGAGCTTCTGGAGATGATCAAAAAAGAGTTTCCGGAAACGGTCTGCCTGGTCGTTACCGCAACAGACGAAGTTTCCACGGCTATTCAGGCCATAAGGCTCGGAGCTTATGATTATCTTGTTAAACCGGTAAATGGCGAAAACTTGGTGGCGATCATTCAACGGGCACAGGAACGGTATCTGCTTCGCAAGGAAGTCGCGCTGTTTGCGATTCAACAATCTTTTTCAAATCTGGCCAATCCAGAGGCTTTTCGTGAAATTGTGGCGGAAGACGAATCCATGGCCCTGGTATTTTGCCAGGTCGAGGCGGTTGCACCAACGGATTACAGCGTGATCATCACGGGCGAGTCCGGTACGGGTAAGGAGATGATGGCCCGGATGATACACAAACTGAGCCGTCGCGCATCGATGCCATTTGTTGCGGTAAATATGGCTGCATTTACTCAGACGCTTTTTGAAGATGAGTTTTTCGGCCATATCAAAGGCGCTTATACCCATGCGGTAAGCGATAAAAAGGGATTCTTTGAAGCAGCCCATGGCGGTACGCTGTTTCTGGATGAGATTGCCGAGTTGGCGCCATCTCTACAGGGGAAGTTGCTGAGAGTCATACAGGAAAAAGAGTATTATCGTCTGGGCAGCACCAGCAGCAGGCGCATCGATGTCCGAATTCTGGCGGCAACCAATCGGGATATTCTTGAGGAGGTAAAAAATGAACGGTTCAGGGCGGATCTCTTCTACCGGCTGAGCATGTATACCATTAAAATCCCGCCACTTAGAGAGCGAAAAAAAGATATTCTTCCCCTTGCCCGGCATTTTCTGAAAAGATATGGAAACAGCAAAACCGAACCCATTGAAACCCTTTCTCCGGAACTGGAGCAAGGCCTTATGGCGTATTCTTTTCCTGGAAATATCCGAGAGTTGGAAAACATGATGGCTTCGGCTGTTCTTCTGGAAAAATCCCGAATCCTGACGCTTTCATCGGTTGGTGGTCTTGGTTCGGCCATTGGTAGTTCATCGGACCCAGGCAGCAGACTGTCGACACTTGAAGATCTGGAAAAACAGCACATTATTCGGGTGCTACGGGAAACCGGGGGAAATCGGAAAAAAGCCGCAATTATCCTGGGAATTAATACGGCAACTGTTTATAGAAAGATTGAAAAATATCGTATTTCTGATAAAATATTCAGAGACAACGAGCTTTCTGAAGAAGGGTAATCGTTTAGTCTTCCGCAAATAACAAAATTATGCGCAATTCACTGAATATTAACGTATTTCCTGTGTAATTGATGGGATATTGATGGAACACGGCGACAGTATAATTGGCAATCACATTCATGCCATTTTAGAGCAGCTTAAAAACGGAAAAACGCTGGTTCGAATGAAGTTGATGGGAAAGGATTATGAACAGTTATCTATCATTAATGATATTCGAAAAAAAGACAAGATGCCGTTTTTGTTAATCGATTGTCCGGATGGTTTTAACGATCTGGTTAGAGACTCTTCCAGCAAGCTTCAATTTGAATATACCGGAGCAAATAAGCTGCCGTATTTTTTTTATACGGATATTGCTCAGATTGATCAAAAAATCATCTGGGTCAAATTTCCGGATCTTATCGAACGCAGGCAGCTTCGAAGAGATTTTCGCGTGGACATGCCGTCAGGAACGTGCATGGGTTTTAAGAAATATGGGGTCAAAATTAACAAACAGGTGATCAATTTAAGTCTTGGCGGTTCTTTCGGGGCTTTGATCAGAAGTCAGGACATGATTCAGTCCGTACTCCCCATATCCGTTGGTGATACATTAACCGATATTGAGCTGATCTTTCAATCGAAGCATTTTGTGCAGCGGGTGAACATTCGAAAGGCCGTGGTTGTTCGCTTTGAAGAAAATCCATTAATGCGCAGTTTCTGTTATGCGATACATTTTCTTGATATGGACAAGACCGAAGAAAAGGCGCTGACCGAACTGATTTATGTCATTCAGCGGGAGTATCTTAAAAAAAGGCTCGTTATAGCCGACTGAAAAAGAAGATGGGGCATAGACTTTCTGAAACAGCTTTTGGGTGCGCTATCGGTCGGGGATGTAGGAAAAAAGAACTATCTCCTCCCTGCTGCCTTCCCAAAATCATTTTCTGAAAGTCTATATCGTTCTCTTGGATAAGTAAAAACCTTTTACCGATAATCCAGTTTTTTTAAACGGCCGTTTTTGTGTTATCAATGACCCTGTCCACATATTGACGGGTTTCACTGTAGGGTACATCGCCGTTATACCGTTTAACGGTTCCAGGGCCGGCATTATAGGCAGAAAGCGCTTGTCTGACATTCCCTCCAAACATCTCCATCATTTTTTTTAAATATCGAACGCCTCCGTCAATGTTTTGTTTGATATCAAACGGATTTGTAACCCCAAGATCCCGGGCTGTTCCCGGCATCAACTGCATGAGCCCTTGCGCGCCCGCGGGAGAAACCGCATTCACATCGTAATCTGATTCAGCCTTGATAACTCCTTTGATCAGTTTTGGCGAAAGTTGATATTGGGCTGCCGCATCCTGAATGGCTTTTTCAATTTTATGGCCGGTTGCGCTGGATCTGATTTGCGATATGCCTCTGCTGGAAGGCGGGAAGAGTGTATTCGGGGTACTGAAGCTGGACGCGGATGTATTCTGCGTGCGATCGTCGGCTCCGGATTCCGGGGAAATGGGGGTCTGATTTTTTGGACTTTCAGAGCCGAGAAGATATTCAGAAGCTTCCTTGTACGCGGATGGATCCGGCGCTTTGGCATTTGCCGGCAATTGTCTTGCTGGCGGGTAATAAGGGGATGTGGCCGGATGCGACCGATAGTCCGCGACTGACAGCCCCTTCATGGTTTTGGGTTCGGATTGATTCGACGGCTTTTTAAACGTTGAGAGAATCCCGTTAAACTCAGAAGAAGATGACGACTGTATTTCTTTCTGGGGTTTCAAATCCTGCCTGACCACCTTGAATCTCCCGGAGGCGTTTTTCATATAATCTTCGATTGTCAGTTTTGATTGTATGCCCATAATTATTCTCTCTGTAGCTTTAGATGAACAAAAAACAGTCCATGGGTGAAGGGGCTGCCAGTTTTTTGGCGCCCTGCATGGTTTATTGACACTTCAATACTGGTTTTGCCTTCATTCAGATACCAGCGGCCCTTGGTTAAACAACCGCTCTCATGGCAAACTGTCCAAAACCAATTCCAATCTCTATGCCTGGTTCTATCTTGCGATATTTTCTCCGTCGGCCACATATTGCACCAGACGATTTGATTTTGCAATCTGCAGCGCTGAATATGAAAAAATCAGTGCAACACATGACATGATAACCAGAGAAATTTTGAATAGAAACCGTGTGATGACACCAATTAATTCATAAGTTGAGGCTTGTCCCGATCCCGGGTTGGAATCTTCAGCCTTTATACGGATATCCTCTTTGTTTTTAAAAAAGGAGGATACGTCATCACCTGAAAGGGGTATAGTTGTTCTGTTGGCCACTGTTTTGTTTGAGGGCGCCAGTGGTTCTGAAACGATTGCAAGCTGCTTTTCGGTAGCCACGGCAATACTTCCGGGCGGGGGAGAAGGATCCGCGAAGCCTGTATCCGAAATTGACCGGGGAGCCTGATTGGCGGGTTTATCTTCAAAGCCCTTTGTCTTCGGCTCTTGAGGGGCAGTTGTCGTTTTTAATAGATACTTCGCCGATACCCAGCCATTGATCTTGTCGCCATTTTTTTCATAAACCACATTTGCCCATTGCGGATTTTCATCCTGAACGAAAATCCGTTCTCCTTTTTTTAATATTATAATAATTTTTCCATTGGTATCCGGTGCTTTTCTTAAATTGGCGTTTTCTGTCAGTTCTGCCGGAATGGGTTCATGCGTCGCTCCCATATTCGGAAAAATCATCATCCATAATCCCAAAAACCAGACTGCTTTTATCAGACAGCGAAAAGGCGAATTCATAAGTAATTTTCTCCATTTCAACAATTTCAAGGGGAGGTTCCCAGATGGCATAGATATATGCAAATAAAATGCCAATATAAAATTGCAAAAATAAACGAACATCGATGTGTCTTACGGGAATTGCCCATGTGCCGGAAACCAGGCGGCTTTTTGTGGAGACGATGGTTGAAAAAACATAGATATGGGATTGCCGAAAAGGAAAGGTCCGCTAAGATCACGAAAAAAACCAGGACTTGACTTCCGACTTCCGTCAATACTCAGTTTTTGAAAGATCCTCTTGTTCGTTCCTGCTGTCCGAAAGGGCGGATGCATCGGTGGGAAGGGTTCCTTCCTTAAAGCATTCAAATAGAACGTTTTGTGTGGCAGGTCCTGCCAGTCGGCCAGTGGCAGCGTCAACTTTCGCAAAAACGATTCCTTCGGGAACCGGAAAAACCTGAACAGGCTTATTGGCAAGCGCCCGCTTCATAAACCCCACCCACACCGGGCAAGCGGCGGCTCCGCCGGTTTCACCCTTTCCCAGCGTTCCTTCTTCATCAAATCCTACCCAGACTCCGGTAACATATTCCGGGGTATATCCCATAAACCAGGCATCGTTTAGATTGTTGGTTGTGCCGGTTTTCCCGGCTGCCGGACGGTTCAGCTCTCTGGCCTTTCGACCGGTTCCATTTTTGACGACGCTTTCCAGAAGGCTGGTCACGATAAAGGCCGTGCTTTTTTCAATGACCTGAACTTTTTCCGGAATGGTTTCTTCAAGTACACGGCCATTCTGATCCGTGATTTTGGTGATGAATACGGGCTGAATTAAATCACCGGCGTTGTCAAAGACGGAATAGGCTCTAACCAGCTCCAGAAGGGAAACGCCGGAGGAGCCTAGCGCAATGGAGAGGTTGTGCTCCAAAGTGGAGGTGATGCCCAGTTTTTTGGCATAGCCGATGGCATAGTCCACGCCGATATCCTGAAGAATTTTCACCGTCACCACGTTCACGGATTTTTCAAGGGCGTTTCGCAGCAGGATTTGTCCGGAATATTTTCTGTCATAATTCTGAGGTTTCCAGACCGAATCGCCTTCATCATCCTGAAACGCGATCGGTGAGTCGATCATCACCGTTGCAGGGGTGTATCCCTTGTCAATGGCTGCGGCATAGATGATGGGTTTAAAAGATGATCCGGGTTGCCGCCTGGACTGGATGGCGCGGTTAAACTGGCTGTCTCTGAAATCCCGGCCGCCGACCATCACCTTGACTTGGCCGGTCCCCGCTTCCAGGCAAAGCAGGGCACCCTGGACTTTGGGCGTTTGTTCCAGGGAAAGGTTCCACTTGTCTCCGTCCTTGGTTTTATCCATGAATTTGACCAGAATGACGTCGCCGATGCCAAGGATGGATGACGGCCGCTTTGCGCCGGCTTCCTGTTGAGTAGTATTCGGATTGGATTTTTTGGCCCATTTCATGTCAGCAAAGCGGATGACGCCTTGGGATTTGCCTATGCTAACTCCCGCAGACTGTTCAGATTCACTGACCGAAACGACAACTCCGGTTAAAATGACTCCGGGTTTGATCGGTGAGTCCTTGATTTCTTCTTGAATAGTTGCGGAAAAGGATTCTATTTCAGTCGGTTTCACGCGTTTGATCGGCCCCCGATATCCCTGGCGTTTATCGAGTGCGCCGAGGCCGATGCCCAGTTCTTCCTGTGCAGCCTTTTGCATGTCGATATTGACAGCCGCATAAATACTGAGTCCATTGTTGTACAGAGGGTCCGGGCCGTATTTGGTTTCAATATACCGACGGATATGTTCCGTATAAAACGGCACTTCATCAATATACCAGTTTTTTCGGGGCTTGATGTCCATGGCCTGCTGAATGGCCGCTGTGGTCTGAGCCTCGGTGATATAGCCTTCAGCTGCCATGCGGTGTAAAACATATATCTGGCGCTGCTTGGCCCTGTCCGGATACCGAAACGGGGAATACTTGGTTGGGGCCTGGGGAAGTCCTGCCAGCAGTGCACATTCGGCAAGATTTAAATCCGTAACGGGTTTGCCGAAATAATTTTCCGATGCGGCTTCAATTCCGTAAGCGCCGTGGCCCAGATAAATCTGATTCAAATATAAAAACAGGATTTCGTCTTTGGAAAATGCCTTGCTGATCCGATAAGCCAGGATGGCTTCCTTGATTTTTCGGGAATAGCTTCGCTCCGGCGTCAGCAGAAAAGATTTGGTAACCTGCTGGGTAATCGTGCTTCCGCCCTGAACCACGCCGCCGGCTTCAATGTTTTTCAATAGGGCACGGAAGATGCCGATGACATCAATTCCGGGATGGCTGTAAAACCGGGAATCTTCCGCGGCAATAAACGCCTCTTTCAGAATTTGAGGAATTCTGGATATGGGGACGACAATCCGGCGTTCTTTGTAAAATTCGCCAATTTTCCGATTATCGTCTGAATAAACCGTGGTGATAACCGGCGGATGGTAATCGGATAATTTGGATATCTTTGGCAGGTCTTCGTTGATGTAAAAATAAAGCAGGATTGCTGCAATAATTCCTATGATGATGGCGACCGAACCTGACCATAAAAAAGTTTTGACAACGATTCCGGACAGACTTCGGCGGGGTTTCCGGCGGGCCCGCTGTTTCAGAATCCGTGATGTTTTTCGAAATTCAGGCATGGGTATGATGGTCTTTTGTGTTTGGGTGAAAGAAAGTTACTCAAAGCTTCATGAGCTTATTTCTTTACAAATATTCAGCGACTTGTTACTTTACGCTTCAATTGATAAAATTCAACATTATAACCCAGGACGACAGAAAGACAAGAATTTTTAGCAATGACCTTTATCAGGATAGATTATGGACGCGATTAAACTTGATTTCAACAAACTCGAAGGGCTGGTGCCGGCCATTGCCCAGGATTTTCAGACCGGCGAAGTTCTGATGCTGGCATTCATGAATGCCGAAGCATGGGAAGCCACACTTTCAACCGGCAAAGCCACGTATTATAGCCGGACCCGAAAAAAACTCTGGATAAAAGGCGAATCATCCGGCCACTGTCAGATCGTCAAGGAAATCCGCATCGACTGTGACAACGATACGGTGTTGCTGAAGGTAGAGCAGATTGGCGGCGCCGCCTGCCATACCGGCCATAAAAGCTGTTTCTTTCAGCGTGTGGAGGGAAGCTCCGTCAAAATATGTGGGGAGCCGATTTTTAATCCAAAGGAGGTTTATAAATAAATGAACACCATTTTGAAACTGGGAATTCCCAAGGGAAGTCTCCAGAACGCAACCGTTGAGCTGTTCAGACGCTCCGGTTGGAAAATCGATGTGAATGGCAGAAGTTATTTTCCTGAAATCAATGATGACAACATTGAATGCGCCTTGTGCCGGGCACAGGAAATGTCGCGATATGTCGAAAACGGCACGATGGACGCCGGACTTACCGGTAAGGACTGGATCGCCGAAAACAAATCAAATGTCCATGTCGTGGCGGATCTTGTCTATTCAAAAGTGAGTGCAAGGCCGGCCCGGTGGGTCCTTGCCGTTCCTTTTGACTCTCCGGCCAGAAAACCCGAAGACCTTGCAGGCAAAAAGATTGCAACAGAACTGGTTGAGTTTACAAAGAATTATTTTGCAGAAAGAAATGTTCCGGTAATTGTCGAATTTTCCTGGGGTGCGACAGAGGCAAAGGTGGTATCGGGTCTGGCGGATGCCATTGTCGAAGTTACGGAAACCGGCAGCACCATCAAGGCTCATGGCCTTCGGATTATTCATGAGCTGATGCAAACCAATACCCAACTCATCGCCAACCATGAATCGTGGAAAAATCCTGAAAAAAGAGAGAAAATCGAGCAGATTGCGCTGCTGCTTCAGGGAGCACTGCTGGGGGAAAAACTGGTGGGTCTTAAAATGAATGTGCCGGATGCCTGCCTTGAAAAAGTGGTGGCGCTGTTGCCCAGCCTGAACGCTCCGACAGTTGCGTCCTTGTACAAATCCACCTGGTATTCGGTTGAAACCGTTGTGAATACCCATGTGGTGAGGGAGCTGATTCCGGTCTTGATGAAAAATGGTGCGGAAGGGATTATTGAGTATCCCTTGAATAAGGTGATATAGGGTGCGTGGGGTGTGTGAGTAAGTCACTTACTTACACACCCTCACAATACTCCGCTACTTAACCGATGAAAACAACCCTGCCTTAAAGAATTCCCGATTCATCCGGGCAATGTTGGTGATGGAAATTTCCTTGGGGCATTCGGCTTCGCATTCCCGTTCATTGGAGCAGTTTCCAAATCCCAGTTCATCCATGGTCCGAACCATATACGTAACCCGTCTGGCCGCTTCGGGCCTGCCCTGGGGCAGAAGTGCGAGCTGTGATACCTTTGCACCCACAAAGAGCATGGCCGATGCATTAGGACAGGCAGCCACGCAGGCACCGCAGCCGATGCAGGCCGCGGCGTCCATGGCCTTTTCCGCCATTTCCTTGGGCACAGGAATGGCGTTGGCATCCGGAGTCCCGCCGGTATTGACCGATACATACCCGCCTGCCTGAATGATTTTGTCCAGAGCGCTCCGGTCCACAACCAGATCTTTCAGCACCTTGAAGGCTTTTGCCCGGAACGGCTCAATGGCAATGGTATCCCCGTCGCTAAAATGGCGCATGTGAAGCTGGCACAGAGTGGTGCCTTTTTCAGGGCCGTGAGGCCTGCCGTTTATTACGGATCCGCACTGGCCGCAAATTCCTTCCCGGCAATCGTGGTCAAAGGCAATGGGTTCCTTGCTATCCAGGGTAAGCTGCTCATTGACGACATCCAGCATTTCCAGAAACGACATGTCCGTGGATATATTGCTGGCATGGTAGGTTTCAAATCCGCCTTTTATCTCGGCGGATTGTTGTCGCCATACCTTCAGCGTTAAATTGATGGTTTTTGTCACTTGTAACTCCTTTGTGTTAATTTGACGTTTTCAAAAACCAGTGGCTCTTTATTAAACTGGGGATCCTTTCCTTCTCCGGCATATTCCCATGCCGCAACATGACAGAAGTTGTCATCATCCCTCAGGGCTTCATTCTCTTCGGTCTGAAAGCCTTCATTAAAATGGCCGCCGCAGGATTCCCGCCTTGCCAGCGCATCGATGACCATGAGCTCTCCGAATTCCAGAAAATCGGCCACACGTCCGGCCCGCTCAAGGCTCTGGTTCAGATCCATGTCCACTCCAGGGACTTTAACGTTTTCCCAGAATTCGCTGCGAAGGGACTGAATGAGGGTTCTGGCTTGGGTCAAGCCCGCGTCGTTTCGGGCCATTCCGCAGTATTCCCACAGGATGCCACCCAGTTCCCGGTGAAAATCATCCACCGTGCGTTTACCGTTGATGGACAGCAGGCGCTGGGTGCGATCGCTCGCTTTGCGGGCAGCCGATGTGAATTCGGGCTGGCTGGTCGTGATTTTGGGAAGCTGCGCGCCGGCAAAATATCCGCCGATGGTATAAGGAATTACAAAATAGCCGTCCGCCAGGCCCTGCATGAGGGCGCTGGCGCCCAGGCGGTTGGCGCCGTGATCTGAAAAATTGGCTTCTCCCAGGACAAAAAGACCGGGAATGGTGCTCATTAAATTATAATCCACCCAGAGTCCGCCCATCGTATAATGCGCCGCAGGATAAATCATCATGGGCTTTTCATACGGGTTATCCGCAGTAATTTTTTCATACATTTGAAAGAGGTTGCCGTATTTCTGAGCAATCACATCTTTGCCGTCGCGGCTGATCGCATCCCGGAAATCCAGATAAACCGCAAGTCCGGTTTCGCCGACGCCTTTTCCCAGATCGCATTGTTCTTTGGCGTTTCGGGAAGCCACATCCCGGGGAACCAGGTTTCCGAAACTGGGATATTTGCGTTCCAGAAAATAATCCCGATCCGATTCCGGAATCTGATCTGGCGATCGCTTATCCCCGGCAGTTATGGGAACCCATACGCGACCGTCATTTCTCAGGCTTTCGCTCATCAGGGTCAGCTTGGACTGATAGGTTCCATGAACCGGAATGCAGGTGGGATGAATCTGGGTAAAACAGGGGTTGGCAAACAATGCGCCTTTCTGATAAGCCCTGTAGTTAGCGGTTACATTGCAGGCCATGGCATTGGTGGAAAGGAAAAAGACATTGGCGTAGCCGCCGGTGCAAAGGACAACGGCATCGGCTCCATGGCTCTCGATTTCTCCGGTGACTAAATTTCTGACCACGATGCCCCTGGCCTGTCCGTTGACCAGAACCAGATCCAGCATTTCTCTGCGGCTGAACATCTGCACTTTCCCCGCCGCTATCTGACGGCTCAGGGCGCTGTAAGCCCCCAGCAGAAGCTGCTGGCCGGTCTGCCCCCTGGCGTAAAAAGTCCGCGAAACCTGAGCGCCGCCAAAGCTGCGGTTGGCCAGAAGGCCCCCGTATTCACGGGCAAAGGGAACACCCTGGGCCACACACTGATCAATGATATTGCCGCTGACCTGTGCCAGGCGATACACATTGCCTTCCCGGGATCTGAAGTCGCCGCCCTTGATGGTGTCGTAAAAGAGCCGCCAGTCACTGTCTCCATCGTTCTGGTAATTTTTGGAAGCGTTGATGCCGCCCTGGGCCGCGATGCTGTGGGCCCGACGCGGGGTATCCTGAATGCAGAAACTTTTGACGTTGTAGCCCAGCTCTGCCAGGGATGCTGCGGCGGAGCCTCCGGCAAGACCGGTTCCGACGACAATGACCTCAAATTTACGTTTATTGGCGGGGTTGATCAGTTTTAGCTCAAACTTATATTTGTCCCATTTATCAGCGAGCGGCCCCCCGGGAATTTTTGCATCTAGATGCATGGTTGATCTCCTTGTTCTTAAGCAATCAGCGAAATATAGACGGGAAGAAACCCAAAACCAATGCCGACGATGAGGCTGAAGACCAGACTGGCCATCATAATGATCGGCATGTATTTTGGATGGTTGGCGCCCAGGGTTTGAAAAGCGCTCCACAGCCCGTGGCTCACATGAAGGCCGGCGATGATCATGGCCAGAATGTAGAAAATGACATAAAGCGGATTGGAAAAAGCCTTGGAAATAATATCAAAAATAGTCAGGTGAGTCTTATCCACAAAATGAAAATTGAAAAGGTGAAAAATCACAAAAAACAGGAGAAAAAAACCGGAGTAGGGCATGGTGGCGGACCCGATGGTTCTGCCTCCCGCGGATTTGTTGACGCTATAGCGGTTGGGCCTGGCCCTCAGGTTTTCATAAAACAGGGTTGCACCTGTCAGGACATGAATCAGGGCTAACGTCAAAAGGCCCATCTCCGCCAGGTTCACCAGCGGGCCCAGTGAATGGAGGTGAGCAGCATATGAATTGAAGGCATCTCTTCCTCCATAAATAAACAGATTACCGGCAAGGTGTGAAACCAGAAACCCGCAAAAACAAAGTCCCGTAACGGCCATCATCAGCTTTTTCCCGATGGATGACCCCATCATGTTGACAAACCAGTTCATCTTTACCTCCACGTTAAGGATAATTAATAAATAATTTAAGGGGTTAATCTGATTATTATTAATTTAAAACTATTTTATTATTGCTTCTGATCCAATCTGTCAATAATGAAAGTAATGGGTAGGGATAAAATCCTTCGTTTTTTTCCGAACGGTCATTTCGAATCAATCCGTACATCTCAAAACTTTGTTACTGTATTGTGTATTATCAATACCATTTGATAAAATACTTAACTTGTAACAATCTGAATTTAATTAAATTCTAATGAATATGAACAAACAGCGCATATTCATTAGAAATGATGTTCTATGTAATTGATATTATCAATATATTGATATTTAATATATTTAAATAAATATTTGTTTGAGAATATCAAAATTCGAAACATTGTTTCGTAAATTTTGATATACGAATGAAGTTATTCTGTCAAGTGTAAAATTCCCGCAAACTCGCTTAGGCGTTATTGCCCGCTCTGAAACCCGACGCATTTCTCTCCATACCTCTTCCTCCGGGTCAGTATCAACATGGCCTTCATGCATTGATGCCGTGGGTATGTTCCAGAATTCTCGTGGTCTGTCCAAAGCTTGGTTTGACATTTCAAAACTTTATCATTAATGATGGGCATGATCTTCGCATGAAATCACTTTCATGCTTTTTGTTCTGGGAGAGCAATGTGTAAGAATAAGGAAAAACAATATGATTTCTGCAAATACGCCGGATTGTCGTGTTCAGATGACACTGAAAGAAGATTCCAGGCTCCGCTTTCTGTTGAACGGGGTTTTCCGCCAGGGTGTTCGGGTGGAGATTCTGGCCGGATCCAGCATTCGGCAGGTTATCGTCGACCAGCTTGGAATTGCTGAAAATTATCTGGAAAACCGGGTTCAAACCCTTTTTCTGAATGGAAAGCCCGTGGATGATGTGGACGCTATGAGGGTTTCTGACGGTTCCATCCTGGCGCTGTCGGCTGCCATGCCGGGGCTTGCTGGAGCAACCCTTAGAAAAGGCGGGAAATACGCCGCCTTTCGGCAACAGATATCCCTTGGCAGTGATTCGCCGATCCCAGATCTCCTGAAAGGGCGGATGATTCTAAAGCTCTTTAATCAGGTCGCCGAGGAACAGGGGCCGGTGCTGTTAACAAAAGGGATAGGGATCAGCGGCGACGATTTGTTGGATGTTATCCGCAAAGCTCGGGATCAGTCCCTGCTTCAGGAAATATTGAAAGTTGAGGTAAACGGCAATGCATTTGCACCTGAAATGCTGGCTGCGGAGATCAGCGGCAACGCCGCAGTTTTTCTTTCAATATATGCCCCAAAATTACCCATTCATTGACCGTTCTTTCTTCCATGATTGAAGGCACTCGGTCATTGCTTTCAGATTTGTTAATGTTCGAGTTGGATCAGGTGCTGATGTCACCTTTTCCCGGCTTCACGAAAATGGCCATATTTCTCATGGCAGGGGTAGCTCTCCATCGGATGAAATAGGGGGACAGGCGGGGGACTAAATATTTGACCAAAGAAAAAGGGGTTACCGCTATTCGCCGTAACCCCTTGATTTTTCAAGTGCCGAGGGACGGAATCGAACCGCCCACACGGGGATTTTCAGTTTGTTTCGGGCCTATTTCAGCGTTCTTCAGAGTGCTTCATTTATCATATAAAAGTAATTGACATTATAGGATAATAGCGTTATATTTGCTACCAAATAATTTCATCTAAAATCATGTTGCTACAGCTTAAAAAGCTGGACAGACGCTGGACAGGTTTTATCAACTTACATCGCACATGAAGCCGACAGGTGGTAAAAATGGAATGGAAAAAGGCGGGCCGTGGGATCAGATACAGGGAACATCCAGAACGGAAAAACGGCATAAAACCGGATCGACTTTACTCAATCTATTTTCGCATCAATGGCAAACAGCATGAGCAAGGCCTGGGTTGGGGCACTGAAGGGATGTCGGTCGAAAAAGCCAAGGTCATATTAAACGAATTGAAAAAAAATTTACGCCAGGGAGAGGGGCCGGTTACCCTGCAGGAAAAGCGTGATATTGAAAAGGAGCGCAAAGAAGAAGAAACCAGAAAGAAGATGATTGCAGAGAAAGAAAATATAGCATTGATCGAATACTTTGAAAG